>Ga0118677_10006688_pt1 | contig 19398 bp, 20 predicted proteins | sample AliMusrvi5mmetaG_FD_86154 | JGI IMG/M metagenome (GOLD analysis project Ga0118677, IMG submission 86154)
GCCCATGCCACCGCCACGGCCGCCGCCGCCTCCAAATCCACCAAAAGGATTGCCCCCCGCGAACATGTTGAAGAGGTTGCCCCGACCGCCGGTGTTACCTCCCTGGTTGCCGCCTTGTGAGCTGAATAACGAGGAAATCAGCGTCGCGGTATCCTTGGCATCGGCGTATTTCAAAGGAATCACCCGGATTGAGGAGACACTGGCAATAGAGGTGTCCAGGGCGGTAATGATCTTCAGCATGCGCTTGATGTCAGTCTTGGTCGCCACCAGGATCAACGAGTTGGCGCTTTCATTGGCCGACAGTGTCGCCGTCGTCGGCAGCAGCAGTTCCAGGTTCGGCACCAATTGGCTGACGGTGGCATACCGCACGGGGATGATCTGAGTAATTACTTCATTCCCTTTCTCCACGGTGTCGGGGTCGTTGCCGCTGACTATTTCGAGGTCTTGGGTCTTGGCGATATCCTGCGCGACGATGGTCAGGATGCGGCCTTTCCGGACTATGGCGCAACCATTCTTCTTGAGCGCCGAGTTGAGCACTTCGACGGCTTCGTCCTTAGTCAAGTCCTTGCCTTGCACATCTACGGTTCCCCGGACATCAGTCTCCTTATTGATGACAAACCCGGCTGCATCGCTGAGGTAGTCCAGGACCAGGTTCAGGGGTGCTTTGTTAAAGTTCATACGCACTCCGTTGGTGCCGTTTTCGACAACCACCGGCGGCACAGCAGGAACGGCGTCAGCGACGGCGTTTGTGCCGGCGACTGTGTTCGTACCGGTGACCGTATTGGTGGCAAGGTTCGACACCAGTGCGGGGGCGACCGCGTTGGTCTCCGTCTCCGATGCATCCGCCAGTTGCGATGACGACCGGTCGGCGCCCGATCGAAGCGGCGTGGCCGACCTGCCGGGGGCTTCATTGGTGCGAGTGCCTGGCGGGGGTTCCGCTGCCCTGATCGAGAGACCTGTGGATAGACTGGCTATTAGAAGGAAGTGATTGATCAAGTTCATTGGTATTTATTCCTTTTCACGTCGTTGCATCAGTTTCTTAATAATATCGCTTTCCGCAGCGCTGGCTGCGGCATCCGAGCCGGTGGAGACGATGGCGCTCGTCGAGGTCGAAGTTGGTGCGGCCGCATAGGACCCGGACCCGCCGGCCAATAACCAGGGACCGTCCTCCTCGCGGCGCAACTGCATCCCTACTGTCAATTCCAGTTCGTTGGTTCCGGCCGCCAGCTTCACGCTGTTGGGCGAGATGTTGGTGACCTTGTGCCCGGCAACCAAGTCGTTCAGCCTTAACGCCTTCTTATAATCGGAACTCGTTCCGTCAAAAAAGGCGAACGAGCCCTTCTCATAGGTCATGGTGCCGACCAGCGTCAGAGAATCAACACTCTTGGGCACTGGGCGAGGGCCTCGGTCACCCGGTCGACGCGAAATACGGTTCGGGTCGAAGATATTCCGGTCCACAACGATCTTGAAGGCGGAGTAGTCCAACCGGTTAGTCCCTGCAGCCGAGTTTGTCTGGGAATCATCGCCTCCCTGACTGTAGTCGCTGGCTGAGTTGGAACTGCCGGGCTGGCCCGAGCGTGACCTGTTGGACCGTCGGCTGCGCGACCGGCGGTCGTCGTTCTGCGAGCGGTCGGGATTCGCGAAGCGGTTAGAGCTCGAAAGCGTGCCCCCCGGCTGAGCCGAACTGCCGGCTAGCGGGAGTCCGTTGGTTGATGTGACATCGTCCGGCGCAGACGCATCCTCGGACTGAGCGGAGTCGGGAGCCTGGACCATCTCGCCGATTCGGGCGAGCACCTCAGCCGCCACAGGGTTATTGGTTAGGGTCGCTTGGGCGGGGGCATCCGGTTCCTGCGCGGCGACCGGGAAGGCGCCCGCCAGGCCGAGTCCCAGCACGGCACAACCAGCGCCGAAGATCGCTGACCGCCACATTCGTCGGCTCTCAACCATCAACTCCCCAACTATCAACTTTGCAGTGCGCATCGGGTTCATTGTTTTTGGGCGGTGAGGACCAGGCCGCTGAGTTGGAGGCCCAGGGAGAGCTGCTGACCTTCCTTGTCGCGCGCACCCAGCTCCACCAGTTCCAGTTTCAGGGCCGTGGGGTCCCGCTCAACACTGTAGAGGAAACGGCTTAGCTTGCCCAGGTCGCCGGCGGCATCTACGCGGCATTCGAAGGTCATATAGTCGTCGCTATCGTGTTTCCACTGGGGGGTGATGGCGGTAATCAACACGCCGCTGTTCTGCGCCCAAAGGTCAATGGACTTGAAGACCTTCTGTTCCGCGGCCGAGGTATTGTTCGGCAACGCGTTGTTGGTCATTTGCTGCCAGCGGCGGCCGATGCTCTGCCCCGGCAGTTGCTCGCGCTGAATCATCGAGTTGGCCCGGTTGATATTCTTGCGCAGATCGGAGATGCGCGTCGCGCGCCCGTTCCAGACGTTTTGAAGGGGAGACAACACCAGTTGTATCGCCGCGAACAGGGCGACGGCGGCAATCGCTACGATGATGAGGAGTTGCTGGCGGTTCTTAATTTGCATTCCGACCTCCTTCATTCCATTGGAAGTTGAACGTGAACTGCACCGCCGGCGGTTGGCCCCGGGTCGGTCCAAGAGCCACCTCGCGGAATTGCGGGACCTTGCGTATGTTCTCGATTGTCTTGAGCAATACCCCGCGCTCGCGGGCGATGCCGGTGCAGGTGACCGCGTTCAAGTCCCGAATCTCCACTGTCTTGGCGGTCACGCTACCGTCTTCCGGAAAGGCCTGGGTAAGATTCCGCAAAATAGTCAACCCGCGCACCGAATCGTCGAACCACGGGCGGTACTGCCTGATCTGGTCCTGCAGGCTCTCCAGATGCCGAACGGTTGGCTGCAGCTTCGCCCATTGCGACTCCAGTTGCCAGAGCTGGAATTGCTGGTAGAAGAACAGCCCTCCCCCTACAAGCGCGACGGCGGCAGCCGCCGAGATGACCGTGCGAAGCTTCCCGGAGGAGTAGCGAGCCGCTATTTGCTGTAAGGGTGTCACCTTGGGCAGCAGGAACTCAAAAACCGGGCGACGGCCTGCCAATTGGGCGGCAGCCAGGCTAAAGGCAGGCGATACCGCGGCATCCGGCGGCAGTTGAACTCCGAACTCACCGGCCGCATACCGTCCCACGGGCTCGACTTTTATCCCCGACGCGTCCAAACGCAGTTCCATTTCATCCACCAACTGCTGGGTGAGATCTCGTGGGCCGAATACGTGTATCCGCCGCACTGTCTCGCGCAGTTCCCCGGGCAGTTGGCCGAGGGTAATGCGGGCTTCGCGCGAGACCAGGTCCGCGTGCAACAACCGCTGGCTACCCTCGGCTTCGAGCGCGCCTTCCAGCGCCCGAAGGGCGGCCACACCGCCGCCGGCCGTCACCTGCAGGCCAACGTGGCTTTCGCCAATGGCCAGGGCCATGACGCCGTTGGAGGCTTCCATCCCGGCAGGCTGCAAGGACGTGATGCCCAAAGAAAAGCTGACCGGCTTCAATTTGGCCGCTCGCAGCGCCCCCTCCAGGAGCGCCAGGTGATTCCTCGGAATGCCGACCAGCGTAGCGTGAAGTTTGCCGGTCGGAGAGTGAAAACGGGAGCTGGCGACATGCAGGGTCGTGACGTCGCAAGGAAACCCCCGTTCGGCCTCGAGTTGCAGAAAGCTGGCGACATCGGCCTCGGGGAGATCTGGCACTTCGAGGTGCGTTGTCAGCGCCCATTTCAAGGGCAGGCCTACGACGCAGTGGCGCTCCCGGATTCCGACGGCATCGAGATGGTTCCGAATCTCCCGGCCGACCAGTTCGGGGTCATTGGTCAGCGGATCAAGCGACAGCGAGACCGAGAAGGACTGTTGAACGTGGAAGGCGCCATCGGTGCGTCGTAACGCGACACCGTCGAGACGGCTCCCGTCCAGCGCGAGCCCCAATACGCCAGAGAGGCGTTGGCGTTTCCGCAAATCAAGTTTGGTCAAACTAATCATCGTGTTGCCTTGGCTAAAACCCAGTTCTGGCGCACCTCTTTGCCCAGCGCCCAACCGAGGTGAGTGAGATCCTGCCGATAAATGATCCTCGGGGTGCCGTCGCTGGTATCGAAGATAAACTTCACGCGCCGATATCCCCGGCCATAGGCGCCCAAGGCGGCTATGTCAGCCGTAAATTGGTAGCTCTGCGTGGTGATATAATCGCCGGCTTCCAAGGCCTGGAGAGCCTCCGTATAGCTCTGGCCCAGGGCCTCAATGATCCAGGCGATGGAGGTCAGATTGTTTGGATTGGATTGGCGATAATTGACCAGCAACTGCGCCGCCCCGGTGTCACCCCCGAGAAGGCAGGCCAGCACCGTCGCACTGGCTGTGTTCACGTTCACACGTCCATTGACGTACGTGCCGCTGGTTGTGGTAAGATTGGTGCCGACGAGCGCGAACTCGGTCGCCGTCATCTTGCTCTGCTGGTAGAACTTAAGCGGGCTGGTGAACGTGACGGTCGCCGCGACCGCGGCTGCAGGAGCCCGGCTGGCTGTGGCTCCGCCGGCGGTTGCTGTGCCGCCAGTGCGGCTGGATGCGCTGCCACCGCCCGTGGCCCGCGCCGGACCGCTGCTCGTCACCCCCAGGTTGCCGAGAATCTCCTGGGCCCGCGAGGAGCCGAGATTCGTCTGCAGGAGGCTAATCAACTGGCTGGAGGAACTGCTCACGGAGGCGATGTTGACCAGATTGGAACCCGGCTCCCGGCTATAGACGGTGACGTATTCCAGCATGCCGGGATCCAACATGCCGTTCTGGTTGTCGTCGGTTTCATTCGGATCGAGGATTCCGTTGCGATTCGCGTCCTCACCCACCAGGGTGTCCATTTCCGCGCCATAAAGCAGGCGCAACTCGTCCACCGTCTCGAAGGGTTCGCACTTGCACTGGTAGGGCGGCTGCTGCATGGCGTAATACGTGACGGTGGGGCCAGTGCCGTTGGTGTCCACCCAATCGAGAACGGCCTGAGTCAGGTCCACCGTCATCCGCGGCAACCAGATGAGCTGGTTGCTGGACACCATCGGCTTGCTGGCAGCCAGGTTTAAATTGAGCTTCGAGGCTTCGTCCACCAAACCAAAGCACAGCCGGCCGGGCCCGACCGGGTTATTCGTGTCGCGGCCGATCAGCCAATAATGGGAGGCGCCGACCGGGACCGCCTGGCATAAAGTGCTATTCAGGTTCAAGAAGACGCCATTGGAGCCATTGGCGATCTGAGTCGTTAGCAGATAATCGAGGTAATGGACGGCGCCTTCTATCGCCTGATCGGCTGCCATGGCGGACACCCGGTTGTCCGAGGCGCGCAGCTCGAAGTTCATCGAGTTCCCAAAGTAGAGAGCCAGGCTCACCAAGCCGAACGCAATCCACATCACGATGACCAGCAGCGATCCCTGCTGCCGGGCGGAGCGCCTGCACGTTGCCGGCTTACACGGTTCGAATGGGCCAAGTCGGCAACATGCCGGTGCTCCGGGTTCCCCAGTGCGAAATGCCCGGTCTGCGTGTTCGGTGTTAGCGCGCAGCCTCATTGCGTCCCCGCGGTGGTCAGGTTGGTGCGCGTCTGCGAAACCAGCGGGACAAGCATTTCCAGCGGTCGTGCCGCCTTGCTGGCCTCTTCACCCCGCCGGGCTGCGGGTTGGATGCGGACCCGGACCGTCACGGGGAGATTGGTGTCGCCCGAGCTGGTGTCCCACGTGTTACGCCATTGCGTCCCGTCATAACACTCAAATTCCAGCGCCTGCACGTTGCCCATGAGCCGCTGGATTTCCGGGGTCTGCGTGGTGGTCGCCAGCAGATTGCGATTGACGCAACGCACCAGGTCCATGCCCGGTTGGTTCCGGTCGCTGGGGGCCTTTAACTCATAGAAAACCTCCTGCAGGTCACCCCAGGGGGCCTTATCGCTGATCGTCCCGGTCGAGGTATAGAAGTCCAGGCCCGCGCTCCCGGCCTCGCCGCTCAAGCCCATCGTGGCGCCCATAGCTTGCGCTCCGCACCTGAAGTCTCCGGCCAGTAAACCGCCTGGGCCGACCGTCCCCTTCAAATCCCGATACAACGTGTCCAGCGCCCGATTGATCGGCAACGCCGCCTCGACGGCTTCCGAAGTCCGGTCCCGGAGCCGCACCGCCGTGGCAAACACGCCATTGATCGCCACTAAGACGATGGCGCAGATCGCAATCGCCAGTAGCATTTCGATAAGGGTGAAGGCCAGGGCGTCGCACGCCTGTTGAGAGTCCAAAGTCCGAAGCGCGCGGTCCATGGGCAGGCTAGCTGGGCCAGCGCCGGCTGCGACAATGTTCGGATTTCGGATTTCGGGCATTCGGGCTTCTTTCGGGCTTCGGTTTTCGGATTTCGGGTTTATTATTGCTGCGAGCTATCCATCAGCGTACTCATGCGCACCGAATACTCGCGGCTTTGCGCGGTGAAGAAGACTTCGACGGAAAGCAGGCGGATGACATTCTGGTTCGGGTCCTGATTCCAAATATCGTTCTTCATCGTCCAGCGGAACTGGCGCTGACCCTCCGTCACGGTGCCGCTTTGGCCCGATTGGTCCCCATTGGTTGTAACGAGGGTTTCGGTCAGCAGCCGTCGTGCGACGCGAGCGGCTTCGCCTTTGCGTTCGGACACCGTACCGGCGAGGCTGGCGACGTGCATACCCTCGATGGCCGCAGGAATGACGATGGCCATGAACATCAACGCCGCCAGCACCTCGGCCAGCGTGAACGCCGCCGCAGACCCTTTCGGTCGCATGCCTCGCGACCTATTTGTCCGACTTGTCTGTGCTGCGAATTTCATAGGTTAAGCCGTCGCGGGATTGCGCCAGCCAAAGTGAGCCGCCGTCGGTGCTGGTCAGGCATAGCATCTGCGGGCTATTGTCGCCAATCGAGCCGTCGGGCAGAAAACGGATCGTAGGCAGGCTGCTGCGGGCCAGTACCACGCGTGGTGTGCTGGCGGTGCTGACTCGCCGGTTCCGGTTCAAAGTATCGACGGGTGCCACGACAGTCCTATTGACGACTTCAATCTTCAGGCCACCGTCCAGTGTGAACTCCATCGCTTTCGGGTCACTGGAATCAAAGCTGGGCTCCGCCTCCAAACCGAACGAGCCTGCAGAGGCGTCCACCCACAGATCAACCGGTATCCCCTCGGCCACCGCCCGGCTCTGACCGCTCCGCGTCATCGACAGTAATCGCCGCGCCTCCGAGTCCAGCGTGCGCCCGTGGAAGAACCGCGAGAGCGATGGCGCTGTAAGGGAGATCACGATGGTTAAGAGGGCCATGACCAGAATCAGCTCAATGAGAGTGAAGGCGGATGATGCGTGATGCGTGAAACGTGAGGCGTTAAGGAACGGCGCAAGTCGTGGGATTCGCTCGCCGGGCTCAGGGCCTGTTTGTCCGTTCCGGAGGGTCATCTAGCGTTTGACAGTCCAGTTGCCGATCACCGCGTTGTCTCCCGGGGGACCCTGAGAACTGATGTCGTAAGAAGTCGGGTTGTGCTTGCCCGGGCACTCGTAGATATACTCATTACCCCAGGGATCTTTGGGGATGGCGTCAGCTTGAATGTACGGTCCGCGCCAATTCTGGGAATCGCGCGGCTGCTGGATCAAATCCACCAGCCCGCTCTTGCCCTTGGGATAGTAGCCGTTGTCCACCTCGTAGGCATCCAGGGCAGTCTTAAAGGTCGCAATCTGCGTTTGCGTCGCGGCGACCTGCGCCTGTTTCGTGCGGTTCGTGAACCGGGGCAGGACGATGGCTGCCAGGATGCCCAGGATTACCAGCACCAGCAGCAGTTCCACCAGGGTGAACCCCTGCTGACCGCGCCGGGTGATTCGGTCTCGAGTGAGTTGTCGTGCTTTTGTTTTCATAGTCATTCTTAGAGTCTGCTCAGGCCGGTTCAGCTCATGTCATTCATCTAACCCTTCCAGAGCTGCGACTCGACCACGGGTTTATTTGATGTAGTCCTGCAGGGTGAAGATCGGGAGCACCATGCTGATGAAGATCGTCCCAATAAATGCCGCAATGAAGAAGAGCATCGCCGGCTCCATCAACGCCACCGCGGTCTTCAATTCGCGGTCGAGGTCGCCTTCGGTGACGTTTGCTATCCGGACCAACTCCTGGTCGAGCCGCCCGCTCTCTTCCGCCACCGAAATCATTTCCACCACGGAGCTGGGAAACAGCCCGTGGCTCTCCGCGAGGCTCGCGCCGAGCTGCCCGCCCTGTTGAACGCGCTCGATAGACTGCGAGACCGCATCGACCAAAATCTGGTTGCCAATGGACTTGCGGGCGACGCTCAAACCCTGCACCAACGGCACGCCCGCGCCCAGCAACGTGCCCAGCATACGACAGAACCTGGCCATGGCGAACTCAGCCACCAGCGGCCCCAGGACCGGCGCTTTGAGCACTAGTCCCTCCCATATCCGCCGGCCCTTCTCCGAGGTGAACCACGTCCGGAGCAGAAAGCCGGCAATCACCAAGCCGATCACTACAAACGCACCGTAGCCTCTCACCACGTTGCTCGCCCCGATCACAATCTGGGTCGCAAGCGGCAGGGTGGCGCCAAACCCTTTGAAGATGCCCTGGAAGCGCGGAATAAAGAACGTCAGCAGGAAAATCAGCACGCCGATCGCGAGCACGAACAGTATGGTCGGATATAGCATGGCCGACATGACCTTCGACCGCAGCTCCTTTTCGCGCGCCTGAAAGTCAGCTATCTGCGCCAGCACCAGGTCCAGAAAGCCGCCCGTTTCCCCGGCCTGCACCATGGCCGTATAGACCCGGGGAAAGGTCTCCGGCGACTTTCCCATCGAATCGGCTAGGGCCATGCCGTCCACTACCAGATCATGGACTTCCTTCCATTTCGCGCTGGCGGCGGGCGACGAAGATTCCTTGTAAAGAATCACCAGGGCCCGGCTCAGTGGCACGCCCGCGGCCAGCAAGCTCGACAGCAGCCGCGTGAAGTTCTCCAACTCCCGGCCGGAAACCTTCACCGACCGCTTGCGGAAGGACAACGAAGCCAACGCGGCCGGAAGCGCAAAGCCTTTCCCGGTCCCGGCGCCGGCCTTTTCCGACAGGCTAACCGGCCGCAGGCCCAGTCCAGCCATTTGCGCGAAAGCTCCCTGCCGGTCTGCGGCTTCGAGCTGACCTTCGGCCATCGCACCATTGGCCTGCAACGCTTTGTATTGAAACTGGGGCATGTCTTAGTCCCGGGCTAGTGCGCGCTGGCGTGCGATGGCTGCTTCTCGGCGGCCTCCGGCGACTCTTTGTGGGACTCTTTCTGCGTGGTGCGCGCGACCTCTTTGGCCGTGGTCACGCTCAGCACTTCTTCGACGGTCGTCACGCCCATCCGCACCAGGCGCCAGCCATCGTCGGCCAGCGTTTTCATGCCCGCGCGGCGGGCGGCATCCCGAATCAAGTCGCTGGAGGCATTCTTCAGAATCAACTGCCGAATCTCATTATCGCTGTCCATCCATTCGAAAATGGCGTGGCGGCCGAAGAAACCTGTCTTGCGGCATTCCGGGCAGCCGACGGAGCGATAGATAGTGGTGTTGGCGGGAATGCCCACTTGCGCCTTGAAGGCCTCAGCCGCAGGCGAATGGTCGGGCTGTTTGCATCGTTCGCACAGCACCCGTACCAGCCGTTGCGCCAGCACTGCTTCGAGTGACGACGCCACCAGGTACGGCTCTACTCCCATATCCACCAAGCGGGTCAGCGCGCCGGGCGCGTCATTGGTATGCAGCGTCGAGAACACCAAGTGCCCCGTCAGGGAGGCCTGCACCGCGATCTGCGCCGTCTCCTGGTCGCGGATTTCGCCAATCAGAATGACATCCGGGTCATGGCGCAATATCGAGCGCAGCCCCCGGGCAAAGGTCAACCCAGCCTTTTCGGACACCTGGATCTGATTGACGCCCAGCAGTTGATACTCCACCGGGTCCTCGATCGTGATGATCTTCCGGTCCGCGTCGTTAATTTCATTCAACGCCGTATAGAGCGTCGAGGTCTTGCCGCTGCCGGTCGGCCCGGTGACCAGGATGATGCCGTGGGGCAATTGGAGCACGCGCCGGAAACCTCCCAGTTCCCGGTCGCCCATCCCCATTTGGCCCATGCCGCGCAAGGTCGAGTTCTGCCGCAGCAAGCGCAGCACCAGCGCCTCGCCGTGCAGCATCGGGATGACCGACACACGAATGTCCACTTCCGCGTCTTCAATCCGGATCTTGATGCGCCCGTCCTGCGGCAACCGCTTCTCGGCGATGTTCAGGTGGCTCAGGATCTTGACGCGGGACACAATGGCCGGCTGAAACCGCTTGATCTGCGATGGCACCGGTACGTCCTGCAAGACACCGTCAATTCGATAGCGGATCCGGAACTCCGCCTCGAACGGTTCCAGGTGGATGTCCGACGCCCGCAATTCGATCGCATCGCGCAGGACCTGGTTGACGAAGCGGATGATGGAGGCGTCCTCCGCCGCGCTATCGAGGTCAGTATCTTCCTCGATATGCTCATCTACCACTGTGAAGGCGTCGTCTTCGCCCAGCGTCCCCAGCGTGTCGGCCCCCACCCCGAGCCGCTTCTTCATCTCCCGCTGAATGGCCTCGCTCGAAGCCAGCACCGGTTTGAGGGTCAAACCGGTCATCGTCTTGAGCGCATCCAGCCCCTGGGTCGCGAACAGGCGGCTGGTGGCCACCTCGACGCTGCCGTTGACACGCCGCAGCGGCAGCAGCTCCTCCTTCAGCAGGATGCGCGCAGGGAAAAGAGAGATGAGCTGGCGGTCCAGCTCAATGTCCTCCAGCGTCGTGTAAGTGAGATCATATTCCTGCGCCAGCCACCGGAGCACATCCGCTTCTCCCAGCAGAGGCGTCTGCGCTCCGGACTGGCTTTGCCGCAGCAATAACTGAGCGTCGGTCGAAGACAGTTGCTTGGCCGCAACCATCTTGTCGAGCAACGGCTTCAACGACGCTTCCTGGACTACAATCTCACTCATTTTCGGCAATGGATAATAGGTGACCGGTGTCACGCATCACGTTTCACGCAACACGCAACAGGTCCGCTCAAAGCAACCCGTTCAGCGTAGCAATGGCTTCCTGCCGCGGTGTCAGCAACTCGCGTAGGGCCGCTTGCGCCTTCTCCAGGTCGGCTTGCTTGGTCTTGCGGGAGGCGACGTATTTCTCCAGCGCGGCCTTCGTTTCCGCTTTGGATGCCTTCGAATCAATAGCCTTCTGCAGGGCCTCGGCATCGGGGCTTGGAGTACCAAACATCCCGCCACGTCGTTGCCCGCCCTGGTCGGCTCCCGGTCCACCGGCGCCGCCGCCGGGCCCGCGACCGAACATACGCCCCATCCCGCCCATCGAATCCCGGCGGGCTTCCATCACTTTCGTGACGCGCGGCTCGATCGCCTTCCATTCGTCGTCGTTGGTGACTTCCAGCATTTCCTTGTAGCGCTCCAGCATGCGTTGCTGCATCTGCGCCGGATCAAGGTTGCCCCGGCCGCCCGGACCACCGCCAGGACCACCACCACCCCCGCCATTCGGCTGCGCCACAAGCTGACTGGTCCCCAAACTCATCATGGCGGCGACTCCCGCCAATCCTAACCATTTGTTCATTCTCATATATTCTCTCTCTTCTCAGTTACACTGCGGTTGTTTTTGACTCTAATTACAGAAGCGCACATCGGCGCCGCACTATACTGCCAGCACGCCTACGCACGCGGCGTGCCAACTCGTAAAAGGCCCAATTTCCTAGGATTCCGCCACCTGACTGCGCAAGAGTTGCTCAGCCAGAACACCATCGACGCGCAGGTCTTGCACAGCCTCTTGCGTGGGAGTCGCTGCGTTCTTTGGGCTGGCAGCGGAGGAGTTACCTGCTTCGAAGCGGGCTGCGAAAAAATGCGCCTCTCCATATATAGGGGAGCGGTTCGGTGAAAATGGTGTCGGCGGGAAGTGCTTGATGGGCGCGTTGTTACGCATATCGTTAACGTTACCGGGTCGCGGGAATGGGGCGGTTTGGGGGTGAGATTATTCTGCTGAATTGTCGTAAGTGGCTGCAAATCAACAGGACTTTTTTTCAAGTTCTTATTGTTCTATCCGAGGGCAAACTCAGTGCAAGCCAGCCTATGCCCAGGTCCCGGCGGACCCCACGATCCATCACGTCATGGATCGCGCCAGGAAACTCCACTCGCATGCGCGCGGCATCATCACTTCCATCAATACCCATCGCCGAAATATCAATTAACCCTTCCGCTGCTACTCCTGTTAGCGTGACTCGTGATCGTCGAGAAACCTGAATCTGAAACAATGTAGTTTGCGCTATGAACCCACTTATGAACCGCTTCCCTCTGTGGCTGGCTATCAGTAACCCCTCCAGCATGTACATCAAGAGCCTCGTCTTCGCTTTGGCTGCCGGTGCCGTCATCGCTATTACCGCAGGTTGCGGCAAGGGCCAGGAAGCCCCAGCCGGAACCAACGCAGCGCCGTCCGCTGACCGGTTCACGACCGGCGCAGGCCCCGATGGCCACTGGGAAGCCGACATTACCGGGGACGGAGGGCGGCGGATTCGGGTGTCGCTCGACCTGGCGAAGAACACGGAATCGGAATGGGTCGCCAGTATGGGCGTTCCTGCCGCAAATAGGACCGGCATGGTCGTGAAGGATGTGGCGGTAAATGGCAAGTCCGTGAAGTTTGTTGCCGTCGAATTCATGATGGCTCCATTCGAGCTGACCCTGGCCCCGGACGGGAGCATGAAGGGCACGATCTCCAGCCCGGGCTCGCAGCCAGTCGAATTCAAGCGCACGGGCGAGGCAAAGGTGGAGCTTATCCCGGCCAGCCCGGCGGTGTCGAAGGAATTGGCAGGAGATTGGGAAAGCTCGCTCACGACGCCCGGCGGCGCGGCCCGGATGGTATTCCATTTCAGGAACCAACCGGACAAGACGGTAATGGCGACCATCGACACTGACAACGCCGTGGGCCTGCCGCTCAACAACGTGAAACAGACGGGCCAAAAGGTGGAGTTCGGGATGCAAATCTCCGGCGGCGCCTTTCAGGGAAGCTTGAACAAGGAAGGCACCGAACTGGCCGGGCAGTTAACTCACGAGGCAACCAGCTTCCCGTTGACGCTGCGAAAGAAATCAGGGCATCCCCCAAAGTAGGCAGTCACATGTGGAGTCAAGCGGAACCCATGAAAACTAAGCTGGTGGTACGTCCACTGGTTGAGCGGCGTACCCGAGGCGGTTCCTGGGCTTACATACTTGGGCTCCTCGTCTGGCTGCCGCCGATGGTCTTTGCCGCTGGCGACCTCTCGTTCCATGTGCGCCCTTACCACTTGCTGCCACTGCTCATTCCCGTCGTCGTTCTCCTCGTGCAGCTCGCATATCCAACATTGCTCGGCTGGGCCGTGATCGCCACTCCTTCAGTGTTCTGCACCGGAGTGATGGTTTACTTCGTTGTCCTTACCGCCCCTGCGAGAGTCCAGCAGCACGAACTAGCCGCCCTCGCGACCAGCTCCATCGCTGCGGGTGTTTATGTACTTGTTTGCGCTGCCTTGTGGTTCGCCCGCCCAAAGCGCCCGGATGCGGCTGCTGTCCAACCAACCCCTGCTTTTTATGAACCAGAATGACCCTCCGCTCGCTCCTGAAGTCCTCAACCAATCCATTCCGAACCGTGGGATAAGGAGTGGCTTTCATACTGCGCTCGATAAGGTATTTGAAACGGTGGCCGGTTTCCAGCACTGTCGCCTTTGTCGTTTGCGAATTTCAGCAATCGCTGTTTCAGAGGGAGGCTGATAGAGACAGTCACTCTTTTCGCCAAAGCGGAGGCTAACCAGCAAGCCAATGCTTCGCCAATAATTGACTCGTTCCCAAGAACACTCCAGCAGAGCGGCAACCTCGTGGACTGTTAACCATCCCTTCTCTCGCAGTCGCTGGCGCCGGCTCTTGAGTTTGCGGTCGCGTCGCAGCCGGCCAATAATGTGGAAACTGAATGGGTTGCCCAGACTGGAATGCCAACCTTTCGAGTTGAGAATGGTAGCGATTTCACTTTCGGTATGATCGGTCAGGAGGTGGTCGATTTCAGCAACGATTTCATCCTTGGTCTTCCGCAGGGCCCAAGCGGCTTTGGGAAAGGGCAACCGGAGCGAGTGGGTGGCTCCCCCCTTGAATCGGATATGGGCGACGATCTCCTGGTTTTCGCGCTGCAGGGTCACGTCTTCCAAAAGTAAGCGAGCCATTCGTTTACGGTCGCGGACCGGGGTTGCCGGATCGTTCCACAACCGCGGAAACTCCGAGGCCAAGGTGAGGATTTGCGCCCGCTGCTCCTGGCTGAGCTGATCCGATTCCAACCGGCGTTGACGTTCACATTCCTCTTGAGCCTGCGTCAGCGCACGGAGTTTTTCGTTCCACTGCGCTTCGAGAGTATCGGCGACTAATCGGTTATTCGGATCGACGCGCATATACCTCAAGCGCGCCTTATCCGCCTCGTATTGTGCTCGCTGCAATTGCTGCTGCCGCAGCCGATCCGCCTCGGCTAGGCGGCCTTGGAGCTCATCCTGAACCTCAAGAGCGACCTCCAAAGCCAAGGGCGTTACTTTTTGAACCAACAACGTTCCGACGGCTTCATCCAAGCCGCCGCCCGGAATCCGCTGGCAAACTCCCTTCGCGTGCTCGATGCACTCCTTTTCGCAAACATAATCCGGCGTTAACCGACCGCCTCGCTGATGATAACGAACCGTCATGACTCTGCCGCATTTGCCGCAAACCGCCAGTCCTTGGAGCAGGGCCGGACCTTCGCGCGGCGGCCCTGCTTTCCGCTCGCCGCCACCATGAGCCTGCTGGTTCTGAAGCAGACGCTGCTCGCTTGCCAAGAACTGATCCCAACTGATGTAGCCGGGATGCGCCCCCTGCTTGAGAAAGCGCCATTCGGAGCGAGGTAGTTCCCGGCAATGCGTTTTGCCAGCTACATCCTTCCAGGTGCGGCATCGACCGAAACAGAATGCTCCCGCGTACCTCGGGTTGTGCAGTGTGTCCAAAGCGATGCTATGGGAAAGTGGCCGCCAGGCGAGGTCCCCCGCACCGCCTTGGCCGCGTTTAGGAAACCGGAGACCTTCGCGGCGAAAAGCCTGGACCGTGGCCCACGCTGAGCCCGTCCGTTCAAAGGTCGCAAAAAATGTCCGCAGACTTTGCTGCACTTGCTGGTCTGGATCCAGGACCACCTTTTGATCGTCATCGTAAACCAGGCCGACTGGCAGCGGCATCTTCAGTTCAGCGCGCTGCGCCTTGCTCAGTACCCCGCCGACCAGGCGCGCTTTGAGGATGTGCAGTTCGGCCTCGCTCATTGTCCCTTTGAGTCCCAAGAGCAGCCGGTCGTTAAAATGTGCCGGGTCATACAACCCGTCCTCGTCCAGGATCAGTGTGTGAGTCAGGGCGCATATCTCCAGGAGCCTGTGCCAATCCGCGCAGTTGCGTGCCAGCCGAGACACCTCCAGCCCCATGACGATCCCGGCCTTGCCTAACCCGGCGTCGACCACCAACCGTTGGAAGCCCTCACGGTCGGCGGCTGAGCCTCCGCTCTGACCCTGATCGTGGTCGATAACGATAATGCGCTCCTCGGGCCAGCCCAGAGAAACGGCCCGCCGCCGTAAGGCGTATTGACGTTGGGTGCTTTCAGTATTTTCCAAGACCTGTCGCAGCGTGGACTGGCGTATGTAAAGGTACGCAGCCCGTTTCAAGTGATCGGAGGTAACTTTGGAGTCGGCATTCATAACGGTTGGGTCGGATGCAGTAGTTGGATGGTCATGTGTGCGATTAACTGGGTAAGTTCCTGCTGCCACGCAGGGGGAGTCGGCGGACTCCAAGTCGAGGCCCTTGACGGTAGCGAATGCGGCTCGTCAATCGCGCCGCGCGTCCAGGCTTGAATCCAGTGGGTCAGGCCCCATTGTTGCAAGACGGCCAACCCCAGGGGATAGATGCCTGCCACTGGCTCGTCACCCATGACGTGCCGGCGCAGCGCTTCGTATCGCTCGGTCCAGAGGGGCGTTGAGGTTAATGGCAGGTTCATGGCGGCGTCTGGAGCCCCTTTTTTGCCTTGGTTTTCAAGGCCTTCTCAATCGTTCGCGGATGGAGTTTGATTTTAAACTTCTCGCTCAATCGCCGTGCCAGTTGGCGGGCGCCCTCACGAGGGTCGGCGGCCGCTTGCTCCGCTAAATACTGCCGGACTTCCGGTGTCAATTTGCGCGCCTTTTTCGGACCCCGTTTCCGTGCCAGCAAGCCTTCCAGCCCCTGTTTATCGAATTGCTCTTGGGCATGGTAAAGCGTGGGTCGTGATAGCCCGAACTGGTCAGCCGCCTGGGTGACCGAATAGTCGTCCTTTTGGATAGAGCGCAAAGCCTCGTACTTCAGTTGGGGGAGGTCGCGAGGATCAAAGAAGGCCGATTTTTCAAATAGGGGGTGGCGGACATGCTGGGCGCGAGAGTTAAAGGTACCCGCAGTTTTCAAGGCCTGAGTTTTGTCGTGATGCTCGGGAGGAAGGGGCATATGTGTAAATTGATTTATGCCGCACAATAGCACTACCGGTTGTGGTGTCAACAGAAATATATCCATTATGATGCGACTCTATTGCAATATAACCGCGCACCGACGGCGTTGTGCGCGCCTTCTAGAATGGTTTGAGCGGCCTAATTGCATTTACATTTATGGCTTAATTTGGTTTACGGGTTGAGTGGCCATTTTCACCAACATGAGTAAGTCCTCCACCCGCGCGATAGCTCTGCCCTTGGCTTGTTCAACGAAGGGATCCATCGGGCCAAGATCGGTCCACGACGCCAGCAAATAGGCGGGCAGGCCCTCCTCGGTGGAGTAGTACGCCCGCCATTGCCCCCAACACCGCCGCAACTCGATCAACTCGAAACGTCGACCAAACCAGGGGTGGAAGGGATGAGTGACTTTGAAACTCTGTTTTGCACCAGCCTTATCCGGTGCAGTTCGCGATGGACGACAAGGGAAAGGTCGAGGCTGGGGTCAAATATGTTAAGGACAACGGCTTGGCCGGCAAGCAGTTCGAGGGGCTGGGTGCCCAGAATGTGCATCTCGCTCATTGGGAAGAAACCGTGGCCGACACCCGCATTCACGGCACCACCCATCAGCAAGTTCGCACGCATTTTCTGACCGTCGAAAAGCCCAAGCTCTTGCCGTTGCCGGCGGGCCTGTTTCCGGTCTTCAGCGAAGCTCCGCGTAAAGTTCACCGCGATGGCTACGTGGAAGTGGACAAGGCCTATTACTCGGGGCCCCCGGAGTATGTGCGACGAGGGGTCTGGGCGCGGTGGGACGTCAAAAGAGTTCGGCTGTTTAATGACCGCATGGAGGCCATCGCCGTGCATGTGCGACAGGAACCCGGAAAGTTCAAGACCGACCCGGCCCATATCCACGATCATAAACGCACGCTCATCGAGCGCGGCGCCGAATGGATCCTAGACCGCTGCCGGTTGCTGGGTCCGGGGGCTGGCACTTGGGCCGAACAGCTTTACCGGCAGCGCGGCCCTGAGAGCCTGCGCGTCTTGCAGGGGCTCTTGGCCCTGGCCGAGAAGCATCCCGCTCCGCAGCTCGACCAAGCCTGCCAGTTAATCATCTCGATAGGGCTGGCGGACTTCCCGGTGCTCAGCCCGTTTCGGTTGTGGCTTCTGGTGCTCAGGCCCGGCGCACTGGTCGCAGACTGCGTGCTGCGCGAATCGGGTCAGGGCGTCGAAGAGTGGCGTCCCTGGCTCGGCATCAATCGCGATGCTCAAGGGTGTGCCACAGACTCGGCAGTCGGTTGAAAGGAGCTTCATGGCAGCTTCAGGCTGAGGGCCGCCAGCAGTTTGCATTTCCGCTCTTTGAGGGCGAGAAGCTCGGCTCTTTCCTCTTTGGAAGGAAAGTCCCCCATATACCGATTAATTTCATCCTCTCTGGTGTCTATGCGCTGGACTTCCTTCTCGGCGCTTATCCGCTCGGCTGCCGTCAACGTGCCTGGAGGCGTTGGTTGCTGAGGAGTGGTATCTGGTTTCCAGTTATTCCTACGGTCTCGCCACCAGAGCGGTATCTCCTTTTGCCAATCAATCACCCTACCTCCGCTTACTGTCCAACGGCGCTCAACCGAGTTGTTATCATGGTACCATTCGCAGAACGATTTGGGGATGGTTGCCGGGATGCCTCGGGCCATGTCGCCCGGCCACTTCGCAAAGAGAGCGGTGACTTCCTCTATGGTGGGAATTACCGGCTCTGGCTCTGCCGCAACTGGCGGGCGTGGGGTATTCCCTTCTATCCCTTCTTTTCTGTCTTTTCCTTCTATTCCCTTATAGTTAGTCGTTACCCGTCCGTTGCTGTGTTCGTCGCCTTGTCCGTTGGCAGTTTCGTTCAAGACTGAGAAAACCCTTGTGTCCATTAGCTTTGCAACGGTTCCTTTGTTCGTTGGTTTGAACGTTACAAGGCCCCACTTTGTAAGGAGGGCCTTCGCGGTGCGGTACTGCTGCTCGGTCATACCGCAACGCCTGAAGTCGCCCAAAAAAGCTTCCCCAGGTTCAAGGCCGTGTTTATTGAAGCCGCTAGACCATCTGGCACGTCGAGCAATCACTGCTGCCAGCGTGAAAGCAAATGGATTCGCCTCAACCAGTTCATCGAATACCGGGCCGCGCATCATCTTGACAAAGCTCTCGCTCACGGTTGGCCTTTCGATTGCGTTCGCACCGTCCGCAGGCGCAGTGTCAGCCGGTCAAACCGCCCCTTGCTTGGAGTGAACGTGTCAAGAAGTCCAAGGCGCACGAATCGCAATAAACGCGCTCTGACATCGGCAGGTTTGAGCCTCGCCCGGAGCGCCAGGCTAAGCACGCTGGATTGGAATGCCCTGCCGTCCCGATCTGGTCCGGGTTCGGACTCCGTGTCGTTCGCAAACATCACCAAGGCGTAGTAAAGCCCCCAGTCGCGGGCGAGCCGGTTGCGGCGGGTTCGCTGGTTGAGCAGGACATCGAAGGCGGCGTCTTGGAGCCAAGCGAACTCTCGCGGAGAATGGTAATCATTGGCTGCCGCAAGGGCCGGAAGCGCGGGCTGTAATTTTGGTTTGGCGCTCATGCGAGTTCTTTGATTTCAGATTCGAGCCGGGCGATGCGCTCCGCGAGGCACCGCCGCGTGATTTGGAACAAGCACTCGCTGGTCAGTTCGAGCCTGGCTTCCAAGAGCCGGGCCTATAGCTGGTCGAGCGTGTCCGCCCGGTCGTTGGGTGGCGTAGCCTCGCCTATTGGACCGGGGGTGGAGGTGTTCATCGTGATGGCCTTCAATTAGAACTGACATTTTGGCGATAATCTGTGTAGGGTTTTGCTACCCGAATACGTGAGATAATCCAGGAAATGGACTGTTTGTGAGATTGCAGGACGGCGCAAGATCAGG
>Ga0118677_10006689_pt1 | contig 19398 bp, 16 predicted proteins | sample AliMusrvi5mmetaG_FD_86154 | JGI IMG/M metagenome (GOLD analysis project Ga0118677, IMG submission 86154)
GTCATCCAGGAAGTGCTGGACAATGCCGCCGACGAGGCGCTGGCAGGTCACGGCAAGAAGATCAAGGTCTGCCTGCATCTGGACGGTTCGGTGTCGATTGAGGACGATGGCCGCGGCATCCCGTTTGGCATGCACCCGGAAGAAAAGGCACCGGTGATCGAGCTGGTCTTCACCCGACTGCATGCCGGCGGCAAGTTCGACAAGGGCAAGGGCGGTGCCTACAGCTTCTCCGGCGGCCTGCACGGCGTCGGCGTGAGCGTCACCAACGCTCTGGGCAAGCGCCTGGAAGCCACCAGCTACCGCGAAGGCTCGGTCGCGCGCATCGTGTTTGCCGGTGGCGACGTGATCGAGCCGCTGGTGATCCGCAAGGCCGGAGCAACAGAAAACGGCGAGGCGGCTGAGGGTCCGCGCGACCGCAAGTCAGGCACCACGGTGCGGGTTTGGCCGGATGCCAAATACTTTGAATCCTCGGTGCTGCCGCTGGGCGACCTGACGCATTTGCTGCGCAGCAAGGCGGTGCTGATGCCGGGCGTCAGCGTTACCCTGGTCCATGAGAAGACCAAGGAAACCCAGGTCTGGCTCTACAAGGGGGGCTTAAACGATTACCTGATGCAGTCGCTGCACGGCGAGCCGGTGATTCCGCTGTTTGATGGCGAGGGCTTTGCCGACGCCCAGAGCGAGCAGTTTGCCGATGGCGAAGGCGCAAGCTGGTGTGTGGCCTTTACCGAAGACGGCCAGCCGGTGCGCGAAAGCTATGTCAACCTGATTCCCACCAGCGCCGGTGGCACGCACGAAAGCGGGCTGCGTGATGGTCTGTTCACGGCCGTGAAGAGCTTTATCGAATTCCACTCGCTGTTGCCCAAGGGGGTGAAGCTGATGCCCGAGGACGTGTTCGCCCGCGCCAGCTATGTGCTCTCGGCCAAGGTGCTGGACCCGCAGTTCCAGGGCCAGATCAAGGAGCGCCTGAACTCGCGCGACGCCGTGCGTCTGGTCTCCAACTTTGTCCGCCCGGCGCTGGAGCTGTGGCTGAACCAGCATGTGGAATACGGCAAAAAGCTGGCCGAGCTGGCCATCAAGGCGGCGCAGACGCGCCAGCGCGCCGGACAAAAAGTGGAGAAGCGCAAGAGCTCCGGCGTGGCCGTGCTGCCGGGAAAGCTGACCGATTGCGAGAGCAAGGACATTTTGTATAACGAAGTTTTTTTGGTCGAGGGCGACTCGGCCGGTGGCAGTGCCAAGATGGGCCGCAACAAAGAGAATCAAGCGGTGCTGCCCTTGCGCGGCAAGGTGCTCAACACCTGGGAAGTGGACCGCGACCGCCTCTTTGCCAACACCGAAATCCACGACATCTCGGTGGCCATTGGTGTCGATCCGCACGGCCCCAACGACACGCCCGACATGAGCGGGCTGCGCTACGGCAAGGTCTGCATCCTGTCGGACGCCGACGTGGACGGCTCGCACATCCAGGTGCTGCTGCTGACGCTGTTTTTCCGACATTTTCCCAAGCTGATAGACACCGGCCATGTGTTTGTGGCGCGCCCGCCGCTGTTTCGCGTGGATGCCCCGGCGCGTGGCAAAAAGCCCGCCAGCAAGGCCTATGCACTGGACGACGGTGAGCTCACTGCCATTTTGGACAAGCTGCGTAAGGAAGGCGTGCGCGAGGGCGCTTGGACCATCAGCCGCTTCAAGGGCCTGGGCGAGATGAATGCCGAACAGTTGTGGGACACCACGCTCAATCCGGACACGCGGCGTTTGTTGCCGGTGATCTTGGGTGCCATTGACTTTGGCCAGACCGAGGCCTTGATTACCAAGTTGATGGGCAAGGGTGAGGCGCAATCGCGGCGTGAGTTGATGGAGTTGCACGGCGACTCTGTGGAGGTGGATGTATGAGCCTCGCCTTGCATTGCGACGGCCAGCGCGAACAGCGCCAGAATGAATAGCTGGCAACATAAACACATAGCAAGCCAATAAAAAATGTCTGACCAATCGACCATCGATTTTCAAACGCCCGACGGAGGCGACGACCAGCTCAATCTGGCAACCTACGCCCAGCGCGCCTACCTTGAATACGCGCTCTCCGTCGTCAAGGGTCGCGCCCTGCCGGATGCCTGCGACGGCCAAAAGCCGGTGCAGCGGCGCATCCTGTACTCCATGTCGCGCATGGGCCTGGGCTTTGGCGGGGCCAACGGCAACACCGGCGCCAAGCCGGTCAAATGCGCCCGCGTGGTCGGCGATGTGCTGGGCCGCTTTCATCCGCACGGCGACCAGGCCGCCTACGAGGCGCTGGTGCGCATGGCGCAGGACTTTTCGCAGCGCTATCCGCTGATCGACGGCCAGGGCAATTTCGGCTCGCGCGACGGCGACGGTGCCGCCGCCATGCGCTACACCGAGGCGCGCCTCGCCAAGATCACCTCGCTGCTGCTCGATGAAATCGACCAGGGCACGGTGGACTTTCAGCCCAATTACGACGGCTCTACAGAAGAGCCCTGCCAGTTGCCGGCGCGGCTTCCGTTCTCGCTGCTCAACGGCGCCAGCGGCATTGCCGTTGGCCTGGCCACCGAGATCCCCAGCCACAACCTGCGCGAAGTGGCCGATGCCTGCATCGCCCTGATCAAAAACCCGCAGCTCACCGAAGTTGAGCTGTTCACGATCGTGCCGGGCCCGGACTTTCCCGGCGGCGCGCAGATCATCAGCCCGGCCAGCGATATTGCCGACGCCTACCGCACGGGTCGCGGCTCGCTCAAATGCCGAGCCCGCTGGAAAATTGAAGATCTGGCGCGCGGCCAGTGGCAGCTGGTGGTGACCGAGCTGCCGCCGGGTGTGAGCACCCAGCGCGTGCTGGAAGAAATCGAGGAACTGACCAACCCCAAGGTCAAGACCGGCAAAAAAGCGCTTTCTCAAGACCAGAACCAACTCAAAGCCAGTATTCTTGCGGTGCTGGACGTGGTGCGCGATGAATCCGGCAAGGAAAACGCCGTACGCCTGGTGTTCGAGCCCAAGACCAGCCGCATCGAACAGCAGGAGCTGATCACGGCGCTGCTGGCCCACACCAGCCTGGAGTCCTCCTCTCCCATCAACCTGACCATGGTGGGCTTGGACGGGCGTCCCACGCAGAAGTCCCTGCGCCAGATGCTGGGCGAGTGGATCAGTTTTCGCCAGACCACCATCGAGCGCAGAAGCCGCCACCGCCTGGCCAAGGTGCTGGACCGCATTCACATTCTGGAGGGGCGCCAGACCGTTTTGCTCAACATCGACGAGGTGATTGCCATCATCCGCCAGAGCGACGAGCCCAAGGCGGCGCTGATTGCACGCTTCTCCTTAAGCGCCGCCCAAGCCGAAGACATCCTGGAAATCCGCCTGCGCCAATTGGCCAGGCTGGAAGCCATCAAGATTGAGCAGGAGCTGTCCGAGCTGCGCGTCGAGCAGGGCAAGCTGGAAGAAATCATCAACAACCCGGCGGCCCTGCGCCGTTTGATGATCAAGGAAATTGAAGCCGACGCCAAGACCTTTGCCGATGCGCGCCGCACCCTGATCCAGACCGAGAAAAAGGCCGTGCTTGAGATCAAGGTGGTGGACGAGGCGCTGACCGTGGTGGTCAGCGAAAAGGGCTGGGTGCGCACACGCCTGGGCCATGGCCACGAGGCCAGCAGCTTTGCCTTCAAGGCCGGTGACGGCCTGTATGACACCTTTGAATGCCGCAGCGTCGACACGCTCTTGGTGTTCGGCTCCAGCGGACGCGTCTACTCGGTGGCGGTGTCGCTGCTGCCTGGAGGGCGGGGCGACGGACAGCCTGTGACCACGCTGATCGAGTTGGAGGCAGGCACGCAAATCCTCTATTACTTTGCCGGTCCGGCCGCCGCCAACCTGCTGCTCAGTTCTAGTGGCGGCTATGGCTTTATGGCCACGGTGACCAATCTGATTTCGCGCCAGAAGGCGGGCAAGGCCTTCGTCACCTGCAACACGGGTGAGACGCTGTGCAAGCCTTCGCTGGTGAGCGGCGCGCAGGGCAGGGTACTGAACCCCGGAACGCCGGCCGCTGTCGTGGCGCCTGCCACCCACGTGGCCTGCGCGTCCACGGGCGGGCGCATTCTGAGCTTCGAGATTACCGAGCTCAAATCCATGGCCACCGGCGGGCGGGGCCTGATGCTGCTGGATCTGGAGGACAAGGATACGCTGGCCGGTGCCGCAGCCTACACGCGCAGCATCCGCATTGAGGGCATCGGACGTGGTGGCAAGGAGCGCGACGAGACGCTGGAAATCCGCAGCCTCAACAATGCACGTGCCGCACGCGGGCGCAAGGGAAAGGCCGCGGACCTGGGCTTCAAGCCCGCCCGCATTACCCGCGTTGAGTAAGTCAGCCCTTCCTGGATGTTGTGCATATTCGGCGTCAGTTACGCAACAGTTAGGCGCACCACAATGAACCATGGATAAAAACATGTTGATCTCCGGTGGTGGTATTGGCGGGCTGGCCGCCGCCCTGGCCTGTGCCCGCACGGGTTGGCAGGTGGAGCTGCTGGAACAGTCACCGGTGTTTGGCGAGGTCGGGGCCGGCATCCAACTCGGGCCGAATGTGGTCAAGGTGCTAGACGCCATGGGTGTGGGCGCTGCATTGCGTGGCGTGGCGGCATTTCCAAATTGCTTGGAGGTGCGCAACGCCACCAGCACCGAACTGCTGGGCGTGCTGCCCCTGGGCAAGACCGCCGAACAGCGCTATGGCGCGCCCTATGTGTCCATCGCCCGGGCCGACCTGCATACGCTGTTGCTGGACGCGGTGCGATCCCAGGGCGGCGTGGGCCTGCATCTGGACTCGCGTGTCATTGGAATCCAACAGGACGCGCAGCGCGTGCAGATTGAGACCGTGCAGGACCAGCGCTTGGAGGCACCGTTGTTGTTGGGCGCGGATGGTTTATGGAGCGTGGTGCGCAAGCAGGTGCTTGAAAACGATGGGGCGCCGCGTGTCACCGGCCATCTGGCGTTTAGAGCCATGGTGCCGCAAAGTTCCCTGCCCGCATCCCTGCGCACCCAGGTCGTGACGGCCTGGATGGGGCCGGATTTTCATGCCGTGCATTACCCGGTGCGCAGCGGCGAATGGCTGAACATGGTGTGCATAGTTCATGGCAAGGTCGCGGGCGATCCGCAGTCATGGGACCACAGCGCCAATGCACAGGAGTTGCGCAGCCGTATGTCCCAGGCCCGTGGTGCGCTGCGCGAAATGATGCATGCCATAGACCAATGGCGGCTCTGGCCGCTCAGTGACCGTGCGCCCATGGCCAGCGCCGCCGAACATGCCAAGGGCCGCATTGCACTGCTGGGCGATGCCGCTCATCCCATGCGCCCCTATCTTGCGCAGGGTGCTGGCATGGCGATTGAAGACGCTGCCGCGCTGGCAAGTTGCCTAGCAGAGCAGCCGGGTCAGGTGCAACAGGCTCTGGCGCGCTATGCCGATCTGCGCTGGCAACGCAATGCGCGGGTCCAGGCCCGCGCCATTCGCAACGGCGAGATTTACCACCTCAAGGGCTACAGGCAGCTGGGCCGCGACATCGCGCTCAAGCTGCTGGGCGCCAGGTTGATGGACCTGCCCTGGCTTTACCAGGGTGCGTGAGCCTGCACGCCGAAGCTTAGCGCGCGCGCAAATTTTGCGCTATGTGATGCAGCGCACAGACGCAGGGCATTGTCTGTTCGACAATGCACCATGCGCCGCAGCCACGGCGCGCAAAACCAGATGCGCACACCATTTGTCAAATGTACGAATAGATGTGTTCACTCGATTGGTCCCAACCCGGATACTGCAGCAGTGAAAAACAATATCAATTACAAAGAACTGGTTGGAAAAAAGGTGAGGCGTTTGCGGCTCAAGGCGGAGTTCTCGCAGGAGAATCTGGCCGAACGCTGTGGCATCTTTCGCACCTATCTCAGCCGCATCGAATCTGGCGCAGCCAATCCGTCCATCGTTGTGCTGGTGGCGCTGGCCAACGCCTTGTGTGTGAATCCTCATGAGCTGTTTACCGCTGACTAAGGCTCAAGCCTTGAGCCAAGCACTCGAACAAGCGCCGAACGAACTGGATTAGCGGCCCGGTTGCGCCGTGGCCCCGGGCATTCCTACGTTCCGCGACCTGCGGCTGAGCTGCTGAGGCACGCTCAGGTAACAGCGTTTTGCCACTTGAATTCTGTCCTTTGCCATTCGGCGCTTTCCAGCACTTGGCGCAATTGCTCCACCGCGTTCCAGACCTCTTCAAAGCCGATATAGAGCGGCGTCAAACCAAAGCGCAAAATATCCTTGTGGGCCGCACCGTCACCGGCGCGGAAGTCGCCGATCACGCCACGTGCGATCAGCGCCTGCACGATGGCATAGGCGCCAAATTCTCTTGAAATACATACCTGTGAGCCGCGTTTGGCGTGTTCGCGCGGTGTGGCAAGGCCCAGGCCATGGCCATGGCATCGCTGTTCCACCAGGGCAATAAACAGATCGGTTAGCGCCAGCGATTTCGCTCGCAGCGCAGCCATGCCGCCCAGCGTTTCGGCCGCCTTGAAGCCGTCCAGCCCGCATTCCAAAAGCGCCAGGCTGACCATGGGCTGGGTGCCGCAGAGGTAGCGGGTGATGCCAGGGGCCGGTTGGTAGTCGGGGATAAACGCAAAGGGCGCGGCGTGCCCCCACCAGCCCGACAGCGGCTGCCAGAAGCGCTCGGAGTGCTTGGGATTCACCCACAAAAACGCCGGAGCGCCGGGACCGCCATTGAGGTATTTGTAGCCGCAACCGACGGCAAAGTCGGCGCCTGCGCCCAGCAAATCCACCGGCACCGCGCCCGCGCTATGCGCCAGGTCCCAAACCACCAGGGCACCGGCGGCGTGTGCCGCTGCGGTCACAGCCGCCATGTCGTGCATGGCACCGGTGCGGTAGTTCACATGGGTGAGCATCAGAATGGCCAGGTCGCCATCCAGGGCGGCGTCGATTTCTTCCGGTTCCACCAGTTTGAGCGTGAAGCCCTGGGCCTGGCACAGTCCCTCGGCAATGTAGAGGTCGGTGGGGAAGTTGCTGCGTTCGCTCAAGATCACGCGGCGCTGCGGCGAATCCTGCTTGGCGATGGAAATGGCGGCCGAGAGCACCTTGTAGAGGTTGATGGAGGTGGTGTCGGTGGCCAGCACCTGGTCTTGGCCCGCGCCAATCAGCGGCGCAATCTGGTTGCCCAGGCGCTGCGGCAGATGGAACCAGCCCGCGCTGTTCCAGGACTTGATCAGGTCGCGCCCCCATTCCTGGGTGACCACCTGGGCCGCGCGTGCTGCTGCCGATTTCGGCATGGCACCCAACGAGTTGCCATCCAGATAAATCACGCCGGGTGGAATCGAAAACAGTTCGCGCAATGGGCGCAGTGGGTCGGCGGCGTCCAGTTGCTGGCAGTCTTGGAGGGTGATCATGCGGTGTCTCTTTGGTTCAACGCAATCTATTATGCGAGGGCTGGCAGGCCGTGTCTGCGTCTGGCCATGGCACAGGCATCGCTGCCTTCTTCGAATTCACGGCATGGCGAGGGCCGCCATTCGTAAATGCCGCAGCCTATTTTTTCGCCGATCTTGCCAGAGAGGGCTGCGCAACGGGGCGGTTGGTGGTCGGTACCACGCATGCGGGCCATCGTGGCGTTCACATCGACAGCCAAGCCAACGGGCACGCTGCCACCGGCGTCTTCGAGTTCCTGCACCGAAAAATCCACCCTGAAGCTGGCGCAGCAAGCGCCGCATGTGGTGCAGGCGTTCATGGAAAAGGGCTATTGCTTACCCAAGAGCAAGTACTCCATCAATGCTTTCTGGACGTGCATTCTGTTCTCAGCCTCGTCCCAGACGACGCTCTGGGGGCCGTCTATGACCTCGGCCTCGACCTCTTCGCCACGATGCGCGGGCAGGCAGTGCATGAAGATGGCTTTGGGTGCCGCGATTGCCATCATTTTTCGGTCCACGCACCAAGCGGCGAAGGCCTTGCGGCGCACCTCGTTCTCTGCCTCATAGCCCATGCTGGTCCAGACATCGGTGGTGACCAGATCGGCGCCATTGCAGGCTTCCATCGGGTCGGCATAGGTCTTGAAGCTGCCACTGCCCATGGAGGCCGGCGCGGCGGCGGTAACCTCATTGAGCTCGTAGCCGCTGGGTGTGCTGACACGCAGATGAAAGCCGAGCAGGGCGGCCGCTTGCAGCCAGGTATTGGCCATGTTGTTGCCATCACCGACCCAGGCCACCGTCTTGCCCGCGATGGGGCCGCGGTGCTCGATGTAGGTGAAGATGTCGGCCAGGATCTGGCAGGGGTGGAACTCGTTGGTCAGGCCGTTGATCACCGGCACGCGCGAATGCTTTGCAAAGCTTTCCAGCTTGCTTTGTTCATAGGTGCGGATCATGACGATGTCGGTCATGCGGCTGATGACCTTGGCGCTGTCCTCGATCGGCTCGGAGCGCCCTAGTTGGCTGTCGCCGGTGGTCAGATGCACCACGCTGCCGCCCAGCTGGTACATGCCGGCCTCGAAGCTGACGCGGGTGCGCGTGGAGGCCTTTTCAAAAATCATGGCCAACGTCCGGTCCACCAGCGGCTGGTGGCGCTGGAAGGTCTTGAACTTCTGCTTGATAAAGGCGGCGCGCTCCAGCAGGTAGCCATATTCTTCGGTGCTGAAGTCGGAGAACTGCAGGTAGTGGCGCACCGGTGGCGCGCCCTTGGGCAGGGTGCTGGGAACGGCGGGTTTGAAATAGCTCATGGCGCTTCCTTCAACAGGGCGGAAATCAAGGGGCACAGAATGGCGGCAATTTTTTCCGCCTCGGCCACGCTCAGAATCAGCGAGGGCACCAGGCGTACCACGCTGTCCGCGGTCACGCTGATCAGCAGGCCGGCATCCAGTGCGCGCTGTGTTAGCACGCCGCAAGGTTTGCACAAATCAATGCCTAGCATCAGGCCCATGCCGCGGATTTCCTTCACAGCGCCACTGGCCAACTCAGAAGCCAGGCCTTGTTCCAAAGCCGCCTTGAGGTGGGCGCCGACTCGGGTCGCGTTGTCCAGCAGGCCTTCGGCTTCCATGATGCGAATCGTCTCGACACCGGCGCGCATGGCCAGGGGGTTACCGCCAAAGGTGCTGCCGTGGTTGCCCGGCTGGAAAATGGTGGCGGCACGGGGGCCCACCACCACCGCGCCGACCGGCACGCCCGAGCCCAGGCCCTTGGCCAGCGGCATCACGTCGGGTTTGATATCGGCCCACTGGTGGGCAAACCATTTGCCGGTGCGGCCCATGCCGCATTGCACCTCGTCAATCATCAGCAACCAGTCTTGCTCATCGCACAGGGCGCGCACATCGCGCAGGTAATCCATGTGCATGGGGTTGACGCCGCCTTCGCCCTGAATGGCTTCGAAAAACACAGCCACCACATTCGGGTTGTGGGCGGTGGCGGCCTTGAGCTCTGCGATGTTGTTGATGGGCACGCGGATAAAGCCTTCCACCAGAGGGCCGAAACCGGCCTGCACCTTGGGGTTGCCGGTGGCGCTGAGCGTGGCAATCGAACGACCATGGAAGGCCTTTTCATAGACTACGATCTCGGGACGCTCAATGCCCTTGTCGTGACCAAACTTGCGCGCCAGTTTGAGCGCTGCCTCATTGGCCTCCAGCCCGGTGGAGCAGAAAAACACATTGGTCATGCCGGAGCGCTCCACCAGCAGCTTTGCCAGCTCTTCCTGCAGAGGGATGTGGTAGTAATTGGAGGTGTGGATCAGCTTGGTCACCTGGTCTTGCAGGGCCGCTACCAAGGCGGGATGGTTGTGGCCCACGGTGTTGACGGCAATGCCGCCCAGTGCGTCCAGGTAGTCGCGCCCCTCGGTGTCCCAGACGCGGCAGCCCTGGCCGTGCGACAGGGCAACCGGCAGGCGGCCATAGGTGTTCATCACGTGCGGTGAACTGGGCGCAGAATGGGACTTTTCGCTGGACATGCAGGCACTCCGGATAGGTATAAAAAACTGCGGCCCACCATAGGACTGCAGGTTGGGCCGTTGAGCTGTGATTTTAGGCGCATCTTCCCTGTGCCTGAATGGTGCCTGGCAGCACCATGGCGGTGCCCTATTTTCCGGCAGCTCCGTGTCAAGCTCAAGACAGGGGAAGGGGTAGAATTCTTGTGCGGTGCAACACCTTTTTTCTCGCGCACAAGGTCAAGCGCTACCCTTACCCTTATGGATTCTTCTTCCGCTAAAAAACTTTACATTCTTGGCGTGACCAAGCAGGGCAAGACCTTTAGACCCAGCGACTGGGCCGAGCGTCTGGCCGGGGTCATGAGCCAGTTTCGTCCGGGCGTTGCACGCCCCGGTGGCCACATCGCTTATTCGCCCTGGTGCGTTCCCACCTCGATCGGCAATGTGAAGTGCGTCATCGTTCACCACGCCCTGCGTGACCACAATGTGATGGCCTGGGATTTTTGCGTGCATTTTGCGCAGGACAACGACCTGCAGGTCAGCGACACCCGGCCCAATGCGCCGGAAAAACCAGCTGCCACTTAACCGACTTGCGCCTGGTCGGCTGGCATCTGTGTCTCATGCTTGGCTCAAGCCAAACCTTTTGCCCACAAAAAAGCCGTCCTAAGACGGCGTTTCTGCTTTTGCTTTACTGACAGCGCACCCGTACCAAACGGCGGATCTTTGCAGATCCGTGCGAATGCCTAACGGAGTTAGGCGGCGAGGGCCAAGGCTTTCACCTTGGTGGCCAGACGGCTCTTATCGCGAGCAGCCTTGTTCTTGTGGAAGATGCCCTTGTCGGCCACGGTGTCAACCACGGCTTGCATCTTGGCAAACAGTTCGGCGGCCTTGGTCTTGTCGCCAGCAATCACTGCTTTTTCCACGTTCTTCACCGCGGTGCGGTATTTGGAACGCAACGAGGTGTTCGCTGCGTTGATTTTGACGTCCTGACGGACGCGCTTGCGGCCCGACGCCAGGCGCGGGTTCTTTTTCTTGGGTTTTCCAGATGCCATTGTGTGTTCCTTGTGTCTGCGGATGTTGTCAGCAAAGCCGATTATTATAGCAGGCGAGTGGCGGGTCGGGCAGAACCGGGTTCCAGGTGTTGTGTGGGGTCTGATCCACCGGGCTACACTTGTTTGGGTGAGCCTAATCAAATCTGCATCTATCGTCTCGCTGCTGACGCTGCTTTCCCGCATCACGGGTCTGGTGCGCGAACTTCTGGTCGCCTCCACCTTTGGCGCCAGTGCCATGACCGACGCCTTCAATGTGGCGTTTCGCATTCCCAATCTGTTCAGACGGCTGTTTGCCGAGGGCGCCTTCAGCCAGGCTTTTGTGCCGGTGCTGGCGGCCAGCAAGGCGCAGCATGGCGATGCCGCCACGCACCGGCTGATTGACCATGTGGCCACGCTGCTGGCGGCCGTGTTGCTGCTGACCTGCGCGCTGGGTGTGATCGGCGCGCCGATTCTGGTCTGGGTGATGGCCAGCGGGCTGAAGCAAAACCCGCAGGGCTACGACGCCGCCGTGGTGATGACGCGCTTCATGTTTCCCTATATCGGCTTCATGTCGATGGTGGCGCTGTCTGCGGGCGTGCTCAACACCTGGCGGCGCTTTGCGGTGTCGGCGGCCACGCCCGTGCTCTTGAATATCGCCATGATTTCTGCTGCCTGGTTGCTGGCGCCCTGGTTCAAGACGCAGGGTATTGAGCCGATTTACGCCATGGGCGCGGGCGTCATTGTGGGGGGCATGTTGCAACTCGGGGTGCAGATTCCTGCCCTCAAGCGACTGGGCCTGATGCCGCATATCGCCCTGAACCGGGAAGGCATCCGTGCGGCCATGGCCGATCCTGGCACGCGGCGCATTGGCAAGCTGATGATGCCTGCCCTGCTGGGAGTGAGCGTGGCGCAAATTTCGCTGCTGATCAACACGCAAATTGCCTCGCACCTGCCCACCGGCAGTGTCAGCTGGCTGACCTATGCCGATCGGCTGATGGAGTTTCCCACCGCCATGCTGGGCGTGGCCCTGGGCGTGGTGCTGATGCCGCAACTGGCCGCCGCCAGGGCCGCCGGTGACGCCGCCAGGTACTCCGCCTTTCTGGACTGGGGCCTGCGCATTGTGGTGCTGTTGTCGGTGCCATCGGCCATCGGCCTGCTGATTTACGCCAAGCCCATCGTCGCCGTGCTGTATCACAACGGCGCCTTTACAGCCAATGATGTGCAGCAGACCACCATGGCCCTGATGGGCTATGCAGCCGGTCTGGTCGGGCTGGTGGCCATCAAGGTGCTGGCGCCGGGCTATTACGCCAACCAGGATATCAAGACGCCGGTGCGCATTGCCGTGGCCATTCTTGTGCTGACGCAGTTGATGAACATGGTGCTGGTGCCGATCTTCCACGTGGCCGGTTTGTCGCTGTCGATTGGTCTGGCTGCCATGGTCAACGCGGCCTTGCTGTTGACGGGCTTGATCCGGCGCGGTACCTTCAAGCCCGAGCCGGGCTGGGGCCGTTTTTTATTGCAGGTGCTGGCCGGCAGTGTGCTGTTGACGCTGTATTTGCTATGGGCCGTGCAGTCCTTTGACTGGATTGCGCTGCGCAGCGAAAGCCTCAAGCGCATGGGCCTGCTGGCGCTCACCTTGGGTGGCGCAGCGCTGGTCTATCTGGGGGCGGTTTGGGCCGCAGGCCTGAATCCAAGGCAATTTTTGCGTCGGTAGTTATCGGAGATATGTAGGAGATGCAAGAGCGAGCATGGCGATGAAACTGTCATACGATGTGCCCACACCGCTGGATTACTTTGCCTCGCTGGTGCAGAGCGACGGCAACTTTGCCCTGTTCGAGGCGGCTGTCAGTCTGGCGCAGGACGAGTATCCGGAACTCGATGTGCAGGCCGTTTTGGGCGAGGTGGATACCTTGTTGGAACGCATGCGCAGGCGCTTGCCCGCCGATGCCGGTCCCTTGCAAAAGCTGCGCATCCTGAACCAGTTTTTCTTCAGGGACCTGGGTTTTGGCGGCAATGTCAACAATTTTTACGATCCGGACAACAGCTTTATCCATGCGCTGTTGATCACACGCCGTGGCATTCCGATTTCGCTGGCCCTGTTGTGGATGGAACTGGCCCAAGGTCTGGGCCTGTCGGCGCGCGGTGTCGGCTTCCCCGGCCACTTCATGGTCAAGGTCAATCTGCCCATGGGCCAGGCGGTAATCGACCCCTTGAGCGGGCAGTCGCTGAGCCGCGAAGAGCTGTCGGAGCGCCTAGAGCCTTATCGTCGTCCCAGTGCCCTGATGGAAGATATGGACGCCCCCCTGGGCCTGTATCTGCAGAGCGCGCCGCCGCGCGACATCATTGCGCGCATGCTGCACAACCTCAAGGAAATCTACCGTACCCAGGAAGACTGGCCGCGCATGCTGAGCATTCAAGAGCGCCTCATCGTGCTGCTGCCGCAGGCCTGGCCCGAATACCGCGACCGCGGCCTGGCCCATGCCGAGATGGGAAACACCGAGCAGGCGCTGGCCGATCTGGAATGCTACCTGGTACACAGCGAAAACCTGGTGGACGTCAACGCCATTGCCGACCGGGTCGACGAACTGCGGCGCGAGAGCGACTAAGCTTTCCTGCGGCTTAGGACACGCAAAGACTGGCCCCTTTGCATGCAGTTTGCGCTAGCCAGGCTGGCTTACCTATAATTCGCGACACCCGCTTTCAATAACAACAACATCGTGGCAATCGGTCGGCAAAGCCCGACATGCTTGCCACTGCCGACGGGATTTCTTGTCCCCATGACAAGCGCCTTGGCGAGGCATGCCCCATAAGAAAACTAAAACCCATGCCAACTTCGATAGGAGTACCCGAAACATGAGCGCTTTATTGACATTACGCACGACCGTCTATGCGGCGTCCCTCGTTATTTGCGCGGCAGCAGGCGCGCAGACCGGTAGCGGAGGGCGCGATGGCGAAATTGAAAAATGCGAACGCGAATTGGGCAGTTTGGCGGTTGCCGAGCCGCAGAGTTTTATGTTGGCCAGCCTGAGCCGTTACCAGCTGGGTTCGCCCGCCACCATGTTGCGCATGATTGCGCAGCAGTCGGGTTGCTTCGCAGTGGTGGAACGCGGTGTGGCCATGCAAAACATTCAACAAGAGCGGGCCCTGGCAGCAGGCGGGCAATTGCAGCAGGATTCCAATGTGGGCGCGGGCCAATTGCAGGCGGCCGACTTTGTGATGACACCCTCGGTGCAGTTTTCGGACGATACCGGCGGCGTGGGTGCCACGGTGGGCAGCTTTCTGGGCCGCATGGGCGGTGTGCTGGGCGCCTTGGGCGGTCTGGCCGGTGGTGTGAAATTCAAGGAGGCCGAAACCACTCTGCTGGTGGCCGATGTGCGCTCCGGCATCCAGGTCGCCAGCGCCGAGGGCAAGGCCAGCAAGATGGACTTCAGCCTGAGCGGCTGGGGCTGGGGCGGTATGGGCTGGGCTGCGGCCGGCGGTTACTCCAAGACGCCCGAGGGCAAGCTGATTGCCGCCAGCCTGCTGGATAACTTCAACCGCGTGGTGCAGGCCGTGCGCAACCGGCCCACCCTGATAAGGACCAGTTCGGCGGCGTCACAGGCGAATGCCGCGGCCTCGATCACGGCCAATGCCCGCAGCAAGCCGGCGCAGGCAGTAGCGCCCGCAACGGACAATATGTTGCCGACGGGCTTGGTCGGCAACTTCTCCGGCCAGTTTTCCGGACCGGACGAAGGCACGTTCAATGCGGTGGTGGGCTCCAACGGCGTGATCTCTGGCTCGGGCTATTCCAGCAAGTACCGCTCCAGCTTTGTGGCCTCGGGGCTGGTGACTGCCCGAGGCGAGATGCAGATGTCGGGCGCGGGGCAGGCAGGAGCAGCCACCTTCAAGGGCCAGATTGACCAGGGCTCCGGCGCCGTGGTCGGCCAGTGGCAATGGGTCAGCGGCGAGGGCAGGGGCCAGCCTTCTGGCAGTTTTCAGGGGCAGAAGCAGCTCTAAGCCGCTGGCTGCTGCCTCAGGAAACGACGACCGACGCTGTCTCGCCCTTGGCCGCAATCACGCCAATGGTGTAGACGGTTTCACCGGAGGCGCGCAGGGTGGAAGCGCAGGCCCCGGCCTCTGCGGCGTCAACCACCACCACCATGCCGATGCCATTGTTAAAGGTGCGGTTCATCTCGATGTCGTCAATGCCGGCGGTTTTTTGCAGCCAGGCAAACAGCTCGGTCTGGGGCCAACTGCCCTTGACCAGATGCGCGGCGGTGCCTTCGGGTAAGACCCGCGGAATGTTTTCCAGCAGGCCGCCGCCGGTGATGTGGGCCAGGGCCTTGATGCCGCCGGTGGATGCGGCATCGTTTGAGTGCGGATGGGCGGCCAGGGCGGCCAGCACGTTCTTCACATACAGGCGGGTCGGCTCCATCAGGGCCTCTTTGAAGGGCTTGCCGTCCAGCATGGCGGGGGCGTTTTCACCTGCGCGCTCGATGCACTTGCGCACCAGGCTGAAGCCATTGGAATGCACGCCGCTGCTGGCCAGTCCCAGCACCACGTCGCCGGGCGCGACCGAGGCGCCGGTCAGAATCTTGGATTTTTCGACGGCACCGACGGCAAAGCCGGCCAGATCGTATTCGCCGGAGGGGTACATGCCGGGCATCTCTGCAGTTTCGCCGCCGATCAGGGCGCAGCCGGACAGCTCACAGCCACGGGCTATGCCGCCAACCACGGCCGCTGCCGTGTCCACATCCAGCTTGCCGCAGGCAAAGTAGTCCAGAAAGAACAAGGGCTCGGCACCCTGCACCAGCACGTCGTTGACGCTCATGGCCACCAGGTCGATGCCCACGGTGTCGTGCATGTTCCATTCAAAGGCCAGCTTGAGCTTGGTGCCCACGCCGTCGGTGCCGCTCACCAGCACTGGCTCCTTGTAGCGCTTGGGCACCTCGAACAGCGCACCAAAGCCGCCAATGCCGGCCAGCACGCCCTCGCGCATGGTTTTCTTGGCCAGGGGCTTGATGCGTTCCACCAGTGCGTCACCGGCGTCGATGTCTACGCCTGCGTCTTTGTAGGAGAGGGGGGTGGAGGAAGAGGATTGGGTCATGGAAAGTGGCTTGAGACGGACGGGGGATTTGGCTTTGGGCAAGCCCGATAGAATTTGAGCTTGATTTTAAGGGTTTCGACCTCCCCCTCCCGTATGCAATTCACCCCCACCCAAAAAAGTATCGCCGCCTGGGGCGCAATTGCCGCCGTGTTTGCGCTGGCGCTCTGGCTGTTGGGGCCGGTGCTTTCACCCTTTGTGGTGGCCATGGTTCTGGCCTATGCGCTGACGCCGGTGGTGGACGCGCTGCATGGACTGGGACGCGGTCGCGTGCCGCGTGTGCTGGCGGTGATCGTGGTGGAACTGTTGTTTCTGGTGGCACTGGTGGCGGTTGTCCTACTGGTGGTGCCCATTCTGGGCAAGGAGCTGCCGCTGATACGCGAGCAGATGCCTACCCTGCTGGAGAGCGCCAGCGCCGCGCTGCAGCCGCTGCTTACCAAATGGGGCTTTGAGGTAACACTGGATCTGGAGAGCGTCAAAAATTATGTCAAAACCTATCTGGACACCAATTACCGCGATGCGCTGGGCTCGGTGCTGTCGTCGCTCAAGATTGGCGGCAGCGTGGCGTTTACGCTGATCGGCAACCTGGTGCTGATTCCTGTGGCGCTGTTTTACCTGCTGATGGAATGGGATGGTCTGGTAGGGCAGCTCCGACAGTTGATTCCGCCGCGTCTGCGTCACGCCGCCGAAGGCTTTGTGCGGGATGCCGATGCCGTGCTGGGCCAGTACCTGCGCGGGCAACTGCTGGTGATGCTGCTGCTGGCCGGCTATTACGGCCTGGGTCTGAAGGCCTTTGGACTGGATTTGGCCCTGCCGATTGGAGTCTTTACCGGCCTGGCCGTGTTTGTGCCCTATCTGGGCTTTGGACTGGGTCTGGTGTTGGCCGCATTCGCCGGTCTGTTGCAGTTTGTCGCGGTCGGCGGCTTCAGCCACACCCTGCTGATGCTGCTGGTGGTGTTTGGCGCCGGGCAGATTCTGGAAGGATTTGTCCTGACGCCCAAGCTGGTGGGCGAGCGTATTGGCTTGCATCCGCTGGCGGTGATTTTTGCCCTGCTGGCCTTTGGCCAGCTGTTCGGCTTTCTGGGGGTGCTGGTGGCGCTGCCAGTGAGTGCCGTGCTGTTGGTGGCTATTCGGCGCGTGCGCAGCGGCTATCTGGCCAGCCATTTGTACGAGGGCTAAGACATGATTCCCATCCCTACGTTCGTAGCCCTGCAGGAAGCCTTGCTTGTTTGAAATGAAGCAGATCGCCCTCGACATTGGCCTGTCCGCGGGCCCCACGGTGGCCAATTTTTGCGCCGGCCCGAATCTGGCTGCACTGCAGCACCTGGAGCTGTGGCTGGGCGACAAAGGCAACGCCCACAACCGGTCGCCGGTGCCCACCTATTACTGGGGCCCCAGCGGCAGCGGCAAGTCGCATCTGCTCAAGGCGGCGCGCGAAGGACTGCGCGAGCAGGGTGCGCGCGTCGGCTGGCTGGATGCCAGCATGCACAACGCGCCCGAATATTCCGAGAGCTGGGCGGCCGTGCTGATGGACGATGTGCACGCCTTCACCGCAGCCCAACAGCAGGTGGCCTTCAACTGGTTTGTGCATGCCCAGACGCTGCAGCGCCCGGTGATGGCCGCTGGCGAATTCGCCCCGGTGGAACTCAAACTGCGTGACGATTTGCGCACCCGCCTGGGCTGGGGCCATATCTTCGGCCTGCAACTGCTCAGCGAGGACCAGCGCCGCGCCGTGCTGCGCCAGGCGGCCGATGCGCGCGGCGTGTTTCTGGGCGATGAGGTGATGGACTTCATGCTGACCCGCTTCTCGCGCGACCTGGGCCATTTGATGGAACTGCTGGAACTGCTGGATGGCTACAGTCTGCAAAGCAAACGCGCCATCACCATACCGATGATCAAATCCATGATGGAAAACCAATGACCAAAAAAAAGCTGGCCCTGTTCGACCTTGACCATACCCTGATTCCCTTTGATTCCGACTATAGCTGGGGTGAATTCACCCTGGGCCTGGGCTGGAACGACGCCGGGGATTTTAAGCGCAGGAATGACGCCTTTTACGAGCAGTACAAGGCCGGTACGTTGGATATTCATGCCTATTGCCGCTTTGCCACCTCGGCCGTGTGCCGCGAGGGCCAGGTCAAATCCCTGGCGGCCCACGCACAGTACATGATCCAGGTGGTGCAGCCCGGCATCAAGCAGCAGGCGCTGGACCTGGTGAAAAAGCACCAGGATGCGGGCGATACCGTGCTCATCATCACCGCCACCAATGAGTTTGTGACGCGTCCGATTGCCGAGGCCTTTGGTGTGCATGAGCTGCTGGCCATTGAACTGGAGCGCGACCAGACGCCCGGCGGCAGTGGCTGGTTTACCGGGGAAATCCGTGGCGTGCCGTCCTTTCGCGAAGGCAAGGTCACGCGCATGGAGCAGTGGATGGCCGAGCGTGGCCTGGACTGGAACCAGGTGCACACCACGTTCTACTCAGACTCCATCAACGACGTGCCTTTGCTGGAAAAGGCCGACGTGCCGGTGGCCACCAACCCCGACGAGCGCCTGCGGGCATTGGCTGCCGAGCGCCAATGGCGCATACTCGACCTGTTTGCCTGACACCGGCAAACCACGGGCAAGCGCACCCGCCCTGGCTGCATCAGACCCCTTTAGGGGCACAGCCGCGCAGGCTTGAAGCCCACAACGACATCTTAGGAAACCGACTTGATCAAAAAATTCATCGACAAACTGCTGGGCAAGGCCGGAGTGACCTCACGCGCTGCCCCGCCGAAGTTTGGCAAGCGCATGGACGTGCCCGCCAGCACCCACGGCATAGACCCCAGCCTGGTGGACGAACGCGCCGCCAATGTGGTGCGCACCCTGAAAGCCGCCGGGTTTGAGGCCTATATCGTGGGCGGCGCCGTGCGCGACCTGCTGCTGGGTCTGCGCCCGAAGGACTTTGATGTGGCCACCAACGCCACGCCCGAGCAGGTCAAGGGCCTGTTCCGCCGCGCCTTCATCATCGGGCGGCGCTTTCGCATCGTCCACGTGGTCTACGGCCGTGGCCGCGAGAACGAGGTGATCGAGGTCTCCACCTTCCGCGCTTACCTGGACAACGCCGCCGCCGAGCAGGTGGCAGGCAACGAGAAAACCAGCAAGAGCGAGCTGGCTGGCATGCACCATGCAGTGGACTCCACCGGCCGCGTGCTGCGTGACAACGTCTGGGGCCCGATGGAGGAGGACGCGGTGCGCCGCGACTTCACCATCAACGCCATGTATTACGACCCCGAGACGCAAATCGTTGTCGATTACCACCATGGCCTCAAAGACGCCAAGAACCACACCCTGCGCATGATTGGCGACGCCGCCACGCGCTACCG
>Ga0118677_10006691_pt1 | contig 19395 bp, 17 predicted proteins | sample AliMusrvi5mmetaG_FD_86154 | JGI IMG/M metagenome (GOLD analysis project Ga0118677, IMG submission 86154)
TGCAATCACGAAGAAGGCCGTGATGCCGAGGATGATTACCACCTCCCGAACCAGGCCAGGCGAACCAAAAAAAACGGCTATTGCAGCCTTCATGGCCGTGTTGGCTAGGATCGCTAACATGATGCCCTTGATCATGATCACAGAAGTAAGACTTCCGATTCCAGTCATTTGAGAAAGGGAGAGCGTGATGGCATTCAAATCGACAAAACCCGACAGTCCGCTAACAGCAAGAATCCCGTTCACACCGGAGACAGAAAGAGTAAATTTCGCTGCAAGGGCGATCACCGCATAGAGAAGACCGAACTGGAGTGCTGATCTCAACCGCAGTGGATTGCCATAATGGGATAGATCGCATGCACCGACCCCTCCCCTACCGCCGTGTAGCAGACGCAGAAGACACCATAAAAACCCCGGCAAACTGGCCAGGAGAAGCCAGGGCCAGAGCACGGCGATTACTCGTCCACTGACAGCAAGGGAAAGTAGGCCAACCCTCCATGTCATCACGGTGCATGAGAGAAGGACGGCGAGGCTGCAATCCCTTGATTCGACGGGTCGTTCCCGACTTAGCCTGCTCATTGCCAGAGTCGTGGCAGTACTGGAGACCAAACCACCTAGAAATCCAGTGACAACAATCCCGTTGCGCTGTCCAAGCAGCCTGATTGCAAGATAACCTGTAAATCCAACCCCAGAGACCAATACCACCATCATCCAAATGGTCCTGGGATTGAGGCCGCCATAGGGTCCGAAGGCTTCGTTGGGAATTAATGGAAGAACAACACCAGTTACCGCTGCAAATTTCAGAGCCGTACGGACGTCCTCCATGGTCAAGCCCCTAGCGAAGCTCTGAACTGAAGGCTTGAGGGCAAGGAGGATGATGATCCCCATGGTGAGAACGAGAGCCACTCTTTCTTCACCCCAGAAAGCAAGGCCCCCGATCAAAAACGTCAGCATTCCAGCCGCCCCAGTCGTGAATCCCGGATCACTTCCAAGGCGACGCGGTCGGTCTAAAAAAAGCGTCAGCCAGACTACCATGGCCGCGAATCCCGCCACGAAGAAGAGGATATGGACGTTCTGTGCAAACCACGCACAGAGTGATCCGAAAAGCGCCCAGAGCGTGAAAGTACGGAGCCCGAGAAGGGCTTTGGCATGATGATGCCGAAACTGTTCGTCCCACTGTCTCTCTAACCCGATTAGTGCCCCGAGGGAACCGCTGAGTAAAAGTGTGCGGAGAAGATGATCAGGTTCGGATATGAACATTCGATTATTCCATTCTAAGGGATTCCAGCCGTTTTTAAAACTCCAACCGATTGACGTAAGTCAGCGGGAGGTAATCCAAGCCTTCGGGTAGCGCGGTATAAGCAGAGCAGAAAGCAAAAAAAGAAGCCCAATCAAGATCATGAAGAGGGAAAGAAACTGGCCACGAGTCAAAAACCCTGTCAACGGGGCGTCCGGTTCACGAAAACATTCCCCCAAAATCCGCAGAACTGCATAGGCGATGAAAAAAGTGCCGCAAAGCACACCGTCGGGCAATTTCACTCGTGTGCGAAGAAACCAGAGCAAGGAAAAAAGGATCACACCTTCGAAAAGAGCCTCGACTAGCTGAGAGGGATATCGCGGAGAAATTTCCGTCGCAAGAAGATCCTTAAGGGCGCCTGAAGCGGCTACACTGGCCACGACGGCATCAGGATTGTCAAAGGCGGGATTGATCAGGGAGGTTTTCTCGAGCAATCGATCTAGTCTTTCGGGCGGATAGAGAAATATTTCCTTGGGAAATTGGACCGCCCACCAGACATGGGCGATCCTTCCGTATAATTCACCGTTGATAAAATTCGCGCAACGACCGAAAAAAAGTCCGACTGGCGCAACGACAACAAGATTGTCACCAAGATTTCTCCAAGAGAGATGATGTCTTCGGGCATACCAGAAAGTGAAGAGGGTGAGAGCGACGATTCCTCCGTGACTAGCCATACCTCCCTCCCAGACCCGGAAAAAAATCAATGGGTCGTGAATAAAATGATCCCAATCATAGAACAGCATATATCCAAGGCGTCCTCCCAGGAGAACCCCGATGAGAGCCCCCATAGTGATAAAATCCGTCACCTGGGAAGGTCTAAGATCCGAATATCCCAGGGTGGCCAACCGACGGTATAATAGTATCCCGACAGCAAATCCAGCAAGATAGGCAATGCCATACCATCTCAGACCGAATACCCCGCCAAAGTGGATCAGGTAGGGACTAAGATCATGGACAAAGTAGGCAAGGAACATGAAGGCTATCAAAAAGGGGGACCTGTTGGATCATTATCCAGAAACATCAGGTCGGCAATTTCTTTGACAGGGAAATAGGGTGCAGGTCTATGATTACATGACGTGAACTACACTCCATCATCCATCATCAACGGCATTCGATTGGCCGGCCTGCCGTTGCTTTCACTAACATTCATCCTTCTCACATGTTCCTGTACAACGATCCAAAATCGTCGTGATTTATACTTTGCCCAAACGGTCCGTGGGCCTTACACAAGACTTCTCAATCATCTGATTGGTAAGCCTCAATCGGTTCAAGGATCAACGCCCTCAGTTCAAGACACCGATGGAAAAGGGGTGGTCAGACCCAGCTCAAAATAGGAGTTTTTACTAATCCGGCTCAAGTCCGGCCTTGCGGATTGGCTGGCAATATCCGTTTATTTCTGGAACTTAGGTAAGATTTATATATCAGGCACGCGAGAGCCATATTTTCAATTAAGTCCTTAGCTCAGGCAATCAAACTCGTCGCCGACTAGTAAATATACCTCCCCTTGTGTGATCCAAGGGGAGTTTTCTTGAAAATTCCTAACCTAAGAAGTCAATCAGGATTCCGTTGGGCGGCGGCGGATCATCACTAATGCAAAGGCAGTCAGTCCAAGTCCGAGAAGGGCGCAGGTTGAAGGTTCGGGAACAGAGCCCCCATTGAGAGCCAAAACCCCAGTTGTGTCATTGAATAGAACAGTATTCGTACCATCAAGCCCGGACCAGATACCGCTACCTGCATTGCTTTCGACAAGGCTAACTACATTGGTGGAGCTTCCTGTGTAGTCATCAAAGGCCACCGTGGATAGATCGCCTGTCACACCCCCGTTGGGCTGGATGAGTTGCAGGGAAGCATTGGTCCAAACGAATGCTGAGTTCGTGTTGTTCAGATCAATATACATTGCCGCGCCCCCGTAATTAAGCTGACCGCCGACTGTCAGTTGACTGTAATCTGTAACGGGATTCACCGTGTTTGTGAAAGTGAAGATCAGGTTATTAGCGATACCCGTTGAGGTAGCGAAACTAGCCCCTCCGCTGATGAGAAGTCCGCCGGCTGTCGTCGTATTTGTGGGAGCTGTTCCTGAACCCAGAACAAAGCTTCCGCCACCAACATTGAGATTCCCCTGTGAAGCCGTATTGATCACAAGAGATCCAACTGTGCCAACAAGTCCTGTAGAACTCTGAAGGACTCCATATGTACCGTTCATTGTTACGGCTGACACATTACTTCCAGTGACTGAGAGAATACCCTCGTTGATCCACGTCGGACCAGTGTACGTGTTGCTTCCCGAAAGAGTAAGCTTACTGGAAGGCGAACCCATATTGGCGGTCAATTGACCACTTCCAGAGATGGTACCAGAGATGACAAGATTATTACCAGAAGCCGACCCGTTGAAGTTATTGGAACTTCCAGATGCTAGGAAAACTGGGCAGCTAATGGTTCCGATTTGTCCAGGGGCATTAGAATTGAAAGTCGTAAGCACAGTAGTCCCATTGACCGTAAGTGTGCCAACGCCACTAAGGGTTGTGCTCGGTTCTATTGCAAGAACGTTGGTTAGGGTTGTGAGTGAGCCTGATATTATGCCTCCAGCGAGATCGTTGGTGCCGGTAGGTATCGGGTTTGCAAGAATGACGGAGCTGTTGCTGTTCACATCAAGCACCAGTCCGTTCTTGTTTGCCCCAAGGGTTTTGGTGAATATAATCGTTCCACTACCCGCGGTAGTGAGGGCGTTGCTGGGGCCGGTAACAGTGTTTGAAAACGTGACGGCATTTGTCCCATCAACACTAATTGTTCCACCGCCGGAGCCCACAGCAATTGAGGATCCGACGTTGGTTTCCGTACTTGACGAGTTGATATCAAAAGTGCCACCGCTGTTGAGGCTCAACGCTCCCGAAACAGATCCTGCCAAAGGGTCTATGAGTGTACCTCCGTTGATGGTTGATCCTCCGGTAACTGCATTACTGACATTTGCGAGAACGGTGCCGCTACTGATTACCAATCCTCCGGTAAGGCTGGTTGACGTATTGATTGTGAGGGTTTTCGACCCATTCTGAACAATTCCCGAACCCGTCAGTGTTCCTCCTCCAAGAGTGAGATTGCCCCCGGAGTTAGTCAACGTTCCCATAGTGACTCCCCCCGATGTCACTGTTATAGCCGTGTCTGCTACATTGGTGAATGTGGCGTTGTCTCCGCTGGCGAACATGTCAGCCGAAGAGGTTTTGGAATTTGACCAGTTTACCGAAGTCGTGTCCCAAGTTCCATTTGTACCGGCGGTCCAGTATTGATTGCCGATAGCAGAGGTCAGTATATTCCCGCTCAACGTCAAGTTGTTGCCCCCGTTAGCTATGCCGACACGACCGTTACCCCCACCCCAAACTGCTAGAGCCCAATCCACGGTGAGAGAGGATAAGCCGGACACATTATTGAAATCAATGGGTGAGGTGGTGAGTCCAGAATTTGTGATGATATTTGTAACGCCTCCATTGACATAAGTATTCGTCCCGGTTCCGGTATTAACCAGAGAGGATACATCTGTGATGGAATTGGAAAATGTGGCTGTTCCACCGGCCTGCAACCATGACGTTCCGTTGTTGGTGCTGTAGTAGAGAGCCGCATTCGGAGGTCCGGCGGAGGTTCTAGAAAGCTTGAGTCCAGAAATGGAGTCAACGTTGATGTTCCAACCCGGTAAAATTGTACTGGTAAAAGAAAAGTAATCTGAAACTGCGATCGAAGCCAATCCATTTGCAGGAAATGGATTGACGCTATTGGTATAGGTTCGGTTCCAAGTGCCGGAGGGTGATGAGGAATTGCCGGCTAGAAGGCCTGAGTTGTTGCTATTAGACAGGCTATTATTAGTTCCAATAATCTGGCTCGATACAAATCCACTGGAATAATTCGCAGGCGCATTTGTATTTGTACCACCTGTCGTCGCAGTAATCGACCACTGGGTCAGAGCGGTGTCTGCGTAGGCCGGAGCAAGTAATATTGCGGAAAGGATTAATCCACTCAGCAGGCCCAGAACATCGAATCGAATGATATATTTCATATTGTACGATTTGCTAATTCGTGCTCTGCAGGTTAACAAAATTGTGGGGATTGTCATTGGGGGGGATATGTAGGCTTTTGCTTATAAAAATCAATATGGGTGCCCATTTGTAAGCAATAAAAAAAGTTTTCCCGCCTTTCATAGTTAAATGCACACTTGTGCGTAATGTTGCAGCGTTTCTCATCGCCATGTAAAATTCATTTTTTTACTAATTCTCTGAACGATTACTCTTTTTCTCCGTTTTGCTGCAATCTGCTCCTGCTCCTATTCGCCTAACTTCCCTAGAAAGTTTTCCAAGGCGGCAAGCGTCTCGGCACTTACGTGGTGCTCGATTCCTTCCGCGTCCGCTCTGGCGGTTGAGGGCGAAATGCCAAGCGCAACAAGAAAAGCAACGATTGTTTCATGTCGGGCCTTTACTTTGGCGGCAAGCTTGCGTCCAGCCTGTGTAAGAAAGATGGAACGGTATGGTTGGGTCGTTACAAGTCCCCCGCGCTGAAGGCGCTCTACCGCACTTATAACGGTAGCATGTGTGACGCCAAGGCTTCGGGCAAGGTCAGTAGCGCGGGCCTCCCCCCGATTAGCGATCAAATCGGCGATCGTCTCGACGTAGTCCTGCGCTCTTTCTTGAGCATGCTGTTGCCGGGTTCGTTTCTGGTAGGCGGCATTCTCCTGTAGCGTCCTGACTCCGGAAATCTGACTCTTGGCTGCTGATTGCGTGGAAGTTGCTTTTTTGTTCTTCATACTGGGCTAGAGGACACTTTGGAATAAGGGAATCTGCTGGGGTGACTCTCCAATAGTTTATCTTTAATTTCAGTCCATGATGAATGGAAGGTCAATTGGAAGAGACCACCTAAAGTAGTTCTTGCATCAATTTGTAGCCAAGGCTACACTTTTTTAAACATCAGTTTTTTTTATTCATCGCAACACTCGTGACTGTGTGACACAATGACCCCTTCACCTGCCTCATCTCATCCTAACCAGGACATTTCCGTGGAGGATGTAAAACGAGCCGGAGACCGTCTCCGCGTGCGTCGGCATCGCACCAAAGGTAGGCGCTGGAGTCTGCTGTGGCTTTTAGTTGGACCCGGGATTCTGGTCATGCTAGGTGAAAACGACGGACCGAGCATGATTTCCTACGCGGCTACCGGAGCGGCTTATGGAATCGGATTTTTTCTTCCATTCATACTCCTGACCTTCGGGATGGCTTATGTGGTGCAAGAGATGACTGTTCGGCTGGGGGCGGTCACCAAAAAGGGACATGCTGAATTGATTCACGAGCGATTCGGCCGATTCTGGGGACTTTTTGCAATGGGAGACCTAATCTTCGGAAACCTGCTGACACTCGTTACCGAATTCATCGCAATCCGCGCGGGACTCGGTTTTTTTGGAGTTCCACCTGCGGTAGCTGTGATTGGCTCATTTCTTTTGATCATGCTTGTGGTCTCCTTCCAGCGTTATTGGACATGGGAGAGAATTGTACTGGGTTTTGCCGTTTTTAATCTCGTTTTTGTACCTGTGGCCATTCTTGCGCACCCGGTCGGCAGTCAGGTTTTAAAAGCATTCTTCACTTGGGGACCGTTGCCCGGGGGTATTACCGCTGCCTTCATGTTACTTGTAATGTCGAACATCGGGGCGACGGTCACCCCGTGGATGCTTTTCTTCCAGCAAAGTGCTGTCGTAGACAAAGGCCTGACACCGGAGGATATTGGTTATGGACGCCTCGACACAGCCTTAGGCTCCGTCATCGCTGCAGTTGCTGCAATAGCAACAGTTCTGGTAACGACACCGCTCTTCAATCATCATGTTGACGCCTCAAACTTTCAGGGAGCTGATTTTGCCAAGGCCCTCGTACCCCATGTCGGTGAGGTGGGCGCGTCTCTTTTCGCACTAGGCATCTTTGAGGCGGGAATGGTGGCAGCTCTCACCATCTCTCTTTCGTCTGCTTACGCTTTTGGCGAAGTCACTGGCCGCAGTCCAAGCATCAATACACCGATCAGGGAGAATCTTTCTTTCTACTCCTTCCTGCTGCTGGCTGCCGGAATTGCCGGCACCCTAGTACTCATACCCAATGCACCCCTACTTTTTATCACTCTCATCGTAAATGTCATTGCGACACTCGCGATGCCTCCAGCCATTGTCTTTCTTCTGCTACTGGCTAATGACCAAACGATCATGGGAAAACATGCAAACCAAGGATGGAGTAATTTCCTTGGTATCGGTGTGACAGTTTTTCTCGTAATCGCTGGTATCCTCTTTGGGATCCTGACTGTATTTCCTAACCTACTGCCTTCATGAAGAACATGCCGGAAGACATACCCAATTCTACTGGGGATTGCGACGGAAACTGGGTGTGCGAAGTCCTTGATCCAGATCAACTTTCCAGATCAAAACCCTGCTATGGAAAGCGACCGCTTGGCGGGGGCATACTCGTGCTCCTCTGGGCCCTGCGGCTTTATGTGATCCTGATGATTCTATTAATTGCCTATCAGATCTGGAAGACATTCCCCATTAAGTAACTAGACCCGCCGTTGGCAGAACGGTTCTCAATTATTGCTTCCCGCGAAAACAGGAAACTTACACTGCCAGAGGAAGACGGTTATTACGATCTGGACACGTTCCCGAGCGTAAACTCATCCTGCATTAGTACTCCTCCCATTAAGCCCCCCAAGTTATCTATTTATGCACCCTCTCCGACGATTTACTTCTTATCTCACCCTATCCCCCATTCTCCTCTTTCTCTTTTTTATTCAATGTGGATGGCTCTGCGCACAGGTCTCCTCCAGCCAGGATAACAAGAGCAATGGAGACGAAGGAACCGCAGACAAGGGCATCAAGATCTCCCTGCAAAATGCTGCCGGATCGGTTCTCGCCTCTGGTGAGGGATCCCAGAATGTCAGGATTGAATACCATGCCGCTTATTCAAAGGGGGATGTCGTGAACGTGACTACGCCTGGAAAGTTCATGATGATCCAGATAGATCCGTCCATTCCGGAGACTCTGGTCTTTTCCCCGACGGGTAGATTTACATTCCCCATACCGTTTGATCTGGAGCGAGTGTCTGGCTACCCTTCGCAGGCATTTGGGGGAACGAATCAAGAGGTCAAGGCTCGTCTGGCGACTGCTACCGATCTCTCAACATACCACAATGTGGCCTTGAACCCCCTAGACCTACGGGGGCAATCAGAATATTTCCCTCATGCGACCGCGAATGTCGTGACGCGCGATGAACCCCAGTTTTATGAACGCAATGCCATTGATGGAAACACTCAAAACACTCACCACGGAAAGTGGCCCTACGAATCGTGGGGAACAGGACAACGCCCCGATCCAGTATTGAAGATAGATTTCGGAAGGGAGGTGGAAATCGACAAGGTAAGGATTTTCATCCGCTGTGACTTTCCCCATGACAGCTACTGGAAATGTTTGAGCATGCACTTCTCTGATGGCAGCCACCTTGATGCCCCCCTTGAAAAAAAGGCCGACGGTCAAGACTTCACGTTCCCGAAAAAAAAGGTTTCTTGGCTCCAGCTTGATAATTTCAAGCAGCCTATCACCCCGCTAGGTTGGGCGGCGCTGACGGAGATCGAGGTCTATGGTAGCGACAGCGACAAGAAACCCTAGAATCTTAGCATCCTGGCCTGACCACCACCATCTATGTGTCACCGCCTCTCATTTACTGCTCGCCTGAGACTGGCCCTGATCCCAATTCTCTTGCTCACGCACTCAAGGGTGCTGGCCCAGGGAACCCATGGGTTGGACTTGTTGTTGCATCCTGAAATAGCATTTGTGTCCCCGTCTAGGGATGTTTCGAACTTTAATGTAAGTATCGATGGCAAGCCTCTTAGTTACTCGTCCCCGACGATCATCTTTCAGACAAACAGCCCCGAAGTTGACTTTGTATCAGGTTTTTGGAAAGACCCCAAGGGGGGTATAATCCACCAGAGAGAGGTTTTGATCGTAAAGCCGGACTATGGCGTGGTTGTAGATCACCTTTACGGCGAAGAGGGAAAGCAGGGTGAACGTCAAGTTTCCTGCATAACTTCGCTTGAAGCCAAAGGACTCAAAACAGAGGGAAAATCATCGCTCTTTGATCAGGGATTTGAAAAAGGGCTCCTTGTGCGACACCTTGCGCCAGACGTTCCTACTATACCCACCATCGTTGCTCCTGGAAGTTCCGATCCAGCAGTTCCGCCAACCCCGGCGCATCTAGCCGAAAATTGCCGCATCACACTACCTTCCCCTTTTGCAACGCTCTTTTGCATAGCGGAAGGTGCGCTTCCAAAATTTGAGTATGTAAAGCCATCGAATCCAATGATCGTGAAAGGGCGGATCACAATGCCCGACGGTCGGATTGACGATGTAGGCATTGCATGGGAGCCACGAGACTTACATCTGGGAGGCAAACATTTCAAGGGATGGGCTGCCGTTGCGAGGCAAGCACCAAAGACGCAGGATTCAGACAAGTCGTCAGAAGCCTCAAAAGTGACGAATCCGAGCATAAAAACCCCCATCCACGACATAGAAATCAAAGAAACTAACCCGTCATGAAGCAAATTTATCATCTTCACTTCGCCTTTCTGATCGCCTCTACCCTCACCCTAACCTTCGGCCAAGCCCAAAACCCCACGAACACCCCCCGCCATGACTTCCTATCTAAAAACGGCAGCGAGGGTGTCACTTCGGCACCCTTTGGTACGTGTGATCAGGGGCCAGTGACGATTTACACCCTCTCCAATAAAAATGGCCTCCAGATCCGGGCCATGGACTTCGGGGCGACGATTGTCAGTGTGGTGACACCGGATAAAAACGGTAAATTCGAAGATATCTCCCTTGGGTTTGATAATCCACAGACTTATGCGAAAGCCAGGCTTACTTTCGGGAGCGTTGGCAGGGTTATCAACCGGATCGCAGGCGGTCACTTCACGTTGGATGGAATTCCACACGATCTGGACAGGAACGTCCCACCTAACACCCTCCACGGCGGGAAGCTCGGTTTTGCACGGCAACTCTGGCGTGGGGAGATTCTCTCAACGAATCCACCCTCTGTGCGCTTTACCAGAGAGAGTCCCGATGGTGAGCAGGGCTTTCCAGGAACACTCAAGTCCACCGCCACCTTCACCCTGAGCGATGACAACCGCCTCATTGTTCATTACGAGGCTGTAACGGACAAACCAACCGTAGTCAGTCTGGCGACCCACACTCTCTTCAACCTATCAGGTGCAGGAAATGGCACGATCCTTCGCGATATCGTTCAAATCAATGCGGACTGCTACACGCCCACAGACGCAACCGGCATACCAACCGGAGAAATCCGGTCTGTGGACAGCACGCCGTTGGACTTTCGCAAACCTATGCAAATCGGGGCACGTATTGGTCAACTCACCAACAAACCACAGGGATATGATTTGAATTACGTACTGAGGAAAAGCTCAGGGGAGGACTTTGCGGCTGAAATCTATGATCCGGTGAGTGGACGTAACCTCCGGGTCAAGACCGACCAACCTGGCATGCAGTTTTATACAGGAAATTTGTTTGACGGCACACTGATTGGAAAAGGTGGTGTAATTTACACTCCTTACTGTGCCTTTTCCTGTGAAACCCAGCATTTTCCGGATTCACCAAACCATCCCGAATTCCCCTCTGTCGTGTTGCGCCCAGGTGAGACCTATTCAACGACTAGTGAGTACTCTTTTTCTGTAAGATAGAAATCACTTCACTGAATTTTTTAGAAAATTTCTGAAGAGACTACTTGAGCTTACGGTAATAACGAAGAGCCTCGATCGGGACTCCGAGATCGGCAAGCGGGTAGACCTTTCCACCTCCTTCAGCTCGTGACGGGTCACGTATCAAATAATCGAAACCCCGTTTGCCGACTATTACGACGAAGTGGTTCATGCCGTCGGCACGGCGAACCCTTACAATGACAGGATTGCCCAGCAAAAGATTCAAATCAATCCGGGCATAGGAAGGAAAATTTTCATAGGCCTTTTCGATAATGCCAGGCGAGATCTCTGCGACGCTTTCCCATCGGATCCAACCTGCCTCCTCATAACCTTGATGTGCGGTCAGAAATCGGTTGAGCCGCCCGGGATCAACATCGATTCCATAAGAACCAAGCACCATTGCCGCAGAGGTAACGGCACACCCCTCACTTCCGAGCGCACCATTCGTCCCGCCAAGCCGATCATCCCGCCACCTTGGGTCAGCTTGAAAAAACTGGGGTACCGGTATCAACTTCTCCCAAAAAAAAGGGATTCCCCCATGCGGAAAAATTGGACGCTCCCAAAGCCAGTTAAGCATCAAAATCAAAGTGGCTAGGAACAGAATCCCGGCAGCATATCGCTTTATGCGACTCACCGCGGGCATGGAGCTCAATTCCGGGAGAGGAAGTCCTGTAGCAACATGGGCCATCCTGCGACCTCCCCGCGCTGGTCTGACTGGAGGCCGAACCCATGTGGTGCGTCCTTAAGAAGGTGAAACTCCGTCTCTCCGCCTTTTGAAGCAGCTTCCTTGGCATAGCTCTCCGTGCTGGCAATGCGCTCGGGAAGATCCTTGTCACCAACTAGAACAAAAAACTTCCCATGAACTTTTGAAGGAAGAGTGACCTCCGAATTAAGTCCCGCCCCATGTTGATCAAGATACGCTGGGTATATCAGGATGATTGTGGAGAAGGGGTTGTCTTGAGCCAATTCGTGAACCAACCGGGCAGCGAGATGCCCTCCCGCGGAGAATCCCATGATCCCTAGGGAGGTGGTGTTAAGTCCAAGATCTCGGCCATGATTCCGGATCAGTCCCAGTGAAGTAGTGGCATCGGAAAGAGCCTTGGCGCGAATGCCCTCTTCAGTACCGACTGAATATTCAAGAATAGCAACATCGTAACCGGATCTGTTTAGGAGATCAGCAACACGTAAACCCTCATGCTCAATGGCCAGCAAATGATAAGCGCCACCCGGAAGAAGAAGGATGGTTCCCTTGGGTTGACTGCAGGAAGTTCTGAAAAGTTGGAGATTAGGGGTGGTAACTGCAAGGATTGCCGGAGGCTTCCCTTCCCTAGGCAAGGTGGGATTGGGGGGCGCCGATAGAACCTTGCCGTCGAGGCTGATCCGGTTGGGAAAAATCCTTGCGTCAGATGCAACAGAGGAGGAGGTCATTACGATAATGGTCGGAATTAGAAATCCAAAAAGTATCAGGGGGGTAACTTTCATAGGGTAAAGATTTTCTTTATACAAACGATCTCATTCTCACAGGACATCAATTATTGAGATCATTATTAATCTGTTCATCATAATACGACATGAAAAATCCCATCTGGATTATGGGCCTTGCCCTATGCGTTGCACCATGCATTCACAGCACCACGACTTCCCCCTCAACTTTCTTGTATGTCCTCCAAGCGGAATCTCTCGCAAATACAAAGCGAGCAGTCGTCAAAAGGATCGCTTCATCTGGAAGGGATTGGATCATTCTTGATGCCAATTTTCAGAAGGATAAGCCATGGACCAAAAGCGATCTGAAGACGATTCGGGCGGGAAAATTGGGCCGGAAAATCCTTGCCTACCTTTCGATTGGAGAGGCTGAAGATTATAGGTCATATTGGTTATCAACTTGGAAGCACGAAGGGGCACTTTCTCACAAAGCCCCTTCATGGATTCTCGAAGAGGATTCAGATTGGCATGGCAACTACCATGTCAAGTATTGGGATCCTGACTGGCAGAAGATCATCATCCCCAAGGTTTACGAATTGATGAAACAGGGCTTTGACGGAGTCTATCTCGATAGAGTTGACGGATTTGAGCAATTCGAGAAAAAGGGAGGTGATTATGTGGATGGTCGTATCAATCCGGAAACCAAACAGACTTACCGAAAGGACATGGTAGATTGGGTGAAGAGCATCGCTGCTTGTGCTCGGAATACAAATCCGAGAGCCATTATCGTACCTCAAAATGGAGTCCAGTTGCTCAGAGATTCGGATTTTTTCGTGACCATAAGTGCGATTGGTATCGAGGATCTGTTTACGGATGGCAACAGCATCCAGGACACAAATCACACTAAGGAAGTTCTATATGACCTTCAAAAAATAAAGTCGGTCCGAAAACCGATCCTTGTTACCGAATACCCTGAATCCCATCGACTACGAGTCATGGCTGAGAAAAAGGCCGGAAAGAACAATCTTATTTGGTTGATAACAGACCGGGAGCTAAAGCGACTCGGCGTCTCGGGAAATTGATCACGAGACGTATGTTCAAGTCTGGAATGATAAATTCCAGTCTCTGGCAAACGAATAATCCTGATAATCTATTCCAAGAGCGAAAGAGCGATCAGAACCATATTACCGAAGAGCATTAGCACAACGGCTAAAAACTCTATGGAATTCATTTTCATGGGTATTGGTGTTTAGGGTGTCTTTTTTTGTTCGGTTTCTTCTTCAGGTTGTTTCTTTTAGTGTTTTCAGTGCTGCTTGTATCATGGGGTTTGACTCCCATTTTAAAATCAGCACGTGCTGTGCCAGTTTCTTCCCGTACTTTTTTTATTTCGATCACCCCAAAAGCATGAAAAACGATCGTCCTAGTCCTTTACATCTGGAGGGGATTTCCGGTTCCTTGAGAGTGTTGCTTAGAAAGCCCCTCCCTCTTTTTCTGGTCCTCTTTTACTTTCTGACTAAAGGAGGATATTCGCAGGCGACTGAGCCTTTTCAGGCTCCCTTCAACACAATGGTGCTTCAGGAAGTGGCTTCAATGCCTACCGAAGGGGGATACTCAGCAGGCAACCTAGCCACCCACGCTCTTCAACGAGCCGTTCTCACCACCCGTGACCATCTGGAGGTTGATCCACGTCTAGCCATGCCGAGTTATTGCTCCGGTGCCACCTACCTTGTTTTTCTTAAAGTCATTTCCGCTCTTCTCTCTGCAAACCGAATGGAACTATCACCCGCCATGATTGCGGAACTCAGACCTTCCGGCCAACCCGATGGTGCTGGTGTTTGGGGACGCTGGAATGCCAACGGACCTGGCACGGCAAGACTTTTTCGAGAACTGGCACTGGGCTCCAATTTCACCGATCTTGCAGAAGCGCAGCCGGGAGATTTTTTGAAAATTTTCTGGAACGAGGCCATCGGTGCAAGTGAACACGGCCACTCTGTCATCTATCTGGGAACAGAAAGGCGTAACGGAATCCAAACGGTTTCCTTCTGGTCGAGTAATGTGCCAGGAGGATTCGGGAGAAAAACGGTGCCTCTGAGCCGGGTTCGCCGCATGATTTTTTCTCGACTCACTCATCCCTATAATCTTGCCAACCTCCCTCTTCTTCCCAGATCTGACAACTATCTCGCGTCGTTGCAATTACGTAACGGCACGGTGCATGAGATGGAGTTTCAGTGCGGTCTAGAACGGTAAATCTTCGTAGCTATTGCTATGAGAAGAGCTGCAATGACGTATGCTCCGGAACTCCACATGATGATTCCACTCATGCGTTCCAGCGCAGGATCGGAACCACTTGAAATGAGACCGACTAGGAGGGTTCCGACGCCTCCGCCTACCCATCCTAGGGTGTTCATGAGTCCCGCAGTGGAGGAGTGTTCCCATGGAGTCACAAACTCGAAGACCGTCGCAAAGATTCCTGCATCGTAAGCCCCCTTGCATAAGCCGAAGCAAACCATGGCAATGATAATATCTCCCGTTTCTGAGACCTTCCCCATTGCCACCACAGATGCCGCACCCAAGACTAAAGCCAACGACTGCACCATCATTCTTGCCCCCTTTATGTGCTTGGCAAGTCGATCCGAAAGCAATCCGGCCATCGGGGCGCTAACCGCACTGGCAGTCTGTATCGCGGCTACGGCCGAGAATCCCGAGGCCAGCAGACTCAAGTGAAACTTTTCGAAAAGGAAGGTTGGGGCCCAAACTAGCAAGACAGCGGCCACGCTGTTTGCAAATGCAAACCCCCCCATCATGAGCAGCAAATCTGGGCGTGAAATAAGTCCAGTCAGGGTCTTCATGATGCCCCGTTGTGACTGAATCGCAGCTTCGACTTCACAGGATTTCTCGTAACTCCGTCTGGGTTCACGCAGGAAAATCCAGAGAACAAGGGAGAGGAGGATCCCAGCGAAGCCAAAACCGTAAAAAGCCCATCTCCATCCATAGTGTTGGGCAAGAAGTGCTCCCAGCCCCCCCCCGGCTATTGTGCCAATATAGACTGCCGATTGATGTATCGATAAAGCGGTCGAGCGGGTTCCTGCGCCGTGGAGATTGCTGAGCAGTGAGATAGCCGAAGGGAAATATACCGACTCACCAAGTCCGATCAACGCTCGGGAAGCCACAAACTGCCACAATCTTGAGCAAATTCCTGTGACTACCGTTAGCAGGCTCCATAAAATGCACCCCCCTAGAATGAGTCCTTTGCGCGACCTCCGGTCGCCGGCAAATCCGGCGATAGGAGCCGACGCCGCATAGACCCACATAAAAGAGCTTCCGATGAGTCCAAGTTGAGCCTTATTGAATCCGAACTCCTGTTTGAGCAACGGAAACAAACTGCTTATTGTCTGCCTATCTGCGTAGTTGAACAAGCACACCAGCCAAAGCATCCCGAGCACTACCCATCCGTTTTGGGGACGCGGGGTAGAGATTCTCACTGAATCAAGAAGTCACAAATTCCGGTTTCCCGTAGTTAGTTCGGATTTCAAGATTTTAAAAAAAATGCCTGATTAAACGACAAGACAAGCCACTTATCCGAAAAAAATCGCCCTTTAGTTGAATGAAAATGGACTGTAACACGACTCCGTGTAGCCTGAGTCATACCAATCGTCCACAATGGGCGCGTTGTAGAAAAAGGGTTGCCGATCTTGATTGAGCTTGGTGTTGTATTTCACATCGGATGGCGTTTTCGACCCCGATTTGGCAGTTGGAGTGATTCCGTAAAAGCCTTGTGTCTCTGTAAGATAGTTTAGAAGGTGTGGTTTGGCTCCGGCTGATTTGAGGCTGGATAGCTGGTTGTAGTTGAAGTCATAGACCTTTTGGGTGCTACGGATGTAATCAACTGTTATGTGGGAGGGTACCCCGCCCTTAACGAGATTCATGATGTCAGAGTAATCCAAGGTCTGTGCGTTGAAGATCTTGTTATAGGTTCCTTGATTGACATGATGAGCGGCGACGGTTGCCGTGATCTGAGGATCCACCTGAGGTCCATTGGCACATCCTCCAAAGAAGACAAGGGACAGCAGGAGGGCGAACAGCGCAACAAGTTGATGAAGCTTCTTCATGGATCATTGTTTCCATACCCGTTCGGAGGTCAGGCTTCAATGGCAATCATAGATTCTTTATATCCGACGGATACAACGGAGTTTGAAAGGAAAGTTTTTTTCTCGGAGAGGATCGTCTTTCTACTCACGAGCTTAATAAACTTGCCCGCACCTTGGATTGGGTGATTAAAAAGAAGCGGGTTGGAGACCGGTTATCTCCAACGGTCACGCAACACCCCTACCCCCATGATCTTCCGCTCCCTGAATAAGTATCGCGACACGGGCCTTCTGTTGCTCCGCATCCTCATTGGTAGTTCTTTCCTTGCCCATGGCCTCCCCAAGCTGGTCGCCGGGCCCGACCTCTGGCTCAAATTAGGTCACTCCATGGAATTTCTGGGGATATCGGCGTATCCATTTTTCTGGGGACTGATGTCCGCAATCACTGAATCGCTTGGTGGTTTTTTGCTCCTTATAGGTTTCTGTTTCCGACCCGCCTGCCTCTTTTTGGTGATTAACATGGTTGTGGCAACAGTCATGCATTTCAACACCACCCCTGGAGGATTTTTTGATAAATGGTTCATTGCCTCCCACGCTATCGAACTCGGCTCCGTCTTCCTGTCCCTATTCCTTATCGGGCCAGGTCGCTTCAGCGTGGACCGCGAATAGAACTATAAAAAAAGCGGTTGGTGAATGTTGATCGTGAATTTCATGATTTAAAACTTCACGGAGTGAATGAAAGAGCTAATCCGAGGCGTTGATAAAAGATCCGGTTTTATTGCCCCTTCCAAGTTTCATCGCACAGGACTTTTTAAAGGTCCAAAATGCTTCTTAAAGTCGTTCTTTTTAAGCCTTTTGCTTTGATTTTCCTAATTTCCTTGAAGCGATGGCGAGAAATTCCCCGAAGCCCTCGATCCTGAGAAACCAACTAAGCAGACAGAAAAGGATCACGCATAAACCCACCACCGCGAGCAAGCCCCCCGAACGCACAACCACTCCATGACTCTGAAGGGCACGAAGCCAAGGAAGGGCCAGCCAACCAAGCCCGAGTATAGGGAGCGAAGCCACTGTGCAGCGCCAGATCGTGTCGAGCATGGCAGTTGACTCCATTGGTCCGGCAACCCTACGCATTAATAAGTGGAGCAAAAGGACGTTGACCGTGGCTGAAAGTGCGGTTGAGAGAGCAAGGCCGCGATGTCCCATCTTTAGATGAAAGATAAAGATCCAGTTCATCAAGAGATTCAAACCGATGGAAAGAAAGCTCACGGTCATCGGGGTCCATTTGCGGTTGATTGCATAAAAGGCTGGGGAGAGAACTTTGATGCAGGAGTAACCCACCAGACCGATGGCGTAGAACTGCAGGGCTTCTGACGTGTGTAGAGTGTCTGCGTCAGAGAATTTACCACGCTGGTAGATCAGAGCGATTATCGGTTGCGAAAATACGATGAGTCCCGCAGCCGAAGGGATTGTGAGAAAAACAGCTAGCCGCATTGCACGTGTGAGAGTGGAGCGGAATCGACCCATATCCCCGAGAGCCGAGGCGCGCGAAATCACCGGTAGGGTTACTGTTGCAACGGCCACTCCGAATACTCCGAGAGGCATTTGCATCAACCGGAAGGCGAAGGATAGCCAGCTCACTGCCCCATCTCCTAAATAAGAGGCAAAGATGCTATTGATCATAACATTGATCTGCACGGCACTGGCAGCGATCACGGCCGGAAGCATCAGGAGTAGAACTTGTCGCACCCCTGGATCACGCCAGTTAAAATCGAGCACAAAACGGAATCCTGCCTCGTAAAGACTGGGTAACTGCACACCAAACTGGAGAAGGCCTCCAAGGCGGGTGCCGATCGCAAGTCCGATTAGGGCACGCTCTCCAAAATGCGGATCCATCCACCACCCGAAGGCGACCCCCCCGACGATCGAGCCAATGTTAAAAAAGCTGGAGGCTAACGCAGCGGCAGTGAACCGATTGGTCGCGTTCAACATTCCCATAACTAAGGCCGCCAGTGAGACTAGCAGGATGAAGGGATACATGATCCTCGTCAGCTGAATCGTCAATGCCGCCTTTTCAGCAGGAAATCCAGGTGCAAGGAACCCTATGAATTGAGTAGCAAAGATGACCCCGAGCAGCGAGACCAAGCTCATGAAGATTGTTGTCAGGGTTGCCATTTTTGAAGCAAGTCTCCACGCAGAATCCTCTCCCTTTGTTGCGATACGCTGAGAAAAGACAGTGACAAATGCTGTCGAGAGTGCCCCCTCGGCGAAGAGATCCCTTAGAAGATTTGGAGCCCTGAATGCCGTTAAAAATGCATCCATCCCGCGACCCGCTCCAAAAAGTCCGGCGAATATCAATTCACGCGCCAAACCTAACACACGGCTAAGCATGACAGCACCTGCAACAATCCCGGCTGCCCGGGTATTTAATCGGTCCTCACTCACGGGAGGTTGCCGGCCCCCCCCCGGTTCCATGTTTGGATCCATGCTCAGCTCGGCGGAGACGATCCATGATCGCAGTACCAATACCCTCACATGGAAGCGATTGAGCAACAATGATGTCCACATCACTTAAGTCCAACCTTCTCAGCGCACCATAAAAATTGGCGGCCGCCTCACGAAGACTGCCATCACGACTCAGTATTTCAACTTTGGCATAGCAATCGGCAACTTCAGCAGATGGGGGAGTGAAAGCCAGCAATCCCTGCTTTTTGCTGCCGGATAAAACAGATTTGATGTCCGTTTTGATGATTTGAAGTTCCTTTTTTGGGGCGTAATGACCGGGGCGATTCCCGGGGTTGTGCACACCTGGTCGCTGAGCTAAAACATGTC
>Ga0118677_10006695_pt1 | contig 19388 bp, 16 predicted proteins | sample AliMusrvi5mmetaG_FD_86154 | JGI IMG/M metagenome (GOLD analysis project Ga0118677, IMG submission 86154)
ATTTTCTTGTCCCATTGTATCTTCCTCCATAATGTTTGGTTTTGTCACTTAACATTATATCAGAGGTTCTTACTCTGGGACTTCTCTTTATCTCTTTGGACATTTTATTTTACAACTTGCCGTTTGCACAATTGCATGCAACCCCGTTCACTTGATACCAGGCCAACCAAATCACCGAAAAAAACAAACCAAACCGCCGAATTAAGTTGCGCCGAGTAAAAGAATGATAACGATGTGATGAATGATTTGGAGAACTGAGGATGAAACAAAAATGACTAAGATAATTGCTGAACGATTAACTCAAATGAGTAAGGATGAATTGATTAAAATTATAAAATTGCTGTGCAATAATAAATCGAGTTTTCAAAAAGTTTCATTGCTTGTTGCCCCAACACAAAAAGATTTGGAGCGGGCAATCAGTAGGTTTGATTCATGTTGTGACAGATTCTATTGTAACAGCGAAAGTGAATCAACATTTGATGAATTTGTTGAAAAGGCAAATTTGCTTTTGATTGCAGCAGACAAAGCCGGTTCAGATATGCAAGCAAACATTTATTATGAGATGCTTAGATCAATACGTAGTTATCAGCTATATGTATATTGTGATGATGGAATTGCCGAATTTCAATATTGTGCTGAAGACGAACTCAAAGAAATAATTGATAAACATGGAGATGAATTTTCAGATGCTATGTTAAAAAAATACAAAAGTGTTATTAGTTATAGTGATTGAGATGTCAAGAATCCTGTCCAAATGACATTTAATAAAGGTGAATGATTATGAGTAAAGAAATATGGACATTTTCCCAACAACCCGTCAAGCTTACGCAATTAAGTAAGGAAAGGCTGCGTATAAAAGTAAATAAATTTATTGCATCCTCTGAAAGATTAAAAAATGAAGTCAATAGAATGGATATTCGCGCGGGTCGAATATATTTATATCAATTGGTAGAACAATATACCGCCGACCGCGTGGATGTCGAGTATATACGGCCTTTAATAGACGGTAAATATCTGGAGTTTCCTATGGCCAGAATTACGCTATACGATCAAGATGGGATTAAATGCACAGCTGATTGGATTAGACATACAGGTCAATGGGTCAGCTTGACGGAGAGTAATTTGGATGAATGCCTTTTGTTTATTGAAGAAAACCCACAGTGGTTTAATTGATACCGGAAGATGGATGTTGTGCGAGCTATTAAGATCGGAAATGTCAACAATTCCGTTCCCTTGACAATATCAAGTTGGTGCCAGCCTTCTTTATAATTAGCGTAAATACCTTTACAGATAAGGGAAAATGAGATATAATTAAAGTAAACTAAAATTAATGCTTTAATATAAGCCTAAACATCTGCATTTATAAAGAAAATCAAGTAAATATTAAAGAGGTGAAAATATGTGGTTGGTTATGCAGAACTTTCAAAAATGAATACGTTTTCCATGTCAGATGTCAGTAATCTTGTTGGAAATAAGAAAACGGCATCTTCATTGGTATTAAGGCTTTCAAAAAAAGGACTGGTAAAAAAAATAAAAAATAATCTATATACTTGTGTAAATGTTGCAGATGGCAGTGTTATCGCTTCAAAATATCATATATCCTGTGCCATAAACAAAACTGCATATTTATCACACCATTCTGCGTTTGAATATACAGGCATAACAAATCAAGTGTTTTATGAAATGTATGTATCCTCAAGCATAAGGTTTTCTGATTTTGAGTTTGATGGAATAGCCTATAAGTATGTTGCATCAAAATTAGACGATGGTGTTGTTGCACCCAAAAACACCCATGGAATATGGGTCACAACAATAGAACGAACGGTTATTGACAGTATAAAGGATTATAAGAAAATAGGCGGACTTGAGGAGCTTCTGAATTGCATAACAGCTGTCCCATATTTAGATGAAAAACAGTTAAAAGTTTTTTTAGATGCCTATAATATGCAGTTTCTATATCAGAAGACCGGGTTTATATTGGAGCATTATAAAAACATGCTGCAAATATCCGATCAATTTATTGAATACTGCAAAAGCAAAATAGGCAAAAGCACCCGCTATTTAACAAAAGGCAGCGGTACGTATTGCTCTGAATGGAAATTGGTTGTTCCGGATGGTTTGCTTGAAATGATGGAGCAAGGGGGCACACCGCTTGTCTAATTACGATAAGAATTATATTGCCAAAAGAGCCGCAGAACTTGGCTTTATAAGAGATACTTTGGAAAAAGTATACCGTTTGGCAGATGTTTTAGAATATTTGAACACAAATCCGCTTTTAAAAGACAGCTTGGCATTAAAGGGCGGTACGGCAATAAATCTTACTGTCTTTAATTTGCCAAGGCTGTCGGTAGATATCGACCTTGATTACTTGGGTGCTGACAGCAGAGATGAAATGCTTAAAAAAAGAAAAGTTATTAGTTTAGCCGTTTCAAAGTTTATGTTGGCTAATGACTATTCGCTTAGTCCCAAGACGAAAAATCCGCATAGCCTTGATTCATGGGTTTATGAATATGTAAATGCAGTCGGCAACAGAGATAATCTAAAAATTGAAATCAATTATTCTATGAGAATGCATATTTTCCCGGCGAATGAAGTGAAAATTATTACCGAGCATTTTGACAGCGAATACAATGTGAAATGCTTAGCGGCTATTGAGATATTTGGAAGTAAAATAAATGCACTGCTGAGCAGAGCGGCAGCAAGGGATTTATATGATGTTTACAATATGATAAAGTTTGAATTGTTTAATGAAGAAGAACAAACACTGCTTAGGAAGAGTGTGGTGTTCTATGCAGCAATTGCAGCTAAAACAATCAACAAGAATTTTGATACTAAGGTTATTGATAACATTACGAAATACAAGATTAGAACTGATTTATACCCTGTTATAACAAAACGAGATGCCTTTGATTTAGACAGTGCAAAGAAAGCTGTAAAGGATTATATCTCAGCCCTTATGGTATTGACGCCGCAAGAACAGGAGTTTTTATTCAGGTTTGAAAATAAAGAATATATGCCGGAGTTGATTTTTGATGACGAAGATATCTTAGACAGAATTAAAACGCACCCAATGGCATTATGGAAAATGCAAAATTGATGCGTTCAATGCCCGATTTATTTAAATCTTAATCTGCAAGTAAAGCTTTCGGCAACCCCATTCCATTGGCACGAAGAAAGGAAGAAAAAATTCAGTGAATAAAGCAATCGGATTTTTTAAAAACATCTTTATCTATTGGAAAAAGCCCAGAGACGGCGACTACGTCAGCAACAAAGAAATATTTCATTTCGCATCCGGTATTACCGGTACGATTTTTGTCGGCGCGTTCAGTTTGGGCTGGGGTGTCGGATGCTTTCTGATAGGCGCCATCTATAAAATCACTTTCCGAGATTTATATATCATCGGCTTTATCAATATGTTTACATCCTTTATTTATTCGCCGATCGGCATGATTATTACAGATAACCTGGGCAGTGTTCCGAAAAAGACGATGAACAAACTGAATGCGTATTTAATTCCTTCCGCAATTATTGGCGGTATCATTATGATAATACCCAACCAGTTTGCGGCAGGTATTCTGCCGTCCTTTACAAAAATAATAGGGTGGAACTTTTTATTCGGCGGAATAAATGCCTATTATAACAGATTTATATTGAAAAAGTTTTCGCCTAAATTCGGAAAATTCAGGTCATGGATTGTGACCGGCTGGCTGCCGTGCTTTATAGCGGCGGCGCTGATTGTTTACCTGCCGTTCAGAGATATGTACTACCCGAACAGACTCTGGATTCTGAACTGTTTGTTTGGCTTTTTTAATATGACAAACAGCTTTACCGGCCAGCGGGGCAATTTGCAGAACGTTATCTCCCCCAATACGAATGAAAGAGTAAAAATCAATACGGTTCTGACTACTTTAATGGCACCAATTTACGGAATTATGAATATAATCGTGCCTGTTCTGGCAACTTTTACGGGCGGCTTGACAAATTACAACACCTACCGGGTATACACACTGATTTTTTTCCTGATAGGTATTCCGCTGACACTGCTCATGGGCTTCAAGGTAAAAGACCGTATCATTTTGGAAGAGAAACACGAAACAAATATCAATATGCTTGAGGGTATCAAGCAGGTTCTCAAAAACAAATATCTTTGGATTTTTTATATCGCCGATAACGTAGGCGCGTTCACTTCGGGGACAGTCAGCATTGTTAACATCATTATCATCTATATGCTGCGCGAGGATTGGCTCATGGGCATCGTAAACCTGCTTACGGGCTTTTTTGGTTTCCCCGGGCTGTTCCTCGCTCCCTTTTTCGCGAAAAGAATCGGTAAAAGAAATATGGTTTTAATGGCAAGATTTTTGTATTTCTCCTATTTTATATTCGCGTTTTTAGCCGTTAAATTCAGCAACCCCTATTTGCTTTATATCGGGCTGGTGCTCAGCAATCTGTTTAACACAACAGGCTCGATTGCCAGAGACACGATGACTTCGGATATGTGGGATTATCAGCAGTATATTTCCGGGAAAAGGCTGGAATCAAGCATGGGCATACTAAACACGTTAGGCAGCCCGATTGTAACGCTCATGGCGATGACGGTGCCGCTTGTTTACGGGTTAATCGGTTTCACAAACGACTGGAATATTTTGTATATGCCCGATATCAGAGCCAGAATACTGAATGTCACCCTGCTGTTATGTTTGGGTTCTCATATTCTTGGCACGATACCCTACTTTTTCTATGACCTTTCGGAGAAAAAGCATGCGAAAATCATTGCCGAATTAGGGGAAAGAAAAAGAAACCTGGACGAAGTGGTTCTGAATACCGAAGAGGAGGGCGAAACGATATGAAACGTGTACGCAAAGCAATCATTATAATATTAACTATGTCGCTGCTGCTTTCATTTTCGGGCTGTTCCGGTTTGAGCGAAGGGGTAAAATACAAAAATGTTGCGGACGGGTTAGCTCTTTTCCGCTATACCGGCGTGCCTACGGCGACCGTACTGGCCATTCCGGCCGAAAAAGACGGGAAACCGGTCGTCGAAATAATGGAATTCGCTGTTGCGAGCGCCGAATATTTAACGACGATAGTAATCGGTAAGAACATAAAAAAAATAGACGACAGAGCGTTTACCAATTGTCCGAGCCTGGTGAGGTATGCAGTACAGGCCGGAAATAAATATTTTGAGACGGACGAAAACGGGGTTTTGTACACGAAAGATAAAAAAGCGCTGGTCGCATATCCTTCCGCCAGGGTAAAGCTTCAAAAAGACAGCAACGGAAAAATAATAAAAGGCGCGGAATTTGACGTGCCGGCGTCGGTTACGGAAATATGGGACGCGGCGTTTTACCTCTGCGGCAATCTCAGTAAAATAACTTTTCCCGAGGGGCTGAAAAAGATTGGGAATTACGCGTTTATGAAGTGTGGGAATCTGACTGATTTTACACTTCCCAACTCTTTGACCGAAATCGGCAGCGACGCGTTTTCTTACTGCGACAGTTTGACTGTTGTTACCATCCCTAAAAACGTCAAATCTATCGGGGATTATGCCTTTTTCTCGTTATCAAGCAATATTACAAAGATTCATGTATCAAAGCCGAAGAGCGAACTTCAATTGGGAAAAAGCTGGATCCCATTCGTAACCGGGCATGTAAATGTGCCGGTAGCTGTTGAATACAGTTAAATCAAGATGAGCGGCCGTCAGTTTTAACGGAATAAAATTTGATCGGATTGATAATAAATGGAAAACCGCGATTTTGAAAAACAAATTCAATTTTTAATCGAAGCGGATAAAATGAAAAGCATTTACCGCCGGACACTGTTGATGGATAAATCCCGCTGCGAGAATGACGCCGAGCATTCCTGGCACTTGGCATTGATGGCGATGACCTTGTTTGAATACGCCTATTCCCCCGAGGTGGATATGCTCCGCGTGCTCAAAATGGCACTTGTGCACGATTTGGTGGAAGTTTACGCGGGGGACACTTTCGCCTATGACGAAAAAGGCTATGAGGATAAACAGCAAAGGGAAAATGACGCTGCCGACAAGCTTTTCGGGTTGCTGCCGGAGGAACAGGGCAGGGAATACCGCGCGCTCTGGGAGGAGTTTGACGCGATGGAAACGCCAGACGCATTGTACGCCTCGGCTGTTGACAGGCTTCAGCCGCTGCTCAGCAACTACATGACGCAGGGGCATACCTGGAAAGACGGAAGCGTGACGAGCGAAAGAGTTTTAAAACGCATGGAACCGATAAAAACCGCCATACCGGCAGCCTGGCCGCTGGTTGAAAAAATTGTTAACGAGTCAATTGCGAACGGCTGGCTGAAGCCGTAAGAAATTGAAAACCTTATGACGGGAATGAGGAGTATTTATGACAATATTATTTTTTTCAGCGACCGGCAACAGCTTATATGTGGCAAAACGGTTAGGCGGTCAGCGCTATTCAATCCCAAAACTTCTCAAGCAAGGCAAATTCGAGTTTGAAGATGACAAAATCGGCATTGTGTACCCGACAAACTATATGTCGGTCCCCAAAATTGTCAGAGAGTTTTTGAGCAAGGCAACGCTGAAAAGCGATTACATTTTTGCGGTATCAACGACGGGGCACCCCTTCGGCCCGGCGTCAAAGCGAATAATGGAACTTGGTAAAGAAGTCGGCATCTGTTTCGCCTATTCTGTTGAAATCGGGATGGTCGACAATTATCTGCCCGGGTTTGACATGGATAAAGAGCTGAAAAAACTGCCGTCAAGAAATGTTGAACAGCGGATTGATAAAGTGATAAAGGACATTAGCGAATGTAAAGTTTACATTCAGAAACCGCCGGCGGTGTTCTCCCTGCTCTTAAAAGCTGCTAATGCAGATAATATTAAACGGGGAAACTTCTCGGATAAGTTCAGCGTAAACAGCAGCTGCAATAATTGCGGCATCTGCGCGAAAGTCTGCCCGGTTGACAACATCGAGATGCTTGAAAAGCCTGTATTCGGGAATGCCTGCGTGAGCTGCCATGCTTGTGTCCAGCATTGCCCGAAAGAGGCCATCAGAATAAAAAATGAAAAAGGCACAAAAAGATATGTCAACGAAAATGTAACAACAAAAGAAATCATTGAAGCAAATGATTAGCAAAAGCGGTAAAAAAAACACAGAGGACAATTCTACAGAAATAGAGTAGAACTGACCTTCTGTGTGGACCAAGAATAAAGGTGCAGAAAAGTATGAAGGTTAGGCTGATTAGTGAGTTTTACCATGACATTGTAAAGTTGACATTTATGTCTTTTTCTTCACCATTTACAAAAGCTGTAAGCTTTGCATATATAGTTGATGGTTTTTTATTATCTAAATCAGCAAGTGGTACTATTAGAGCCAAATAGCTCATATCGTATGCATTAACTGATTTTTTTGCGTAAGTTATCTTGATTGGCACAGTTTTTCCTGAAATTTCATTAATGGAAGCTGTTCCAAAACCATGTCCACTATTATTAGGGTCTTTCCATTTTACTGGTAAGGCAAACTTAACATAACATGCAATTGTTAAACTACCATTATATATATAAGGTGCATCAAAACTCCAATCATCAGCTACAGATGAAATGTTGTACCATTCTATTGTTGAGCTTTTTGATACAACTTTTTGTGGTCCTTTTGATATAAAAATAGTAACGACTGAATCCTCTTTAACAGTAGAGCCAATCTCAGGCGATGTTCGAGTAACGTTTCCTAATTCCACTAAATTGTCATACTCATATTGAATGATTGGAATCAATCCCTTGTTTGTCAAAATTGTCTTAGCAGTAGATTTGTCAACATCTGCTACATTAGGAATTGTTATACTAATTTCAGATGTTGTCTCAACTTCTTTATTGAACAAACGCGAGCTGGACAATGCTAATCCAATGATAACAGCTAACAGTGTAATGACGACAACGATAATTACCGTTATAACGACTATTTTCCTTTTGCTTTTTTGGGGCGTTTTATTTACAACATCAGTTTCTGAAAAGTCTATTTTAGCGGGCTGTGATGTTGATTTTTCTTTGTCGGATTTAAATGTTTCAGTTGCTTCAGTGTAATCATTAATAACCTTTGAGCCACATTCTAAACAAAATTTCGCATTTTCAGGAATTTCCGAGCCACAATTTTTACATTGCATTTTTGAAAATCTCCTTTACCTTATCAATTGTTCAGGTTAACAACCGTAAATCATAATAACACAATAAAAATCGAGTTGCAAGTTTTATTCTTTTAAAAGCATTAATGTTCACTGCTATCACATATCTATTGCATTCCATTATCTGGAGTGTTACAATATATGAAATAAAGAATTTTAGTACAGAACCTGAAAGTGGGTAGTGCATAAATGTTAAATGAATATGTTTTCTGTCAGAATTGTGGCGCACAAAATGAGACAACGTGCAATTACTGTAAGAAGTGTGCAACACCTCTGAAAGAAAATTTACAACAATTAATTCAAATCTGTCAGAATTGCGGCGAACAGAACGAAACAGCATATAATTACTGCAAAAAATGTGCAACACCATTAAAAAACAATTTACAACCACCAAATCAGATTTGTAAAAAATGTGGTGAAATAAATGAGACAACAAATAACTACTGTAAGAAATGTGCAACACTTCTAAAAGAGAATTTTCAAACTTCAAAGGCAGAGAAACCTCTGAAGGTTAAAGAAGCTTCGAAGTTAGAAGAAACTCTAAAGGTTGAAGAAATTCCAGTTGAGAAAGAAACGATTTCCTTTAAATGTTCAAAATGCAAAAGTTTTTTTAAAGAAGACTTCAAAGACAGATGCCCAAATTGTGGGGCGAGTGCTTTCATGTTCAAAGTAATTGTTGGACCCTATAATGAAAGACGACAATATATTAATGCTCATATGAAAGCTGATAAAATTAAACGAAAAGAAAATTTTGAAGTTAATAATATTAAATGTAAGGAAAAATTGGAAGCTGATAGTGCCAAACATAGGGAAGAATTGGCTGCTGATAGAGCTGATCGTAAGGAAAAATTGGCTACTGATAGTGCCAGACATAAGGAAAAATTGGCTGCTGATAATGCTAAACTTAAAGAAGAATTAGAAGCTATTCATATAAAACATAGGGAAAACATAGAAGCTATTAATAGAAAGGTCAAAGCAGAAAAAGAAACCAACAATAAATTTAAGGCTGATTTACAGTTTCGTAAACAACAAGAGTTAAGTAATTTTTTACAGGGTAACTTTATAGGAGCTTTCATCGGATTTAACGTCACAGATAGTCATATGAAAAAATTTGTTGTTGAACACAGTTATAATAATGAAGTAATTCAAGCAATAGTTTCTGGGAGAGTTAAAGAACTGGCAACTAAGACAAAAGGTAGACATGATTTTTTTGATTTGAACTCGGATAAAGGCGGGAGCTTATTAAAAAACTATTTAGTTGTTACAAACACGAGAGTTGTACTTTGGGCTAGGGGTGCGTTCAACTCTTCAGTTGATTCATTTAATTACTCAGATATAAAAAGCGTTGAACAACAAAAAGGTATTGTCTTTGGTTCTATTGTTTTAAATATTTATGGCAAAACAGAACACTTTTATGAAATGAATAAAGACGAATCTTCAATTATTGCTGATATGATAAGAGAAAATATTAGAAAAGATAAAGATAAAGCGATTGTACAAAGCCATAATGTAATAACTGAAGAAGATTCAATAATCAAATTGGAAAAACTTGCATCTCTTCGTGATAAGGGCATAATAACTGAAGAAGAATTTAAAGAAAAGAAGAAAAAATTATTAGATCTTTTGTAGAAACTATAAACACAAGGTTGGTTCTGTGATAAAGCCTATATGTCAAATATCATAATTGACCCGTTAATTGCTGCTGCATACAAAGGAGAATAAAATGGAAAGACAAGTTATCTTCAGTAAGGAACGGGATTTAAGGCTTGTCACACTGCGCCGCGGCGGCACGCTGCAGGACAGTGACCATCACCTACTTGCAATATGGGCAGCCGGCTGCGCGCAGCATGTTCTGCACTATTTCGAGCAGGCGCAGCCCGAAGATGACCGCCCGCGCTTTGCGATTGAACAAACGCATGCCTGGGCGCGGGGTGAAATAACGATGACGCAGGCACGCACAGCAGCCTTCGCCGCCCATGCCGCGGCCAGAGAAGTGACCGGCGCGGCGAGGGAAGCCGCCCATGCCGCAGGGCAAGCTGTGTCTGTAGCACATGTGGCTGCTCATGAACTTGGTGCGGCAGCATACGGAATCAGGGCTGCCCACGCGGCAGCGCCCGAAAATGAGCGTGACGAAGCAGGGCGCGCAGAGTGCCGATGGCAGCGCGAACAGCTTCCGGAAGAAATCCGCGAACTCGTGCTGGACGATCAGCGGCTGCGCAATGCAAAGTGCTGGAACTTATTCGATTGCTGACACGCCCGTTTAGAGAAAATAGGCACAGAGGATGGTTCCGGAATAGAACCATCCTCTGTTTTTTGCTGTTCTTCGTATCATTGGGACGGGGGTTGTTAACAATATTTGTGTTTTCAGCAAACAGCAGTGACGGTAATAACAGCTTTTTCGCATTTGCCCGGTACGGTAATTTCATAAGCGCCTTTTTCACGCATGCAGCTTTCCGCCTTTTCTCCGTTAATTTTAACCTCATAATCACTGCTGTCATCCATGACAACAAGGATGGAATAGGCGCTGCCGCTGCCGTAATATTTGAGTTCACAGATGAACTCCCTGCATGAACTGTCAAAACTGTGGCTCATAACCATGGTGTCGAACCCTGTTGAAAGGGTTCCTTTTTTATAATAGGCGTCCGCCCAGATGTTGATGGGGGAGGATAATCCGCCGAAATTGTGGAACCATCCGCCTCTGCCGGTGGTGATGTTGAACATTTCAAAGGTATAGTAGGAATACTCCACCTCGCGTTTCCAGATTTCAAGTGCGGTTTTGGCTATTTTATAGGCAAAGTCGGCTTCGCCGAGGTCCAGCATGGTTTTCCATACAAACCACTGGTGCGCTATCCATACGTTTCCGTTCCAGTAGCCGTTGGTTTTGAAATAGGAGGCGGATTTGTCCACCGCGCTGATGCCGAAGGGGCTGAACAATTCGCTGTCGCTCTTGAGGTGGCCAAGCAGCCTTTTGCGCTGTTCTTCGGTTACCGCACCGGCGATGAGCGGATAGATGCCGTCCAATGTTTTGTTGAGGTTTTCACCCTCGCTATTGCGGAATTGCCCGGCCGGTTCTCCGTCTTCATCATGAAGAAGATAGGAGAAATAGCCGCATTCTTCATCCCAGGAATATTTTTGCAGCGCCGCGCTCAGGCGCTCTATATCGGCGAGATAAACCTCTTTATCTTCATCATATCCGAGCAGGTCGGCAGCCATGAAAAGGATTTTCGCGCTGCGTATAACTTGGCTCGTTGGAATAACGGGAGCCGCCAGCCGGCTGAGGCCTTGTTCATGCATGGCCTTCTGCGGCGGCAGGTCATCCATTCCGGAACAGTTATAGAAATAGTCGAACGTGGTGGTCATGCCGCTTTTGAATTTCGCCGTTGTCGAGCCGTTGATTTTGCCCGCGAGGAAATCATAAAACAGCTTGACGCGGCTGTAATATTGAAGCAACTCCGTTTTGTCGCAGGCTCTCTTAAGCATTTCGAGGTACTGATAAATGTGAACGGGTACAGGGGAGCCGTGCAGCAGAAAAGCGAAATCCTTATTATCCTTGTCACTGAGATACAGGTCGAGAATATAGTCAGAGATTTTGGGAGCAATCTCCAGAAACCCCAAGCCGATGAAGCCGGAATCCCAGGTATAAAAAGAATCCCACCGTTTGCCGGGCGCATGATGCACAACATAGTCCCCGTGATAATACAGGGGATAAACAACGTTTTGGAATATCGATGCGCGCAGGATTTTGTTGGAAAGCTCATATTTCTGCCCGGCAGCATTAAGGCCAAATTCCTCGACGGTATGCAGTGTGCTCAGATATTTTTGCCCGTACTCTTCCGGCGTCAAATACTCTGTTTGACCGAAGGAAAGCACGGCATATTCGACGTGCCGGGTATGGGGCTGAATATACAGCGTGTGCACCACCGTGTTATGGTAAAAGCCTTCGTCGCTGTGCTTTTGCGAGAAAGAGCCGGAAAAGGTTTCAAGCATATTTCGAAAAGATTCATCCGGCTGTGAAATTCTGGCTGTGGGGCTGTCCTCCAGGCAGCCGGTATTAAAGTTACGGCAACGGGTATTGCTGTTAAAGGTCCGTATATAAAAGCGGTCATCCACACCTTCATATTGATACGAAACAAGGCTGCCTTCGCCGCACTTTTCGTTGGTGATTTTGGGGTAAAACGTGTGTTTTTTCGAAACGGTTGCAACCGGGCACCCTTTTTCGGCAACGGCAAGGAAGTCGAGTTCCAGTGAGCCTGTTCCGAGTGAAACAAATTCCAGTTCGTTGCGGCCTTTATGCAATCGGATTTCCGTTTGCAGAAGCGTCATGCCCTCCGCCGCCGGGAATACCGTTTCATCACCGTTTATCGAAAACCGGCTGTCTTCATCGCCTGGGGTGCGGTAACGGATTACGAGCATTGGGTTTTTATAGTCCTCTCCGCAGTCGAAGCTGTAAGTAATGCGGTCGCCGGCTTCCTCGCCGAGCGCGGGATAATCAGGCAGCCAATAACGGTTCGTATTCCTGTCCCCAAGCCCCCGGTGGAAGGTGAAACGGTCATCGAAAAACTCGCCCTTTTTCATTGCGTCCATGCATTCTCTGTCCCACGGGCGTGGTGTGTTATATTCGTAAGTATCGTAGTCGAGCGCCTTGATAAAAATGCACTTTTCCGGCAGTTTCGGCGTGCAGACAACCACATTTGGGAATTCGATGGCCGAAAACAGGTTCAGCAGGCAAATCTGCATGATTTCGGTGTTGTTGAAAAACTCTGCACGCACCAGAACGCTTTCGGGGGAGAGCTTGGTGAAAGATACATCGGCATAAACCCGGTCTTTCCATTCAAGATCATAGCGGTAGGAATAGAAAGAATAGTCGCTTTTAGCTTCCCACGGGTGAACACCCACGGGAACGGTGACGTTCGGCACGCGGGAATCGGCATTTTCAATGGCGGGGCTGACTACGCAGTCAAAACGCACGCCCTTTTCGCTTTCGTGATCGGTGATGCGTGAAATTCCGCTGTATTTTTTTGAGTAAGGTCCCCATTTTCCAAAAAGTGCATCCATTTTTTTAATTGCTGTATTCACAACATCACTCCCAATAAAGTTGGTATTATATCATTTTTTAGTGAATCCGTTTTATACCGTCAGGCGTCAATTCCGGCATAAAGAAAATCATTCGTAAGGCCCGCGTTGGCGTAATCGATTGCTTTGATGCCCATTCCGGGGGCGGGCGAACCGGCGGCAAAGGAGAAATCGTAATGCGCGGCGTCGGTGAACATCGGGTCGGCAATCACGGAATGATTTTCGTATCCGTTTAAACGCATTAGCCCGATATCAGCATTCTTGGCATCCCCGAGGCCGAAAAGGTCACGCCTGACAAAGCGGTCGGTCAGCTTTGTAAAATAATCGGTTTTAGCCGGTGTATTAAAGTAGATGTTATTATCGCTGAAGCCTAAAGCATCCTTGAATTTTCCGTCGTTGGTGGTGACGCTGACGTATTTGGCATAGGAAGGGTAGTGCAGGCCCGGCAGGGTGATAAAGCCCAGCAGCTTGCACGCACTGTTGGTATCCTTGCATTCGTAAACGATGTTGTGCTGCGCGGTTGCGTTTTCAATTGGTTCTTCTTCCCCGTAATCAGCGAAGGTGATGGCGGCCTGGGCCTGGCAGAACGCGATGATGTTGTTTGTGCAGACGCCGTTCGTATATTTCATGTAAATGATGCTGCCGAGATCTGCTTCCCGGTTGTTGCCTGTATTAACGGTATGAGTCATGTTGTAAATCAAGTTCCCCGTCACGGTGGTCGACGGATTGAAATCGTCGATATATACCCCGGAGCCGTAGGAGGTCAGGCGAAAAGTACAATCGTGAATGACATTGTTGCGCACCGTATTATGAAGCCCGGAGCACCACATTTCAATCGTTCCGCCGTCCTGCGTGTCGTACATCGCATTGGTGATGTCATTATATTCGATGGTATTGCCGTAGGACGGCATGTATTCGTCCTGGGTATTCGCCGTTACGGTAACACCCGCCGTTTCCGGTCCGTCAGGCCATACTTCCGTGCCCGGTTCCGGGCGCTGACCTTTGATGCTGATTGCGTACCGCGGCGTGCCGTCAATGCGGTTGTGCGAAATCACGGTTGAGTCCGTCGAGCATATCTGCACACCCGCGCCGTGGCCGACGGAAAGCCCGGTTTCATAGATAAGGTTATTTGTAATGAGATGGTTATAGCTGGACCGGTAGTTGGCAACGCCTTCAATCTGCACGCCGGTATGGCCGCATTCGCCGATGACGCAGCCGCGCACGGTAAGGCCATCGTTATATCCGGCAGCATAAACACCGTGGCAGCCCGCGCCTGAAATCCGGCAATCGCTTACCGTGATGTTCCTCGAATTGCTGAGTTCAATAAGGCCGCTGTTCCCGTTGCGGATTGTGTCGGTGTTGCGCAGCGAAAGGCCTTCCAAAACAATATTTTCAACCCGGCTGCTGTTAGAGGCGCCCTCAAAGCGCACCGCGTTTTTGAGAAGCGCCGCCGAAATGGTTCCGTTTGCAAGGTTTGCGGCATCATACGGTTTGTAATAGACAGTTCCGTTCGCGGTATCGCAGAAAAATTCCCCCGCTTTATCGAGCAGGGAAAGGTCGTTAAGCAGGTAGTAGCGCGAGCCGCCGCCCATCACATAGCCGCAGCTGCCCGGTTCGCGTGTGAAGAAAACCGTGGAGGAAGCGGTGTCTATGCTTGTTACGGGGTAGTAGCCGGAAAACCAGTTCCAGTCCCCGCCCGTACCTCCGGGGAAGACGAAAATCTCAAGTGTTTTTGAGTTCGTGAGCGAAGAGAAAAGCGCTGTTTCATCGTAGACAAAGCTGTTGTTCTGCTGTGTGTTATCGGTGAATTTTATCTGCTTGGCGGAAACATTAAAATAAGTTCCCTTATCGGGGGTTCTGGCGATTGTTCCGACTTTGCCGTTTTCACTTAAAACACGGAAGTTTTCCCCGGTATAAGCGGTTCTGTAAATTCCGTCCTTATACAACTGCCAGCCTGTGAGCGCTTTTCCGGCGTCAAAAACAGGGTTTTGGCCGGGATAATTGCGGTATACTACATTGTAACCGTCAAACCCTGAATCCTGCGGCGTGAAGGTTACGGTTTCGTCGATATGATAGGTGCCGCCGCAGACCATCACCGTGATATCCCGCGGGTCCTTCATTTCTGTTTTCATTTCCCTTACGGCGTCGCGGGCTTTTGCCAAAGTCGCGAAAGCGGTGCTGATGGTTTTGCCGTCATTCGTGTCAGAACCGGTTGTTGCAACGTAAAAATCCGCTATTGTGGAAACATGAGGCTGTTTAACTGGTGCGGCGTTGATGTCGTATGCCGTCCCGCCATAGAGTTTGCCGGAAAGGTCATAGCTCGCGTCGGTTTGGAGAAACATGACAAGCGTAACAAAAGTCGTAATTGCCGTAACAACAGCGGTGATTTTTTTAAAAAATCCGGAAATATTCATTTTGTCAGACTCCGTTCAAAACTTATTTTGGTTAAAGTGAGCAAGGGCAACGAAACGCCTTTTTTGAATAAAAGAAATTCAGATGATACCTGAAACAAATTATGCGGTTGGTGTCGACGAAATACTACGAATTAAGCGGTTACAGTCAACAAAATGTTAAAATTTAAGCGGTTGTAACCGCATAATTATAAAGAGATAGCATTGCAGGCAACATATTCAGTTGTAAAAAAAGCATAAGATGCGAAGAATCAGTGTTTGTCCGACTGGTGTTTTCAGATTGAAGAACAGACCAATTCCGGCTCAAAGCTGCCTTCCCAGAAACAGATTGTAAAGTTATAAACCGCGGATTCACCCTTTTTCAGCTTGTATCCACCCTTGAAATAAAGATTGTTGAGTGCCATCAGTCCGTAATTGCGCACATGCCACGCGGTCGGGTAACGCTCATTTCCGGCATGGTCAAAGACGGCTATGCCGATTTTTTTACCGGAAACCACACCGCTGTAATTGCACCAGCGCGCCGTCTTGCCCCAGCAGCCTTCCTCATTAACCCCGCCTTCGGAGTTGACGAAACTGCCCCCGCAATCCGCGCGCATTTCGTCCGCGACCCGTATACCGAGCGGGCCGGCTTCTTTTGTCTTCCCGAATTTTATGTTGCCGTAGTTCGCCGTCAGTTTAAGCGAGATATCAACCCTTACGCAGGTGTCGCTGACTTTCGAAAAGCTGTAAACGCGTTCCTCATCAAGAAACTTTTTGCCTCTGCGGCCCTGCCAAACAGATTTAAGCGAAACGGCTGCCGTTTTTCCATCGCCGGAGGTTGACACATTTTGAACGCGTATCAGCCCGAGCGGCTTGCCGTCCTCATTCCAGAAATCGGTTCCGTTTACATCCCCAATGCCGATGAATACGGAGCGTTGATGCGGATGCTCCCTGTGATGAAGGTCAGGCCTGGTAAAATTGATACCGTCTTTTGTCAGGACAGGCCCCATAAACGGCGATTTAAATTCGGAACTGTTTACGCAGGTGGTAAAAAGCTTCCCATCAAGGAATACATCGACATCGTTTCCCGTTCTTTTCAGTTCAAAACTCATAACATTTTCTCCTTTACAAACCGGAGCGCTTCCGGTCCTTCATTTTCAAAATCGTCAAAACAGCATTCAACTGTCGCGTCTTTATTATATCCCGCTTTTAACAGGTCTTTGCCGAGTTTTATCAGGTATTCACCGCCGAATTTGCCCGGATATACTCGACCGGGCGCTTCGGAAATATGCAGGTGGGAGAGGATATCCTCATTGTTTAAAATAACCTCGGCCGTTTCACCTTCAAGCGCCATATGAAAAGCATCTGCTAAAAGGATGATTTCCGGACTGTTCAGCCAACGGACTGTCTCCGCACCTTCGGCTACCGAATTGAGGATATTCGTTTCGGTGCGGTTCAGCGGTTCGAGCGCTATTTTTATTCCCTGTTCTTTTGCTTCTTTTGCGCAGACACCTAAAAACTCGATGAACTTTTCCATGCCTTGTTCATGCGTCATCGTTTCGGGGCATTTTCTCGCAACTCCGCTGCCGAAAACAAGCACGCCGGCACCCAGCAGTGCAACGCGGCGTATAACCTCGCACGCGTAGTCTTCAAGAACCTGCGGTTTTTCCGTGCAGATTTTAAGGTCCGCGCGGACAAAGCTGTTCACATACCGCAGGGCGAAATCCCCGGTAATAATCATATCGCCAAGCATATCAAGTTCTTCATCTGTAAGGGCAAGTATCTCGCCGGCTGTGGCTTCAATATAATCGAAACCCATTTCCATCGCCAGCCGGTAACCGGAAACGAGGCGGTCAAACGCGCTTTCTGTCGAAGGCGCATCACCGCCTTTAAATTCCGGCATGAAAGATCCGCCTAAAAGGGCAACACCGATATCCATTTTACTATCATCTCTTTCCATTTTTGACGAATCAGGCTTTTACAGCCCAGCGCAGTTTAGCGGAACGCGCGCGGCTGTTGGAATTGCATTCTTCCGGTGACGGTCGGATAGGGTCGGGTGCTATTTCACGGTAAACGCTTTCCCGGTAAAAGCGCTTGAAGGATTTTTTAACCAGCCGGTCTTCCCCGGAATGAAATGAAAGGATGGCAACACGCCCGCCCTCGGCAAGAACGGCAGGCAGTTTTTCTAAAAATTCATCCAGCGCTTCAAATTCATTGTTGACATCAATCCGCAGCGCCTGAAAGCACCGCTGGCAGGATTTTTTAACCTCGTCTTTTCTGTCTTTTTCCGGTATGAATTTCAGCGCGTCTTCAATAACCTGCCGCAGCTGTGTTGTTGTGGTTATTTCGATTCCTTTTTTAGCAGCGGAAACAATGGCGCGGGCTATTTCCGTGGCATGGGGTTCGTCCGCGTTTTCCGTGAGCATGCCCTGCAATTCGTCCTGCGATATATTTTTTAAACGGGCGGCAGCGGACTTGCCCTTTTTCGGGTCCAGCCGCAAGTCCAACGGCCCTTCCTTTTTAAACGAAAAACCTCTTTCGGGGTTGTCTATCTGCATGGAAGAAACACCCAAATCCGCCAAAACAAAATTCAGCGGCCCGGCTTCGGTGGAAATTTTATCTATTTCGGAAAAGTTCATTTGCCGGATTTTTAAAATATCGGGGCCGTAGCCCAAACGCTCCAAACGTTCCCGGGTGCGTGGCAATTCCAGCGAATCCACGTCAACGGCATAAAGGCACCCTTGTGAATTCAAACATTTCAGCATCTCCACCGTGTGTCCGCCGTAGCCCAGTGTCGCGTCCAAACCGGTTTGCCCCGGCGTAATTTGCAGGAACTCCAATATCTCTTTCACGCAGATGGAACGGTGCATACCGGCAGGCGTACTGCCGCGTTCAATCACTTTTGCCACATCGCCGGCATATTTTTCCGGCTGCAGTTCCTTGTATTTTTCCTGAAAAGCTTTCGGGTGAGTGCCTTTATAACGAACACGCCGCTGATGCTCCTGATTATCCATAGCCCCACCCCTTTGCAATGTTTTTACATAATGTATGATAACAAATATAGTTTGTAAAAACAAGCCTGCGAAGAAGAATATCTGCTCAAAATCAATGCCTGCATCTTGGGTATAGGCAATAAATTACGGCTTGTTTTTTTATCAGGCTGATATTGATTATATCTATTATTATGGTATAATTGCAGTTATGAAATTTTAAGAATTGAGGAAATTTTATGCAAATTATGGACATTGCTTCAAAAGCTATTTTCGCGGTAACAAAAGGATACGGGAAAAAACTGGCAAAGAAAAAAACAAAACCGGAAATTATTGATGTTCAGCCCGAAAAAATTGCCGGCGAACGGTTTTATGCGGGATTTGCGAGCGCGGAAATAATGCCTGATTTAACGCAGGGAAAAACCTATTTAATTGCCGGGCACGGTTCCGGCCATATCATGGAGGGTGTGCTTACGCCGGTTTCTGTCAGCGCGGTATGGCTGGACTGCGGACAGGGCGAAGGCTTCATCTGGGTAAGCGCCGATATAATCGGTCTGACAAGGGTTGAGGTAACAAAAGTCCGCGGGATGCTCGATGATTTCTGCAAAAAATCCGGCTGCATTTTTATCAACATCAGCTGTACGCACAGCCATTCGGGTATTGATACCGTCGGTTATTGGGGCATGCCCAACAAACTCAGTATGCCGGCGGACGGCAAAGATCCCGCTTATATGGCGATGCTTTTCGACAGGATATGCGAAGTGTGTATAAA
>Ga0118677_10006696_pt1 | contig 19384 bp, 4 predicted proteins | sample AliMusrvi5mmetaG_FD_86154 | JGI IMG/M metagenome (GOLD analysis project Ga0118677, IMG submission 86154)
GGCGCGGTCGCGGCCAAGCCGCTGAATCCAGACGAGCCGCCGCCGGTCCCGCAGCTGCTGGCTTTGTGCCGCAATGACGCGCAGTTGGACGCGGTGATCGCCGCCGGGCTGCCGGAGGTCGAGCTGGACTGGATGGAGCTGGTCGGCCTGACGCGGGCGGTTGAGAAGGCACGTGCGGCGGGGCTGCGCGTGACGATCGCGAGGCGCTCCTCCTGATCTTCGGCCCCGGCGGAAAGGACATCGTGGAATCCGGCAATGCAGCGGAGGACAAAGACCTCCGGGCTGAGTTTGCCCGCTCCGCGAGAGAGAAACTGCAGTTCGATAAGGACCCGCTCCGGCCCGACAAGGTGTCCTTCACGGTGGGAGACCGGGAGTGGCCGTTTCCCGTTCCCGTTGTTCTCAGGAACGGAAAATGGCAACTGGATTCGGCCAGCGGAAGGCTCGAAATTCTGGCACGCCGGATCGGGAGAAACGAACTGAACGCGATGGAAGTCTGCCGCGGCTACGCCGAGGCGCAGTTCGAGTATGCGTCCGAAGCGAGGGACGGGGATCACGTGTTGAAATATGCGCGGAAAGTTGCGAGCACACCGGGCAAACACGATGGTTTGTATTGGGAGGGCGCTCCGGAGAGCCTTGTGGCGCAGGTCTTCGCCACCGCCGTGCCCACCGCTTCGACGGCGTTGGCGGGCGGCAAGGCAGAACCTTACCACGGCTACTATTTTCGGATCCTGACGGCCCAGGGTCCGGACGCCGCCGGAGGCCAATCCGACTATGTGGTGAACGGCCGCATGGTCGGTGGCTTCGCTCTGATCGCCTGGCCCGCCGAATATGGCGTATCCGGAATTCAGACTCTGATGATCAGCCATGAAGGCGTGGTGTACGAGCGGGACCTCGGACCGGCGACAGCATTGCAGGCGCGCCAGACGACGCGCTTTAATCCCGGTAAGTTGTGGCGGCCGGTGGTGCTGGAATAACCACGTGCCGAAAAGGGTGCATCACTTCAGGCAGTAAGACCTGAGAATTCTGCCGCCGCTGCTCCCTGTCTTAGCCATACAACCACGAGGGAAATCGACTCACCGGCAGATCCTCTTTTCTTCCAACGGCAAAAATGCACTCCCCGCGGAGTTCCCGCGGGAAGCCCCCTCGGCCGAGCGCTTGTTCGGCCGAGGAGAACCGATCCGCCGTTCCCTCATACGGTCCGGTTTCGATACGCAGCGGGACGAAACCGCATTCCGATAAAAGCAGACGAATTTCATCCGGCGTGTATTCGCGGGAATGTGCGGGCGCCATCGGGTCCCTTGAATACCGGTGGAACGATTCGGGATGTTCGCCTCGCAGGACTTTCGCGACTGCGCGCAAAGACGCAATGTTCGGCGTTGTAAGAACAAAAATCCCACCGGTCCGGAGAATCCGGTGAATTTCCGCCATCATGAAAACCGGATCGCTCTCCAGATGCTCCAGTACTTCCCCGCAGATCACCGTGGCGAAATGTCCGTCGGGATAAGGAAAGCGGTCGCGTTCGACATTGAACAGATCGATCTCGCATTCGAATATTTTCCCGCCGGCGGCAAATGCGGAGCGTCTTTCCGTGGCGCCCGCACTGCCGAGATAGCTTCCGCGCACTTCGGCGTAGCCCAGCGATGTGCCCAGCACGGGCGCGATCTGCAGGTAGCATCCGAGTTCCAGAACGCGGTCGCCCGGATTGGCCTCCGGCGTCAATTCGAGTGTCCGCAGCAGGCGGGCCCGGTGCATGCGGAAATATTCGGCCGCGTCCGCGTCGGCGGACTGGTTCCAGAGCGACAGGGTTTTGTTCAGGTCCCGGTGAACGGACGGTTCGGCGGCAAGCGATTCCGCGAAGTCCCGGTACATGCGAGCCGCATGAGACCAGGTCCAGTTCGCCGTCACCCGCTCGCGGGCGCGCTGCCCGATCTCCCGGGCGCGCGAGAGGTCTTCAAACAGCCAGTCGAGACACTTCGCCAGGACGGCCTCCTCGTACGGATCCACGCCGATTTTGAGGCAGATGTCGTCCGGCATCTCTTGAAACGAGCCGGCGTCGGAAACGATCACGGCGCGCCCGAGACCGAACGCGCGCAGCATCGTCCCGGAGGTCTCGCCACAGGTCGGGTGCCGCAGGTTCAGCACGACGTCGCAGGCGGCGATGCAGTTGTCGAGCGACTCCGCGCTGTCCTGAAATCCGAGCATGCGAATTCGGTCATCCGTCGCGCGCGACAACGGCACATCCGGATGAGGCTCGCCGGCGACCACCAGCAGCGCACCCGGATGTTTGCCGGAGATCCGGCGAAACGCGCTCACGCAGACCGCGGCGCGTTTGTCGGGGCGCTGGAAGCCGAAAAGACCCGCAACCGGTCCCGCGATATCCAGCCCCAGCGCCCGGCGGCAGTCTTCCGCGGACAAGTTTCCCGCGACCGCCCCGTGAGGGATCACGGCAACGGGGCAGCGGCCGTTCTTCACCCGGACTTCGCGCGCCGCATAACGGCTATGGACAATACAGCCGCGGCTTGCGTCGAGTAGTCTCCGGATCATCGGAAACGTGCGGGGTTGTGGGGTGCCGATGGCCTCATGGCGGGGGTCGGCGCCGGGCGTATCGTGTCCGAAGATTTCGTACATCACCTCGTGAAGGTAGGCGGCCTCGTCTCCCCGGTTGAGCGTCATGCCGCGGATCAGATCGTGAAGACTGGTTTCGTGAAGCACCACAATACCCGGCTGTTGGAGCGCCAGGCGGTAAAACTCTTCATGCCATGGATTGTTCGCGATCTGGTAGATGACGGTGTCGAACTCACTCGCCCGGAAGCCTCGCGGTACCGAGGTGAAGACGCTCAGGCTTACGAGATTCCGCAGTTCCCGAATCAGGGCTTCGGCATAATCGGCCGTGCCGGTTTTCGCCGGCGGCAACGGCGTGAACATTGCGACGCGGGCGAGACTCATGGCCGACGAGCCAGCAGGAAGTACTCTCCCCTTGGAAGGTATCTGACGTCCGGATTGCGGAATCCGGCATGCTCCAGCATCGCTCGCAGGACCGGAAGCGGCGCGGGGCTCACGCGGCAGGGATCCTTGGGTATGTCGCTTCCGCCCTCCGCGCCTGTCAGCAGCAAGGTTCCGCCGGGCGCCAGACACCGGGCGCATTGCCGGATCAGGTCCAGATTCCAGGGCATCGGGTGACGCTCCGCGGCCCGCAAAGCCGTGATCACCGCGAAGCTGCCGGCCGGTTCGCCGGAGAGAAAACGGAGAGGATCCATGACGTTCGGTTTGAGACCAGAGGCTTCGCAGAGCGCCGCTTCCGCGCTGTTGGGCTCCACGGCCCGGATATCCGGGCAGAGGTCTGTCCGGATAAACTGCAGCCACTGGCCCGAGCCGCATTCGATGTCGAGCCAGAGCCCGGGGGCGATTCCGCTCTGCATCAGCGCCTCGCGGAGTTCAGCAAACACCAGATCGCGATCCGGAAGGGGATGATTCTGCCGGTACTCCGAGACGAAAACATCGAACGCCGTGTCGTCCTGGGGGGCCGAAAGCTTCTCCAGCGTGACGCAGGTCTGTGCCGCGAATGCCGTAGCCGCCTCGTTGAACCGGACAATCTGCGGCGTGTACCAGAACAGCATCCGCCGCACGAGGCGCACCAGGTATGCGCCCGCCTTCCCGCGCGGAGTGCCGGGATTCGGCGGCATTCTCCCGATGCCTGCGCTGCTCGACCGCATGTCGCCGGCGGCTACCCGAAGACGAACCAGATCCTGATTGGACCCGCCCCGCCTCGACTCCTCTATCGCCTCACGCCGAAATGCACTCACCACTTCCCGCAGGTTCATGGACTACTGGTGTACGGGAAGGATAGCAGGATTGCTGGCCATATCGGCCTGGGAGACGACCACCGGCAAGTTGCCGTCCGGCGCGTCCGGCGGGACCTGGAAGTTCATCTGGTAGAGGCCGACCAGACCGGGCGTCAGGCCCGCGAACGCAACGGGCGACGGATTTCCCCCGATGGTCAACACCGGCGCAATCGCGGGACGAGCGAGCGGATCGCCCGGAGAAGCCGAGCCCGAAGGTACCGGCGTATCGGTAGCGCCCATGCCCAGGAGGTAGGCGACGACGAACTCACCGGGACGGGCGGGCGACGACGGCGAGACCAGCGATCCATCCCCGTGCTGCGCGAGAAGCGTGCCATCGCCCAGCACGGCCAGTGAGGGCGCAGCGGGGGTAAGCTGGATCGACTCCGGAGTTGTCAGTGCTCCGCCGGACTGCACCACCACCTGGTAGTTTTTCGCCGGATCGAGCTCGAACGGAACCTGCGCGTTGATCTGTCCGGGACTTACGTAGAAGAGAGGCGCCGGCAGGCCAGCGATCAGAACGCTCGAACCGGCAAGAGCGGCTGGTAAGGGGATGGAGTCCGGCTGAGCCGTGCCGGAACTGAGATTGGTGCCGTAGATGGCGATGATTGTGCCGGGCGCCAGCCCGCCTCCCACCTGCGGGTTGAACGCGTTGACCGTTCCGTGGGGCGCGAGTTGCGGGCCGGTCCCCGCAGTGACGGACCCGCTGACCAGTACGGAGGCCGCCGACAGGCCGACGGCGGTGGCGCGGGTGGTGACGGTGACCTGGGACGCCGCGTTTCGGGGCACCCAGGTTCCGGCGTAAATTCCGGAAGCGGTATCGACCGCGGCCAGCACCAGGGGCGCGTCGCCGTTCGAGAAAGTCGCCGTGACCCCGCCGCCCGCGACCGCGGCGCCGCAATCATTCACCAGGCGTACCAGCATCGGAGCGGGCCGGCCGGTGACGGCCGTGAAGTTGCCGGGCAGACCGGTCTGCGCGGGCGCCAGCAGGGAAGGCCCACAGGCGACGTTCGCCCTGTCAAGCGATTGTGCTGCCGAACCGGAAGCCGCCGCGGAAGTGCCGGAGACCACCAGCATCACGCTCACGGTGCGGACGGTGGCGCCGCCGAGAGCGTAACTGACACCTCCGCGATAAATACCTGGCGCGAGACCCTGCGCGTTCACGGCAACGGTGGACCCGCCGGCGGACGCCGCCGAGGCGAAGCCTGTCGACGGCGTTACCGACAGCCAGGGGGACCCGTCCGTGGCCGCCGTCCAGGCGAGCGCGGTTCTCGAAGCCACGTACACGCTTACCGGTTGAGAAGAGGGCGAGGCTCCGCCAGCCGTCAAGAAGACGAGGCCGGCGGGCTGCGGATCGGGCCGAACGGGATCTTCCGGCGCGTGCACCGTCAGAATCACCTGGAAGTCCTGCGGGGCGTTCACCACTCCCGCCGCGTCGATTCGGATAACGCCATAGTACGTCCGCGCGGCCAGCGAGGACGCGACTGCGGGGTTGATGGAGAAGCTCAACGTTCCCGGCTGTGCGGGCGTGGACGCGCCAGAGAGCGTGCCCAGCGTCAGCCAGTCGGCGCCCGGCTGGACGGTTGCCGTCCAACTGATGGCGGAGCCTGCTGTGCCGATCAGAACGGAACCGGAGAGGTTCCCCGTAGCGGTCCCTTGCTGCATGGGGAACTGCGCGCCGGAGGACGAGAGCGTCATGCCGGAAATCCTGGACACCAGGAATGTGGCGGGGACAATCGCGTGCCCGCCCGAGGTGGAGACATCGATGGAAGTCCGGTAGAATCCGGAGGCGAGCCGGGAGGGGTCAGCAGTGACCGTAACGGCTGCGCTCGCGCCGCCGGTGAGCGCGGAAGGCAGTCCGGATACGGAGCACCAGGGCGCGCCGCAGGAGACTGCGTTGACCGTGAGCCTGCCACCGCCAATGTTCTGCAGCGTAAGATCCTGACTCTGTGACTGCGGCGAGGCTGCCGTGGAGGAGAACGAGAGAACCGTTGCCGGAACGTTCAGCAGCGCCGGCGAAGCGGTCACCGTGAGGCTCACCGCGACCGTTTGCGTTTTGCCCGAGCAGGTTGTCGACATGCACGTCAGGACGACATTGGCCTGATAGCTGCCGATGGGGAGCGCGAGCGCCGGATTCGCGAGGCCGACGCTCAGCACGCCGGGAGTGGTGCCGGTCTGCGAAAAGCTCAGCCACGGAGACGCGGGGCTGACGGCCGCCGTCCACGCGAGATTTTGGGAGACGACCGTCGATTGAACAGCGACGTTCTGCGATGGCGGCACGGAACCCGCACCTGCAGCCACGGAGAGCGAGAGATTGCCGGTGCTCAGGGTCAGGTCTGGCCCGCCGACACGAACATTCAGAGAAAGGTTCGCCACGGCTGTCGCGGCGGGAGTGGCCGAGTCCGATACGGTGACCGTGATGGGGAAGTCGCCCGGCGCGCCGGGAGTACCGCTGATCAAGCCGCCGGTGAGACTCATTCCGGAGGGCAGGCTTCCGCTGGTCAGGACAAACGTGTATGGGGGCGTGCCGCCACTCGCCCCAAGTGTCTGGGACGGGAACTCCAGCCCGGTGACGCCCGAGGGCAGGGGCGACCGCGTCGTGAAGGTCAGAGGCGCTGGTCTGATGGTCAGAGTCGCCATGACGGTGGCGACACCGCCGGAACTGTCCGCAGCTTGCACCGTGAAAGCGGCCGGGCCCGGTGCTGCCGGCATTCCGGCAATGGTGCCTGAAGCGCTCAGCGATAACCCGGCGGGCACGGCGCCGCCCGTCACGGACCACATGTAGGGAGGGTTGCCGCCGCTCGCCGTGAACGTCTGCGAGTACGGAGTGTTGACGACCCCGTCCGGCAGAACGCCGAAGGAGATGACGATCGGAACGGGCGCGCTGAAGGTCATCGTATAGGTCGCGGAAGAGATCTGGCCCTTGCTGTCCGTTACGGTGACGGTGACCGAAATCGGCGCGGCGGGCGCGGTTCTCAGCGATCCGCTCAGCACGCCGGAGCCGCTGAGCGAAAGACCGGTGGGCAGCCCGGCCGCGGCGAACAGGTAGGGCGGTGATCCGCCGGCGGCGGCAATCGTCGTGGAATAGTTCTGGAATATCGCGCCCGGTGGGAGCGAGGACGTGATCAGTCCGAGGACGTTTACCGTCACGGAGGCGACACCCGTTGCACCCAGGGAGTCGGTCGCCGTCACCGTCGCAGTCGCGCTTCCGGCCTGGGTGGGGGAGCCGCTCACGGAACAATCCGTGTTGAGCGAAACTCCCGCCGGCAGGGAACCGGTTTTGATGGCGCACTTATAGGGACCCGTTCCGCCGCCGGGCGCGAGCGCTCCGGAGACCGGCTTTCCGGCCGATGTGGAAAGAACCAGATCCGGGACTCGCAAAACAGCCGGGATCACATTCATCAGGACGGATACGGGAGCGGCCAGGCCGCCCGCAACGATGGTTACCGTCCCCGGGTAGTTGCTCCCCGCAGCGATTCCGGCAGGGTTGACTAACACGTTCACTGTCGCCTGATAGGTATAGACCGAACTGACAGAAGAGACCTGAACCATGCTTCCGGACGGGGGCGAAGTGTAGAGCCATCCGGAGCCCAGCACCGTGCTGAGGTTCAGCGAGTAGGTGGGGATAACGGGCGAGGCACTCTGGTAAGTGAAGGTGAGCGACTGTGTGGCGGGCGTGCTCCCGGCCGGCACATTAAACGTAAGACTGGTCGAGGCCGCTGTCAGGGTGCTGGTGAAGCCGCCTCCCGGTATCCCTCCCCCGCCACCGCCCCCCGTCGGAGGAGTTACCGGCTGGATCGAAAGTGACGAGGCCGCGGAGGTTGTGCCGTTCGGATTCAATACCGTCACGGCGGCACTCCCCTGCGACGTAAGGAGATTCGCGGGAACGGTCGCGGTGAGCTGCGAAGGACTGACGAAAATAGTCGCAAGGGCGGCGCCGTTCCAGCGAACCGCGGCGCCGAGCGCAAACCCTTGTCCGTAGACGCTTAGCGTGAAAAGGGATCCGCCGACAGTCGCCGTGGAGGGCGAAAGGCTGCTGATGGTGACGGCGGCATTGGGGTCGCTCAGGGCCCAGACATCGCTGAATGTGTTCGCCTGGTCCGTGCCACCGAACACGAGCATCCGGTTGGCGGTTGCGTCGTACACCGAGGAATGGCTGTTTCGGGGGGCCGGAGGGGTTCCCGCCGGCGCCAGTCTGGACCATGACGGTGACGCCGACCCGTTCGCGGCCGTCAACATCCAGGTATCCGCCAGGGCATTCGATGCGTCACGGCCGCCGAAGACGGTCATCCGGTTCGTCCCGGAATCGAGGATGGCCGTATGGCCCGACAGCGCGGGCGCGGCCGTTCCTCCGGGGGCTTCCGCAGCCCACGTTGGCACTCCGCCCAAGCCATTGGCATTCGAGAGCACCCATACGTCATTCGAAGACGAGGCCGGGCCTGCGCCCGCGTAAACGATGAGCTGATTTGCCGCTGCGTCGAAAACAGCGCTGAAGTTCGCACGCGCGGAGGGTGCCGTGCCGCCGGGCGCCAATTGCGTCCACGACGGGGTTCCACCCGACCCATTCGCATTCGAGAGCACCCACACATCGTTCAGGAGGCCGTTGCCGCAACCGTTGCCGCCGAAGACGATGAGGCGGTTCGAGGCTGCATCATACGCTGCCTGATGGAAAACGCGAGGGGCCGGGGCAGTCCCGACGGGATTCAGCGGAGTCCAGGACGGGGTTCCGCCTGAACCGCCGGCGTTGTTCAGCACCCAGACATCGTTGTTGCAGGGCGCGAGCGCCGTACCGCCACCGAAGATCATGAGATGCGATCCGGCACTGTCGTAAGCGGCGGACATCCCGGTACGCGCCGCCGGCGCGGTTCCGCCCGGAGTTCCCTGCGACCACTGATTCGTCGCGGTCTTCAGGGTCCAAAGGTCGTTGAAGAGCGCGCCGGAGCCCGCGCTTCCGCCGAATACAAGCATTTGGCCCGCAGAGGCGTCGTAGACGGACGCATGGCCGTATCGGGGAGACGGCGGGCCTCCCGTTGGGTTGAGTTGTGTCCAGATCTGGCCGGTGGGAGCATCGACTGGCAGGGTGAAAGGCACGGGCCCGGTTGACAGCACGCCATCGGTCAACGTCACGATGAAGTTGACCGTGGTCGCCGAGGCCGGCGTTCCGGAAAGAAGACCTGCGGCGGAGAGCGTCAGCCCGGCGGGCAGTCCCGTGGCACTCCAGCGGTAGGAGGCGGTTCCGGCGCCGCCGATTCCGGCCAGGTTCAGCGAATAGAGTTGGGTCGCGAGCGCCGGACGAAGCGGTGAGGTCGTCGTGATGGTGAGCCCGGAATAGATATTCAGAGTCAGTTGGCGGGTGGCGGTATTGCCTGCCAGATCGGTCACCTGCACGGTGAATGTGTACGAGCCCGCGTTGGCCGGCAGGAATGAGGCGCCCGCCGCCGGCGTCAGCGCGCCACCGGGCGAGAGGGCGAGGAACGAGGGTGGCGGCGAAACAAACTGCCAGGTATACGGCCCGAGAGCACTCCCGCCGGCGGCGCTTAGAGTCGCGCTGTACGGGGTGCCCGTCAGCGCGGGAGCCAGCGACGTGGTCCGGATGGAAAGCGGGTCCAGCGGAGCGATGGTGAAGGGCAGTGCGTTCGAGCGCCCCGCCGAGTTCGAGATCGAGAGCAGCGCGGTGCCGGGAGTGGCAAGCAGCGTTGCCGGCACGGTCACCAGCACTTGCGCGGTCCCCTGCTGAGTCAGTGGCACATTGGTACTGGAGCCATCGGGCCCGGTCCAGTTCAGTGTGTATGCGGTGCCGAGGTTGGAACCGTTGATGGCGATCTGAACCGAGGGATCACTGGTGGAGGCGCTGTTCGGCGTCACGGACGTGATGGTGAACGGGGAGATGCTGAACGGCAGCAGATTCGAAAGCGCCCCCGCGCCGTTCATTACGGACACCTGTGCGGTTCCGGCGGAGGTAAGCAGCGAAGCCGGCAGAGTCGCGGCAATCTGCGCCGCCTGAATCAGCGTGGGGCTGATGGAAGCGTTTTGGCCGTCCGGACCAGACCACTTCACGACCGAGCCGGGCGTGAAGGCCGATCCGGTTATGGTGACCGGCGTATTGCCGCTGCCGATCAGAGTCTGGCTCGGCGCGATTGCGGTAACGGGAACACTGCTGGAGACGATGAACGGCAGAGTGTTCGAGAGCGTGCCGTTGGCGCTCACCGCGATTTGGGCGGTGCCGGCCGACGTCAAAAGCGACGGCGGCAGCGTTGCGGCAATCTGTGCCGCCTGCACCAGGGTTGGCGTAATGGGCGCATTGCCGCCGTATGGCGCCGTCCAGAGGAGCGTCGATCCGGCGGCGAAACCCGATCCGTTGATGGTCAGCGAGGTTGCGGGGCTGCCATAGGGAACGCTGGCCGGTGTGACGGAAAGGGCGACCCGCTGGATCAGAATCTTTCCCGGGTTCGAGCTGTTCCCGGAAGGATCCACGACCCGTACCAGCGCGGTACCAGTGGAAGGCAGACTTGCCGGACCGGTCGCGGTAATGAGGCCGGGCTGCACCAGGGTTGGAATCAGGGGGGTGATCGTGCCACCCGGGCTAGTCCAGGAAAGCGTGGAACCAGGCAGGAAATTCCGGCCCGTTACGGTAATTGTCGCCGGGGCGCTGCCCGCGGAGAGCACGCTCGGCGTTACCGACGTGATCCATTGGGAGGAGGTCACGGTGAACACGGCAGTGTTCGAGGTCTGCCTGCCGATAACTCTGACCTGAACGGGACCGGCGTCGGCGAGGAACCGGAGCGGAATGGTCGCCGTCAGCTGGTTCGCCGTAATCGTGTCAGGCTGAAAATAGGTCCCGGATCCATTGGGGAGCGTCAGGTAGATGTAGTCGGTCGGCGTGAAATTTCTGCCGCTCACCCTGACCTGGGTATCCGGGCTGCCCACTGGCGCCAGGGCCGGGTCTAACGAGGTAATAACGGGTGGCGGGGCGGCACTTTCCGATGCCTGCACGTAAAGCAGTTGCGATGCGCCGGCCACGCCGTTTGCGGTAATGACAAGCGGGTAGACTCCTGTGGGCAGAGCGGGAACCCTGATCTGCACGATTCCCCAGCCGGGGGGATTTGTGGGATACGCTCCGGCGAACGATACGGGAGCATCGACGGCGCCCACTGTGGCGGTCGCCGTCACCACTGCCCGGAGATACGCGGGCGCACTTACTCCGTCAGCCGCAGCAGGGGTCACAGAGCCGAGACCGGTAACGAGTATCGCAATCCGGATTCCGGCATCGGCAGGTCTCGCGAGGCTTGTTTCCGTGGCGTGACCCGCGCCGTCGTTGAAGATTCCCACCGCGGCGGGGACTACCTGGAACTGCAGGGTATTGCTCAATATGCCCAGATTACTCACCACCACGGAGGCAGTCCCGAGGCCGGTTGCGTAGGGGATCTGGATGAGCAACTGGCTGGCACTCGTGGACGAGATCGGGGTCGGTATCCCGTTCACCGTGACGGTGACACCGCCAAGGGTGAACGGGAGGTTACCGGCGGCGACACCGGTCGTGCCGGTCGCGAGTCCCGTGCCATTGAGATATGCGAGCGAACCGGGCGCCAGCGGGGCCGGCGTGGAATCCGCGCCGTTCGTGATGCCGGTAAGAATGACCTGCGGGAGCACCTGCAACGTCAGTGCCTTCGCGACGCTTCCGCCAAGCTGATCGGTTACCGTGACGCTGAAAGACAGCGTACCCGAGGTGGCCGGAGTGCCACTCAACACTCCTGTGGCGCTGTTGAGCGCCAGTCCGGTGCCCGCGAGCGAGCCGCTCGTAACCGCCCAGGTATAGGGAGCAAGGCCGCCCTGTACGTTGATGGGTTGACCATAGGACGTGGTCACACCGCCTGCCGGGAGGGTGGTGGTGAGAATATTCAGTGGTGCCGCGGCGAGAACCTGAAGCGTCACGGGCAGATGCTCGGTGAGGGCGCCGTTATCGGTCACCGTCACGGAGCCGGAGAAACTGGTGCTCGCCATGGTGGGAATGCCCGTAATCAGGCCGCCGGGGCTGATGGAAAGACCAGCCGGAAGGACGGCCGCCCCGAACGTATAAGGCGGGGTTCCGCCGGAAGGCGTGACGCTCGCGCTGTTCGGAACTCCCACCTGAGCGGCGAGAAGTGTCGAATTGACGAGGCAGTAGCTGAAGGAACTCCCCGTAAGTGGTGTGGTGGACGAGGTGACGGCGAAGTCGGGAAAGTTGGACGCCGCGCCGAGCGGAGCCAGGCTCGTGGACACGGTCATCGGCAAATGGAGCGCCACGACTCCGGCGGTGGTTCCCACATAGACGGGAACTGAGTAGCTGTCGATCGCGGTGAAGTCCTGCGCGGTCACTTCGTAAATCGCGGTCCCCGTGCCGCCGGACACCGCCAGGCGGCCCAGTTGCAGCGAGGCGGGAAGGGAATCATCGGTCGAGGCTGCCACGGCAGAGAATTGTCCCGATTGCGACGCGGTCAGCGTAATGACTCCGGCCCCGTTAGCCGACCCCGCCGTGAGCGGAACGTACAGGTTCAGGCCTGCCGGGATGTTCTGGAAGAGAATCCGCAGCCGGGTGCCTGCGTTGGCCGTATTGTCCTGGGTGCCATTGTTGATCGGCGTCCCCGTTTCTCCGGCCTTCGTTTTGAACGCGCTCTGAAAACTTTCCGTAATCCCGAGAGTAAAGGCCGGGCTTCCGGATGCAAGGATGGGTGCGCATACGGAGTAGTTGGCGACTCCGGATATCGATTGCGTTCCCAGTCCGCTGAACGCGAAGGCAACGTTGGCCGAAGGCAGGCCAGCCGCTACGACGCCCGGGCCGGTGACAAATACCTGCTCGCTGACCTGCTGCGGCGCCGAGCCCGGCGCACCGGCCAAGGCGGAAGCATTCACACGAACGTTTGTGATCGTAATGGTGGAAGTACCGGGTGGCACCAGAACACCGGAGAAAACAACGTTGGAACCGTTCACTATACCCGGAACGGAGCCCGCGCTGGTGGTGGCCAGAGCCTCCGTCGCGCCCGTCACGACGTTCAGCACCCTGCTGGTCACATTCAGACTCGGACTGATATAAACGGTGATATCGGCGGCTCCGCCATTTCCCGTGCAGGTCAGTTGCAGATCGGGCAGCAGTTCCGTTACGCCCTCGCTGCGGATGAACGCTGCGTATGCGGAAGGATTGCTGCAGACGGAACCGCCCGCCGCGTAAACCGCGAGCTGAACCGGGACCTGTCCGGTGACACCGGTGCTGTCCGTGGCGGTGACGGACCCGGTGAAGGAGACGGCGGCAGTTGTCGGTGTTCCGGTGATTTGGCCCGCGGCGGAGATGCTCAGCCCGGGCGGCAGCACGGCGGTAGTCGAGAAGGTATAAGGGGTTGTCCCGCCGGAGGGAACGACAGCGGCGCTGTATGGCACGCCCACCTTGGATGGCGGCAGGTTGACGGTGGTCTGGCAGAAAGCGCGAAACGAACTGGCGTAGATCACCCAGGGAGTGGAGACAAAGTTGGGCAGGTTTCCGGGAGTATTAAGGGGGGCAAGATCTGCCGCCACGCTCATGGGAACGCTGAGCGGGACGACCGATCCGGTGGTTGTGCCCACGAACACCGTAACGGAGAAGTTCGCGGCGGTCAGGTCCAGCAGGTTCCGCACCGTCAATTCGTAAAAAACCGCGCCGCTGCCCGCTGATACCGGTACGGAAGCGAGGGCGGGACCAGCGGGGAGCGAATTCACCGAATCTGGCGTCAGGGCCGGAACCGCGGCGAAAGGTCCGGTTTCGGATGCGGTCAGCGTGAGGACTCCGTTCACTGCGCCACTGGTAGCTGAAACGGAAGTCGGCACGTACACGTTGAGGCCCGCGGGGACGTTCCGGAACAGAAGCCGGAGCCTGGTGCCGGCGCTCGCCTGGTTGTTTACGCCGCCTGAAGAAGTGAAATAGCCGGTTTCGGTATCGTTGTTCAGCCAGGACAGCAGCGTGGAATTCGCCGGGCCGCCCCGTAGTTTCAGAGCGCCCCGAAAGTTTTCGCTGATTGTCACCTGGAACGCGGGGCCACTCGCGGGAGTGATGGGATCGCACACCGAGTAGTTCTTTGTTGCCGTGACAGTTTCGGAGATTGCCAAAACGACCGGCGTAGCGCCGGAGGAAGCGAGTGTCGCCGCAGTGATCCCGGTTCCGGACACACTGACTACTTCCTGGACGGCGCCGGTCGCCTGCGAAGCGTTCACACGGATGTTCGTGACGGTTACGGTGGAAGTACCGGACGGAATCGTCAGGCCGGAGAACATCATGGTGGTGCCGGTGAGAATACCGGAAACCGTGCCCGAAGAACTGATAGCGAGTGCTTCCGTTCCGCCTGTAACGGCGTTCAGCAACTTACTGGTAATCGGAATTCCGCCGGCAATGTCGATCGAGATGTTGGCTACGCCTCCGCTGCCGGTGCAGGTGAACGTCAGGTCGCCCAGTTGTTCGGCAAGCCCCTGACTCCGAATGAGATTCGCGATGATGGTGGGCGACGCGCAACTGGTCGTATTCGCCGGGATCACCTGGATCGCGATCGGGACGGACCCGGTTACGCCATTGTTGTCCGTCACCGTGACCGAACCGGAAAAGCTGCCGCTCGGCGATGTCGGCGTGCCGGTGATCAGACCCGCGGTATTGACAGCGAGTCCTTGCGGCAGGGTCGCCGTCGGCGAGAAAACATAGGGTGGCGTGCCGCCGGAGAGAGACACGGTCGCATTGTAGGCAACCCCAACCTGCGCAATGGGCAGAGCTGAAGAAACGAAACAACCGCTCAAGGCGCTTCCGGTGTAGGACAGCGAGATCGGCGAGAAATTCGGAACGTTCCCTTGCACGCCCACTGGCGCCAGGTCCAGCGTGGCGGTGATGGGGACGTTAAGGGGCACCACACCACTGGTCGTCGAAATGTAGACCGGAAGCGAGTAACTTTCCAGCGCGAGGGGGTTCTGGAGTGTCACCTCGTAGAAGGCCTGGCCGCTGCCCGATGTAATTGCCACCTGAGCCAGGGCGGGCGAGGCCGGCAGCGTGTTGCCTGCAGTCGGCGTCAAAGCCGGAACGGCGGAGAAGGCGCCTGCCTCGGAAGCCGTCAGCGTGAGAACTCCGTTTACCGCTCCCTGTACGGCAGAGACGGACGTCGGAATATACACGCTTACTCCCGCCGGCACGTTCTGGAAAAGGATCCGCAGTCGAGTGCCCGAGTTCGCCTGATTGTTCACGGCGCCGCCGACATAAAATCCGGTCTCCGTGTTCGCGGAGAACTCCCAGCCGAGCGTGGAATTGGACGGTCCGCCTTGCGTCTTGAATGCGGAGGCGAACGCCTCGGAGAAGCCCAGCCTGAAAGCAGGGCCCCCGGACGCGGTGACGGGCGAGCAGAGTATGTAGTTGGTCGCGCTCTCACCGGCTTCGACCACACCGGCGGACACGCTGGCCAGGACGGTACTCAACGTTGTCGCGACTACTCCGGCCCCGCTGATGCCGACGGCCGCCGTGAGGCTGACACCGCTTGCCAGGGTGGTGGCGTTGACCCGGATGTTCGTGATGGTCACGGTCGCCGCGCCGGACGGGATCTGCACCCCGGTGAAGGTCATCGCGGATCCGGTTACAATTCCTGCCACCGAACCCGAGGAGGTGATGGCCAGAGCCTCGGTCGCTCTCGTCGTCGTGTTCAGGACTTTGCTCGCGAAGGCGGGCGTGGGGGCCAGGGCGACCTGCAGGTTCGCGGCGCCTCCGGACCCCGTGCAGGTGAATTGCAGGTCGGCCAGTTGCTCACTCCCGCCGGTGTTCCTGATGTAGACCGGAGTGGCGGTCGCATTTGTGCAGGTTGACGGGCCATTGGGAAACACGGCGATGGAGATGCCGAAACTCTGCGTAACACCGGCTGAATCCGTTACAGTTACCAAACCAGGGAAGCCGGTCGCGGCCGCGGTGGGAGTTCCGCTGATCGCGCCCGAGGCGGAAATGTGCAGCCCCGCCGGCAGCACCGCAACCGTCGAGAAGGTGTAAGGCGCAGTGCCGCCCGAGGGTGACAACGTAGCGTTGTAGGCGGTTCCCACCTGTGCGGCCGGAGGCAGGTAACTTGTAAGGCAGTAGCTAAAGCGGCTCCCGGTGAGAGCCGAGGAAGAAACCGTGAAGTTCGGGATCTGCGCGGATCCGATCGGGGCGAAATCAACCTGGGCGGTGATCGGGAGTGCCAGGGGCACGATGCCCGCCGAGGTCCCCAGGTACACCGGCACCGAGTAGTTCTCGATGGAATTGGGATTTTGTACGGTGACTTCGTAAACCGCTTCCGCGATGCCCGAGGCAACTGTCAACTGCGCGAGGCCCGAGGCTGAAGGCGTTACAGCCGAAAACGCGCCGGTCTCAAGCGCGGTCAAAGCCATCACGCCGTTTACGGTGCCCTGTACGGCCGACACCGATGTCGGGACATAGATATTCAGTCCCGCCGGGATATTCCGGAAAAGCAGCCGGAGTCTCGTGCCGGCGGCTGCCTGATTCGAGATTCCGTTTGCGGATACGAAATAGCCGGTTTCCGTGTTGGCGGTGAACTCCGACCCGAGCGTGGAATTCGAAGAGCCGCCCTGAGTTTTGAACGAAGTCGGAGTGTTCTCCGCGAAATTTACCGAAAAGGCCGGACCGTCCGATGTCTGGATTGGACTGCATGTGGAGAAGGTGCGAATTCGGGAGGTGGATTGTACCCCCAGTCCAGTGGTGGAGTAGGCGACGGTTGTGGCCGGCAGAACGGTGGTTATCACGCCGCTTCCGCTGATGTAGGTCGTCTCCTGTATTCCCACCGGCACGCCGGTGAGAGACAACGAACTCGGGTCGACGCGGACATTGGTCAGGGTAACAGTCGAATTGCCGGCAGGAATCTGTACCGGGAAATTCAGCGAACGTCCGGAGACAATGCCCTGCACGGTCACGCCGCCGATAACGGCTGTTGCTTCCGTAGTTCCGGTGGAAAGGTCGAGAACTTTACTCGTGAAGGTGAGGGCGGGCGACACGAATAACTGAATGGTGGCCGGCCCGCCTCCCCCCGTGCAGGTGAACACGAGATCGGCGACCTGCTCCGACGTGCCTTGCCCGCGAATAAAATTGGCAGTGGCGGAAGGCGACGAACAGACGGAGGGATTGACGATGGCCGGCAGTGGCGCGTTCACCTGTAGCGTGAACTGACGGGAGGCTGTGCCGGTCAGTGTGTCGGTAACGTTGGCCGTGAAGGTGAAATTGCCGGCGACGTTGGGAGTGCCGCTGATCATCCCGGTGGAAGCGCTGATCGATAAGCCTGAGGGCAACCCGGTGGTCACACTCCATGTCCGCGTTCCGGCATCGGGACCGGCGGTGAGCTGTTGTGTATAAAATCCACCCTGGGTGGCGGAAGGCAGCGTGCCGGGGCTGATTGAGAGGGGAAAGGGACAACCGGAAGATGCCGTCGCGGTGAACGTGCGGGAGCCCGCGAGCGCGAAATCGGGAATGTTCGCCGGCGCCGCGACGGGGGCAAGGTTGACGATGGCGGTGATTGGTGAAGTCGTCAGAGCCGCCGCGGTTCCGGCGAGGTAAACCGGGATAGAGAACGAGTCGAGCCCCTGGGGATTTTGCGCGGTCACTTCGAAAACCGCGGTTCCGGACCCGCCGGAAAGAGCCACTTGCGCCATAGCCGGAGAAGCCGGAATGCCGGCGCCGGTAGCGGCCGTAACCGGCACGAACGCGCCGGTTTCCGAAGCCGTCAACTGGAGCGACGGCGCGGTGGCCGATTGACTGCTGCCCGTGACGATGAGGGGAACATAAACCGATACGCCGGCCGGCACGTTGGTAAACAGAACACGCAGGCGCGTGCCGGAATTCGCGAGATTCGTCGTGCCAAGGGCGTCGTAATCGCCGGTCTCGGTGTTGGCGGTGAGCGCGGAACCCGGCGTGGAGTTGGATGCGCCGCCCCGGGTTTTGAAGGCAGCGGCAAAGCCTTCGGCGAAGCGGAGTGAAAAGGCCGGTCCGGACGAGGGCGCCAGCGTGGAACAGCCGGGGTAGGTAGTGCTCAACCCGGCCTGTTGGGCCAGTGCGGCAGAGACGAAGGCAACAGTCACGGCCGGTGTCGCTCCAGGGGTAATATTGGTGCCAGAGATAAATGCCTGTTCGGTGACTGAAACCGGAATTCCCGCGCTGACCGACATAGCCGTTGCGTCCACGCGGACATTCGTCACGGTGATGGTGCTGGTTCCGGCAGGTACCGGAATTGCGGTGAACTGCATACTGCTTCCGCCTGTCAGCACGCCGCGGACGCTTCCGCCGCTGGTAATGGCCTTTGCTTCAGTCGCGCCTGTAGTCGCGTCGAGGAGTTTGCTGGTCAGGGGAACGGTCGGTGAGAAGTAGAGCTGGAGGTTTGCCGATCCACCGGAACCCGCACAGACGATCTGAAGGTCGGCGACCAGCTCGGTAACGCCTTCGCCGCGGATCATCGCCGGGGAGGCGGAGGCCTGATAGCAGGTGGTTTGTGCATTCAGCAGGCCCGGAATGCACAACAGCCCGAGGAGCGCCAGGGGCAAGCGCGCAGCCCGGGAGATGTGACCGGAACATCCGGGAATTCTTCTCATATTGTGATATTTGTGACGCCCGATTATGGCAGATCTTTTCGTTTCTGAAAAGCAAAAAATGCGGAGCCGGCATACCGTGGAAAAATCCGTCTATCTTTTCCATCCCCGGTCGATGCTGGCCTGAAATTCGGCGGCGGCTTCCTGATTTCTGTTGACGGATTGCATGATTTGTGCAAGGAGGAGGTGTGGCTTGTGCCAGTTCGGGGCGAGACGAATAGCTTCACGCGTCTCCCGTTCGCCCTTTACAAGATCGCCGGAGGCGATGCCCAGAATTGCGTTTTGCCAGGCGGCGTTGAAGCGCTCTTCGCCGCGTGCCTCGGCAAGCGCCGCGGCTTCCGAAGCTTTACTCCAGGCAATGGCGGCATCCGGTGTATTGGCGAGCGCGCGGCCCAGCGTGGCGAATTTTCTGGAAGCCCACAACTCATAACCCGGCATATTAAGGCTGTACCCGACGGCCGAGGAGTAGGCTTTGACAGCGCCCGGCAGGTTATTGTGGTCCGCCGCGAAGCCCAGTTCCGCCCACGCGGCGTCCTGCATGCCGAGGGAACTCGCTGTCAGCAGAAATACGGTCCCGAGAAGAATTGCAGGGAAATGCAGCCGGGCGGGGCGCCAGGCTGGTTCCGGTGTTGCGATCGGTTGGCGAATAAGCGTTGTGAGGCCGGCAAGAAACCAAAGGTACAGAAGAGTAACCGGGGTCAGCGAGGCAAACGAAGACGTGATAAAAAGGCCCAGCAGTGCGGCGTCCAGCCCTGCCTGCAGCGCAGATTCCGCGTATCGATCAGTGGAGCCGCGAGTCCAGCCGAGCACAAATAATCCCAGCAGAATCAGCATTCCGGGAATGCCCTGGGCTGACCCGGCATCCAGCAGCGCGTTGTGCGGAGTCTCGTGATAGAAATCCGGATAAGCGCGGGAAAGGCTGAGAGACTCGGCCTTCCGGAACTCCCCGGCGA
>Ga0118677_10006697_pt1 | contig 19384 bp, 16 predicted proteins | sample AliMusrvi5mmetaG_FD_86154 | JGI IMG/M metagenome (GOLD analysis project Ga0118677, IMG submission 86154)
GAGGAGTACCTCGAACGGAACGGAGTCTTGCGACAACAGCTCCGCACATCCATCGATATCAACTCGACCGAAGGCATTGTCTCCGCAGTCGAGGCTGGACTTGGCGTAGGCTTTGTCCCATACATCGCGATCGACAAAGCGCTGAAACTGGGAACCGTCAAGGCAATTCCACTCGACAACGGACCGATCCGGCGCGAATTAAGCATCGTGCTTCTCAATGGTCCAGATCCAAGAGGGCCTGTCGGTCAATTGCTGGAACTCCTTCGAGAGCATGGTGCAAATAGACGGCGGATCGCGACAGCCAGTCAAGGAAATGAAGAGACGCGAAAAGTGGTTGTGATGGGGAATGGAAAGGCATCAGAACCTGAGGAGAGCCTTCCTGAATGAGTACCTTTTCTTTCTCGCTGGGAGTGTTTGTCAGTTCGGTCAAGGCGACCCTTCTCGGTGCCTTGACAGGGCTTGGTGGGGGAGTCCTCATCATTCCCGCCCTGTGCCTTCCATTCAAGATAGACCTGCACTATGCCCTGGGGGCTTCGCTCGTTTCCGCGATTGCAACATCATCCAGAGCTACCGCAGCCTATGCCCGGAAGGGATACTCGAAGGTTCGCACTGGAATTCTCCTGGAAGTTGGTACCACGCCGAAGCCAGCGCCAAAGTGTTGATTGTTTTGTTGTGAAGCTTTTCTGCGAGGAGATAGCCACGATGCCGGTAATTGGTGACAGGCCAGACTTGAACCTGAAGACGGTTATTTACGCAACCGACTTTTCCTTCTGTTCTCAAAACGCAGGATTCTACGCTGCGCGCATGGCCGCACATTTCTCAGCGAAGCTGCTAGTGACTCATGCATTCACTCTTTCACAAGCTGCCATGGAAGCTGAGATTAGTGATAAACGAGTGAGCCAGCAGAGAAAAGACTTAGAGCGTCTGCTTTCAAAAGAGGCTGCTCTGTTGGGAGTGGATTCTGTCGAAGCCATCCCAACTCTTCTCGAAGGCGATCCGAAAGAAGTCATCTCAGATCTGGCTGATAGGCAGGAACCGTCCTTGATTGTTTTAGGGACGCATGGTGGAGGCAGGTTCGAACGTGGCGTCATTGGGTCTATGGCTGAGAAGATCCTCCGGTCTACACGCTGGCCAACACTTACCGTTGGCCCGCATGTGCAGTCTGTGTCTTCGAAGAACCTTCGATTCGATAAGCTTCTCTTTGCCACGGATTTTACGTCTGCGGCGGCCAACGCGGCAAACTATGCCGTGACCTTTGCGGAGGTGTTCGGAGCAAAGCTTGATGTGCTGAATGTGATTCAGGAAGATGCCATAGAGCATCCAGATCGATTATCCGACCTCCAGAGTCGTTTCTATGGTGCTCTCGACGGCGTTGTACCGCAACAGGCCAGAGAGTTCTGTGATCCGAGAACCTATGTGGCAGTGGGTCGCGCACATGATCGAATCCTTGAACACATCAGTGAGTGTTCTATTGACCTCCTGGTGCTCGGCATTCGGAAGACATCACATCTAAGCATGGAAATGAGAACATCGGGGGCCTTCCGGATCATCGTCGATGCCGCATGTCCAGTCCTAACGATTAGAACCTGAGAACTGGATCGCTTCGCTGGAGACTTGGATGGGAAAACGCAAAAGGCAGTCGCGCTACGAGCATAATCACACCCCGACAACACTGCTTATGGCGTCGTTTGGCGGTGGCTGTGCATTCATCACCATAGAGACCACATTTCCAGACCTAATCGAGCTGTGGGGGCTAAATATGAACAACCTCCTAAGATGGCAAGTCCATATGGGATCGGTCTGCGTGGGAACCTTAACATTCATCCTATTCTTGTTTGTTCTGGAAGTACTGGAGACAAGGTCGAAGATAACGGCATGGCGATCAAGTGCGCCGTGGTTGCCTCTCATTCTCCTCACGGCATTGGCTACGGCAATTCACATCCCGTTCTACGTTGTAGTTCCGATCGGTGCCATCTATGGTATTTGGGCGTATCGCCGAACGTGTAGCGTGCGGCAGTCGCCCCGTTTGTCATAACGTTGACCTACACTAACACTCTCGATGGTGCGAAAGATCGGGAAGGTCAGCAGGATGGGCTTTGTGGCCAGTGGGCTGTGTGATTGTGGTGGACATCGCCAACGCATCTCCCGCTGCCGATTGGTTGCGGTGGCGAAAACAGTGATATAGGTGACCAATTATGAATGCAAATAGCGTTGTGGCCCCTGCGAAATCTAGTCAGCCAGCAAAACCAGTTCAGGAAGTCGCATCGAAAGGGCTGACGAGCGATGAGGCGCATGCTCGTCTTGAAAAAGACGGACCGAATGCAATGCCTGACACGTCTACTCATCCGCTTCGCAACGCATTGGCTAAGTTCTGGGCGCCTGTTCCATGGTTGCTCGAAGCCTCCATTGTGCTTGAGCTTGTGCTGCACAAATACTACGAGGCCTTGGTCATCGCGGCCTTGCTGGTGTTCAATGCAGCGCTTGCATACTTCCAAGAGAGCAAGGCTCAGGCTACCTTGACAGCTCTGAGGTCGCGCCTCGCCCTCAATGCCTCTGTCGAACGCGATGGCACATGGAAGATTGTTCCGGCCGCTGAATTGGTATGTGGCGACCTGGTGAAGCTGTCGTTAGGCAGCGTGGTCGCTGCCGATGTGCACTTGACCGGTGGATCGGTGCAACTCGATCAGTCAATGCTCACAGGCGAATCCTTACCGATTGAAGCCGGTCCAGGTGTAGACACTTTTGCAGGGGCTCTGGTGCGGCGTGGGGAAGCAACTGCAGAGGTCACGGCTACGGGCGCCCGCACCAAATTCGGCCGCGCGGCGGAACTTGTTCGTACCGCACACGTCGTGAGCACACAGCAGAAGGCTGTCCTAAAGATTGTGCGCAATTTGGCCATCTTCAACGGCGTTGTAATTCTGGCAATGGGGATCTATGCCTATGTGCACGCGATGCCGTGGGCTGAAATTGTTCCTCTGTTGCTCACGTCGGTTCTTGCAGCCATTCCGGTTGCGTTGCCTGCAACATTCACCCTCGCCGCCGCAGTCGGAGCCCGTTCTCTAGCCAAGCTGGGCGTGTTGCCGACACGTCTCTCGGCCGTCGATGAAGCTGCGTCGATCGATATCCTGTGTTCGGACAAGACCGGAACGCTCACTCGCAATGAGCTTTCAGTAACAAGCGTTCGCCCCTTGCCCGGGTTCGATGAAGCTCACGTTCTCGGGTTGGCAGCTCTGGCCAGTTCTGAGGGCGGTCAGGACCCTGTCGATCAAGCGATTCGATCTGCCGCCTCTCACAAGCTTGCATCTGACTTGCCAAAGCTTGCGACGTTTGTGCCGTTCGACCCTGGGAAGAAAACATCAGAAGCAACCGCGACAGATGCAAAGGGGAGCGCCGAGCACATCGTCAAGGGAGCTTTTACTGCGATAGTAGCCCTCACGGGTCCGTCGCCGGCCGCCGCCGCGATAACCGACGAACTCGAGAAAAGTGGTTTCAGGGTCTTGGCAGTTGCCGCGGGCACCCCTGCTTCGATGCAGGTTATAGGCATGATCGCGCTCAGTGATCCGCCCCGGACTGACTCAATCTCTCTCATCTCGGAATTGCATACCCTCGGCGTACGCACTGACATGGTGACGGGAGACGCTCCGGCTACGGCTGCAATCGTCGCACATGCCGTCGGATTGACCGGGCCTGTTTGCCCACCCGGAAAGCTTCCCATAGGTGTCAAGCCAGAGGATTTTGCAGTGTTCGCAGGCATTCTTCCCGAAGGCAAGTATGACCTCGTCAAGGCATTCCAGAAAAGCGGGCACGCGGTCGGGATGTGCGGAGATGGCGCCAATGACGCACCTGCGCTCCGTCAGGCGCAAATCGGCATTGCCGTCTCGACTGCCACCGACGTGGCCAAATCGGCGGCAGGTGTTGTACTGACCGAACCTGGTCTGGCCGGCATTGTTGCCGCCGTGAAAGAGGGAAGAATCACATTTCAGCGCATTCTCACCTACACGCTGAACTCGGTGATGAAAAAGATTGTGCAGGTACTGCTGCTCGCGGTCGGCCTGATCATGACTGGGCATGCGGTCCTGACTCCCATGCTAATGGTCATTGTGATGATCACCGGCGACTTCCTCGCTATGTCGCTGACCACGGACAGCGTGCGGCCATCCAGTAGGCCCAACTCCTGGCAAATCGGCAGGATTACGATCGCGGGAATCATCCTGGGAATCTGTTTCCTTGCGTTCTCTGCAGCAATATTGGCTTTTGGAAAATTCCAAATGCATTTGGGGATTGAAGCACTTCGAACCATTACCGTGGTTGGGATTGTTTTTGGAAGCCAAGCCACCACTTACGTTATGCGCGGGCGGCAACACTTATGGGGACTGCGGCCTAGCCTGACGCTTTTACTATCTTCGGCAGCCGATGTACTTATCATCTCAACGCTGGCGATTTACGGAATCGCCATGGCTCCCTTGGCCCCGTGGGTTGTTGCTTGTGAGTTTGCCGCTGCCATTGCCTTCGGATTGGTTCTAGACGTTGTAAAGATTCCTGTCTTCGTTCGCCTTCGCATCTCGTAGAGCAGTATAAGAACTGCGCGAGGCCACTTCGCGCAGCCCCCAGTTTTGAGTGGTTGCAAATGGGGAAGACAATGACCTGCTATGGGGTGCCGACTTCAGTTCCCGGAGCGTTCAGCTTGAGTTTCAAGATCTCGATTTCAGCCTTGACGTCCAGGCGCGCAGAGAGAGGGTTCCTGTGTAACTCCTTAAAGGATCCCCCTCAGTGATTCTAGGAGTGGAAGCTGATTGTGTGGCGGCTTCAACCTGGAAATACTCTGCCAGACTCACTGTTGCTCAGCGAAAGATACGTTGATGAGTCATTGAAATATTTGATGTTTACACCACGGAATTGAAGTTGACGCCAACCTCGGCAACGGCAGAACGTTTTCCGGCTTTTAACATCAACACACATAGAGGTAAATGACGATGATAGCCAGATTGATGACGACCGCGCTCCTCTGCACAGGAGTGTTATGCGCGCCGGCATTTGGCGCCGACCAAGCCCACCCCGGCACTGTGAATTATGTCGAAGGCGCGGCTTTTCTTGAGGGCAAGCAACTGACCGAAAAGAGTGTTGGAAGTGTCGAACTCAATGCGGGCGAGGTGCTTTCAACAACAACGGGAAAGGCGGAGATGTTGCTTACGCCGGGGGTGTTCCTGCGGCTCGACGATAACAGTGCGGTGAAGATGATCTCTCCCGACATTACTCCGACCCAGGTGGAGCTAGAGCGCGGTCGGGCAGCAGTAGAGGTGGATGAGCTTTACCCGCAGAACAATCTTGAGATCCTGGACGCGGGTATGAATACGCAACTCGTGAAGACCGGTTACTACGAGTTTAACGCCCGCAACCGCACTGTAATGGTCTTCACGGGCAAGGCTGCGGTCGAGGTTGGGGACGGAAAATATCAGGTAGTGAAAGGCCATCACGAATTCGCGCTTGGGGAAGGCGCGAGAGAAAAGACGGTCAATTTCGATGCCCGCACGGCCGAGGACGAGTTATACAACTGGAGCAGCCTGCGCTCGCAATACCTAGCTGAAGCTAATAGTCAGATAGCCGGGCAGTACGCCGGTGTTTCAGGCTTTAGTCCGGGCTGGTATTGGGATCCCTATATGTGGGATTACACCTTTATTGGTATGGACCCATACTGGAGCCCGTTTGGCTTTGGCTTCTACCCGCCATGGGGAAGAGGCTTCTACGGAGGCGGGGTTTACAGACGCGGCTACTACGGTCACGGACCTGGTGGCAGAGGCCGGGGAGGCCTCGGCGGAGGCGGCTTCCACGGAGGTGGCGGTGGCTTCCATGGGGGCGGCGGTAGCGGCTTCCATGGTGGCGGTGGAGGAGGAGGGCACCATTAACCCGGACTTGCTGCGGGTTCGTTGTCCGCTCTCTTTTCAATATTGTTTTACTGCTCGCTCGAATAATTTGTTCCGCAACCACTGTGTCAGCGGCGGGAAAGCATATTTCAGATGCGCATTTCCTCGGGCATTGGATTCTTGGAGTACTGCGAAGATGAGGTACAGGATGGTCCAATTAGTTTTCAGGCGAGCCAGAGTCCCTCCGCCGTGGGCGGACTTAGACCATTGATTGAGTCTACCTTTCTCAAGGTGCCATCACGCTGTATTCAATTCCGGGGCATTCGAGAAATGTAAGCAGTCCAGGCCGCTTCCACAACGTTCTATCAGGAGGTTTCCGATGTCTGTAGGTAAGGTTTTCTCCCCACGGATGGTGCATGTTGCACTGATTGCGTGTGCCGGGCTTCTAATTCCGCCGTCCGCTACGGCCAACGCACAATCTCGGAAGGATTACAGCTCATCCCGAGACAATAGTCTGTACTCAAACGAAGAAGTCGCTGGCTCCTCTCTGGCGACCGAGCACAAGGATCGGAACAACGGCTATGATGGCGGCTATGTGTCGCATGACTGGTCGAGCCGTCTTACCTTCGAAGGAGGTGGCGGGTTCACAATTCCGGCGGGGAGCGCTAGGCAGTTCGAGAATAAGGGTTGGAATATAAAAGCCGGAGGCGGCTACAAGCTGAATGATCGCTTCAGCGCCATGCTTGACTATGACTATGTCTCGATGGGCATACCAACCGCCATCCTGAACCAGGTGAATCCGCAAGGGGGCGGGGCCACGCACCTCTGGTCGCTGACAATCAACCCGATCTTCAACTACAAATCAATTGGCAGATGGGGCGGCTATGTGGTCGGTGGCGGTGGCTTCTACCGCAAGGTCGTTAATTTTACCCAGCCCTTCAACGATCAATGCGTCTACTACGACCCGTATTACGGCTGCATCCCAGGCGTCGTAAACCAGACCGTTGCTCATTTCTCAAACAACGCGGGGGGAGTGGACTTCGGCACCGGCTTCACTTACGAGTTGTCCGATTCGGGCCGTGCAAAACTGTTCTTCGAAGGCCGGTACGTGTGGGTCGACAACCAGCCGAGCGCCAACAATACCGCGAGCACTGGCGGCTATGCGCCCGCCAACTACCGCACCGAGTACATTCCCATCACAGTCGGCATTCGGTTCTAAAGACTCGACAATCCGCGATTCGTTAATGTGACGGGCGCGACAAAGGCGCGCCCGTCGCAGGAGGAAGACGACAGAAGCATCGGGGCATCTTGACCGTTGGTGCAATAGGAGAAAAGACAGGCGGAGCGACGGCTATCGATGGTTGAGCTCAATCTCCGTCAACGCATCCATCACTGAGGTGAGGGGAGATGAACCAAGTCTCATTTTAAGTTCCATTCGGTCCCAACGTGCGAAGCGGGTTGAGTCTTCGCATTCTTCTGATGCATTCAGCGAAGGCAAGTTCTATCCGAGATAACAAAAAGTTGGTTAAACAGCAAGCAACATTCCACCCGAACCAGAGTCTATAGTGAGTTAGCCTGAATCCATGTAGGTTGGACGGACTGCTCAACACATTGTCAACCAAAGGCCCATTCACGATATCCGCCAACGCCAAGCAGGGGCGGAGCAGATGCCCGTCATGGAGACAGGTATTTAAGCCCTGTGCTCTTGGGCTCTTCGCACTGGGAATTGCGGTCGCTCTTTGGGGGTTTGGTTACAAGCTGTCCCTTTATCACCGTCATGCGGTCCCTTCGTCACGCGCCTCGGTGGCTAAATTGTGGATTGAGCCAAGGGACGCTTCTGTCGTTGTGAATTCCAAACTCAAGGCCGGATCGCGTCTCATTCCTGGTTCACCGGTGTTTTCCGGCTCCATCCAGCAGTTTCCCCATCTCGATAATGCCGTCTCCCGCATTCTCCCCGTCTGTAGGCGCGGCGTTGTATATTTCGATTTCCTGATCCCGTTCCGCTCTCCCCCTCCACTTCGCTTCTTGCTGGCGTAACTGGCACTGTGGTTCTCATGCCGGAGATGGCTCCGTTGCCGCGTGCTATGGAACGAACTGTATATCGAAGCATTTTCCCTGTGGAGGAACACTATGTATTCCCTCTGGTTCCTGCTCGCAATAGTGCTGGCAGCTCCAATGTTTGCAGTGTGGCTAATTCGACGATTTGGAAAGCGCGAAATCCGCGACAACATACCACCCGTTCCCCAATCTCCCTCCCAACTTGAAATCGTACCCGAGTCCAGGGCGAGACCAACGCGGGTGGTGCAATGGATCTCAATCGGCGACTTCATGAGGGTTCTTACAAAGTCCAGAGATATCATCGTGGTCGACTTGAGAACAGACGATGAGCGGATACTGTCCCCAATTCCAGCCGCGTTCGTGCTTCCCGTAATGCCGGACGAATTGGACAGCGTATTGGGATGGCTTCCCGCAGACAGAAGCGTGGCGTTTTGCGGCGCTTTCAAACTCTGTATCCTGCTGATCGTGACTAGTCCGTGCATGGAAAGTTCAGCGCCTCTTTACGTTCTGGAAGGCGATCTTCGCCTCGCGGAGGTTGCATGAACAAGCTCTGCAGTGTCGCTACGAACGCCAACGAAAGCGCCATCGGAACTCTGGACCAGAAGGATGCTCGGATGCCAAAACCGATCCACGTGCTCTTCGTGGGCCCGCTGGATTTCGGCAGCATGGTGCACGATGCCCTGCTTTGTGGACCAAACTCCCGTCTCTCCATAGCACCGGATTATCGGGAATTGTGGGTGATTCCGAAGCAGGAATCCATTCAGGTGGTAGTCCTTCACAGCACGCTATCCTCTTTCGAACTTGACGATGCAACTCGGTTCATTCGCCAGCGGTGGCCCCACACCAGAATCCTGGTGATCCGTTCGAGCGAGGGCTCTCTTGATGATGCTTTATACGACGATCGCGTGGCTCCCACCGTGGAACCGGAGGTTCTACTTACTACAATTGAGCGGCTTACAGGAAGGTGGCGCGAGTGGAGGTCTAGAGATGTTGAACTGTAGCGTGGGAATTCCAGAGACTACCGATGCCGCTGCTGTCTCAGCTGCGGCAGAGCGCGGCGAAACTGTATTCGCCTTTGCCTGCAACTCCGAAATCACCAGCCCGGCAGTGGATAGGTACTGCGGAATCCAGGGGAATAACCGAGGGCTGTCCCCTCTGCCCAAAGGGAGGGCGTTTGAGGACATGTTAAGTACCATGGCTGCCGCGAATTCGAATTCAGGGCCGAGCACATGGGACTTCAAACTTGCTACATTTGTTCAGGTTGCTGAGCAGCGTCGCGCCCAGATGTTGTGGCTGGCGCAGCGGATTACTAGCAATCGTGAAGAAGCCGAGGACATTGTGCAGGAGGCCCTTTTAAGGGCCTTCAAAAACTTGCGGCATTTTCGCGGCGAATCGCAGATGGGCACCTGGCTAGGTGTGATTGTGCAAAACACCGGGCGCGAGTGGCTCCGAAGGCAAAAGGGGCGAGTGTACCTGCCACTGGAGTCTTTCCGTAACAGCGATGACGAGCCTGTCGTGCTCGATTTTCCTGATCCAGGTCGAAATCCAGAGCAGTGTTGCGAGCACAGGGAGATGGAAAATATACTGCTTTCAGAAATTGACGAACTGAACTCAGTCTGTAAGCGCGCAATTCAGATGTGCGCCCTTGAGGAACTCTCGCACCTTGAGGCAGCGAATGCGCTTGGCGTGAAGGTCTTTACCATCAAGTCACGAGTCTTTCGCGGGAAACGAATGCTGAAAAGAGCAGTAAGGCTCTGCAGAAGGGAGGTTTTGAGCGATGGCTTTGGCTCTGCTCACCCAAGGGTGCAGAGACCGGCTTGTCCTGAACCGAATACATTGGCTCGTTCACTATAGCTAGTGCACGAGAACCAGGTACACACACATGCCGATCCCAGCGGCAGCCAACATTAGTCCAAGCGCTACGGCATCTCTCGACACACGTCCCGGTATCCAGGTACCCGATTTCAACTCGTGAATCAGTTGAAAGTGTCGCAGGACAGAACTGAGGATGACGATCACACCCAAGCCCACCAATGTTACCCCAGACCAAACGGATAGGCCAGTGGTGCGCGCGGGAAGATGTGATTCGCTTGCGCTAAGCTGCCGGAAAAACAGTCCGAAGCGGCTGACCGCAAAACCGATACCGATCAATCCGAGCCCCGTACGAATCCAAGCTAAGAAAGTCCTCTCGGCTGCGAAGTAAACCCTGGGGTCCTGCTCGGCGACTTTGTCCATTTATGAATTGTAATGAAAATGCGGGCCGAACTCGATTCGGGTTCGCGACAGTTGGCCTAGGGGGGGACAGATACCGTAATCGATGGCGCCAGGTAGCTAGGCAAATTCGGCAGCTCTCTGAGTCGAGGGGCTCCTCGTACTGCTGGGAGAAAGGAATTTACACGCGAGGGCTCTTCCGGGCACACGCAATAGAAGTACAGATTCCTCCGGCGGACTTGCAGGTGCCATGGTGCCCAGGTAATCTGCAGGCCGCTACGACACATCATTGAAAATCAAAGCCCGTGTTTGTTCATTCCAGTGGACTGCAGTCTGTTGCAAGGTGATTGAAAACTCATATCGAGTCCGCTTCTCGCTCCGCGACTTCCTGTTGGCTTCATCCAGACGGCCGATCAGTCTGCCAGCCCGCTCCGTAGAACCCAGGTCAAGTTCGTGGCGCCAACCCTAGATTTCGCCATATACTGCGTTCTATACCTTTGCTTCAGATGAGTCGGCGACTCCTCCTGTCGGTAGCTGATCGGGCAAGTCAAGGCGCGCCACGCCAACCCACCCAGACGATACGACGTCGTTGAACGCGGCAAGGTCTTACCAACAGCAAGGCACGGCAGTCTTCGACCACGTGTTCTCCATCGGCTGGGACAGTGTATGGTGGCAGCTCTCATCCGAGCCGCCGCGGTTCACTAATGCGACGATTGCCGTGCCCTGCTGCTAGCAATTGCCAGTCGTTCACAAAAACCATCAGTTGCGCGCGGGTTTTTACGCACGATAGTGCGCGACAGGTAGATTCAGCTCTGTCTGCTGCTTTGGTCTCGTCTTCCGGCCAAAGCGGCGGCTGAATGGCACGGGTTCTCTCATGCCTGAGGTCGGCGAGTATTCGGGACCAGTAAACGATGCTTCGCTCGGTCCGTGCCTGTCGAGATTGTGCCTCCCGGAGCTTGCGTTCGGCGTAGCGCATTCTCCGTCGCCGGGCTCGGTCGAGTTGTGGATCGTCATGCATGCAGGGTCTCGAACCTGAACGTTCAGAATAGTCCGTCGGCGCGCATGCAACACGTCTCCACTGCCGAACCAGGGCCATTCATACCGTCAGGCAGCCTCAGAACTACAGGCAGGATTCCTTCAAGCTACCCAAAATCCCGGAATACCTCTTGCGCGACTGGTCGTTCCTGACAGCCAGGCCCAGGGCCTTCTTCTGGCCGACAACTACGAGCAATTGCTTGGCGCGTGTGATTCCCGTGTAGATCAGGTTGCGCTGGAGCAGCATGTAGTGCTGCATGGCCACCGGCATGACCACCGCGGGGAACTCCGAGCCCTGCGACTTGTGGATGGTCACCGCGTAGGCCAACGAGACCTCATCCAGCTCCCCGAAGTCGTACGTCACCAGCCTGTCGTCGAACCGGATTGAGAGCTCCTGCTCAACCGGATCGATTTTCTCGATGGCGCCTATGTCGCCATTGAACACTTCCTTCTTGTAGTCGTTCTCCGTCTGAATGACTTTGTCCCTGACCTGGAACCGCCATCCAAATCGCTCCACGGCGGGCTCACCTGGCCGGACAGGGTTCAGAGCACCCTGGAGCACGGTGTTCAACTCGCGGACGCCGATCGATCCCCGATTCATCGGGCACAGGACCTGAATGTCGCGGATCGGGTCGAGCCGATGCCCCTTCGGGATTCTGTCCTGAACCAGCCTTACCAGGGTTGCGGCGATCTCCTCGGGCGTATCCCGCTCGATGAAGTAGAAGTCAGTGCCGGACTCCGCTGTCCGCAGCTCCGGCATCTTCCCCTGGCGGATGAGGTGGGCGCTGGTAATGATCTTGCTGCTGGCGGCTTGCCGGAACACTTCGGTCAGGCGAACTACGGGTACCACACCGCTGTCGATCAGGTCGCGCAAAGCGTTCCCCGGTCCAACGGAGGGAAGCTGATCGACGTCGCCGACCATGATCAGTCCGGAAGTCGCCGGAAGGGCGCGGAGCAGGGCGTACATCAAGAGCACGTCCACCATCGAAGTCTCATCGACGACCAGCAGGTCGCAGTCCAGCGGCTTGTCTTCGTTCCGCGAGAACCTTCCCGTGGCCGGATCGACTTCCAACAGACGGTGAATCGTCTTCGCTGTCATTCCGGTCGTTTCGGTGAGCCGCTTCGCGGCCCTGCCGGTGGGGGCACACAGAAGACATTTCACTTTCTTGGCCCGGAGGATCAGGAGGATCGAGTTGACGAGCGTCGTCTTACCCACGCCGGGACCACCGGTAATGATGACGGCCCGGCTCGTCAGCGCTATCCTCAGCGCCTCGCGCTGGCTGGGAGCGAGCGTCTTGCCGGTCTCTTTCTCGCACCAGGTGACCGCCCTTTCAAAGTCGATCTTCGGGTAGGCAACCCCGGCTGTGGCCAACCGTTTGATCTTCCTCGCAATGCCGTCCTCCGCCTTCCTCAGGTGAGGCAAGAAGACCAGCGGTTCGCCGTCGATCTCCTCCAGCAGGAGAAGGCCGCCGGTCAGCATCTGCGACACGGCCTGCTCGATCGTCTCCACCGGCACTTCCAAAAGCTTTACGGCCGCCGCCTTCAGTTTTTCCAGTGGCAGGGCACAATGCCCCTCGGAGGTCGCCCCCAAGAGGACGTGGTCGATCCCAGCCCGAGCCCGGTTCTGGGAGTCCTTGGGAATTCCGACGCTTTGGGCTATCTGATCGGCCGTGGCGAAGCCGATACCGTGTATCTCCTTCGCCAGGGTGTACGGGTTCTCCCGCACCGTTTGAATGGCCAGATTCCCGTAGGTCTTGTAGATTCGGACCGCCCGCCCGGTACTGACCCCGTGGCTGTGCAGGAAGAGCATGATCTCACGGATCTGCATCCCCTCCTGCCAGGCATTGGCGATCCGTTCCCGGCGCTTTGGTCCGATCCCGTCCACGGACTCCAAGTCGGCGGGGTTGTTGCCAATCACTCCGAGCACTTCCGCGCCGAAGTGTCCAACCAGCTTCTTCGCCAGGACGGGGCCAACTCCTTTCACGAAGCCGCCGGCCAAGTACCGTTCAACGCCCTCGCACGTGGTCGGAGGGACGGCTTTCAGGGTTTTGGCCTTGAATTGGAGTCCGTGCTCCTTGTCCCGGACCCACCAGCCTTCAGCGGTCAACCACTCCCCGGCGCTCACCGCCGGCAAGGAGCCAAGGACCGTTACCTGGTCCCGCTGCCCCCGGACCTTTACCCGGAGCACGGCGAACCCGCTCTCCTCATTGAAGAAGGTGACCCGCTCCACGAGGCCGGCGATCTCTTCCGAGGGGGTTCGGGGTTGTGGGGAGGTGTCCTTCATCCTGGTCGAAGTCTATGCCCCGGAATACAACTCCTGCAGGCTGAACGCACCTTCTCCACGTTGGTGCCTGTGGGGCACAGACCCTCGGCAACCGTATAGGTGAACGACTGCGGCTCCGTTTGGTGGAGACGTGCAGGGAAGTCGAGATGCACGGCCAGGACTACCGCCAATCATCGGTTCGCGAAGATCAAGTCAGCGCGCCCAAAGAGGGAAGGGAAGTGACGCCGGCGAGCGCTGCCCATTGACTCCCAAAGCAGGGTAGGGAAGGCGTCACAACTTCCTTACCGCTTCCCTCTGACTGAACCGCAACTTCTCCGGCACATTCGCTGCACACCGGGTTCGGCCTGACCTCTGGAAATCGCTATCAAAGGGCGCACGGTAGCTGATGCCGGATCAGCCCTCCTGAAGATGAGCGGCAGAATCTGCGCTAGCCGCTTCTAAACAGGAGCCACTTTCACATCATCGCTCACAATGCAATCTGTGCCGGCGTTCGGCAGAGGTCGTGATAGGGACGTACGGCTAATACTCAAAGAGACAGTACCCAGCGAAGCATAGACTGGAGACAGGGGTGCCTTAGGGTGTTGAATGGACTATGACGAAGTGTGATTGCACATTTTTATCGAATCAGTGATATGAGTGCTTTCACTAAGGACTGCCGGAGGCGAGTTCCCACCAGCGGAAGACCTATAAGTCGGCTCATCAGTGGCCTGAGGAGAAGAGGAATGCTGAAGGACGGCGCGCAAGACAGAATTCCTGCATACCCGCCAGAAGAGTATTTCGCAATGAAAGTTATTCGCCGGGCCCGCGGAACTGAGGGTTTCTAAATGACGTTGCCGGGGTACGCAAAGTAATGGATCAAGGCGAGCTCACGGGGCGGTTTTGCGCGCGACCGCAGAATATCGCGTGGTTTCTCGGCGCCGGAGCTTCGGCCACGGCCGGTTTGCCTACAGCAACCGATATCATTTGGGACCTCAAGCGCCGGTATTACTGCCGGGAGGAGAACCAGGACATCTCCCGTCAGGACATGCAGAATGAGTCAATCAGGGTACGAATTCAGGGTTTCATGGAATCCTGCGGCTTTCCAACGTTGTGGGCGGCGGACGAATATCCAGCATATTTCGAAAAGATTTTCGGCGCGGACAAAGAGCGGCAACGCCGCTATCTGAAGGCCATTCTTTCCGAAGATCGCGTCACGCTGTCTGTGGGCAATCGTGTCTTGGCGGCGATGATGGCCTCTGGTCTCTGTCGCGTGACATTCACGACGAACTTCGACAGCGTTCTGGAAAAAGCGGTGGCTGAAGTGGCAGCTCAGTCCCTGTCACCCTATCATCTCGAAGGCTCCTCCTCTGCTAATCAAGCCCTGAACAATGAAGAATACCCTCTGTATTGCAAGCTCCACGGAGATTTCCGATACGAGAGCATAAAGAACCTGCCCGCTGATCTTGCGACGCAGAATACCGCACTCTCGGAGTGTCTCGTGAATGCGGGTAACCGTTTCGGGTTCATCGTGGCCGGTTACAGCGGTCGCGATCTGAGTGTGATGGACCTGTTGGGCAAGGTTCTCGAAGCCAACAACCCCTTTCCTCATGGACTATTCTGGACCGACCTGAAAGGCACGCCGGTTCGGCCTGCCGTTGAGGATATCCTTGAACGGGCGCGGGCGAAAGGCGTCGACGCGCAATATGTTCCCATTGAAACCTTCGACGCCCTCATGCTCAGACTCTGGCGCAATATCGAGGACAAGCCCGCTAAGTTCGATGCGCATGTCCGAAAGCTCACGAGCACGTCCGTCAGCATCCCGTTACCTCCGGCTGGCCAATCGAAGCCGGTCCTTCGGCTGAATGCTCTTCCTGTTCTTTCAACACCCGGTCAATGCCTGGCGCTCTCGTTCAAGGGCTCCAAGGATTGGGAATATATTCGCCGGGCGCAGTTAGCCTCGCACGGCAGTTTGATCCTGACGAAAGGCGAAGACGTATTGTGCTGGGGCGCGCGCGATCAGATAAGGGAGGCGTTCGGAGATGATCTCTTGTCGGTGGTCGACCGCGACATGCCGAAGGACATTTCTTCACCCAACAATCTGTACATCAAGGGTTTCGTCGAAGAAGCTCTATGCAGGGCTTTGGCACGGAACAAGCCGCTTCGCCCCCGCATCAACCGGTCTTCCGCATTACTAATCACCGATTCCGCGCCCAATGCACAGTCTGCTCTTGCTCCTTTGGCGAAGGTTGTCGGCGCGACGTCGGGCAATGTGGTGGGCCTGGTTGCCCCGGCGACAGACGAACATCGGCGTGCCGAGCAAGTAACGTGGTCTGAAGCTTTGCGGGTCTCGATCGATTTCAAAAACGGACAACTCTGGCTTTTGCTCGATCCCGACGTGTGGATCTGGCCGCCGCGTGCGCGAAAAGACGCGACGGACTTTCTGGATAAGCGCCGTGGCGACCGATACAACAAGGTTTACAACATGCTCCTCAACGCTTGGGTTCAAATCATTCTCGGTCTGGGCGAACTCAACGCGGACACTACCTTGTCCGTCTTTGAGGGAGGCTCTCCCGCAGAAAATCCATCCTTCAAGCTTACAAACCGGACAGCCTTCGCAAGGAGGCTTGCGCGATGAGCGGTTCAGTCAGTGAACTCTGTGGGTACACGACCCTGCCCGAGCCGGACCTTGTCTTCGCCGGTAACCAAACACACAAACACCCTCTCCTTGGGTTGAAGCTTCATGGGCCGTACGGCCTCAAATTCGGGGCACCGAGCTCGTGTCGATTCGCTCTCTTGGCCCGCCGGCAGGATATGAGAAAGCTGACCGGGTTAGTCGACGAACTCCAGAGGCCCGCCGAGCCGCGCGAGGCCAAGAATTACTATCCGACATATCCGGGCTTTAAAGACCTGTTCAGGATTCCGATAACCCAGCAGAACGATCGACTGATCATTGAGCTTCCGGACGAACTGGACAACCACGCCAGGCGTGGCGCGAAAGTAGACCTGGCAAGAAGCCTGTTTGACTGTATTGCGCAACTCAGAACGGTGCGCAGCAACTTCGATGCTGCCTTGATCTTTCTTCCGGAGAACTGGGCGGCATGCTTCGAAGGAGAAAGTTTCGATTTCCACGATTACATCAAAGCCTTCTGCGCGCCTTTGAATATTCCTGTACAGATCATCCGGCAATCAAGCCTCGACAGGAACTGCCGCGCAAATGTTATGTGGGGCCTGAGCGTCGCGATCTACGCCAAGGCCGGCGGCACCCCATGGAAGCTTACGGGGCTTAACGCGGATGAGGCCTATATCGGCATCAGTTATGCGATGAAAATGACGAGCAGTGGCAATCTGTACAGTACGTGTTGCAGCCAGGTCTTCGACCCGGACGGAACCGGCTTCCAGTTTGTCGCCTATGACGCCAAGGAATTCACGCAAGACGAGCAGAAAAATCCATATCTTTCATACTACGAAATGCAGTCGGTCCTTTCGCGGAGCCTCGAAGTCTATCAAAGAGGTCACTTCGGACGTGTACCCCAGAAAATAACGGTCCACAAGAACACGGCTTTCAAGGAAGAAGAGATTCTCGGAGCGTTGGACAGCTTCAGGGACGGCACAGATGTGGAATTGGTCCAGATCGTGAAAGGGGTGGATTGGAAGGGCATTCGCTTTGACGTGGATAGTCCTCCGCAACCGTACAGCTACCCCGTAGCGCGTGGAACCTATCTGCCCATCGATTCAAATGAGGCACTCCTCTGGTCGCAGGGCAGCGTGCAGGGAGTCCATGTCGATAATCCGAAATACAACGTCTACAAAGAGGGAGCACTCAAGCCCATACCGTCTCCCTTGTTGCTTCGGCGGTACACTGGCGCGGGTGGCTGGCATGAGACGTGCGCAGGTGTCCTGGGACTCACGAAGATGGATTGGAATAACAATACGCTCTACAAAAAGCTGCCTGTGACGCTGGTTTATTCCAAAGCCTTCGCGGACATCATTCAGCAGAATCCGAACATGGTCGACAGCGTCTTTGATTTTCGGAATTTCATGTGATCCTGCCGTTGTCTCCTACCCCTGAGCATTGGGACTCAGATTGATTTGCAGTTCTGTCACGATCACATCGCGTTCAGCTTCGGGAATTTCGGCCAGCAAATATGTAATCAAATCCTCTTGCCGGCTCTGGCCAAAAACCATGCGGTAAATTGCAAGCGCCCGCCGCAGACCGTTGAGACGCTCGACCTCGCGGCTGAACGGCAGGGCGGGAACATGCCTCTCGATTTTTGCGTTGCCGGGGAACAGCCAGTAAGGCACGAGATCATTTTCCATCTGTGATCGACCCTTCCTGCCGAGCTCAAAGGCCGTCTCCCAGACATCCGCGCCGTCATCGCGTAAAGCATCGGCGCCAAACGCATCCGCGATGTTCTTGCGAACCGCGTGTCCCTTATAGCGATGGATGCGGCCCTCGCGCTGTTCCAGATCAACGGGATTAGAAGGCAAGTTCCAGTGGGTAATGGCGTGGCAGTAATGATGGAAATCGAGACCTTCCTGGCCCACCGAGGTTGAAACCAGTACGAACGGCCAGAATGGCGAGTTGAACGCTGCGCGCACGCGCTCCTTGCGTGTCGCCGGAGATGCGCCATCAGAGACGAGCAGCGGCTCTTCGTCCGAGCGGTCATCGTCGAAGCGCATTGCGAAACGGATGCGCATCGGTTCGGGCTTGACATTGATCTCGCGGGCATAGCGGGGTGCGGTGACTTCATCGATCCGCAGAGATGCCGCGCGGATTGTGAGTGCCGCAATGAGTTCTGCGCCCAGCTTTTCCGCGATCACGGCGGGCGGCAGCGCCGCAACGCTGAGAGACTCCCGGAGCACATGGGTGTATTCATCCAGCACCGCCTGGAGCCCGCCCGCATGAGCATATTCCAGCACGCGCTCCCAGTACGGTTCGCCGGAAAACTCTGTCCTCACGGCTTCGATGACTTCCGCATGATTGAAAAGCGTGAGAAAGGCCCTCCCGGAGCGCGCCGCGACATCGCGCAGAGGCAAGCACGTCGCGGGTTCTGTGCGGCTCGCGCGCGCATAGGCGCGCATTGCAGCCGTGGCCGGGGCAGCGGAGGCCGCGAGAGCCAGAACGCTTGCAAGATCGTCCGGTGGGGTGCCGAGACGGTCTTTACCGTTGCGGATGGAATCGAGCGTCTTCTTCGCGTGCTCGACATGGCTCGACCAGCCTGCATCTTCCTCTCCGAAGTCTGCACCAGCCCATATCTGCGCCAGATCCGCGCGGTCCCACCATTCCCGCGCCGCGTCGGGGAACTCCGCAAAATCAAGCAGCATCGGCGCGAGCCAGTACCACCGATCGTCAGTGCCGGTGGTCGCCTCCTGTGCGATCTCCAGCTTTTCGAGTGCGCTTTTGATGCGGGTGATGAACTGCGCACGCACCTCCGCCGCCGTCAGATTGGCGCTTCGCGCCAGCATACGCGGGTCGCAGTCGCGGCCGAATGTGAGACAGGGATAAACGAGCAAAAGCAGGGGCAGGCCTGTCCGGCGGTCGTCGGATATTCCGAAGCGCAAAAGTCCGCGCTGCTTTCTCCAATCGTCTTGCGTCAATGGCCCGAGCGGGGTGGCCGCACGCATCATCCGGCGCTCCGCTTCGTATGAAAGAAGGGAAGCGACAGCGCGCGGAACCATGTGCCAGGCGGAGAAGACCAGCCGCTTTGTCACGCCGTGCAGTTCCGGCGCGGCGAACGGTCCTTCAAGGGCGTAATGGCCAAGCGCCGGCGGCAACCAGAGCAAACGCCACATGCCGCGGTCAACGGTATCTGAAAGCAATTCGCGCAGACGCGGGTTCGCGGGCTCGATCGGCTTATAGGCGCGCGCGCAGTCAAAGTCGAGAAATGTTTCTGGAAACTGCCTTACAAGGCGCACCATTTTGTCTTTTTCCGGCGCGTCGCTGAATGCTTTCTTC
>Ga0118677_10006698_pt1 | contig 19383 bp, 13 predicted proteins | sample AliMusrvi5mmetaG_FD_86154 | JGI IMG/M metagenome (GOLD analysis project Ga0118677, IMG submission 86154)
GTAATAGCGTCAATGGATATAAAAATAAATTGCATCCTGATTTTCCGGAGCTATTTTATTCTGGTTATTTACGTTTAATAAAAGATATACGATGAAAGCAATTCTTCTCGATGGCTCATTTGCAACGGATAGTTTTTCCGATCGCGTAACCAGGGCTTTAACGACAGAACTCCGCACCCAGGGCTGGGACATTGAATACGTTATTTTACGTGATAAAAAGATTGGGAACTGTTCAGGCGATTTCTTTTGCTGGATCCGCTCTCCGGGCATTTGTCATATTAATGACGATAACCGGGACCTTGCCGCGGCGATCATCGCCAGTGACCTGTTGATTTATCTTACACCAGTCACTTTTGGCGGATACTCTTCGGTACTCAAGCGGATGGTTGACCACCAGATCCAGAATATATCGCCATTTTTCGCCTCTATCGATGGGGAGACACACCATGAGAAACGCTACGTAAAATATCCCGATTTTTTAGTTGTGGGATGGATGGACGAGCCGGACGAACGGGCTGAAGCGGTATTCCGATATCTTGTTCAGCGCAATGCGATCAACTTCTACGCCCAAAATTTCGTTACCGGCATTATTCTCACCAGCCATTCGAATGGGGAGATTACGTCTTTAGCACAGGGATGGCTGATGAATCTCCGAAATTGTCAATCATCTGTGCGGGTCAAACTGCCTGATGTAAAGGTAACCTTGAACGGGAATATCCATATCCGGAAAGCCTTGTTATTAGTCGGAAGTCCACGTACCCGCAACAGCAACTCAAATTCGATTGGCGAATATCTCTTTGATCAGTTGCGTACTCAATCCATCACCACGGATAAAATATATCTCTACACTGTTTTGCGTACACCCGAAAAATTGCGGGCCTTCGATGAAGCTATTGAGGCAGCTGACCTGATAGTATTGGCCTTTCCGTTATATGTAGATTCTCTTCCTTCGCCTGTTATCGAACTCCTCGAATATATCGCCGCAAATCGAAAAGGGCTGAAACGCCGTGGACAGTTGTTTGCCGCGATTGCGAACTGTGGCTTTCCGGAAGCTCAGCATAATATGACCGCCCTAAGAATATGCGAATTGTTCACCGGGCATGCCGGATTTGAATGGGCAGGTTCACTGGCCTTAGGTGGTGGTGAAGCAATCGCGGGAAAACCGCTGATCGAAGGGGGTGGGCGGACGATTCATATCCGAAAATCCTTGGATGAGGCAGCAGAGGCACTCAGGCAGGGGCATGCCATTCCGCAATCAGCGCAGGAGAAGATCGGAAAGTCTGTCATCCCCCATTGGGTCTATCGTATGGTGGGTGGATTGGGATGGAAAAAGCAGGCCAGACGATATGGAGCCGATGAATCGCTGAGAGAGCAGCCCTACGAGGTGAAGCCAGAGAAATGAATCTGTTTTTATAACTTATATGAATATTTATAAATAACTTTGTTAGTGAAACCTTCATTTCAGAATCTATGTTCTGTGAGGAGGGAATATGCAGAGGTACAAGAAGTCCAGTGGATACCAGACACCACTTTAAAAAACGGGGCGGAACTGAAAAGCCAGACGAGTAGGAAAATATTAATTATTTGAAGTGCGGGATCAGCACTATAAACTCTGATAAGACTGATATGAAGAAAATACTAATGGCACTTATTGTATTTATTGTTTTTAGCACCGTTGGAATGGCACAGACTACTACAAAACCTGTTAAGAAGGGAGATGATAAAACCAAGGTAGTACCAGCGGCTAAGTCAACTACTCCGGCTAATGCAGCTAAAATGCAAAAAACTCCTGCAGCAACAAAAACTCCTGTAGCAACAAAAACTCCTGTAGCAACAAAGGCACCTGCAGCAACAAAGGCACCTGTAGCTAAAGCACCTGCTGCAGCTCCTGTATTAAAAAAAGATGGTACGCCAGACAAAAGGTATAAAGACAATAAAGCTCCTGCAGCTGGTCCGTTAAAAAAGGATGGTACACCTGATATGAGGTATAAAAGCAATAAGAAACCTGCTACCAAGTAATTGCTTATTAGCGGAGAATTTTTTTGTAAAATGTAAAAGATGGCGGACTTTAGTATTGATAAAGTTCGCCATCCTTATGATTTGCCGATCAAGCATCTATAAGTTTATTTAATCTGACTCTGTCCCCCGGAAGGAATAATAGCCAATATAAACATAAGCGGCCAAAGGGACCATCATTGCAATTGCCATACTATGTGTAACTTCTGCAATATATCCCATTAAGGGTGTACAAAGTGATCCGCCTATGATGGCCATTACCAGGATCGAACCCCCGATTTTTGTATTCTGCCCCAACCCTTTGATGCTTGTCGCAAATATGGTGGGATACATCAGTGACATAAAGAAGCTTGTGAAAAAGATTGCCCACATCCCAATCCAACCAGGTACCAGAATGCCAAAACCTACCAAAATAATATTTATAATACTGTATAAACCCATCAATCGGCTGGGTTGAATGTAATGCATCAGCCACGTGGCAGAAAATCGTCCCAAACCAAAGGCGACAAGGGTTCCGGTTAAGAAATAGCCGGCAACTTTCTCCGGTTGACCGGTATAATCCTGTACATAGGGGATGAAATAGCTCCAGGTCCCAACCTGGGCGCCCACATAGAAAAATTGCGCCAAAACCCCTTTCCAGAAATGGGGGAAGTGCAAGAGGTCGCTAAACCTCCCTTTTGAATCAGGTTCGTCACTCTTCACCGATTCCAACTTAGGGAATTTCACTTGGATGATCAACAGCGCCCAAATAACAGCAAAAACAGACAACACAAGGTATGGTTCCACCACACGCATGGTTTCGTGCTGTAGAAACAGGTCATATTCCCCTGCCAATTTCATAGAAGCAATTTTTGACGCATCAGGTTCAACTCCCGAAAAGATAAAAACAGTGCCCAATAAAACTCCAACAACAGAACCAATCGGATTAAATGCCTGAGAGAAATTCAACCGTTGTTCGGAAGATTCCGGATTACCCAGCAGGGCAATAAACGGATTTGCACCTGTCTCAAGAAAGGCGAGTCCGGAAGCGATTATAAAAAGGGCCAGCAGAAAAAAACCATACTGACCGATTATTGCAGCAGGCCAGAAAAGCAGACATCCGGCAGCATAAAGCAGCAAGCCGAAAACAATCCCCGTTTTATAACTATACCGGCGCATTAACATGGCAGCAGGCACTGCAAGCACGAAGTATCCCATATAAAATGCCGACTGTATCAATCCTGCCTGGAACCGGGAGAGTTCCATTGATTTCATGAATTGTTTAATCAAAACACCATTCAGGTTGTTGGGGATCCCCCACATAAAAAACAAGGTGGTGACAAGGACAAATGGGATAATCATTCCTGGTGATAAAAAACTGTTTTTTTGGTGGTTGGACATATCAATTTTGTTATTGAGTCTTTTGTGAAAGGTAATTTATGACCCCGGGAGGCCGCAAGGTTATTGGATACAAGATATCAGAAGATCAGTATATTAAAGAAGTAGTTTCAAATCACCCTTCATTTACCACTTTCATCACGATATCGGCCCATTCCCACAATTTTTGAGGCTGATACTGGACAGTTGAAATATCCTTCATTATAAATTCGATATTGCACCCTTTGGCAGCCTGTTGGAATTCCAGTAACTGTCTTTTAGCCTCCTGGGCATCCCACTGAATGAAAATTGCCGGTGAAGGTTTCCGACTCAGTACATACTTATCCCCAAGCCCCTCGACTGCTTTTTGGTTGTTTACCCAGGGGCTGATCGATACCTTCCTCAGGTTGGGAACGCGGGAAAGAATTGCTGCTTTATTATCCAATGGCTCGCAACACCCGTAATAAACCAGACCAAACCTTTTCAGCCAACGGAAGTCGTGCTCAAGTGCAAATTCCCAGTGCATTTCAGGAGAAACAGATGAAAGTATCTGTGCATTTGAGCATCCCCACATATTGATGGGTCGAACCCATTCAGGATCAAACCCAGGACCAGGTAAATTGTTTGTATAGCCGTAACCACCCGAGCCAATCCTTGTATTGTTGCAGTCCAGGCTAAGTAAATTTTGTGCTTCAAACTGGTCAAGTTCATGCATCCATGCATCCACCATTCTTTCATAGGCTGCATGAACCATATCCGGACGTAAACATAAATCCATCATTGCTTCTTCAATTCCCCACCAGCGGATTAAAAAGTCCCATGGAGTGTACCAAATATGAGTCTGACCAATTTTCTTAATAGGAATGATGCCGGAAAAAATATCCTGCATTGCCTCAAGGCTGTTTTGGGTGGCCTTCTCCAGATAAGTGATCTTCGGGAGTTTAATTTTTTCAATATCCTCCGGCTCCTTGATCTGAACCTTGAAGTGTCGGGAATAAATTTCATTTTTATTGTCAGTAAACACAGTATCCACATCTTCAAGAATTCCAAAATCGGTGGTATGGTACACGATCGGACAATCAAGATATTCATTAACCACCATATCACACGGAAGGTGCCTCCATTGATAGATGGTTCGCCGAAGCGTCTGCTCAAGATCCCTTGCCCACGGGTGATCTGTTTTTAGGGTCAGCTCATCATTGACATTCATTTCGTGCCAGGGGATTTCGTTCACCCACACCATGGGTCTTTCCTGCTCCAGGTCATTCATTTTTTGCCATAACCGGGCTTTCTCTTTATGAACGGGAAGAGAGGCAATCTCTGCTATTTTGGTTCCCAGAATGCGTAAGACCTCCTTTTCCCGGTTTGATAATATTATCTCCTGTTCTACGGGAATTTGCGGAATATGGCTTGGATCGTGCAGCATGACAATATAGTTTTAATTATTGGTAGTGTTTCTTTCTCACAGATCTATTTTCCGACCAAATTTAGTGTTTTAACATCAATTAATTGCCCAAACTTCTTTCCCGGATCTTAATTTCTCCTTTATTCTGAAAAACAGTGTTATTGGATATCATTCTAACCTTTAGAATGGAACTACTTCCCTTCGCCACCTGTGCTGTCCGGTTGATATAAAAGTTGTTTGTTTTTTCTTTACGTTGAATGAATGTCTGTTGGGTCAGGTTATCGTTGTCGAAGAAGATTTCTGCCTTCTCGACGTGCATACCTGTTACTGCAACAGATACAGTGAATGCAACCTCATATTGCCCCGGTTTTGTAATAAACGGACTCAAATCAATAGTTAGCTCGCTAACCCCTTTGACAAATGATTTGGTGTCCCATGTCCCACATAATTTCCATTCGTTGGTAGCATATACTTCAGGCTTAAACTGATAATTCTGCACATTAAAAAAAGCCAGGGAGCGAATTACAGGTGCACCGGCATTTTTCGTGATTTGTAACCTGACTTGTGAAACTTTAACTGTTTCAAACGGATCAATTTTCATTCTACCAACAGCGCTTCCTTTTGACAGTAGTTTCCATTCATTCCCGATTAAACCTTCAACATGATATTCCCTGATCCTGTGTCCAAGACGGTAATCCTCCATCACAACAACGTGGTTTATTTCCGTAGGTTCCTTCAGGGAAATTTCCAAATGATCTCCTTGAAAATTTTGTTTGATTACCAATGGGTTACCAAACCGGTGTTTTATTTCATTGCCAAATTCAAGGTATCGTTTTACATCTCCGGCAGGGATTAGTCCGGTAGTATCAGGTGTGGAATTAAGCAGCAATACACCACCATAACCTACTGATTTGTAATAAATATCCATTAATTCTTCCAAACTTCTCCTTTTACTTTCGTTGGCAGCCGACCAAAACCAGTTATGGTTATAAAGGGGTACATCCGACTCAAGAGGTGCCCATGCATCTCCATCGGGATCATCGTCGTATTGGGTGGAAATTCCGGTTTTTAAAGCGCTGCTTTTTAGACTGTTCCAGGCCGGATAATAAAGTTTACCCGATTCTGTTCCTGGCCATCGCAAATTTGCTTTCGGCCCCTGAAGAATAACCGACCTGGAAGCATATTTATCCAGGACATCGTTTATGTCGATCACACAACTTCCATCAAACCAAACCTCCATTATTTTCCCGTAGCGTGAAAGTACTTCGGTGAGCTGTTGTCTGAACACCTTATTGTAACCCTCCTGTTTGGAAGGATCTGCTGTCTTTCCTCCACTTCCAATGCCGGCGCCCCAGGTATCGTCACCCGGATAAACATAAATTCCCAGATTTAATCCAGCCTTTTTACAGGAAACGGACAAATCTTTCAATACATCACCTTTCCCGTTTTGGTAGGGAGTGTTTCGAATGCTGTAATCGGAAGATTGGGTCTGCCACCAGCAAAATCCACCCGTATGTTTTGCCACAAAGAGAATCTCCTTTGCACCCCATGATTTTGCTACTTCGCACCATTGATCTGTGCTTAGAAGGGTTGGATTTATCCGGCTTAAAGCGGTGGAATGATTGTCGTATTCCCTTCCCTGCCAGGTACACGGATCAAGACAGACGAACATAAGCCGTTCCTGTTCATGCCATTGGTATTGAAATTCACCTGGTTTTGCCAGTGTATTATTTTGACCGGCAACGACTCCGTAATACACAGATAACCAAATCAATAATATTATAATTTTTCCATTATTCAGGTTAAGGCCTATACCTTTAGGATAAATGTTTTTCCTCTTACATGCATGCTGATAATTGACTTTCAAAGGATAATTATCGGTTTTCATAAGTTATTTTGTGAAGTTTAATTTTATAGTTCCGGATACAAAATCCCCGGGTTTTAGCGGGCGATCGTTCAATTCTGCATGGCTTCTGAAGAATCCTTCAGCTCCCATATTGCTGTAAGAGGCAACTAAAAGACTGATTCCTCCATTTTCCTTCCAGCATCTGATGCTTTGGCTACCATCCGAAAGTATGCGGACTTTTTTTGAACCATCGGAAAGTGATGCATTGGTAATATTCATTTTTGTGGATCGGAAATCGTTTGTGCCCAGTTCGTTTTGATCGTATGTCCATGCCTGATCCGGTTTGGAGGAGGGACCTGCTGGACCGGAATACGGATTGTTGTTTAGTGCTGTTGCTCTACTTTTTAGACGGCCTATATGATCTTCGGGATAGTAATTCCACTGGCCGGTTCGCTCCCATTCCAACTGCTGAAAGCGCCCGGGCAGCCGAAATACCAGTCCAATCTGTCGTGGATTAATATTTTTTTGGATTTCGTAATTGTAGCTGATAGTTAAAACTCCATTTAAAAGATGGTATTCAGTATAACCTATCGCTTCATCTGTTGTTTCAAAAATTTTAAGAATAAATTCCTGTCCGGCAACCGATTGTTCCATCCTATGAACGACCCTGTTTTTACACCTCGCGGTGAAGGGGAGAAATCTTGCGGTATCACCTTTCATTTGTGTCCCATTTCCTTTCCCGTTTAAAGGGAGTACCATCATTTCCGCATCTCCGAGTAGCATTGTTTTTCCTTCTGACTGAATCTCCTTTAGTATGCCATTCGGTTTATCAATGATCATGTAAACAGTCCCACTGCTTATTTTTAGTTTGAGATGATCTTCGGTTTTGGTGATTGCCTCATTTCTCATTTCTTCCGGTTTATCCACTTTGGGTATTGCCGCAAATTCGGATTGGTCGATTACTACACCTCTGGGATCGGTGACTTCCACATACAATTTTTCAGAAGGAGGGATCACAGGTACTACAATAATAGTTGCACCCGGTTTAGCAGCTGCCTTAAAACTACCCGATTGTTTACCCGCTTTCCAGCTGAACCTGCACTCCGACAAATCGGTAAAAAGCATCCGGTTTTCGATCTCCAATTTAATTGTTCCTGACAATGGATCACGATTCCCTGCCTGTCTGATTTTTATAGGATTATACACTTTTTTTACGTGCCAGTATTCAGGTTTCGGCCGGCGCCAGCCATCCAAAGGACCCCACGTCCCATAACCAACGGCACGGCCATCGGGAAAGAAAAAAGAATCATCGATTGCAGCCCAGAGTGAACCACCCAATATCCCTTTTGCATAATACATCTTTTCCCACATCCTTTCAAATCCAACACCCCAGGCATCCCGGATACCGGGATCGGTAACCAATTCGAAGCGGTTATAGGCATTGAGGTGACAGTATTCGTCAAAGGTAATGGGGCGTTTGGAATTGCCGTATTTTTCGGGACCTTTTGGACCCGGGTAGTGATGATTGCCAATTTCGAGTTCCTCATTGTCCCCATTGGGAGAATACTGGCTGAAATTCCGCGGCCGTCCAGGATCAATTGCCTTGATCAGGGCAGCTGACTGACTGAAATACTCCTTGTAATTACCAGATTCATTGCCAAGTGACCACATCAGTACAGAAGGGTTTGAGCGAAATGCATTTACCATCTCCAGCTCAGGCTGTATAAGAGCCTGAAAATGATATTTTTCAGGAACCTTTGTCTGCTCGGCCCAGCAGAAAGGGGCTTCAACCTCGACGAACATCCCCAATCGGTCGCAGGCCTCAAGCAATTCGGGCGCCGGTGGATAATGTGAAGTCCTGATGTAATTGATATTTGCTGCACGGAATAATTTGACATCTTCCTCCCATTGACCGGCCGACAGTGAGCGACCACGTAATGGCATCACTTCATGCCGGCAGACACCCCTGAGTTTTATGGGCATATTGTTGACATAAACCTGGTTGCCACGAACTTCAGTTTGTTTGAATCCAAAGATCCTGTCGGTTACTTCAACCACCTTTCCTTCCGAAATAATCGTCAATTTTAAAGCATAAAGATTTGGATGTTCCGGATCCCATTTCAATGGGTGGTCAACATCAAATGAAAAATTCTTCGGCGTGGTTGAATTGGCCTTTAATAATTCCTCAACCTTTACCTCCTTATTAAGAACAACCTGTGGATTGTCCACTTTTCTAAGTTCAAAACGTAGCATGGCATTTAAATCTTTTGAAGATTCGTTGGCCAATTCAACTTCTGATTTTAGCGTGGCATTTATAAAATTTTGATCAAATCCCGTTGATATTTGAAACATCGAACAGTTCAGTGCCGGGAGTGCCACCAGGTAAATTTTCCGACTGATTCCTCCCAACGGATGAACAGCATATTTGGATGCACTCGACAATGAATCGGCGATACTTTCACTGCGGACTTTAATGACAATACGATTTGTCTGACCTTTGAGGAGATGCTCAGAAATACCCGTTTCAAAGGGGGTAAAACCCCCAAGATGTCCTCCTGCTTTTTTCCCATTGATAAATATTTCACATTCACTGTAAACGGCATCACATCTTAGTTTGATCAGTTTGTCATTCCATTCGGAGGGAATAACAAATTCCCTTTGATATTCTGCATAAGTTCCACTTTTTACCGTGAACCCCTGCATAACCCATTCACCTGGTACTTCAATATTTTGAGCCATACCTTTTTGATTAGGATCGGGAGTAAATTTCCAGGTACCGTTAAGGCTCATGACTGTTTTTTGAAGGTCGTCTGCAGATTGCGGTACCGGAGATAAACGGGGCATGTCGGCTCCCATCGCTTTGATTAGCGTTCTGACGGAATCTATTTGCTGAGCTGATGCCGTTATTGAAGTGAGGAGGAGGCAAGCGATTACAAAAGGTTTAATTTTCATAACTTCCATAAATTTAGCTTTATATGACGACTACACATAATCAGGGTACATACCCTGGTTGATTAGGCTTACCAGAAAATATAGTACAAAACACACAGGATCACCATTAAACCTGCAGACATTGCGTTAAACACCCAATCGGTTTTGAAAGAAATTTTATTAAGATCGATTGCTCTTGCATGGCTTTTTTTCGATTCGGTTAATGAAATAACAATAATTATTGCGCTGAGAATCAGAAAGACAATACCTATTCTGTCGAGAAATGGCAAATCGGGATACAAATATTTTAGCAGGGCCGAAATGGGTATGCTTAGCACTGAGGCGATTAACACGGAATTGGACGTTGTCCGTTTCCAGAATATGCCGTAGAAAAACAATGCAAATATTGCAGGACTTATAAAACCGGTATATTCCTGAATGAACTGGAATGCCTGGTCGAGGTTTTTGAGTAACGGTGCAATGGTGATGGCGATGATAATGGCGACTAAGCTGCTGATCCTCCCTGTAAGAACCAGATTTTTATCGGGAGCATCTTTTTTCAGGTATTTTTTATAGATGTCGAAGGTGAATATAGTGCCTGCAGCATTGACCATGGAGCTAAGTGCAGATACAATGGCTCCTGACATGGCTGCCAGTGCAACACCTTTGATGCCAACAGGAATAAATGTATTCACCAGCCATGGATAGGCCTGGTCAGCTTTGGTGATATTGGCTTTCAGCACATATGCAGCGATTCCCGGCAATACAACGATAAATGGCATCAGAATCTTCAAATATCCTGCAAAAAGGAGGCCACGCTGGGCCTCATTCATGTTCTTTGCGGCAAGAGCCCGTTGTGTAATATACTGACTACATCCCCAGTAACTCATCCCGGTTATCCAAAGTCCAGTGAGGATTGTTCGAATTCCGGGCAGGTTGGTAAATTCAGGATTATCCCTGGATAGTATTAAATGAAATTTTTCAGGTGCCTGATGAATCATGCTTTCGAAGCCTAATATGGGTCCATGACCTCCTGAAATAGCATTTAACGCAAGGATGGTTGTAAGAATCCCGCCAAAAATAAGGACTGTAACCTGTATCACATCTGTCCATGCAACGGCCGTAAGTCCCCCATAAATAGTATAAACTGCCGAGATCAGTGCGAGTCCAAAAATGGCATATTCAAGAGGGATCCCAAATACAGTTTTAAGTGCCAATCCCCCCAAATATAATACAGATGTAAGATTTACAAAAACGTACAATACCAGCCAGAAAACAGCCAGGCTGGTTCTCACCCGCTCATCATACCGTTGTTCAAGAAATTGCGGCATGGTATATATTTTTTTGCTGATATAGACAGGTAAAAACCATTTGGCAATAATAATCAGCATTATCGCCGAAATCCATTCGTAAGTGGCAATCGCAATACCGCTTTTAAACCCTGAACCCGACATGCCGATAAATTGTTCCGCAGAAATATTGGAAGCAATCAGTGTGGTTCCTATTGCCCACCATGTCAATGAATGGCGGGCTAAAAAATAGTCATCGCTTGTTCTTGCCAGGTTTTTTTTTGTCCTTGATACCCAGAGACCGACAAAGACGAGAATTGCCATATAGACAATAAATATTACATAATCTACATAGGAGAAGTTAACTGTTGTAATATTCATGTGAGACTATTTTTTAAGAGATTCCACAAATACTTTGGCCGCATCTTTAATTGCGACAAGGTTTTCCCATGTTACTTCAGGCTCTACCATGTGAGTAGGACCGATCACAATTCCACCTCTGGGCCCGCATGCGGTAAGGTTGGCAATTGTCTGGGTGTACACCTCTTCTGCCGTTCCGTAAGGCAGTAACTGCTGGGTGCCAAGCGTCCCCCAAAATGAGACTTTATCTCCAAAGTGTTCGCATACCTCGCTAAAGATCATACATTCAGGCTGGATCGGGTTTAGAATTTCCACCCCGGATTCAATCAGCTTATCTATAAAAGGGAGGATATAACCGCATGAGTGGTAGAAGATCAGAATATCTGGTTTGATGGCTTTGGCAGCTTGTATCACTTTAATTAAACGGGGCTGAAGCCACTTTTCCCATAATTCCACATCAATCATTAGTGAGGTCTGTGTTCCGATGTCGTCACCAATAGACAATATATCGGTTCCTGCCCAGGCGTAGGCTCTGGCTTTTGCGCAGGCAAAATCAGTTATTTTGTCTAACAAAAGGGTGGCGGAATCACTCTCAATCATCATATCGATCATCAACTCTTCCATCGACCGCAGGTACCATGATGCCTCCCAGACGGTCATCTGCATAAATCCCAGTGAGGCCAGTCCATCATTTCTGAGGGTTTCCACTTTATTTTTGAACTCGTCCAGTTTTGATTCGTCGACTGTTGGATAAGGATAACTAACAATCTCATAGGGCGTTGCTCCACGAAGGGGGTGATGCATCCGTGTCATATGAAATGCGGCTGCTGAACCTTTGGAATGCCCTATTCCGTACTCATCAAATACCGTACTATCCGGCAAGATCTCCCTTGGAAAGTTGTCACGTCCGTCTGAATAATTAATTTTAACCGGAATTTCAAGTTTACGGTGGGTTAATCCGAACCAGGTTTCATAGTCGGAATGTCCAAAACGTTGTTTAAAAGCTTCGGTTTGAGAGGCGCAAAAAACATAATCCAGATGCACTTTTTCAAATCCTTCACGGCGCAAGCACCTTAATAAATCGTCTCTGTCTGTGCTCATTTTTTTTCATATTTAATTAACGCTATCCTAATTTACCAAGTACCTTTTTAAGCTCGTACTGATTTTCTTTCAGCAGTTTCAGGCTTTCTTCCTCCGGCAGGTTATACAATTCCTTTAATATAGACTGGGCCCTTGATATCAGCTTGTTGTTGATGCAGGCAAGGCCGGTCATGTATGGTCCAATCACCTCTCCGTTAAGGATCATTGCAGTTGTTGTCATAAAGTTAAGTATCTTTTTTGTAGCTGTGCCCGCTTTCATTCGGGTCGATCCGGCCACAACTTCGGATCCTGAATAAAATGGTATAATGGTATGGCAGAAAGTTGGGGGATGAATGGGAATACTGTTTTGAATCATCACGGTATATGCACCCCTGAATTTTGCATATGAAAGCGCCGATTGAACAAAATAGGCTGATCCACTTGCCGAAATTCCAATGACCATATCCCGGTCAGAAATATTCAGCAGCAGCATCTCCGGAATACTGCTGGCGTCTTCTTCAAAATTTGATTCAATGTCGATTGCTGCATCTGCGACACCTCCGGCAATCAGGGTGATGATTTTATCCTTCGGCAATCCGTAGGTGCAGGGTATTTCGAGTGCATCCATCGCAGCAATCCTGCCACTCGTTCCTGATCCCACATAAATTAATCTACCCCCGTTACCAAGTGTGGAGGCGATTCTTTCTGCCGTTCGGGCAATCTTAGTAATGCTGTTTTTCAAATCTTCACCTGCTTCATTTTCTGCATCAAAAAGTACATGAACAATCTTCTCCGCTTTAAACTGATGCAATAACAGGTGCTGATTATAGGGGCTCTCTGTGGTGATTTCGTTATATTCGGGTAACTGCTTGTACTTTTGAGCAACGTATTCACCAATAATCAGCGACAATGCTCCCAAAAGTTGTAATAAATTGCCCTCTTTAATGATGCTGATTTTACAAGGGTGATCCAATTCAGGGGGAGTCTTTGCCAGGTAGGGAAGAATTTCCCCCTTAATATCAAGATTTACGGAAAGTGTGGCGTCAATCAGACCTCCTGAAAGACATACTTCATCAAGGGAATAAATAATTGTTGCTGTGGTGATTAATCCTGCAAGGTTTTTAAAGTACTTTTCCCGTTCTGCTGCGTAAGCCGGATTAGACAACACCTCAGCTAAATCCCTGTCTTTATGAAGCCCCGACAGCTTCGAAGCACTTGCTATATCGTTAAATGACCCTTCAGGGGTATAAATACTTCCCAATAAAGGAAACCTCCCACCGGGCCTCCATCTTCTTCCGTTTCGCCATACCGAAAAACCAAGTCCGGTACCGATTGTCATCACCCCGATGGTGGAAAATCCCTGCAGGTAACTAAGTTCTGCCATTCCAATGGAGGCTGCATCATTATCGTTAATAATGGTAACCGGACAGGTATAGTGTGACTCGAGCAACCCTTTCCAATCCCCTTTTTTCAGCAGATTGAGGTTTTCCATCGATTTCTCGATGCGCGTGCCGTGATAATTGATAATTCCTGATGACGAGATTCCAATTCCGCTAAATGGAATATTCTCAGGATTCACTTTTTCCGCCAGCAGGCTAATTGCTTTTATAAAATCCTCAATTGATGTCTTTTCCGAGAATGGTGATGCTGTTTTTTCAACTTTTGCAATGATCTGATCAAGACGCACCGAAGGGTTATTTGATTTAAGCCTCCAATAGTCATCAATTGAAATAGCCGCCCCTTTAATCCAGGTTCCGCCAATATCAATTCCGAGAAATAAATTTTTCATTTTCATTTTTCGATTTCAAATGATCACCACGATTTTTCAATTTCCTCCAATGTTTTTTGCTTGGTTTCGGGAAGCATTTTCAAAACGAATAAAAATCCCAAAGCACAAAAGAAGGCATATATCAGAAACAACATTGAACTCCCAATATTTTCGGAAAGTATTGGAAAGGTTTGGGATACCATAAAGCAAACACCCCATACGATACCAGTCACTAACGATACTGCTCTACCCCTTATTTTGTTAGGAAATATTTCCGAAAAAACCACCCAACTTACTACCCCGACAGACATGGAAAAACTTGCCACAAACAGGAGTATCCCAATTAATATTGGAATGCCGGATATATTCCGGTAGAAAGCGGTGCTTATCATTACCAGCGATAAAGACATTACCATGAAGCCAATCAGCAACAATGGCCTTCTGCCAAGTTTGTCCACTAAAATCATTGCTAAAATAGTAAAAAACAAATTGATAAATCCAACCCAAACAGTATCACTGTAAGCCATTGAATTTGCTATTCCCGCACTTTTAAATATTTCAGGGGCATAATACATGATTGCATTTATCCCTGTAACCTGGGAGAAAAATCCCAATGCCATACCGATTATCAATGCTCTCCGTATACATGGTTTAAGAAGTTCTTTCAGGGTCCCCTTTTCAATTGTCATGGATTCCTGAATTGAAATAATCTCCTTTTCTGCAATCTTTTCACCGTTTATTTGTGATAATATTCTCCTGGCTTTTTCAATTTTCTCTCTTTTTACAAACCATCTGGGACTCTCCGGTACCAAAAGGAGCAGGAATAAAAAAATAAGGGATGGAATAACGCCAACCCCGATCATAAACCTCCATTTCTCATTATCAGGTAAAGAGGAGCCTGAAAAAAGGCTGTTACTGTAAAATGCGGCAAGGATCCCTGAAACAATAGCCAATTGTTGCAATGAAGTTAATCTACCTCTTATTGCTGAAGGGGCGATTTCGGTGATATACAGCGGAGATCCTACTGATGCGATCCCAATGCCAATACCACCCAGGAAGCGGAGGATAACCAATCCTGAAGCAGACTGAACTATGATTGCCAGACCAGAGGAAATTACAAAAAAGATGGCGGAGATGATCAGTACCGGCTTACGGCCATATTTATCACACAAGTATCCGGTTATAGTTGATCCTATCAGACATCCCACCAGGGTTGAGCTTACCACCCATCCCACCATTGCAGGTGAGAGGTTAAACTCCGGTTTAAAGTATCCGATTGTTCCCGAAATAACTGCCGTATCAAAACCAAAGAGCAGGCCACCCAGAGCGGCAATACAACTCAATAATATCAGATACAATTGGTTACTACTTTCTCTAATGGTCATAAGATTCTAAATCTCAGATATTTAATGTTGTCAGAAATATTTATTTTTTGATCGTAAATTCGAAGTTACTCCCTTTACCAAATTCGGATATCAGGGAGATATTCCCGCCAAGACCCTCGACTAACGCTTTCACAGTTGCCAAACCAATGCCATTTCCTTTATCTCCAAACCGATCGGTTTTCGAACTGGTCTCAAATATCTGAAAAATTCTTTCCTTGTCTTCATTCCTGATGCCAGGCCCGTTATCAATAAAATTGATTTTTACAAATCCCTTATAATCTTCAAGATAAATCGAAATTTCAGTATGGTCCTTATCGTTATATTTGATGCTGTTCGCAATTAAATTAATGAATATTTGTTCCAGAACTGTTTTGTTGGTATAAAAAATGACTTCCTTTTCCGGGATAATATGAAACTTTATGTTGCTTGCTGCATTAAATAGTGGAAACAAACCGGCAATGATTTTATTCAAATTTAGCTGTTCCTCATTTTCTGACAAAAGGCGGGCATTTTTGCTGTATTTTAAAATGCCCTCAATTAGCTGGATGAGTTTGTTGGATGAGTCGCTGATCATTTTTAACAATTCAATTCCTTCAGGATCCATCTGACCGGAATATTGGTTTTCGAACAATTCTGTCATCATCATAATACTGGAGAGAGGTGATTTAATGTCGTGGGCAGCGACACTGGCAAATTTTTCTAAACCAATGTTTTGAGTCTCCAGCTCATAGATGGTGGTTTCCAATATTCTCGTTTTCTTCCGTAAATCAAATAGTCTGACCAACTGATTTGACAGTGCTTTTAATGCTTTGATCTGAATTTCATCGATTTGATTTGGTTTGTTGTCAATCACACAAAGCGTACCCAAAGGATATCCATCGGAAGTAACAAGTGGGACTCCTGCATAAAAGATCACATGAGGGTCATCAGTCACCAGCGGATTATCGTGAAACCGTTCGTCTTTTCTGGAGTCAGTAACGATTAATACTTTGTTCTTATTATTTATGGCATGTGCACAGAAGGCGTACTCTTTCGGAGTTTCAGTTGCATTCAACCCATGATGTGATTTGAACCATTGTCTTTTGTCGTCAATCAGACTAATTAGTGAGATTGGCGTTTTACAAATCAGGGATGCAATAAATGTGATCTCATCGTATTCTTTTTCAGGTAGAGTATCCAGGAGTGAATATTCCATCAAGGCTCCAAGCCGTTTCGCTTCATCCTTTGGAATTTCAGGTCTTATCATAAGAGTACAATTTAAATAAAAGATTTTCAATTTTTTATTGCAATATTCATTTACAGAATTTGAAAAAATTACATCTATGAATATAATGCAAAAGATCATTGATTCAAAGGTAACTAATTTTTTACATCTTTGAATCAAAAAGAGAGGGGGTGATAATTTCTATTCCGCGAATCTCATGAAAGTACCACACTTCATCTAAAAACGGTAACCTGGAACACTTCTGTCTACTGTGACTTTGCCGAATCAGATTTTCCCGGTTCTTACCAGGCTAACCTATATTTTTCTATGTTCATAAATTCATTGTCCGATTTCACTCAGGATTCAGACAATTATTAATTTTTATTTTCCAATATTTTTAGTATATTTAATGAAACAATATTTTCACTTTTCCGTATAATAATTTTTTCCTTCAATACGACTTAATCGACTCATTTTGAGTATATCAAATATATGTTTAACTTAAATTTCAAAAAATGAAAACAAAAATTTTCAAACTGGTTGGTGGATCACTCATGTGCGTTTATTTGTTAACTTCCTGTTATGCTTATACAAGCGTTGTTGGTGAGGGCGCTAAGGGAAGTACTCAGATTACAAAATGGAATCATTATGTAATTGAGGGATTGGTTCCTGTTGGCGTTTCTGATTCAAAAGCAATGGCTGGTGGAGCTAAAGACTACAACGTATTTACAAGGATGAGCTTTGTAAATGGTCTGATTGGAGGTATAACATTTGGTATTTATACACCAACTACGACTACGGTTACCAAATAAGATTCAGAATACCCCCGGAGAAAACGTTTGATTTCACAATCCGCTGTCTCCGGGGTTTTTACTATCAGGAGGTAATGGTCTTAATGTATGTTAGATAAGATTAAATCTCAGGATTGTTCCTGGCTTAAGGGGAATTCCCTTTTCAGAAGGCTAAAAACTTTCAGATCCAGAAACAGGTCGTTAAATCGTTCTCCGCTTCTTTCTATCCCTTCATACCTGAATCCCAACCGTGAGGCTATTTTTTCGCTTGATGAATTGCCTAAAGCACAACGAATTACAATTCTGTTCATTCCCATTTTCTCAAAGGCAAGCCGGATAAGTTCAAGGCAGCATTTGTGAATGATTCCCTTTCCGGTCATTTCGCTCGTTAGCCAATAGCCAATTTCGGTCTTTTCGTTGACCCTGTCGGTATTATTAAAACCAATAGTACCGGCAAAATCACCTTTGTACCAAATTGTATAGACTTCATTAAAGGTCTCTTCACGCTGTGAGATTACTTTCCTGATAAATTTTTCACTGTCTTTAGCAGATTGGGTTGCTTCCACGAATGGTAGCCAGGTCCCCAAATGGGAACGGTTCTGATCAATGGCATTAAAGATAGTATCGGCATCCTTGATACTGATACGCTCCAGCAATATTTCATTTGAAACAATGATACTTTGCATTTTTCACGGGGTAAAAAAACCCGGACTTTGAATGTCCGGGTTAAAGTTTTAATATTGGGTCTTTTATAAATTGTGTTTTGTCGATTTAGTGTAAAAAATGTGTCGCAACAAAATCAGACCGGCAAGTTTATTCCAGAACAGCTGCAATACCAGGAAGAACGCGACCTTCAAGATATTCGAGCATCGCTCCGCCAGCGGTAGAGATGTAGGATACCTTGTCTGCTATCCCAAATTTGTTCACTGCTGCAACAGAATCACCACCACCAACGAGTGAAAATGCCCCTTTGCTTGTTGCTTCGACAATTGCATCACCAATTGCTTTAGTTCCATTTGCAAATTTTTCCATTTCAAAAACGCCTACAGGGCCATTCCAGAGGATGGTTTTTGATTCGCTGATCACTTTTTTGAATAGGGCAATAGTTTCCGGACCAACGTCCAGACCAGACCACCCATCGCTTATATTGTTAACAGGGACCACCCGCGTATTGGCTGTTTCGGCAAAGGCATCAGCCTCGAGAATATCAACTGCCAAAATAATCTTAACCCCTTTTTGCTCAGCTTTCTTCAAAATTTCAAGCGCCAGTGTCAGATAATCATCCTCGCAAAGTGAACCACCGATTTTTCCACCCTGTGCTTTCACAAAAGTGTAGGTCATTCCGCCACCAATAATAAGATTATCAACACTATTCAAAAGATTTTCGATAATAGTAATCTTGGAGGATACTTTTGAACCACCCATTATTGCGGTGAATGGGCGTTGCGGAGCTTTCAGTACTTTGTCAAGACTTTTAACTTCGCTGTCAACCAGATAACCAAAGAGTTTGTCATTCGGGAAAAATTGAGCAATTACGGCGGTTGAGGCATGGGCACGGTGTGCGGTTCCGAAAGCATCATTGATCCAGCAATCACCAAGTTCAGCCAGTTGTTTTGCAAATTCAACATTTCCCCCCTCTTCTTCAGGATGGAAACGCAGGTTTTCAAGTACGAGTACTTCTCCTGGTTTCAGCGCATCTGCAATCTTTTTAGTCGCTTCACCGATACAATCCGGAGCGATCTTAACTTCAATTCCACCAAGTAATTCCGAAAGGTGGGGGACCAGATGCCTCATCGAAAACTTATCTTCTGGACCTTTCTTGGGACGACCAAGATGCGACATGATAATTGCTGCACCACCATTTTCAATCACCTGTTTGATCGTGGGAAGCGCTGCTGTCATACGTGTATCATCGGTTATCACGAATTTTTCATCAAGCGGAACATTGAAGT
>Ga0118677_10006699_pt1 | contig 19379 bp, 19 predicted proteins | sample AliMusrvi5mmetaG_FD_86154 | JGI IMG/M metagenome (GOLD analysis project Ga0118677, IMG submission 86154)
TCGCGAATCGCGGAAGCGGCGGGTCCGGTGGCGGGACCGTTCAGGCCGGTACCGAGAACGGCATCGACCACCAGCGTGGTGGTGCGCATTTCCGGGCCGAAGTCATGGTATTCCTGGAGGCCGCTGCCGTGGAGCATCTGCAGGTTGGCGGCGGCGTCTCCCTTGAGCTCCGCGGGGTCCGCGATGAGCACGACCCGCAGTTCGCGGGGCCGGTAACGGGTGTGCAACTGGCGGGCGATGGCGAGGCCGTCACCTCCGTTATTGCCCTTGCCGCAGACCACCAGGATGCTGTGGCTGTTCAGCGGCGCGAAGGTTTCGGCCAGCACTTCCACGCAGCGGGTGGCGGCCGTTTCCATCAGAATGATGCCGGGGATGCCGAGCTCGATGGTCGCCCTGTCCACCGCGTTCATTTCCGCGGCAGTTAAAACTTTGCGGGGCTGCGCGCTCAATCGAGGCCTCGCGCGATGAGCACGGTCATATCGTCGGGCAGTTCCGGCGCCTGGCTCCACTGTTTCACGGCTTCCATGACTTTGGCCACGATTTCCACCGTCTCACATTTCTGATTTTTGAGCACGGCTTCGGTGAGGCGTTCGATACCAAACTCCTCGCCGTACGCATTTTCCGGTTCGGTGATGCCGTCGGTATAGGCCAGCAGGATGTCGCCGGCGCCGACCGTGATTTGCTGCTCGCCGTAGGGCACGGAGGGGAAGAGACCCACCACCGTGCCGGTGACCTCAAGCTCTTTGACGTTGCCGCCCGAAAGGATCAGCGGAGCCAGGTGGCCGGCGTTCGTGTAAGTGAGAACGCGGGTGAATTCGTCGTAAATGCCGAAGAAGAAGGTCGCGTATTTTTCGGGCGAGGTATTCGCGTAAAGCTGCCGGTTGAGCTGCGCGACCAGGCTGGAGGTGCACAACTGGCCGGACTGGCCCGCCAGCAGTTGCGTCCTCATGATCGACTGGATGGAGGCCATCAGCAGCGCGGCGGAAATGCCTTTACCGGCGACGTCGCCGATGGCGAGCGCGAGATTGCCGTTGGGAAGACAGAGGTAATCGTAGTAATCGCCGGAAGCGGAGCGGGCGGGTTCGCAGAGGCCGAGCAGGGAGATGGTCCGCATGCCGGGCGCGGTGCGCGGAAAAAGCTGCTTCTGCACTTCCGAGGCGATGACGAGTTCAGACTGCAGGCGTTCCTTCTCTTTGGCGACGACCAGCAGGTTTTCCAGCTGCGCGGACATCTGGTTGAAGGAGTTGCCGAGGTCGGCAAGCTGGTCTTTGCCTTTGACGGGGATGCGGTGGGAGAAATCGCCCTTGCCGATGCGGACGGTTCCGTCGTAAAGGTTGTGGACCGCTCCGGTAATGGAGCTAGTCATGGAGAAGCCGATGGCGGCCGCGCCCAGTTCCACCAGAGCAAGCATGACGGTGAGGACGACGAAGATGTTGAGCGTGTCCTGCGCGGCGTCGAGCGAATCGGAAAAGACCACGGACAGCACGGCGGAGGCGCGAGTATAGACGACGAGCGAGGTCGGCTCCAGTGCGTTGGGGCGGGACCAGTTGGCGGCTTCGAGCGGGTTGTACCAGGGGAATTCACGATCGAGGGTGTTGTAGGCCGGGGGTTCGACGCCCGCCACGCTGGCGACCACGCGGCCGCGATCGGCAGCAGCGGCCCGGACGCGTGTGATATCGACAGGGGAAATACTGAGTTGGCCGATGCCCGGAACCAGTTTCGCCAGCACATCGGGGCCGAGCGGGGCGAGGAACAGGGCGCGGGTGCCGGCATGTTCGGCAAGCGACATGGCGTAGTATTTGCCGTCTTTGAAGACCAGCCCTGTCCAGGGCTTCCAGGCGGCCGGGAGTGGTTCAATGCGGCTGCCGGGGGGGCAGCGCAGGGGCGGTTCGCCGGTGCTGCTGGTGACGATGATTTCGACGCCCGGAGCGCGCTCCTGCAGCAAAGGGCTCAGCTGGGTGATCAGGGCGTTGCGCGCCTGCGGCGGGGCTTCGCTGAGGAAGCGCGCGGGGTCCACCAGGAACTGGGAGCGCCGCCGGAGCTCGGTGCGGACGAGGTAGGTGGCGACCTGGCCGACGATGATCCAGGCGCCGCAATAGGAGAGCGCGAGGATCAGCAGGATGGGCACCGCGCCGATGAACATGTAAGTGACGAAGAGCCGGTTGCGCAGACGCCAGATGAGGTGAGTTTGGCGCAGAGCTTTACGCGCAAGTCCGACCAGACCGTACCCGGAGAGGGCGATAGTGAGAACGATGGAAAGGAGCGTCGCCTGGCCTGTGGCGAACAGGAAAATGTCGAGCAGAAGCAGCACCCCCAGGAGGGTGAGCCGGGCGCGCTGTTTGGTGAAGCCGGAGAGTTTCACGGAGGTCCAGCTAACAGGATAGGGCCAGGGGAGGGATTACGGGGAATGCCGGTCGCTACTTCTTAGGGTCGGTGGACGGATCGAATATTACGCTTCACATCTTCCCACTGTAGAACTGAGTTCGGGTTTTTCAGCAGGTTCTCTTTTCTGCGCGCCAGTTCCGCCTTCTGCCAGTCGAACACCGGCAGGGAATCGGGCTCGGTATCTTCGGAAGCTCGGGAGCCGCCGGGCGCGGCGACGTCAGTAAGTGAAACCACCCGTTCAGCCGCGCCCGACGGCTGAACCCCGAGCGGTTTCTCAAAAGCGCACAGGCCGCTTTCGGCGTCACCAGGGGAATGAGGAACTCGGCGGATTTGGCCGCCGGAAGCGAGTCCGTTGTGCGCGAGTTCCTCAAAAGCTCGGGAGCCGTCGGGCGCGGCGCCGTCAGGCCGAGCAACCACCCGTTCAGCCGCGCCCGACGGCTGCAACCCGAGCGGTTCCTCAAAAGCCGCGGGGTCGAAAATCTCCATTGCCTGATTCTCTCAGATTTCGCCCCGCTACGGCCGGGCGCTGTGGGAGATGGCGGGAACCTCCGGTTCCGGCAGTTCGGCGTGCTGCAGCAGGGCTTGCCGCAGGATTTCCATGGCCGCGTCGGGTGAGTCCGCGAAGTGGAAGAGTTCCAGATCGGCGGCCGAGATGGTGCCGTATTTCACCAGTGCGTCGAAGTTGATGACCTCCTTCCAGAAGTCGGAGCCGTAAAGGATGATGGTGATCTTCTTGGCGAGTTTCTTCGTCTGCACCAGGGTCAGGATTTCGAAAAGCTCATCCATGGTGCCGAAGCCGCCGGGAAAGACCACCAGCGCTTTCGCCAGATAGGCGAACCAGAACTTGCGCATGAAGAAGTAGTGGAACTCGAAACTGAGCGCCTCGGTGATGTACGGATTGGGGAACTGCTCGAACGGGAGCCCGATGTTGAGGCCGATGGTTTTGCCTTTCACATCCATGGCGCCCCGGTTTGCGGCTTCCATGATGCCGGGACCGCCGCCGGAGCAGACTACAAACCGATACGTGCGGTCATGGAAGCTCTCGGCCCACATGGTGACCAGAGAGGCGAGCGTGCGGGCTTCCTTGTAATAGCGGCCGAGCGGACTGTCTTCGCGAATCCGCGCGGAGCCGAAGAACACCACGGTGTCGCGAATCCGCTGGCGACGAAAGTGCGAGTGCGGTTCCAGATATTCGGAGAGGATTCGCAGGGCGCGCGAATCCGGACCGTTCAGGAATTCTTCGTTCCTGTAGGCGAGAGGAGGTCGGGACTGTTTTTCGCTCATGCTGGATCGATTGGTTCCGGGGCCTTTTCCGACGAAGCGGCGCCCAGCCTCTTTTTCAGATCGCGGACGGTGCGCAGAAGTTCCGGCAATTTCTGGAAAGCCGTGATGGCGCGCAACCATTCGGAGGCGTCGAACGCGGGCGAGCCGGAGACTCGCGCTTTGGCCGGCACATCGCCGCCGATGCCGCTTTGCGCGTACACGATGGCGCCCTCATGAATGGTGAGGTGTCCGGAGATACCGACCTGTCCCGCGAGGAGCACATTCTTCTCAAGGATGGAACTGCCGGCCAGACCGGTCTGCGCGCAGATGATGTTGTCCTCGCCCACCACGCAGGCGTGGCCGATCTGCACCAGACTGTCGATCTTGGCGCCGCGTTTCACGCGGGTCTCGCCCATGGTGGCGCGGTCCACCGAGGTGAGGCTCTGGATCTCCACGTCGTCCTCGATCACGGTGCGGCCGGACTGCACAATTTTGTGGTGCGAGTTATCGGAACGCTTCGCGAAACCAAAACCGTCGCCGCCGATGACCACGCCGTTCTGGAGGATCACGCGGTCGCCCAACCGGCAGAATTCACGGACCACCGCGTGCGAGTGGAGCGTTACGCTGTCCCCGATTGACGCGCCCTGGTAGATCACGACATGCGGATGCAGCACGGCATCTCGGCCGATGGTGACGTTCTCACCGATGGCCACAAATGCGCCGATGGAGGCGTTTTCGCCGATCTTCGCCGACGCCGCAATTGCGGCCGACGGATGGATGCCCGGCGCGGGGCGCGGCGGCTGGTAGAAGAGTTCCAGAGCGCGGGCGAAATCGTGATAGGGATTCGCCGAGAGCAGAGTCGCGAGGCCCGGCACCGGGTTGGCCGCGAGGACGGCGCTGGCGCGCGTGTTCTTCAGTTTGTGGGCGTAGCGCGGGTTGGCGAGGAACGTGAGATGTCCCTCGCCGGCCTGCTCCATGCCGAGGACGCCGGTGATTTCGAGCGACGGATCGCCCTCCAGCGCGCACCCCAGGGCGGCGGAAAGTTCGTTTAGCTTCATGCCAACCATCAGGGTACGTCATGCTCTGTCCGATACAATTCTTGTTAACAATTCCGATCGAAAAGCAGAGGAGTGCGAATGCCGGTTCAACGACGTTATCTTGCAGGTTTCGTAGTGGGATGTCTGTCCCTCATCAGTCCCGTGCTGCGGGCGCAGCATGCGGACGGGCCGGCCGCCGCGCCTGCCGGGAAGAATCTGACGCAGTTGCAGAACGCCCCGGCGGATCAGATCGGTCCGGCGATGCAGTTTATCTCGGCATCACTGGGGGTGGAGTGCACGTTCTGCCATGTGGCGGGCAAGATGGAGGCGGACGATAAGCCCGCCAAGAAAACGGCGCGCGAGATGATCGCGATGACGGCGGAGATCAACAAGACGCATTTCGGCGGGCGTCCGCAGATGACCTGCTATTCGTGTCACCGGGGCGCTACGCGGCCCGTGGCGATACCGGCGGTGCTCGAGTCGGATGCGGTGGTGAAACCGCCCATGCCCGCGCCTCCGGCGGCCGGCGCCACGGCGCCCACAGCCGCGCAGATCCTCGAAAAGTATGTCGCGGCGCTGGGCGGCGAGGCGGCGGTCCGGAAGGTCACCAGCCGGGTGATGAAGGGCAGCATTCTTGCAGGCGGTTCGGAGACACCGATCGAGGTAATTACGAAGGCGCCGAATAAGCGGGTGACGATTACGCACGCCTCGGGCAGCGACAGTTTCACCGCGTTCGACGGCGCGGCGGGCTGGATGGGCAACACCGGCCGCGCGGCGCGCGCGATGTCGGCATCGGAATCGGGCGCGTCGTCGCTCGATGCCGAGTTTTATCTGGGGCTGCGGCTGGCCGAGCTTTATCCGCAACTCCGCCGGGGGCGTCCGGAAACCATCGCCGGCGTGGACTGCGAGGTTCTGAACGGTGCGAACGCCGCGGTGCCCACGCGTCCCGCGGTGCGCCTGTATTTCGCGAAGGATTCCGGGCTGCTGGTCCGGATGGTGCGGTACGCCGAAACGCCCGTGGGCCGGATGCCGACCCAGATCGACTACGCCGATTATCGCGAGACCGACGGCGTGAAGACGCCGCTGCGCTGGACGCTTTCACGGCCCAACGGACGGTTCACCATTCAGATCGCGGACGTGAAGAACAACGTGCCGGTGGACGATGCGCGATTCGTGAAACCCGCGGGTGAAGTGAAATAGCTTCAGGCCGCCTCCCCTCATGCTGGAAAACCTCAATCTGAAGCGGAAGCTTTCCGGGGAAGAGTACAACCGGGTGCTGCCGGGCCTGCAGTTGCGCCTCTATGACCTGGAGAAGGTCTGCTGGGAACTGAAGATCAAGTCGGTCTTCGTGTTCGAAGGCTGGGACGCGGCGGGCAAAGGCGGGTCCATCGCGACCGTGACGCAGCGCCTCGATCCGCGCGGTTTCAAGCTGCACAACATCGGGCTGCCGAGATCGTTCGAACTGAGCCGGCCCTGGCTGTGGCGTTTCTGGCTGCGCGTGCCGGACCAGGGCGAGATGGCGATTTTCGACCAGAGCTGGTACATGCGCCTGCTGCTGGAGCGCGTGGAGGGACTGGTTCCGGAGAGCCAGTGGCGCGCGGCATTCAACGACATCCTGGACTTCGAGCGCATGCTGGCGGACGACGACACCACCATCGTGAAGTTCTTCCTCCACATCAGCCGGAAGGAGCAGGAGCGGCGGTTCCGAAAGATTGAGGAGGATCCGCTGGAGCGCTGGCGCGTCACCAAAGACGACTGGGCGCGGCACAAGAAGTATCACGAGTATCTGGCGGCGACCGAAGAAATGCTGGAGCGGACGGAGACGGCGGAAGGTCCCTGGACCATCGTGGAGGCCAACTCGCGCCGCTGGACGAAGGTGAAGGTTCTGACCACGATTATCGCGGCTCTGGAGCACAGGCTGGGATCCAAGGCGCCGCCGCGGGAGAGTTCCGAGGAGGCGGCGGCTTCGGATGCGGATCTGCGGAGCGCAATGGAATCGCTGGAGCCTTCGGGAGAGTATCAGGATGCCTGACGCCAATGCTTGAAACTCTCGACTTAAGTCTCTCCCTGCCGCGCGATAAGTACGTCACGGAACTGACGCGGCGGCAGATTCAGCTGCGCGAACTGTCGAATCAGATTTATCAGCAGAAGCGCTCCGTGGTTCTGGCGTTTGAAGGCTGGGACGCCGCGGGGAAGGGCGGCGCGATTAAGCGGATCACGGAGAAGATGGATCCGCGCGGCTACGTGGTGTATCCGATCAGCGTGCCCGAGGGCGAAGACAAGACGCGGCACTATCTGTATCGCTTCTGGCGGCGGCTGCCGGAAGACGGGCAGATCGCGATTTTCGACCGCACGTGGTACGGGCGCGTGCTGGTGGAGCGGGTGGAAGGTTATGCCTCGCTCGACGAGTGGAAACGCGCTTACAAAGAAATCAACTCGTTCGAGCGGCAACTGCAGGATTTCGGCACGATTGTGGTGAAGTTCTGGATCCATATCTCGCGCGACGAGCAACTGCGGCGCTTCGAAGAGCGGCGGCGGATTCATTACAAGGCGTGGAAGTTGACCGAGGCGGACTGGCGCAATCGCGAAAAATGGCCGCTTTACGAAGAGGCCGTGGAAGAGATGCTGCTGAAGACCAGCACGCGCGGCGCGCCCTGGAATCTGGTGGAAGGCAACGACAAATACTGGGCCCGTGTGAAGACGCTGACACGCCTGGTGGAAGTGCTTTCCGAGGCGCTGGAGTATAAGCCCGCGGATCCCCTGAAAAAGAACCGGGCGCCGAAAAAGTAGTACCATGCAAGGCTGAAAGGCTTGTGCGTGAACTGCTTGATGAAATCGGTTGTCTCTGCGTTTTTGCTCTCCGCGGTGTCCTTGCCGGCATTCGCGGCCAGTTGTGAAAGCCTGGCTTCGCTGGCGCTTCCGAATGTAACGGTTTCGCTGGCGGAAGCGCGGCCAGCGGGCGAGTTCACGCCTCCCGGCGGCAAACCGGTGCCGGGTTTACCAGCGTTTTGCCGCGTGGCGGGGACGCTGAAGCCGTCCTCCGATTCCGATATCAAGTTCGAAGTCTGGCTGCCGGCGACGGGCTGGAACGGCAAGTTTCAGGGCGTGGGCAACGGCGGCTACGCCGGCGCGGTTGCCTATCCTTCTTTGATCGACGCGATCCGGAACAATTATGCGACGGCGTCCACGGACACCGGGCATCAGGACGGCGGCACGAGCGCGCGATGGGCTTTGAATCATCCGGAAAAGGTGACGGATTTCGGGTACCGGGCCATCCATGAGACGGCGGTCACGGCGAAGGCGGTAATTGCGGCGTATTTCGGCGAAGGGCCGAAGAAATCGTATTTTAATTCGTGTTCGAACGGCGGGCGGCAGGCGCTGATGGAAGCGCAGCGGTATCCGGCTGACTACGACGGGATCGTCGCCGGCGCTCCGGCGAATAACTGGACGCACCTGCTGTCGAGCGCGGCTTCGGGAACGAAGGCGATGCTGTCGGAACCGGCCAGTTATCTGCCGCCCTCGAAGTTGCCGGCGATTCAGGCCGCGGTGCTGGCGCAATGCGACGGGCTGGATGGCGTGAAGGACGGCGTGATTGAGAATCCGCTGGCCTGCCGGTTCGATCCGGCGGTGCTGCAGTGCAAGGGCGCGGCGGAGACGGATGCCTGTCTTACGGTGCATCAGGTAGCGACGCTGAAGACGATGTACGGCGGGCTGAAGAATTCGAAGGGCGAGCAACTGATGCCGGGACTTTCACCGGGCGGAGAGGCCGATCCCGCGGGCTGGAAACCGTGGGTCACGGGACCCGAGCCGGAGAAATCCCAGATGTTTGCGTATGGTACGCAGTTCTTCAAAAATATTGTTTACAACGATGCGAACTGGGAGTTTAAATCGTTCGATGTGGATAAGGATGTGAAGGTGGCCGATGAGCGCGTCGCGAAATATCTGAATTCAACGGACGCCGATCTGAGCGCGTTTGAGAAGCGCGGCGGGAAGCTGATTCTTTATCACGGTTGGGCGGACGCGGCGATTCCGGCGGTAAACGCGATTCAGTACTACGATTCGGTGAATAAGAAATTAGGCCCGGCGAAGGCGGCGAGTTTCGTGCGGCTTTATATGGTGCCGGGTATGCAGCACTGTTCGGGCGGGGCGGGCACGAGTTCTTTCGGGCAGCTGGGGACGCCGGATGGAGATCGCTTCCATAGTCTGGATGCGGCGCTCGAAGCGTGGGTGGAGCAGGGAAGCGCGCCTGCGGAGATTATCGCGGCGAAGCACAAGACGGGCGATCCGAAGAGTGAGGTGGTGCGAACGCGGCCTTTGTGCCCGTGGCCGATGACGGCGAAGTATAAGGGAACGGGCAGCACGGACGACGCCGCGAATTTTTCATGCGCGAAGTAATTCGTCTAAGACCCGCGCGATCTCATCGGGCGAAATATAGAAGTGCGGGGAGAGCCGCACCCAGCCCTGGCGGGCGGCCACGATCACTCCGGCGTCCTTCAGTTTCCGCACGAGCATAACGCTCTCCACGCCCGGTTTGCGGATCGAGACGATACCGGCCCCGGTTTCGTTCGAACGGCGTCCCAGGCATTCGCAACCGGCTGTCTGGGCACCTTCCCAAAGCTGATCCGCCAGACCCTGCACCACGGGCCGGATATTTTCAATACCGACTTCGAGCAGCAGATCGAGCGCGGCGCGCAGGCCGAAACAGCCGATGGTGTTCAGCGTTCCGGATTCGTAGCGCCCGGCGTCCGACCGCAGCGTCATGTCGCGCGAGGCGTAATCCGCGAAGTGCGCGAAATTCGTCCAGCCGATCTGCACGGGCTCGATAAGGTCCTGTTTTTCCTGGCGGACATAAAGCACCGCGCAGCCTTCCGGGCCAATCATCCACTTATGCGCGTCGGCGGAAAGCGCGTCGATCTTCGCGGCTTCCACATCGATGGGGAAGGCGCCCATGCCCTGGATGGCGTCCACGAAAAAGAAGCAGTTGTGGCGCGCGCAGATTTCGCCGATTTCATTGAGATTGACGCGATAGCCGTTCAGATAATTGACATAGCTGATGGCGAGCATGCGCGCGCCCTTCACAGCTTCTTCGATGCGGGAAGGTTCGTCGAAAATGGACAGCCAGCGGACCTCGACGCCGGCCGCTTCCACCTTTTTCCACGGAAAGAAATTCGCGGGGAACTCTTCTTCGAAAGCGACCATGACATCGCCGCGCTGCCAGCGCATGCCGGTTGCGACCATCGCGATGCCCTCGGAAGTGTTCTTGGTGAGGGCGATTTCGGAGGGTTTGGCGTTGATCAGTCGCGCGGTGGAGTTCCGCACGCCTTCGTAAGTCTCCATCCACGTCAGGTAGTGCAGGCTGCCGAATTCCAGAGCGTCCTGCGCCAGGTGCTGCATGGCTTCGGCGGCGCGGCGGCTCAGGGGCGAAACCGCCGCGTGGTTCAGCCAGATCAGATTTTTCGTGACGGGAAACTGCTCGCGGTATCGTTCCCAAAGCGCCTGCATCAGTTAATTCCTTCGGAAAGTTTTTTCATCGGGCGGATCATGAACAGCAACACCAGGGAGAGTAAGAAACAGAAGCCGGCCACCAGTCCGAACAGAAGCGGCAGCGGAAACGACTCATACAGGGAAGCCAGCCTGCCTCCGATAAAATTCCCCACCGAGGTGGCGAGAAACCAGGTTCCCATAATGAGTCCGATGGCCCGCGCCGGGGCCAGTTTCGTCATGGCGCTCAGACCTACCGGACTCAGGCAGAGTTCACCGATGGTGTGCAGCAGGTAAGTCAGCGTAAGCCACCAGGGGCTGACATTGGTGGAATTCGCGATCGGAATCAGAACCGCGAAACCGAGCCCGGCGAAAAGCAGTCCGATGGAGAACTTCGCCGTGCTGCTGGGATTTTTCCTGCCGAGTTTCACCCAGAGCCACGCGAAGAACGGAGCCAGGCCAAAAACCATGAACATGGAATTGAAACTCTGGTAGTAGCTGGCGAGGAAGTGCCCGTTTTCGCCGAGGGCCTTGACATCCCACGCCCGCAGATTCGTGTTGCGTTCGGCGAAAAGATTCAGCGTGGAGCCGGCCTGCTCGAAGGCCGACCAGAACAGGCTGGCCGCCAGGAACAGAACAAGAATCACCCAGAAGCGGCTTCGTTCCTGCCGCGAATACTCTTTCGATGTCAGCAGCCAGCCGAAGAACACGACGACCACCAGCAGCAGCGCGGTGCCGAAAACGTCGGAAATTCTTTCCGCGGTCACGTTCAGAATGCCGGATACGGAAAGCGCGATGGTCAGCAGGATCAGCGCGGCGGAGCCGATCAGCACCTTCTTAAACAGCAGGCGGTTTCCGCTTAGCGCGTACTGCGCGACGCCGAAAGCCATGCCGATGCCCGCGGCGAGGAACCCGTTTCGCCAGTGGGTCTCTCCGGCGAGGAAACCGCAGACCAGCGGCGCCACGAGCGCACCGATGTTGATTCCCATGTAAAAGATGGAGAAAGCCCCGTCGCGCCGCGCGTCCTCTTTGCTGTAAAGGTTGCCGACCATGGTGCTGACGTTCGGTTTCAGCAGGCCCGTGCCGGCGGCGATGGTGGCGAGGCCCAAATAAAACGGGACCATACCTGGCGTGGCCATGCAGAACTCACCGATGGTGATGCAGATGCCGCCGTAGAGCACGGCGCGGCGCTGGCCCATGATGCGGTCCGCGATCCAGCCGCCCGGCAGCGCCGCCAGGTAGGCGATGGCGGTGTAGAGGCCGTAGATCGCGCCGGCCTTCGAAGTGGGAAAGCCCAGGCCGCCCTTTGCGACCGGGGCCACCATGAAAAGGATGAGCAACGCCCGCATGCCGTAGTAACTGGAGCGCTCCCACATTTCGGTGAAAAAGAGCGTCGAGAGGCCGCGCGGATGACCGAAAAACGACCGGTCCCAGCGCGCGTTGGAGGGGTCGGCCTGAAGGGTGGACGAAGTGTCTGGCATCGGTGCTGTGAAACATTCTCTCAGTTGACTGGTGTTCGCCGCCGGGCGCGGTTCGGTACCCTGAAAGGTAGTGATCACCGATCTGGTTCAGATTCAGCGTCTGGGCGAAAAGAAACTGAAGGAGAACGAGCTTTTCCGGCGCCATATGAAGGCGCACTACTTTCCGGAGCGGCAGTTCCGGCATGTGGCGGAGGAGATCGAGGACAAGATCGATTGCCGGGCGTGCGCGAACTGCTGTAAGGTGGCGGAAACGAATATCTCGGAGCGCGACGTCGAGAAACTGGCGCGGTTTCTCCGGATTACGCCGAAGCAGTTCATTGCCGAGTACACCACGATGTCGGTGCAGGAAGAAGAGGAGGAGGAACTGATCCTGCGTCGGACCGACGCCGGGTGCATCTTCCTCGACGGAAACGACTGCAGCATCTACGAGGCGCGGCCGGACACGTGCAGCAATTTTCCGCATCTGATCCGCGGCGCCGGTTCCATCCAGAGCCGGATGTGGCAGATGATCGACCGGGCGACTTATTGCCCGATCGTTTATAACTCCCTCGAAAAATACAAGGAAATTGTCGGATTCAAGGCGCCGAAATCATGAATATTGAACTGCGGCAACAACTCGGGCTGACGAAACAGCCCGTCGCCATCGGCTTTCTGGAGAAGGCTCCTGAGGGCCTTGAAGCGTGGCAGGGCGGCGCCGTGCCGGCCGGGTGTTCGTTCTGGCGCGCGGCCTGGGAAGGCAAGAGTTTTTATACCGTCGCTGCCGATCATTACAACTGCGCGGTGGGCGCGTACACGCATGCGATTTCCGTGCCGGCCGAGCGCGGCAATGTTTTGATGGACACCATCGGTTTTATGGTCGGCAGCGGCTATCTGCGGATGGCGGAGGTGCCGGGAATTCCGGTGTTGCCCTCGACGCCCGCCTTCGTGGCCTACGCACCGGCCGGGCAGGCCGGTTTTGCGCCGGATGTGGTCTTGGTGGCCGCGAAACCGGCCTCCGCGATGCTGCTGTATGAAGCGGCGGTGCTGGCCGGGGCGGGCGATGCGCTGACGCAGACGCTGGGACGTCCAGGTTGCGCGGTGCTGCCTTTGGCGCTGAAGACCGGCGTTTCGGCGGTCTCGTTCGGGTGTAAGGGGAATCGCACGTTTACCGGTTTGCCGGAAGAGGAGTTGTATCTGGCGATTCCGGGTGCGAAGTGGGAGGCCGTGGTCGCGGCGGCGGCCGGGATTGTGGCCGCGAACGGCACGATGGAAGCGCATTACAAGGCGCATCAGGCGGCTGTGCAGGGATAAAGGACGGGCAATGGGCCGTTATCTGATCGGCGCGGGGTTACTGTTGGTGGCGGCTGGCGTGGTGGTGATTCTGGGGGAACGGGTTGGCATCCGGCTGGGCCGTCTGCCCGGGGATATCCGGATTGAAGGAAAGAGCGGCGGATTCTATTTTCCGGTCGTGACGTGTGTTTTGATCAGCGTGGTGTTGTCGCTGATTTCCTGGCTGTTCCGGTCGCGCTGAGTGATACCATTTTGATGTGAAGCTTCATCCCGAGTCCCGGCATGATCTGAACTCACCCGAGGCGGTCGAGCTCTTTCGTAAAGCTGCCAAAGCGTTCACGGTGCGGGCTGTGAAGTCCCAGGTGAGCGCGCGAAAAGTACTCGTGGACGAGGGTATCTGCACGAAGTCCGGAAAGCTAACAAAACGATATAGCTGATCCTCTTGCACAGATTATCGTCGTCGTTCGTTCTCGGATATCACGGCGGTGACGAACTCAGCTCGGGAACGGCCCGAATTGAGTCCGAAAGCTAATCCTGTGGCCCGACCGCGACCGGTTTAACGCACCCGCCCGATCTTATCCAGCGGCCAGTAAACAAAAACCGCTTTCCCGTAAATATCCGAACGGCCCACGAATCCCCACATCCGGCTGTCGTTCGACGACGTCCGGTGGTCGCCGAGCACGAAATACTGACCTTCCTGCACGCGCTGTTTCGGCAATGAAATGTGGTCGCGGTACTCGTCGGGAACGTACGGCTCCTCAATCTTCTGGTTATTCACGAAAACCCGCCCGTCGTCGATCTCCACCCAGTCGCCCGGGATGCCGATCACGCGCTTGATGTACGACTGGCTGCGGTCCAGCGGGAAGTGAAAAACCACCAGATCGCTGCGGCTGATGGCGCCGACACCGAATTTGTACTCGTATTTATTGATGAAAATACGTTCCTGATCGTTCAGGCCCGGCATCATGCTGGTGCCCTCCACCTTGACCGGCTGGTAGATAAACACGATCAGGAAGACGGCGAGCACGACGGAAATCACAATATCGCGCAGCAGGGAAAACGGGTTGAGCCCCGGGGCGGACGCGGATTCGGGCCCGGGAGCCGGGATCGGTTCTGAGGCGGGAGGCAGCGGTTCTTCCATACTTCCGAAATACTCAGCTTTATCTTATCTGACGCACGATAGACTCACTGGTGAGGATTTGAGCCCCATGAAAGTTTCCCGACGCGACCTTTCCCTGCTGCTGCCCGCGCTCGCCGCGGCGCCGGCTGCCGCGCAGGACAAAAAGATGCTGACCACCAAAATTTTCAAGTACGAAGACCTGCCCGTGAAACCGAATGGCCAGAACAAGGGCCGGGCCGTGTTCGATTGGGAAACGCACGCCGGGTCGCCGGTGGAACTGCATATGACCGAACTGGGACCCGGCCAGGCGCCGCATCCGCCGCACCAGCATGTGCACGAAGAAGTCCTGATGCTGCGCCGGGGCGTGCTGGATGTCACGGTGATGGGCAAAACGTCGCAACTGACGCCGGGCTCGGTGATCTACGTCGGGTCGAACGAACTGCACGGCTGGAAGAACCCCGGGCCGGAGCCCTGCGAATACTTCGTGATTGCGCTGGGCAAGAAGGGTTAACGCCGCGACCGGAAAATCGCTCTCGCGAGCGTGTTGAAGCCTTCCACCAGCGGTCCCGGCGTTTCCGCCCGGCAGGCCAGATCGATGCTGGTCAGCCCGCCCGCCGGCAGAAGCTTGCGGCAGACCACGCCCGAATCGCGGATCTTCTCCACCGAGGCCGGCGCGATGGTCACGCCCAGCCCGGCGCCCACCAGGCGCAGGATGGTGAGCCATTGCGGGGCTTCCTGCACCACGTTGGGCAGGAAGCCCTGCTTTTCGCAGATCCGCATCGTTTTCTCCCACGCGTGGCTGCCCATGGAGCGGGCGAAGAACACGAACGGCTCGTCCCGCAGGCTTTTTACCGGAACGCCGGGGCTGCGCGCCAGCGCGTGGCCCTTCGGTACCACGGCGACGAACGGTTCCTTCACGACGGACTCGATCTGCAGGTCGCCGGAGGGGTCGGTATCGCGCGCGAAGCCCGTATCGACGGAGCCTTCGCGGATCGCTTCGATGAGTTTCGCGGTGTAGAGTTCGCGCAGGCGCAGTTGCACGCGCGGATACTGCTGCCGGTAGCGGCCCAGCACCTCCGGCAGCGCGGTCAGCATGGCCGAACCCGCGAAGCCGATGGTCAGTGTTCCCACTTCGCCGCGCGCCACGCTGCGCACCGCTTCGAGGTCGTCGCCGACGCGCGCCAGCGTGCGCCGGGCTCTTTCCAGCAGGGCTGCGCCCGCGGGCGTGAGTTGCACCGACCGCGAGGACCGCAGGAACAGGGCATACCCGATCTCCTCTTCGAGCCTGCGGATCTGCTGCGAGAGCGGCGGCTGGGCCATGTGCAGGCGCCTCGCCGCATTTCCGAAATGCAGTTCTTCCGCGACGGCCACGAAGTAGCGCAAATGCCGGAGTTCAACCGATGCTTCCATATCGAAAACGTCCTGATCCGTTCTAACAATATATTGGACGTTTTAATCGCTTCACGTCTACAGTGGAAGATATGGAAACGACGGCCACCCCCGCGATCACTTTTCGCCGCTTTGAACCGGGCGACGAGATCGCCTTCCGTGAGCTGAACGAAGTCTGGATCGTGCGGCATTTCACGCTGGAGGAACCGGACCGCAAGGTGCTCGGCGACCCTGCCAACTGCATTCTGAAGCCGGGCGGCGAGATCCTGATGGCGACGAAAGACGGACGTTCCATCGGGTGTTGCGCGCTGCTCTATATGGAGCCGGGCGTGTATGAGGTCGGGAAGATGACGGTCCACCAGGATTTCCGCGGGCTCGGCATCGGCAAACAACTGCTCGATGCGGTCATCGGCCTCGCGAAGCAGCGCGGCGCGACGAAGCTGTTTCTGGAATCGAACTCGAAACTGCAGGACGCCGTGCACCTGTATGAGGCGGCGGGATTCCGGCATCTGCCGCCGGAACGCGTGCACCCTTCACCGTACGCGCGCTCGAACGTTCACATGGAACTGCTGCTGAGTGAGTAGGGCGGGGAACTAAACGTTCCCCTTCTTCATCTCGTCCGCAAGGTACTCGGAAGCGCGCATTGAGAGCGACAGAATCGTCATGGTCGGATTCTGCCAGCCGCAGGTGACGAAGCCCGAGCCATCCACCACGAAGAGGTTTTTGATGTCGTGGCTCTGGTTCCACTTGTTCAGCACGCTGGTCTTCGGATTGTCGCCCATGCGCGCCGTGCCCACTTCGTGGATGCTGTAACCGGGCGGATAGAACTTGTCCGTCTTCGACAGAATTTCCCATCCGGCGGCCTTAAAAAGCTCTTCCATGGTGTCGGCGGAATCCTTCGCCATGTTCAGTTCGTTGTCGCTGTCCTTGACATCGACATGCAGCACGGGAATGCCCCAGGCGTCCTTCACGTCTTTATTGATGCGAACGTGGTTTTCGTAGCGCGCCACGCGCTCGCCGTAGATGCTGCCGGAAACGCAGGAACCCGCGTAGCTGTCGAGCTTCGTCTGCAGTTCATCGCCGTAAGCCGCGAAGTGGTTCGGGCTCGCGCTGCCGCCGCTGCCGATGATCATGCAGTAGCCCTTGATGAAGTTGCGCTTCTCCGTCTTTCTCAGATTGCGGAAGCGGGGGATGAAGACGCTGCCGCCCATCTGTCCGGGCTTCGCTTTGCCGTCGCGCGCTTCCGGCACGGAGGCCACCACGGAGACGCCGTAAATCTGGTCATGCAGATAATGGCCAAGCATGCCGCTCGAATTCGCGATGCCGGAATTCAGCAGCAGCCGTGTGCTTTCGAGCGTCCCCGCCGCCAGCACCACCACGCGCGCCTTCACGTGCATTTCGCGCCTGGAGTGCCGGTCCACGAAGTGCGCCCCGTTGGCGCGGCCGGTCTTTTTGTCCACGGAGATCTCGCGCACGATGGCGTTCGAGACCACGTCCAGCTTTCCGGTTGCAACGGCATCCGGCAGCAGAAGATTGATGGAACTCGCGAGGCCGTTCTGACCCTGCGCGGAACGCATTTTCGAGACGCCGATCTCGCGCGCTTTGCACAACTCGGAGATCTTCTTAATCGTCTCGCTGTCGGGCGGATAGCTCGGCTCGATGAAGTTACCGTCCGGAAACTGCGGCCAGCCTTCCTTGCGGCCGACTACCTTGAAGATGCCTTCCACCTGCGAGTAGTAAGGCGCAAGGTCGTCATGGCTGATGGGCCAGTTATCGCCGGTGCCATCGATCTCGGCGGCCTTGAACTCGAAATCGCTCAGGCGAAAAGACTGCCGCGCCCAGAAGAGAGATCGCCCGCCGAGCAAGCGCACGCGCACCCAGTTGTAGGGCTTCGCGGGGTCGTACGTGTAGGGGTTTTCCTTTTCGTCCACCCACTGGTTCGCGTTGAACTCGTTGGCCTGATAGACGTGGCTCAGGCGGCCAGGTTTGTTGAAGCCGCGCCAGGGCAGTTCATGCGCCGCTTTGGTGACACGGTCCTTCTCGTAGTCGGCTTCGGGGCCGGCGTTGAGCATCAGGCAGGAGATGCCCTTTTTGGTCAGGACACTGGCAGCCATGCCGCCGGAGTGGCCGGAACCCACAATCAGAACGTCGTATTCTTTCTTAGCCACGCGCAGTCCGCTCCCTAAACCGGATCAATCGGATTCCAATACAGGCCCACGCCGCCGAAGCCGCGGCGTCCGGAGTTCGCGAGCGCCTTGGTGGCTTCAAGCGAATTCCGGGTAGCGGTCCGGATGTCCTGATGAGCTTCGAAGATGAAGTGTTTGAGCGGATCTTTCGGCGGATCGTAGACCCACGCGACGGGCACCACGAGAGGCTTCAGGATGGCGTCGGCCTGGGCGTTGTTCAGCTCGCCGAAGCCCTTGCCGAACTGCTTGCGCGCGGCGGCGTTCAGCCCGTCGAGGCCGCCCTTGTAAAGCTGCTGGCGGTCGGCGGGCGAGGCGGAGATCAGGAAGTCCAGGAACTCGACCGCGTCGCAATCGAGCGCGCCGATGTTGCCTTTGAGGGGCGGGGCGAGCATCCCGGCGAGTTTGCGCAACGCGGCGTATTGGGTGGCCGAAAAATAGCGCGCCACGGTGGCGCCGGCCTCGTCCGCCTCCACGACGGGGATCTTCGGGACTTCGCTCGAGCCGCCTCTTCCGCCGCCATTCCCTTGTCCTCCCGCGCCCCGGCCCGCGCGACCGGCAGCAGCGGCCGGCGGAGCCGCCTGCTGGGCCGCAGCCTCTTCGGAAAGCAGCGATGTAACAGCGGGCGCGGCCGCGAATGCAGAGAGAAAGCGCCGTCGTTTCATAAGTCCTTTACGCTATCATGCCATGCTGGTCTGAACATGCTTCCGGGCGGACTTTGGCGGCAACCCGACTTTCTGAAACTGTGGACGGCGCAGACCGTTTCGCAGATCGGTTCCGCCATCAGCGCCCTCGGCATACCTTTGACGGCGCTGTACGTTCTGCACGCTTCCACGCGGCAGATGGGCTATCTGGGCGGCGCGGGCGGCGTGGCGATTCTGTTTTTCGGGCTGTTCGCGGGCGCGTGGGCGGATCGTCTGCGGCGCCGGCCGATTTTGATCGCCGCCGATCTGGGACGCGCGGCGCTGCTGACGACCATCCCCTTAGCCGCCGTTTACCACCGCCTCACCATGCAGCATCTCTACGCCATCGCCGCCGCCACCAGCATCCTCACGGTGTTTTTCGACGCGGGTTATCATGCGTATCTGCCGTCATTAGTGGCGCGCGAGCAATTGGTGGAAGGAAACAGCAAACTCGCGCTGAGCGCCTCCACGGCGGAGGTGGCGGGACCGGCGCTCACAGGCGCTCTGGTCTATCGGCTCACAGGTCCGGTGGCCATTCTCTTCGATGCGCTGTCTTTCGTGTTTTCCGCCGTCTGTCTGGCGCTGATCCGCATGCCCGAGCCGCAGCCCGAACCGGCGCCGCAACCGCATCTGTTGAAGGAAATCGGCGAGGGGCTACGGGCCTGCTGGTCAGACCCGGTGCTGCGCGCGCTGTCCCTCCGGACGGCGACGGGCTCGCTTTGTCTGGGCTTTATCAGCAGCCTGTACATGCCGTTCGTGGTGCAGGATCTGCATGTGAATCCGGTGCAGTTGGGCGGGATTGTTTCGATCGGCGGCGTGAGCAGCGTTCTGGGCACTTTCCTCGTCGCGTGGCTGCTGCGGCGCTTCGGAACGGGGCTGACGCTCATCGCGAGTTCGCTTACGACGGGGTTCGCGTTTGTGCTGGTTCTGCTGGCGCACGGCTCGGTCGCGCGCTGTCTGTTTTTTCTTGGCGCGGCGCAGTTATTCGATGCGGGCTGGTCGGTTTTCAGCATCGCGCAGCAGAGTCTGATGCAGACCATCACGCCGAATCATTTGCTGGGGCGCGTCAGTTCGGCGCTGAATCTGTT
>Ga0118677_10006700_pt1 | contig 19374 bp, 20 predicted proteins | sample AliMusrvi5mmetaG_FD_86154 | JGI IMG/M metagenome (GOLD analysis project Ga0118677, IMG submission 86154)
AGATCAGCAATCAGATGGGAAAATAAAAAGGAGGGGAATGCAGGATTTCAGAAAAAAAGAGATGGCGCAGGTGGCTCAGTTTTCGTTAGCAGAGGTGGTTCAATTTTGATTAGCGTTGAAGAGTATGGCCACTAGGAAAACTGTAGCCGGAGAAAATTAGCAATGAATCTTCAAAACTAGGGCGGTTACGATGGAAGGCAATTTTAAGGAAAAAGCTCAGGATCATGCCACCGGGCAGGACAAGTCCCATGGCCAGCAACCGATACCAGCACCGCTTCCACCACAAGACAAGCGCGGTTACTGTCGCAAGGCCCGTCACCCACGTTGACGCGGCGAGAGCGGTCACGAATTGCATTGTTACCATCATTCCGGGAGTCCGGTGCTCGTGGAACCACTCGGCGATATTTTTGTCGAGGATCGTCAGCGGGTCGCCGGTGACTACGTCCTCGGCGATGCCACCGAACAGCCAGGATGCACCAACAATGAGCAAAACCCCAATCGTCAGATGAAGTCCCATAGAGCCGTGCGGCGAGAGACGATCGAGAAAGAATTCCAGTTGGGGAAAAAATCGTCGACGCGATGCCACCATATGCGGATGCGCCGTTACCGCCTGCCAGCGCCGCTTGATATCGTCTTCATGCCGCCCCAGCCAGCGCCAAAGCCAAACCAAGGCGATGGCAAGCAGGAGCGCACCACCGACGATTTTGCCGGCGACACCGATCCATTTTTCGGCAACACGCCAACTTTCCCCTGCGAAATAACCAACCAAAATGAACACGGTAGCCCAGACGATGCAGCCCTGCGCATTAAAGATGAGAAATTTCAGATAGGGCATGCGCCTTTCCCCAGCAACGAACGGCATCAACGACCGGAACAGATGTAGGAAATGACTGCTGAAAACGGCTTTACCGCCATGTTTTTCAAGAAAACTGTCAACACGAGCCAGGTGTTCCTGATGCAACCCAAAACGCCCACTATGTATTACTAACCAGCCTCGTCCCAAATACCGCCCCAGTTCGTAGCCTATGCTGTCACCGAGAATAGCGGCGACAGCGATCACAAAGATAAGGACATCCAGATCGAACACCCCTTGTTCCGCAAGAAAGCCTCCCACCAGCACCAGGCTTTCACCCGGCATAAATAAGCCCAACAATGCTTGGCACTCCAACGCCACGACAAGAAATATCACAAGGTAACCCCAATGTCCGAGGTGGCTGACAAAATTGATCAAATAATCGAACATGGCCCTGCTTCGGCTCCTAGGGGTGTATGAACAAAAAACCGGCTGATCAACCTGATGCGCCTTCCTGCATGATTTTCACTATCGTGCACAACCGGCATCAAGGTGCAATGCATATTGGCTCCTTATGACACTCTCTTAAAATCGATAAATCCCCGTTCCACATTGGTACTGACCAGTTGCACTCGGAGTCCGTGGCCAACATCCATACCTTCAAAACCGCTCTCCAATCTTCCTTCAATGGGTGGGTGAAGAAGACGGACCCATGTGCCTTTGTTCGATGCGCCGGTAACAATGGCATCGAACTGCTCTCCGATCCTCGACTCCAGGAGCATTGCCGCGGCGGATTTTGTGACCTGTCTTTCAACTTTTTTCACTGCGTCTTCTTTTTCGGTGCAGTGCTTGGCGAGCGCTGCCAATTCGTCGTTCTCGTAGGGCAGGGAACCTCCCGCCATAGCTGCTTTCAGCAATCGTTGGGTAATGAGATCGGGGTATCGGCGGTTCGGGGCGGTGGAGTGCGTATAATCCTTGACTGCCAGACCAAAGTGACCGAAGGCACTGTCTCCCGAAAGTTGGACGGCGTATTCACCCGGACCCAGGAGTTTGATGACGCTCAAAGAGAGATCGGGAAAGCGAAGAGGATCAGCGGCTTTTGCCGATACTAGAAATTGCTCCAAGGCCTTGGCGTCGGGTCCTTTGGGTAACACCACACCCCTCTCTGCAGCAAGCTCCATGATCCGGTCCCAGCGTTTGGGAGTGCGAACCACACGGCGCAGCGACGGAAACTTTTTGGCAGCAAGATATCGTGCCGTAACACCGTTGGCAGCGATCATGAAGTCCTCAATAATTTCTTTGGCCCTGTTCTTTTTTTCGGCCTCCAGGGCTTTGAGTTTATCACCGTCAAATACCGGACGTGCTTCAACTGTTTCAAGATCAAGCGCACCGTGCAAATGCCGGAGGGTTTTCAGTTTCTGGGCTAGACGGTCCTGAAGCCGAAGGTTCTCAGCGAGACCTTTGACCGTTTCGATCTCTTGCGGTATCGGGCCATTTCCCTCGAGCCAGAGGGCAACACTGTTGTAAGCCAGCTTAGCCCGATTACGGACTGTCGCTCCATTAATGCTCGAACTCTGAATCGATCCATCTCCAGTGAGGACTATTTCAACAACAATGGCAAGGCGGTCTGATCCATAGTTGAGGGAGGTGAAATCCGTGGAGAGTTTCTCAGGCAGCATCGGGAAAATCCCGGCAGCCGTATAGACGGAGGAAGTATTCTGCTGCGCATGATGATCAAGTGCCGATTGCTTTTTTACGATCACGTCAACGTCGGCAATGGCGACAAAGATTTTTGCCGCCCCATTGGGCAGGGCTTCGGCAACGGTAAGTTGGTCCAAATCGCGCGAATCATCGTTGTCGATGGAGCACCAAAGAAGGTTTCTGAGATCGCGCGTGGAGCCCCCTGTCCGCGTCGCTGGCCCATGGATTTCGTCAAGTTCTGCGATCGCCTGGAGTGGAAAATCTGGAACAAGCCCTCTTTCAAGCATCGCCCGATGGGCAATTCGTTGAAGGATCGAATGGTGTTGTCCGTCGTTTGTATTCGTCATATTATCACCTTCCCGAAATACCTCATTATGGTTTCATTCCAATTATTCCTCAGCATGTGCGATTCCGATAATTTCTTTTGCAATATCCTCAGATGAAAGAATAGAATCTATATAGCCGCTTGCTATTGCACTCTCAGGCATATCCGGCTGCCCGGCTGTATCGGGCTTTTGCGCAATGGTAATGCCGCCCACTTCTTTTATAGCCCCCAGCGCTGCTGCTCCATCCCCATCAAAGCCGGAAACAATGACAGCGACCAGTCTGCCGTCCCAATGCTCTGTCAAGGAGCGCATAAAAACCGTAATCACGTCGGGCCAACCTCTGGGCTTTGATATCGGCTTGAGACGGAATTCTCCATCAAGAACGTGCAAATCACGCTTTTCCGGGATGATAAACACATGGCCCGGTTGGATCAGCAATCTTTCCGTAATCAACTCAACCGGCATCTTTGTGTAATGCGGGAGAATCTCATGGAGCATGGTAGCCACGGTTCTCAGGTGATTAACAATGACGATGGCAACACCCATATCGAACGGCAGATGCTTCAATAACCGGATATAGGCATCGAGGCCACCGGCCGAACCGCCCACACAAACGACAGGAAAATCTTTGGCTACCATATGCGAATACAAAGGTTGGGTAAGCATAATTTCCATTGATTAGCCGTAATTTAGTAACATTCAAAAAATCTTCCTTTTGTACAATCTATTTTTGTGCCATAAAACCCCTTCCCTGCGATGTCAACAGAGTTAGGATTTGGGCATGGAATACAATTTAGAGATAGCACCAATATAGAGCAACATGAGGTGTATATTCGAGAGCCACTGCCTATAAAATGGGAGTTCGATTACGACTTCAAGATTCTGTCTGCCATTGAGATTGGCGTGGCAATGATCAGGGGGGGGGAGGCCCATAGCAAAAATGATGAGGTTGCAAGGAGTTCTGTCATGCCTCAGCTGATTCTTAGCCCTAATCGGAAGATTAATTGTATTTTTGGCCTTGGAACCGGTTTTATGCTAGGGAACACCGAGTTTACACGCCACAAGCTGGGTGGGCCGATGCTGTTCGCTTCAAAGATTGGCATTCAGTTCATGCTTGGGCAGCATTGGAATATTGGGTATTTTTATTTTCACCAATCAAATGCTGGATTGTACGACTGTAATGCCAGCTTGAATATGCATCAGCTGGTATTTTCTTATACGTTTTAACTCTAGAGCATGAAAGGAGTGCCGACCGGTTGTCCGTCAGCCACCAGTATCGGTGCCTATGATGACAGCCTCGAACATATCGCGGCGGTGGAAGTCCGGGTCGACATCGGCAATTTTCCTCCACCGGAACCCTTGGGTATTTTTTCAGCAACAGGGTTCCGGTGGCAGAAAATCCTAATGAAGGGGTGATTGATTAGCGTTGATTTCCTTCGTGATCATTTGAACGATTTGAATGATCTCCCCTCCCTCTTTCAGACGAATTTCCTCTCCCCCTTTCAGACGGGTGTCGCGATTCCCTTTGGCGTTGCAAATTCTCAACACCCCAGGTTTGATTCTTCTCCCAATGATTACTCGTTTTCCAGCTTCTCCAATTCCTTTGGACTTCAACATGAGATATTGGTTGAATGTTCCATTGTTGTCCGCGCCAATGTCCTTCTCGATAATCGTTTCTCCAGCCACTGGGTACTTCACGATAAAAAGAAGGCGTACTTCTATAGTGTTGCCAGCCGGAGTTATAAGTACGCGAGCGATACCACCTTCCTTCCCAAGGACGCCACCACCAGCCATCTGAAAAAAAGATTTCTTCTTCGACGTCGGGAGCCACATAGACATAGGTCTCAGGCACCACCACCAACCTCGGCGGTGCTGAAAATTCGATATGCGGAGGCATAGGAAAGTTTACGCGGACATTCGGAGGCCTTGGAAAGTTGATGTGGATACTCGGAGGCGGAGGAAAGTCTATGTATACCCCAGCCATCGTTGGTAAAGGAGATAAAGACATCATTGCCAACAGTGACGTTCCTAAAATCATTTTTTTCATCTTTGCAACCTCATCTAAACTTCATTGCCATGTCCCATTTTCCCCGTCGGTACCTTGAAATTATAATCTATCGGTATCTATTGCTATCAGGAAAAGTGAAGACGTCTTGAACGTACCTTTCCCATGTATCGGGATGAGGCGTATTTTTCTTACATATTGCTTTGACACATTCTTTACCAACTCGCAAGAGACTGTTTTTTATATACTGTTTGTATTAGCAAGTTTTGCGCCAGATACCCAACACCATCAATCATTCCATCTATCACACCGATTTGATGGAACAAAGAGAAAACCAAGTTTTGCAAGAACAGTCACTATCAACCTCTTGCTAGTGGTCACATTTGACCGTTGGTTACATTTAGCCATTTCCTAAAGGCAGTCATAGCAGTTTTGACATTTGCCGCATCTTCACTTCCCGGGCCGACCCCAAAAATCAATGACGCACACGGTCTCGTAGCGGGGGTGGGAGCCGCAAGAGACTCCGGCCCTGTCAAAAATAGGATCGAACTGATTTTTTCGGTGACCCCGGTTTGGCACACCATCGTCGATAAGCAGCTGCATAACCATGCCCCGCTCCGAGTTGGGTCCATAGGCGATGTTTTCGCCAATCATTCTCCCCTCTATTTCATGACGTTTGACCCGTACTAAAATCCCTCCGCTCTTCACACCATTATGGCCGGTGGCACCTGATTTACCCTGCTCCTCGACCAGCTCTGCGGCGGCGGCAGCAAGACCCGCCGACCAACCGAGAGCTGGGAGTGGTTTTTGGCTGACGAGGAAGTTGATCGCTTCATCAACCGCGATAGCCCCTTCGTTGGTCTCTATAACTGGGACCACTCCCGGAAGTCGATAGAATTTCCCCTCGAAGTGACTGCGAAAATCTTTTAGAAATCCAGCATATAAACGCGGTTCAGTGCGAGCCAAGTTAATCTCCTCCAGAACCGCCCTATCGCTGATTCCTGGTGTTGCGCAAGCCAAGTTAACAAATGCAGAAAACAGTGAGACGACTAGGAGAACGCCTTGGAGTATTCTGAAATCAGGAAACAAAGCATTCCCCTTCACTGATCAATTGTCTGACCTCTGTAAGGAATTCATTTGTGAAGTGGCAATTCTGAATATTTTTCATGCCTACCTCTCTTGCCTGATTTTTTCCCAATGGGAATCCACTTTTCTGCAAATTTTGCTCACACAGGATGACGGGCGGTGAGTGTCATTGAATTTTTCTTTCATTTTCACCTCAACCTGCACTGCAATATCTTTCCTCGGTTTTTTTTAAAAAAATACTGTCAGCTGATACAACCATGTTTGCATGAGTGTTGGCAACGTTCCGCACCAACATTTCTAACTATATTGCGTACTCTATGCCCACGTTGCGATGATCGATCGCGATTCCGTCGCGAAAGTGGGGGCTTGCCTGCCTCGTCTGCAAACGGAGAATTCAAGCCACACTCCAACTCAATGCCAAATTCTATGAGTAACTGATCATCGTTGGAACAACTCCAATCCCAATCAATGCCGAACTTATCACCGAATTCACGGGCCTGTTCTGTCGAGAAATGTTGTTTGGCTAGCATGATGTTTTTCTCCTCAGGTATGAATGAGAACTGCAACCGGATGTATGACCTATCGGTCTACTTGATACGCAGCCACATTCGTGGTTTTCCCTCCATGGCGGGGTGAAATCATAATAGTTGTAGATGCATTCTCCCCAGAGTGTGTCTGAGAAATCAGGCCATGTTTCGTTCTCGTCAAATCCGGGAGCGCTTGCCAGTTTCTCTTTTTCAACATTGATAATGAGCTTGTTTTCAATCCCGGAGAACTCGAAGGCATCCCACGGTATGGCAAACAGCTTGTTGCCTATGCCAAGAAAACCGCCGTAGTTGAGAACTGCATATGTTACGCGGTTCTTTTTGGCGTCAATCACCAAATCGAGGATCTTACCCATATTCTCATTCTGACGGTTGACCACAGACTCGCCGATGATCTTCGATGCTTTGACAAAACCGTACATGGCTAATGGGTTCTCGATTGTTTCTTTCATGAAGCACTCCTTTTGTTTGGTTCCTTTATAACTTTGGTTGGAAATTCGTTTTTCCCGTTACTCATTTCTTATAATTCAATTCTTGTGCCAGGCTGCAATTCTATCAAGACATGCCATCTACCAATATGAGATTATTAAATAAATACATGAACATTAAAACCGAAAGACAGTCAGTATCAATCAGCAAAAATGGTTGCACTTAACCTGTGGTCACATATGACCATATTTTCTAATTCCCCCAAAATCATGCCTGCACCGGCTGCAACCAATGATTGTTATGCCAAGAACCACTCTCAGTATGTTGAAACAGGACAAAACCAAAGGACATTAATCTGAGGTTTTGGGGGTTATATGCGACCCACTGGTTATATTCGGCCTTTCCACAACGGTATTTCGGAATTTCAATACTCCCATTGTTCGAGCTATTTTCCTTTCAATATTAAGACGATGAACACGCTACGATGAATATTTCCATGTATGGCACGGGGATTGATACATAGCAAGGGAGAGAATGATGTTGAAAAACCTACAAAGGAGAAAAACCATGGGAGATAAGGGCGGTAAAAAAGGCAAAGATAAACACCAAAAACAAGAAATTGAAAAACATAAGCAGAAAGACAAGGAAAAAATTGATAAACAACCGAAAGCGAAGCCTTAACTGATATTGTTGGATTAACACTCGTGATGAACTGACCTCTTTCCCCTCCCATAGCCAAAAGGGAGTGGATAGCCGCCTATCAAGCGCCCACAGAGAAAATCAGTTCATCACATCTCATTTTATCACCTCCAATGCTTTCGGAATCCTCAACAAAGGTTTTTTATGAATGACAATCCACAGGAACTCTTATCGCCGGAGGACTGTACCAATAGAATTCTTGAACTGAGCGGGGTAGCATTTGAGCCGGCTATCGCTGCTGACCTCTGGCCTAACATTTTAAAGCATAAATGGCTTCTCTCGGAAAAACTCGAACGAGATGTCGGATTACGAACTGCTTGCATCGACTTTCTGGAAAATTTGGAGCAGGTTCCTGATGAGAACATAACCCCTCAACGGGGCAATATTCTGAAAGAGATGGGGGCGCAAACTATCAGTAGAGAACTGTGGGATACCATATCCGACTCTCAACCCCCCAAACAGCTGGTTCAACGCAGAATCATCTTACCCCTTATGGAAGAAGGACTTTCGCTAAAACACGGGGTTGTGCCACCAAAGGCTATCGTTTTTTTCGGACCTCCCGGTACAGGGAAAACCCATTTTGTCAAGGCCATCGCCGGTGTCTTGTCCTGGCGCTACATAGAAGTCGTGCCCAGCATGCTCATGGCAGACGGGGTAGAAAAAATAGGTGCCAACTTACGGGAAGTAATGGAAGAGGCAAGAAACCTTGACGAAGTGGTTCTCTTTATTGATGAATTCGAAGAGATCGCCGGCAGTCGCGATATGGCTGATCGGATTGATAAATCCATCACCAACGAATTTCTCAAACAAATTCCTTTACTCAAGGAGCAGGAGAACAAGATTCTGCTGGTCTGCGCCACCAATTACATCCGAGATTTGGATGCCGCAATGCTTCGTCCGGGCAGGTTTGACTGTATCATTCCGGTTGGCGGCTTAGACAAAGAGGGAAGGACAACTATTCTCAAACATTTTCTTGCAAAGCTCAATACCGGACAAGTTGATCTGAATCGCCTGGTGCAAATGACATCAGGATTCACTCCGGCGGACATAGAGTACCTGTTCCAGCAAGTTGCCCATTTTGCCTTTGAACAGGAGCTTGCCAGTAAAAAAAATTATCTGGTAACTGCAGAAACATTTAGTCACATCACACCGATAGTACAGCCGTCTTTGAGTGATGAAGTGCTTGAAGAGTTCGAGAAGGACAGCATCAATTATTCACGAGTTTAATACCTCATGAAAAAAGCGGAGATGCTTCGATGGATACCGATACTCTTACAACCAGCTCCTGCCGTATTTGCGGAATTCGATCTGATCCTTCCCAATTGTTTTGTATCAACTCCAGGTCGGACCAGATCGATAGAATCAGTAGAACAAGCGGTTATTGAGTAACCGGCTCACCAAACGGATTGAGACGCCCCGCTGCTGCTACATCAACCGTCACATACAGGTTGGCCTGGGTTTTCCCCAAGATACCGGTGGGATCTTCAGACAGCACTACCATACACATTCTATTGGGTTTGGAAAAAGCAAGCATGGAGTTGTGATAAGACGCTTCGCCCACCAGTTTCCACTTATGATTGCGCATGGAAGCGATCATATAGTCGCGTAACGAGCCTATCTGCACTCTGCCTCTATACACATGTATACCGCCTTGGAATGAATCCGTACGCATCGCCATGCTTTTATCAGGGTCAAGAACCATTTCGATCGGCAATTCGATGTCACCGTAACCTTCGACCAGGGTAGATACCGGGGATAATTCATCTTCTTTTATGGGTTGGGCGCTTGTAGGACGACCGGTGGAACAGCCGGACAGCATATTCAGCATGAGAAGCAAAGCACATCCACAACCAATTTTTTTCACTACTGAATTCATCTGCATAATGTATACTCCCCTTTGGAAATTATTATATAAATAACCTTTCACTTCGTACTGAAATAACCATCCGAGTCGAAATACTTCAGAAAACCAACATTGATTTCTGAGGTAAAAATGTAACAGATCAATAAGAAACGGTTTTTTGCTTTATACCATACTCTGTCGAGAATTCGAACTGTTTTACACTGAATAAATTCTTCCTCATGCAACAGTTTTCGGCAATGAGTTTCTTTTAAAAATGAGCATATACCCAACGCAGGTGGCTACTCAGTTAAAACTATACTGAAATTGTGTTGTTAGTAGCAATTTCCGAGGAGTTGCAAACGGTGTCCGATCAATTCGAGAAGGTTGCGATTACAAAACTCCCTATTCGCTTGGGCCAGTTTCTCAAACTTGCCAATGTTGTTCAGGATGGCTTCGAAGCGACGATGAGAATACAAAATGGTGAAGTAAAGGTAAATAACAAGACAGAAACCAAACGGGGCAGAAAACTCCAGGCGTTGGATGAGATCACCTTCGGCAACAAAACGTGGTGCATCACAACAGCCTTGTGACGAAGCTGTATTTATGGGACCAGTTTTACGTTGATGTCTCGATTCCGTCGATTAACAACCTTCATCCTTCAACTTACCGTTTTCCCATCGCCTGAGAAACTCAATCAAAATCCTCACCCCAAAGCCGGAAGGCCCCTTTGGTATATAGGTTTTTTCTGTGAAATCCCAAGCTGTTCCGGCGATGTCGAGATGCGCCCATGGAGTTTTTCCAACAAATTTGTGCAGATATTCTGCTGCCGTAATGCATCCAGCCGGTTTTCCGCCGGTGTTTTTAATATCCGCGATCTGCGATTTGATTTGCTTGACGTACATTTCTCCCAAGGGTAAGCGCCAGAGAGGTTCGCCACAGGCCTTGCCGACCGCGATCAGTTCTTTCGCCAGTTGCTGGTTGTTACTGAAAAGGCCGGAATAGTGGTGTCCAAGGGCAAAAATCACCGACCCGGTAAGTGTCGCCAAATCGATGACACAATCCGGTCGAAATTTTTCAATCCCATATGCCAGTGCGTCGGCGAGGATCAACCGTCCTTCCGCATCCGTGCTTTCAATTTCAGCCGTAATCCCACCATAGTGAGTTATAATGTCGCCGGGTTTCAAGGCTCCGCCACCAGACATGTTATCCGTGGCCGGAATTATCGCCACCACCCGCACCCCCGGTTTTTCGCGACCGACGGTCTCCATCGCCGAGAGGACGGCGGCCCCGCCGCACATATCGTACTTCATGTCCATCATGCCCTGGGCGGGTTTGAGACTGATCCCTCCGGAATCGAAGGTGAGTCCTTTGCCTACCAAAAGTATGGTTTCTCCTTGCCGCTCCGGAACATATTCAAGAATAATAATTTTCGGCGGTTCCTCCGAACCCTGATTGACGGCAACTATCCCCCCCATACCAAGATCGACCATATCCTTTCTTTCGAGAATCGTACACCGCAGTTGAAGATTCTTCGCAAGTTCCATAGCATGTTTGGCAAAATGTGAGGCAGTCCAACCATTACCCGGCTCATTGGCCATATCCCGTGCGGTAATCACCGAATTTGCACTGTTGCCTGCCTTGACAGCGCTACGACGAATGGCTTGCAAACGAGTCGTGACCAGCAATTCCACCTTTGTAAGGCCCTGGTAGGGGTTTTCTTGGGTGTTTTCCGTCTTATATTTGAGAAATTGATAGTCACCAAGAAGGACACCTTCACTTAAAAATTCGCCGATAACAGTATCAGGCAACCCGTCATAGGCAGGCATACAAATACCAACACTTGCCACCTTACAGTTTTTACACTGCGAGGCAATCCCTCCGCCGGCGGTGCGCATCACTTCGTTTTTCACATTGTTATCGGTGATACTGCTCACACATCCCAACCCAACCAGGAGCAGTCTTCGGCATTGGAATTTTTCAGCCATTGGTCCAAAGGGAGGATACAATTGAAGCTGTTCCTCTTTTTTTCCGGTAAACTCCTTATACTCAGCCAAAGACTCAAGAATCGGGCGAAAACGGTCATCCCCGATAAAGTTTCCCTTTTCGTCCAGAGCCACAAGGATGACCAGCAGGTCTCCCGAATATTCTTCGATTTTCTTAGTGGAAACAACAAGTTTTGTATTTTTCATGGAATATCCGCTGGAGATTTCGACAAAATTATCTTCTTCGCCCTTTATTCTCAGACAATTTACAGTATAATTCAAACATCATTACAGAATATTTACATATTTCTTCAGCAACCAGGCGCTTCAACCACTGTTACCTTCCTTCAGTGCAGGCGGGTACATTCGTTTTTAAATGGAGTTTTACGCGGTGATCCAAAGCCTTGTTCTATCCGTTTCCCTTGCCGTGGTGATATCCGCCATATGTTCGCTTTGCGAGGCGGTTCTCTATTCCATTAGCGTCAGTCAGGTTGAAATGCTCAAAAAAAGTGGGCATGCCAGCGCTGAACATCTGCAAAATCTGAAGTCGGACATTGACGAACCCATTACTGCATTACTGACGCTGAACACCATTGCCCATACGATTGGCGCTTCGGTTGCCGGTGCGGCTTCGGCAAAAATCTTCGGTGAAGAAAACCTTATCCTGTTCTCCTCTTCCTTTACCCTTACCATTCTTATCTTCTCGGAGATTTTACCGAAAACCTTAGGAGTAAACTACGCCTTCAAACTGGCACCTTACGTCACCTATCCATTGCGGACAATGGTTATCCTCCTTAAGCCCATCATTTGGCTGTGTCGAGCCATAACCGGTTTGTTCCCCAAAAAAGCAGAAGAAACAATCTCGGCGGAAGAGCTTCAGACCATTGCCGCGCTTTCCCGCGAATCCGGAGATCTTGAGGAAAACGAGGAGAAAGTGATCAACAATATCATCGATCTGAAAAATAAAATCGTCAGACAAGTAATGACCCCAAGGACTGTCACCTTCTCTCTCAACGAGCATATGACAGTCGGCAATGCCGTGGCCAAGTTGACCGAGCTCAGTGTTCACAGCCGTATTCCCATCTACAACAGGGGGCCTGATAATGTCACAGGCATCGTCATGCGCAAGGACATCCTTCAGGCCGCAGCTGAAGGCAAAAACAAGTTGACTGTAGCAAGGTTTAAACATCCGGCCCACTTTGTCCCGGAGACAGCGAGACTGAACCGAATTCTCGTCGATTTCTTTGATCGCCGACAGCATCTTTTTATCGTTGTCGACGAATACGGCACCATGACAGGGATCATTTCCATGGAAGATGTGCTTGAAGAAATCGTTGGCATGGAGATCATAGACGAATCGGATAAAGCCAAGGACATGCGTGAACTTGCCCGTGCAAGAAATATCGAATCCCGCAAAAACCTGAAAAGAACGAGTAAAAATCAGGGGCTCAGTTGATAGCTTAAAATAAGGAGGTTTTTTGCACGACAAAACATATGGCCAAACCAAGCAGCATGGCGACAAGCCCCATACCCCGCAGGTGAGTTGCATCGATTTCGCTCAATTTTTTAAGCCAATTTTGCATGGCTTCAGGGGCTGCCACATAGGGCAACCCTTCGACAATCATGACCAGGCCGAGAAGGAGTGTGAGAAGTTTCATAGCCGATCTTTCTACCAGAAGGCTTGAATAATTTCAACCTCGTCGTCGTTGTTGTTGACATTCTCCCAGCCTCCATCAATTCACAAAATAATAATGCAATTGCATTGCTTTTTCCGAACTGCATTAATATTATAGTTTATCTTTATAAACAGCCGACAATTAACTTTTTCCTATCATAATCGAGCACCAGACATTCTACCGACATGACCAACGCAAAACCAAGCAAATATAGCGAAGCCGGAGTAGATATTGACAAAGGTAACACTTTCATTGAGGAAATTAGGGATATTGTAGCTTCCACCCACCAACGCGGTGTTCTTGGCGGCATTGGCGGGTTCTCCTCCCACTTCGCCATTGACATCAACAAATATAAAAAGCCGGTCATCGTCAATTCGACCGATGGAGTGGGAACAAAGCTGGTAATCGCCCAGCTCTGCAACAAACATAACACAATCGGTATCGATCTGGTTGCCATGTGTGTCAATGACCTGATCGTTGGTGGTGCCACCCCCCTCTGTTTTCTTGACTATTTTGCCGTAGGAAAACTCGATCTTGCCGTAGCAAAAGAGATCATCACCGGCATAGCCGAGGGCTGCCGACAGGCACACTGTTCGCTGGTCGGGGGTGAAACTGCCGAAATGCCCGGTATCTATAAAAACGAGGACTATGACCTAGCCGGATTTGTTACCGGTATAGTCGATCGTGATGCCATTATCGATGGATCGGATATTCGTGCCGGCGACAAGATTATCGGACTCACCTCCAGCGGACTTCACTCAAATGGCTATTCTCTGGTGCGGAAAATTTGTTTTGCCGATCATCAGCTGACTGTCGATCAATACATCGACGAACTGGGATGTACTTTGGGTGAGGAACTGTTGAAGCCGACGAAAATCTATGTGCAAGCGGTCCTCAATGTCCTGAAAAATTTTCGGTTAAACGGCATGGTTCATAATACCGGCGGCGGTTTCATCGATAACATTCCAAGAATCCTGCCGAAAGGATATAAAGCAGTTCTTGATACCGGCAAATGGACGACGCCGCCGATTTTCAGGTTCCTGCAACGCCTGGGAGAAATTCCGATAGACGAAATGTACCGAACTTTCAATATGGGAATCGGCTTGCTCGTGGTGGTTGACGAAGAGAAAGCAAACGATATCCGCCACCATTTCGCGGCGGTAGGCGAAGAAGCCGCCATCATCGGCGAGATTGCTCCGATGGAAGAAGGCGAGACTGCCCGGGTTGAGATCTTGGGATAACGCTGAAAAAATATTTCGCACAAACCGGCAAACAAAAGATGGGTGATGGCGGTCTTTCTCGCCATCACCCATCTTTACTCCGTTGCCGCTCCGCAATCGTTGGTGCCGCCCCTGATTTTTTCCAAGGCATGCACCAGTACAGGCAGTACCACCTCAAGGTTCTCCTTGACCGCTTTCAGACTGCCGGGAAGATTGATGATGAGGCTGCCCTTGCGGATGCCCACCTTGCCGCGGGATAACATTGCCCGCGACGTTTTCAAAAGACTTGCACTGCGCATTGCCTCCGCCATCCCCGGAATCTCTTTGTCGAGCACCTCATTCATCGCCTCCGGGGTAACATCAGAAGGAGATACCCCCGTGCCTCCAGTGGTAACGATGAGGGGCACCTGCAGGTCATCGGCGAGCGCCTTCAACCGGTCGATGATCACCTGCTTCTGATCTGGAATAACCGCATAGGCTTGCAGGATGTACCCTTCAGCGGCAAGACGCTCTTGCAGGTATGCCCCGCTGGTATCTTCCCTCTCACCTCGCGCTCCTTTGTCACTCATGGTTAGGACGGCAAAGGCGTAGCTCTCTTCTTTGTCAAGGGTCATGGAAATCGATCTCGACTAACTGTTCTGGGCATTGGCCTCGGCGATTATCTTTTCAGCGATCTGCCCCGGTACTTCTTCGTAATGCGAGAAGGAAATGCTGAAACTGCCAAGACCGCCGGTCATTGATGTCAGATCGGTGGCGTATGACTGTACCTCAGCCTGGGGAACCTGGGCGTTGATAATTTCCATTCCATCGCTGGAATCCATTCCCATAACTTTTCCTCGCCTGGAGTTGAGATCACCCATGACATCGCCGACATTGTCCTTGCCAACCCGTATCTCCATATTTACATAAGGTTCCAACAAAATAAGCCCGGCCTCCTGGGCACCCTTTTTAAAGGCCAGCGATCCGGCAATCTTGAAAGCCATCTCCGACGAGTCAACATTGTGAAAGGAGCCATCCACCAGGGCAATCCTGATGTCAATAACCGGATACCCGGCGAGCACTCCCTTCTCCATGGCCTCCTGAATTCCTTTGTCAACCGCCGGTCGATAATTCTGGGGAATAACCCCACCGACAATCTGATCAACGAATTCATATTTTCCGCCGGGCAGCGGAGAAATCTCTATCCAGCAATCTCCGAATTGTCCACGGCCACCACTTTGTTTCTTGTGTTTGCCCTGCACCCTGGCAGTGGATTTGATGGTTTCCATATAGGGAATTTTCGGAGTGCTGAGTTCCATTTCGACTCCGAATTTCCGCTTGATCCGTGCACCGACCACATCGAGATGTACCCTGCCAACGCCGGATAAGAGTACCTGTTTTGTCTCCTGCTGCCGGGTAATTTTTAAGGTCAGGTCTTCATCAAGCAGTTTACTGATCGATGAAAACACCTTTTCTTCATCGCCTTTTTTGGCACTGACGGCAAAAGAGATAACCGGTTTTAAGGGCTCGGGAGCGGCAAAAATAATCGGATTCGCCGAATCGCAGAGGGTGTCGCCGGTGACAGTTTCTTTCAGTTTGGCAACGCCGATAATCATGCCCGGACCGGCGTATTCAATCGGCTTTTGTTCTTTACCTTCAAGGACATAGAGTTGCCCGAATCGCTCTGAAGTCTTTTTGCTGGCATTGTAAAAAGTGTCGCCCTTCAAGACACCGCTGAAGATTCTAAAAATGGTCAGACGGCCGGTATAGGGATCAGCCATGGTTTTGAACACCAAGGCGGAAAACGGTGCGTTGTCACTCGGCTGCATCTCGATCACCTCGCCACTTCCCTCCTTGGTCGCCGGAATCGGTGCCCGCTCTGCGGGAGAAGGCATATACATGTTAATGACATCGAGCAGAGGAGTAACACCTTTATTGAGGGTTGCCGAGCAAACACAAATGGGAGAGATTACCGCCTTTGCCAGTCCTTTTTTCAAGCCGGTGGTAATTTCTTCGTAGGTCAATTCCCCTTCTTCAAGAAATTTTTCGATCAGGTCGTCATCGGTTTCGGCCACCGATTCCATTAGAGCTTCCCGTAATGTCGCCACTTCATCTTCCATCTCCGCCGGCACATCGATGGGTTTCAGGTTCCCCTTATCGCCATCGAACAGGTAAGCCTTGCCACTGGCAAGATCGACATATCCCTTAAAACCATCCTCCGCGCCGATGGGCAAATGCAGAATCACCGAATTGAACGGCAGCGATTCCTTGATCTGATCAACCGTGCTGAGAAAATCAGCACGCTCCCGATCCATTTTACTGATAGCAATGACTGTCGGCAGATTCCTTTGCTTAATTATCTTCGAAAACTTAATGGTCTGCCCTTTTACCCCAAGTACGGCACCAATGGTGAAGAGTGCATTATCACAGACATATGAGGCGAATACCGTTTCGTTGAGAAAGTTGTCATCACCAGGGGTGTCGATCAAGAAGACATTGTGCTTTTTCCAGGTGTAGTTATGGAAGCTGGAGTTTATTGAGATTTTCCTGCTGATTTCCTCTTCCTCATAATCCATCGCCGAACTGCCGTCATCCACCTTACCTAGTCTATTAATTTTGCCGGCACTGTAAAGCATTGCCTCAGCAAGGGATGTTTTCCCGCAATTTCCGTGACCTATGATTGCAACATTTCTAACTATATTTGTATCCTGCATTCGTATCTCCTCAAAAACGACGATTTTTCAATGCTCTCTCCAAATACCAAAAAACTCCACCTGCCGCCTCCTCTGGCCTTCCGGACGACATACTCATATATTCAATTTCAAAATACAAAGTCAAGAAAGATTAGCCGGGGATCAGGGTTTCAAAGGAAATATTTCCAAGGAAAAAATTGACTTGAAGCAAAAGGATGATTTTGTGGCATAATACTCCCGATCAGGGTATTCTGCCCACGCCGTTGGTCGGCTTCTAAACTTTTCAGGACAAAACCCCATTGACAGAACAAACAAAAAATAGCGGAACCATTGCAAAATCTGCCGCTTCCGTCGGGATTGCCGTTATGTGCAGCCGTGTTCTCGGTCTGGTCAGAGAGCAGGTCTTTGCCGGGCTATTTGGTGCGGGCTTTACCTCGGATGCCTTTGCCGTGGCGTTCAGGATTCCTAACCTTTTACGAGATCTTTTTGCCGAAGGGGCGCTTTCCGCCGCTTTTGTCACAGTCTTTTCCGCTTATGACAAACAACGCACGCAGGAGGAAACCTGGCGACTCGCGGTGAATGTACTGAATTTTATTCTTATTCTCCTGTGCATCATTACTTTATTGTTGTTTTTTTTTGCAGGAGAGATTGTTACCCTGTTGGCCCCTGATTTTTCTCTCATTGCCGGCAAAACCGAACTCACCGTAAAGCTCACGCAGATAATGCTGCCCTTCCTGGTTTTTATTTCTCTCTCTGCCGTGATAATGGGGATATTGAATACCAAGGGACGTTTCTTCGTTCCGGCTATGGCCTCCAGTTTTTTCAATCTTGGTTCTCTTGTCGGCGGTACATCCCTTGCTTTCATCCTGCCTCACTATGGTCACCCGGCAATAGTCGGTATGGCTATCGGCACTCTCATCGGCGGTTTCCTGCAACTCAGCGTCCAGCTTCCGACCCTTTACAAAACCGGCTTCCGCTATACGCCGACGGTACGATTCACCGATCCCGGTCTCCGCCGAGTCGTCACCCTGATGATACCGGCAACAGTTGGCCTCTCGGCCACCCAGATCAACCTTTTTATCAACACCAATTTTGCCGCCTCCTGTGCCCAAGGTTCGGTTTCCTGGCTGCTGTACGCCTTTAGACTGGTACAATTGCCGATCGGGGTGTTCGGGGTTGCTTTGTCTATCGCTATGCTGCCTGTTCTCGCCAAACAGGCCGCCGACAAAGATATCGGAGCGATGAAAGACACCATGGTGGCTTCTCTGACCATGGTCTTTGCGTTGACGATACCGGCAACCGCCGGTCTGATCATTTTATCCCAACCGATCATCCGCCTGATTTACCAGCACGGTGCCTTCAGCGCTGCAGATACTCTGGCTACGGCGGATACCCTCAGCCTTTACGCCATAGGCCTCTTTGCCTATTCGGCAAACAAAGTGCTTGTACCTGCTTTTTATGCCCTCAACAAAACCAAATATCCGGTTATTGCCAGTTTTCTGGCGATCATTATCAACATCGTTATTATAACGTTCACCATAGACATCTATCAGCACAGGGCTATTGCCCTTTCCACTTCCTGCACCATGCTTATCAATTTCGTGTTTCTTATGGTGGTGCTCTATAGAAACCTGCACGGATATTCCCTCGCCTATCTGGGCAAGGGGTGCTTGAAGATCGGCACTGCCACCCTTGCCCTCATCGCTCTCTTGCTCCTCACCCGGAATCTTTTTACAGGGTGGTTTACAGGAACCATTGCCCAACAAGCAGCGGTACTCTTTCTCGTCATCCTCTCTGCGGCAGCCCTTTATACAGCCATACTCGACTGGCTGGGCCTTACCGAATTGAACATCCTTACGGAAAAAATTAAATCCCGCTTCAAGAGACAATAGACAGCGTCGATAAAGGAAAATTACCGCAAAACTATTCCTTATTGCGCAACGCCTCAATCTCCTTACGCAGACCTGCTATTTCGGACTGCAGCTTCTCCAGATCCGAAACCCTTGCAAGTTGCATCCTGTTTAAAGCCGCCTCAACTACCTTATCCGTTTGATTCTTAAAAGCCTCCCTGGATTCTTCGACCCGTTTCCGCATCTCCGTTACAAATTTTTCCCCTTCCTGTTCGGAGAGCTTTCCTTTATCGTGTCCTTTCGGCAAGCCTGCCTATCTTGCCAGAACAATAGCTGGTAAAGTCCGGTGGGGGAGTAGGTGCTGGATCTCGTTCAACAAGCGGGAGATGTGAAGTTTTCCTTATAATTCCAGGGCAACCAACCTCGCGGATTGGCAAACAGTGCTGAGGTGTTTTTCTGCAGAGCCGTGAGATAATCGAAGGGATTGATCTTGGCGAGAGCACAGGTGTGGATGATACTCATGAACAGGTCACCGATATAGGCACCG
>Ga0118677_10004606_pt1 | contig 19372 bp, 15 predicted proteins | sample AliMusrvi5mmetaG_FD_86154 | JGI IMG/M metagenome (GOLD analysis project Ga0118677, IMG submission 86154)
GGTCTGGCCCAGCCGCAACAGCACGGGGTCATCGGTGTCCGTGATGCTCCTATGGTTCGCCACCTTGTCGAAAATCGCCAACGCCCGCGTGGTCTTCTCGTCGGCGATGTCGGACGGGAACGACACCCAGGCGACGCCGCCCGCGCAACGCCAGCCGGCCGGGAACTTATTCAGCCGCTGGAGGGCGAGCTTGTAGTCTCCCCCGGCCGCGTGATTTGTCCCCGTGTCCGGATTCAAAATAATCTCCAGCTTCTGGGCATGAGGCAGCCTCTCCGCCTCGGCTTGCAGCGTCGGAAAATGGGCGCTTCCGAGGAATCTGGATTGGACCACCCGTGGGTGCAGGTCACCCTGGGAAAAGTCCAAATGGAGCGAATCCGCCTTCGCCAGCAGCGCCTTGGCAGAGGACTCGACCGCCTGCCGCTGTTCCCGCGCCACCTCGGCAAAACCTTTCAGATTCTCGCCGAGGTCGGGCAGATGGGTGGAGGCGATCGCGTGCCAATCCTCGAACGACGCCGTTATCTCTTCCGCAAACCGCGCGACGTCCCGGGTCTGGAGCAGCCTGACCACGCTTCGGCTCACCGCCGCGAACTCGTCCTCCGCGGACTCAACCCTCTGCGGGCCTGCTGGAGCCGCCCCGGCCCCTTGGGTTTTCGCCGCCAGCAGGCATAGCGACCAGACCGCCCAACCCAGCGCGAGCGGAACTCGACGGCAACGGAGACATCTTGGTACACGCATACTCGGGAGCTTTATGCGCCAAACCGCCGCCCAACGCAACCGAGTTCTGTCCCGTTGACTCATTGATAAAAGACACCGAGGGGTTCTGAGTAAGCCAGTCAATTCAGACCCATGTTCCGGTTTCTGTGGTTTTATATAATTTCGGGTTTTCGATTGCGAGCTAAAACGAGCAGGGGGGCGGGCTTCGTGCTCCATAGCACGCGCCCCCCTGCGTCGGACTAACCCCAGGCGGTGTTTGCTTGGGGGGGGGCCGGGGGGGTGAAGTCAACCAGTTATCCTGGAGTGTACGACAGGATCTGTTTTAACTTTTCTTCCAGCTCGTCCTTCAGGTCGAAGGGGTCCAGGCTTTCATAACGCTCACGCAATTGTCGGCGCGCCTTCAGAGGCAGGATTCCCGGCGCGCAAAGGCGCTCGTAAGCGGTTCTGGGCGGCTCATAGCGCTTACGCCAGTGGCTACCCTCACGCCACTTCTCCTCCAGTTTTAGGCAGGGCAGAAAGAAGTTCTGCCAGGGAGCCCACACTTCCCGGTAAAGTGCGCTAATCGGCTCCACCAAGAGCGGATCCTCCAACCGTTGATAGCCCAGGAGTTGCCGGGCCCAGGTCCAGTTCTTCTGCTCCACATGCGCGTTATCGTCGGAGTGGTAGGGGCGGGACCGGGTGAAGTCCACCGCCTGCGGTCGGTCGATCAGGTAAGAGCGCAGGTGGTGGTTGAGGAACTCGCCACCGTTGTCCGAATCGAATCCCAGCAGGGCGAAGGGCAGGCGTTCCTCCACCTGGCGCGTGGCCGCCAGCACGCCGGTGGCGCCCTTGTTCCAGACGGCTCCGCCCTCGGTCCAGCCGCTGAGAATGTCGGTATAGGTCAGGCTCCAGATGAAGTTCCCGGCCAGGCTGCTGCCGCAATGGGCCACGCTGTCAGCCTCCAGATACCCTACCTGGCTCAAGTCCCAGGTGCCCGTGCGGATGGGAATTTCGGAGCGCAACAGGCTCCCGGGTTTGGTCCCGCAGCGCCCACGCCGATGCTCACCCCGTGCCGGCGCTAACAACCGATCCAATGTGGCGGCGCTGACTTGCCTCACCAGCTTGCGTTGCCGACCGCTCAACCGGCCAAATCGTTGTTCATAGAACGGCAGCCATTGCCGAAGGATCGGCGCCAACCGCTTGCCGCAGGGCTGTTCGGCCGTCAGCCATACCTGGCGCACCACCGGCTCCACCACCGCGTAGCGCCGCTCCGGCCCTGGGTGCGCCCGCCCGCTGGGAACCGGCAAGGCCCCGGTCAACAACTTTATCGCATACTTGCGCTCGTAGCCGTGGTCCTCGCACAACTCCGTGAGCATTCGACTTTTGCCTTCCCGACTGCGCCGCGCGTAACGCGCTCGAGCCTTCGGCAACCACTCGCTTTTCATTTCTTGACTCATATTCATTCACACCGATCTCCGGTGTCTTTTTTCCATGAGTCAACGACCTTCTTGGCCTCCCCCCAGTTTCGCCTCCCCGGTGTCTTTTAATTTGAGTCAACTCGAGGGAAAGGGATGTACCCCACAATCGTTTGCCGCAGCCCCTCCCATGACGTAAGGTGAGCGGTCTTAAATGAAGAAACAAGCCATAGACCGCCCGGTGCGGGTGGGGATGATCTCGCTCGGCTGCGCCAAAAACCTGGTCGATGCCGAGATCATGCTCGGCTCGCTGCTCCGCGACGGCGTCGAGATTACCAATGACGCCGCCCAGGCCGACGTGGTCATCGTCAACACCTGCTCGTTCATCGACTCGGCCAAGGAGGAATCCATCGCGGCGATTTTCGAGGCCCACCAGCACCGGGGCTTGCGCAAGAAGAAGGCGCACCAGAAACTGATCGTCGCGGGATGCATGGCCCAGCGGTTTGCCAAGGATTTGGCCAAGGAGATGCCCGAGGTGGACGCCTTTATCGGCGTGGACGAGATCGCCAACGCAGGAGCGCTCATCGAGCAAATCCTGGCAGCCCCCTCGCCGCTTACGGATGACGCTTGGGAGCCGCTCAACCTCGTCTCCCGCAAGCCGGTTTATATTCCGGACTACGATACACCACGTTACCGCCTGACCCCGGCTCATACCGCGTTCGTTAAAATCGCCGAAGGTTGCAACCACCCATGCTCTTTTTGCATCATCCCGGCCATGCGCGGACGCCACCGCAGCCGCACCATCGAAAGTGTCGTGGCTGAAGTGCGAGGTCTCGTTGCCCAAGGGGTGAGGGAAATCAACCTGATCAGTCAGGACACCACTTATTTCGGCATGGACCTCTGGGAACAACACCCGAGGGCGAACCAGCCGGTGGATTCCTCGCGCGGCCCCACCATCGCCGGGTTGCTGGACGCTTTGCAGGCCATCGAGGGCGATTTCTGGATCCGTCTCCTCTACACCCATCCGGCGCATTGGAGCGACGAGTTGATCGCCGCCATCGCCCGCAACGACAAGGTGGCCCGCTACATCGACATCCCACTTCAACACATCCACCCGGACATGCTTGCGGCCATGAAGCGTGAGACCTCCCGCTCGCACATCGAAAAGCTCCTCGCGCGAATCCGGGCGGGCATTCCCGGCATCGCCATCCGCACGACGTTCATCGTCGGATTCCCCGGCGAGACAGAGGAACATTTTCGGGCGCTCCTGGAGTTTATCGAAACGACGCGGTTCGAGCGGCTCGGTATCTTCACCTACTCGCAGGAGGAGGGTTCTCGCGCAGCCAAACTGGAAGGGCAAGTCCCCGCCGTCACCAAGAAGGCCCGTTACCGCAGAGCGATGAAGCTACAGCAGAAAATCGCGCGGCAAGTGGCAAAAAACTGCGTCGGGAAGACCCTCCGCGTGCTGGTCGATCAACCCCTTATCGCCCGCACCGCCGCCGATGCCCCGGAAGTGGATTGCCGTGTCCTGCTTTCCCGCCCTTTCCCGGTGGGCAAGTTCGCTGTTGTCAAAATCCTCGGCGCGCAGGATTACGATTTATTAGGCGAGTGATCGAATTCTCCCTTTTCAAGCGCTCCATTCGGAGGTTTAATTAATTCCCGTCTGGAACTCAAATGATTGCGGCGGGTGTTTTATAGAGAGTTTTATGAAAGCAGATACCAGCGCCCTATTCGGTTCGGACTATCATCGGACCATCCTGGATGCCATGCCGTGTCCGGTATTTGTAGTGGAGGAAGATGTTCGGATTCTGGATTTCAATACTGCGGCGGGCGCGATCTTGAACGAGGACCGTAAAATTGTTCTCCGTCAGCGAGCTGGCGACGTTCTGCATTGCATCCATTCCCTTGAAACTCCAGAGGGATGCGGGCACGCCGTGGCCTGCACCGAATGCCCGATCCGCAATTCGGTGAATCGTGCGCTCTTGGGCGAAACGCCGCCTCGGCAAACGGTCAAAATGGAACTGTTGCTAAAGCAGGGAGAAGCCGTGGAAGCGCTTTTTCTCATCACCGTGGCACCTCTGACATTTGAAAATATCCCCATGGCCGTGGTGATTCTGGAAGATATCCGGGAAATCTCGTTGCTGCGCCAAATGCTGCCCATTTGCGCCAACTGCAAACAGGTGCGCGACGATACGAACTACTGGCAAAGCGTGGAAAGCTATCTCTCTTCGCATCTGGAAATCGATTGTTCCCATAGCCTCTGCCCGGACTGCGCCAAAAAACTCTTCCCCGAATACGCCTCCGGGATATCGGACGAGAACAACAGGCTGGGGAGATAGATTTACGGGATCTACGAGCCCGCAATCTCGCGCAGGCGTTCCTTTAGCAAAACCGCAGGCCATTGCCCGGAAACCTGTGGTTTTTCCAGATAGCCGTAATTGAGCACGGAACCGGCTTGGGCCAGAACCAGCCGGGAAATTTTCCCAAATTTCCCCATGCCCATCACGGCAAGCGCAGGAACGGACGCAGGAGAGCCAGTGAGCCAATCGAGCAAAACGCCCAAATCCTTCGCCGTGCGCGCCTCTGCCGCCACTTTGAAAACATCGCACCCCGCACCTGCCGCTTTGCGCCGCAAAGCTTGGAGACGGGCAAGGGAGGGCGTCCGGCGAAAATCGTGGTGCGAAAGAATCACGCCGACACTCTGGGTCCGGGCTTGCTCAATTACCTCCCGAAGCGGCAGGACGGAGCGAAGCTCCACATCAACAAAGCTCGCATATGGCAGGAACCGGAGAAATAAGGCCTTGCGTTGCGCGAGCGTCAGGCGACCCGCCCCGCCTTCCAACGGGTGCCTCACCGTAATAATCAGCGGCGCGCGCAGACAACGGAGGCTTTTTCCCATCGCTTCCAAATCGGTATTTCCGGCGAAGGCATCCACGCGCAATTCGAGAAAGTCCACCGCATTCCTGCGGAGTTTCAGGGCGGCAGCCAAAGCGCGTGGGCTGGGAATCGTCCCGACAACCGAACCGGGAAAAAAGGGAGTAGCCATTTTAAAAAAATCGTGGTGGATTTGTGGGAAAGACCTTGGATACTCTGACACGCTCATGACAGGTCGAAAACAAGAATTTAACCTCCAAATTTACCAAATTTTGGACTCCCTCTTGTTGGCCTTTGCCTTTTGGGGGGCCTATGTCCTGCGGGAAAAGGTCGCGCATTGGTCTCCTCTGGATCAACTGGGACCTTTCACGGAAAGCCAATGGATGATGTTCGTCATCATGTCGTGCTGCCCGATTTTACTGGAGCTTCAGGGATTCTACGCCCATCCGTTGCAAAAGAAGATCGGCGCTTCTTTATCTCAGATGGCCCGCGCAGCTTTCTGGCTGACTTTGATCGTGGGGGTATTTGTTATCTTTTTCCGTTTGCAGGTGCCCAGTCGCTCCGTATTGCCGATTTTCGGAGTGCTCGCGCCACTGCTCCTGACGCTCCGCGAACGCGCAACCATCTCCTTCTTTCGGCGGCGCTTAAAAAATGGCGGCAACCGGGAGCCGATTTTATTGGCGGGGAGCAGTCATGACATCAAGAAATTCCGGCAGACATTCACACCAGTTCAGTTGCTTGAAGTAGATATTGTGGGTGAATACGACATTGATCGGCAGCCGATCTCGGAGCTGATCACTGCCATGCACAGGCACTCGGTCAACCGTGTAATCTTCGCTGGAGGTCATTCTCATATGGACCGTCTCCAACAAGCGATCGCGGCTTGCGAGATCGAGGGCGTGGAAGCATGGCTTGTGGCCAATTTCATTAAAACCGCCATCGCCAAGCCGACTTTTGACGCTCTCGGTTCCACCCCTATGTTGGTTTTTCGCACTACGCCGTCGGTTTCCTGGGCACTGTTGGTCAAAGGGATTATCGACCGAGTGGGCGCAACGCTGATTTTCCTCGTTTCGACTCCCCTTTGGCTGTTTGCCATCACTGGCATCAAGCTGACTTCGCCCGGCCCTATCTTCTTCCGCCAGCAACGCGGGGGAAAACACGGGCGCCCGTTCACGATGTATAAATTTCGCAGCATGAATGTGAATGCAGAAAAACTCCGGGATGAACTGGAGGGCCAGAACGAAATGAGCGGCCCGGTTTTCAAAGTGGAAAACGATCCCCGTGTCACCCCTTTTGGTCGGTGGCTGCGCCGGACAAGCATCGACGAGTTGCCGCAGCTCATCAATGTGATCTGTGGGGATATGAGTTTGGTTGGGCCGCGTCCGCTCCCGCTCTATGAGGTGGAGGGCTTTGAAAACGACGCCCAGCGCCGACGCTTGAGCGTCAAACCCGGCCTCACCTGTCTGTGGCAAATCAGTGGTCGCAACAACGTTCAGGTCTTCGAGGAATGGGTCAAGCTGGACTTGGAATACATCGATAACTGGTCCGTCTGGCTCGATGTTAAAATCCTTCTGAAAACCATCCCTGCCGTTCTCTTCGGCTCGGGCGCGAAATAGCAAAGCGGCAGGGGGTTCCCAGCGAAGGCCATCTTTTTTCTTGCAACCGACATGGGAAACGGTATTTTCGTTCCATAGTTTTAAAAGATGTTCTGGGGGGAACATGAGCCCTTCGTGACCATTCGGTCGCGGGGGGCTCAATCTTTTTCAGGCCTTTGCTCCCGATGGATTTTTCGCATCTCACTCTTCAACAATGGTTTATTGCTGGCATGGCAGCGCTCATGGTTGGGCTGGCCAAGAGTGGCTTTAACGGGGTGGGCATGTTGATCCTCGTGCTGATGGCCAGCGTAATGCGAGGCCATGAACGAGAATCGACCGGTGTAGTCCTTCCGTTACTCATCTGCGGAGATGTTTTTGCCGCGCAGGCGTTTCGCCACCACGTCCGATGGCCTATTCTTTTCCGGATGCTGCTTCCCGCTGGAATAGGCGTTTGCCTTGGTTACTTCTGGATGCGGGGGATGAGCAATACCGGATTCAAGCCGCTGATCGGCTGGATTGTTCTCTTTTTAACCGCCCTGCATCTTTGGCGGCAGGCGATGCCTGGAAAATTCCAAAACGTGCCGCACAGCCCTTGGTTCGTGTGGGTGATGGGCATCGGCGCGGGAGTGACCACCATGCTGGCGAACGCCGCCGGACCGGTCGTAACCCTCTTTTTTCTGGCAGTAGCTCTGCCAAAACTCGAATTCGTCGGCACAAGCGCCCTCTTTTTCCTCATCGTAAACCTTTTCAAGGTCCCCTTCAGCATGAATCTGGGGTTCATCACTCTGCCCTCGCTGGCCTTCAACGCCACGCTGATGCCATGCGTCGCACTCGGGATTGTGGGTGGGCGGTTTCTCGTTCATCGGATGAACCAACTCTTTTTTGAACGCCTCCTGCTGGCTCTCACGATTCTCACGGCGTTTCACCTGATTTTCGCCTAGGAAAACAAGATTTTCTTGCGTCCAAGGCTCGACTGGCATAAACAGTCCCTCCCCTTGCCCTTGGAAGCATCCTGAAAAGGAGCCTTTGCGGGCAGCTAAGGAAGCAGGTGCGGGTTGGTAGCTCAATGGTAGAGCAGCGCCCTTTTAAGGCGTTGGTTGCGGGTTCGAGTCCCGCCCAACCCACTTTCTTTCCTTGGTTTTTATCGCCAATCTCTTTTCAAAAAAAGATGACGACCTATTCCCAACGGGAACCTCTATCAACTGAACCTCCTCTCCCTATCTTATCAAACGCTATGTCCACACCCACCGCATCCGAGCAGATTGAACAATTGGAAAAAAGAATTCTGGAGCTGAAGCATCAAGCGCTGGCCGAGTTGAAGGAAAAACTGGTCGAAGCCCGGAAAACGGTAGCTGCGCTCGAAGCCGAACTGTCCGAGTTAACCGGCAAACCGGCGTCTGAATCGGGCGCTACCACTACAACCACGGTACGCCGCACCCGTCGCCCCTCCATCAGCGACGATGATTTGAAACCGCAAGTCCTCAAGGCAATGGCACAGTTTGGCGCCACCGGTCTCAACGCCAAGGAAATCTCCATGCATGTCGGACAGGATCCGCTGCGCGTCCGCAAATTTATTGCCAACAACCCGACGGCCTTGAAACGTCAGGGAGCTGGCGCTGGCACCCGTTTCTTCCTGCCGTAAGGAAATACGCTAAACACGCGCCAAATTCAAACCCCCGCCTCGGTGTCCTAATACGTAATTAGGACACTGGTAACAGGCGGGGGTTTCTGTTTAAATAAACGCTTACAGCCATGTTTTCTCAACTCGATACTACCCATTGGTTGGGGAGGTTAAAACGCTGGGCGCCCGCGTTGGTCTGGATGTTTGTCATTTTTTCGGGGTCGGGTGACTCCAATTCCATGCTGCATTCTTCCCGTTTCATCGAACCGCTTTTCCGCTGGTTGATGCCGAACATTGCCCAAGAGCAGCTCGATATGATCCACGTCGTCGTGCGCAAAGGAGCTCACATGGCGGAGTTCGCGTTTCTGGCTTGTCTGTTTCTGCAGGCGCTCTCCATTGAGCAGGGTGACACACGAAGATGGATTCCATGGGCATGGATTTTGTCCACCATTTATGCGGCAAGCGACGAAATACACCAGATGTTCGTCCCCAATCGAGGCGCATCCGTGGGCGATGTGATGATCGACTCTGCCGGAGCCGCCCTCGGGTTATTGGGTTGCTTCCTGTTTCTCCGAGCCAAGGCTCGCAAAGAGGAGGCTCAGGAACCTCCACCGAAACCCGTTCCCACGCCGCTGCCTCCTCAGCGACCTTGTTTTGCTGACCGGTTGCTTTGCACTCTCCATGGGGAAGACTTTGAAAACCGTTCCCAGGTCCGTTTGGAAGTGCCGGACCGGCTGCAACGGGAAAACGGTGGACGAGTCATCCTCGGACGCAGCAGCGCCAAGGCCCACCTTTGCATCAAAAACACCAGTATTTCCAGCGAGCACTTCTCGCTCCAGTTCCACAATGGCCAATTTACCATTGAAGATTTGGACTCCTCCAACGGCACTCGCGTCAATGGCCGCAGGCTAACGCCATTCCAACCCACAAATCTGGCAGACAGCGACCGGATCGAGGCCGGGGAAGTACTGCTGCATTTCCGGCAACTGGCATAATGTGAGCTTTGGCAACTTTTGCCCCCATGGAAACACACCGTCTGGCGCTGCCAACAGGCTCTCGCGTAGCGAATTACGAGCTGATACGCGTTCTCGGCAAAGGGGGATTTGGCATCACGTACTTGGGGACTGATCGGCACTTGGGACGCAAGGTGGCGGTGAAGGAGTTGATGCCAGATACCATCGTCACGCGCGTCGAAGGAGGAATGGTAGTAGCACAAAGCCAGGCGCTCGCCTCCAACTGGAGCTGGGCCAAAGAACGTTTCTTGGAAGAAGCGCGCATACTGGCCAGCTTCCAGCACCCGAGCATCGTCGAAGTCCATCATATCATCGAAGCCAATGGAACGGTTTACATGGTGATGGACTATATCGAAGGCGAAAGTTACCAGGCACGGCTGCAACGCATCGGGAATGAACCGGACGAACACAGCGTACGCCTGCTCCTGGAGCCCTTGCTGGACGGGCTCGAAGAAGTCCATGCGGCGGGATTGCTGCACCGGGACATCAAGCCGGACAACATCCTGTTGCGCCGAGGGATTCAGCCAATTCTGCTTGATTTCGGTTCGGCTCGCAAACTTCTGGAGGAGACATCCATCATGACCGCGCTGGTCACGCATGGGTATTCCCCTATCGAACAATACCAGATCAAAGGCAAACAAGGCCCGTGGACGGACATCTACGCACTGGCAGCCGTGGCGGCGCGCGCGATCACCGGGGAAAAACCGCCCATGTCGGCAGACCGAATCACCGAGGATGAATTTGTCTGGCTGAGCTATCGCGGGCTGAAGGGTTACAACCCGCTGTTCCTGCAAGCGGTGGACTGGGGACTGCGGGTCAAAGCAAAGGAGCGTCCGCAGAACATCGGCGAATGGCGGACAAGTTTCGGATGGACTGCAAAAGGCAATGCCCGCTCCAAGCAGACTGTCTCGATAGCAAAAACTGCCGCCGCCGAAGAAAAAACTGCTGTGGCGATGCCGGCTGAACCCAAACCGCCAACAAAACTCCCGGAGACTCCTCCCAAATCCGCCCCAAGTTCCAACGCCGTCCATTCTTTTCAGCCCATCGTCAAAAAGACGAAGCCGTTTATCGCCTCTCCAGGGCCTAAAATATCCAGAGCTGTAGGTCGGTGGGCACCGATTACTCCCGCATTACTGGCCATTGCAGGGATACTGCTGGGTTTGCTGCTGCTGGGCGGACACAGCAACCCTCCCGTCGTGCAACCGCTCGCGGATATTCCATCCTCCGAGGCAAAGGTCACACCTCTCCACTACACACCGTATGTAAACAGCCTGGGCATGCAATTTGCGCCGGTGGCCGGAACGGATGTTCTCTTCAGCATCTGGGACACACGAGTAGAGGATTACAAAGCTTTTGTCCAAGCGACCGGCCGGGCATGGAGAGAGCCCGATTTTTCCCAAGAGCCGGATCACCCTGCGGTGAATGTGAGCTGGGAGGATGCAAAGGCCTTCTGCGCCTGGCTCACTGCCAAGGATGGTGTAGAATACCGTTTGCCGACCGATGCAGAATGGAGCCTCGCAGTGGGGTTGAAGGATGAAGTGGGGATCACGCCCAAAGAAAAGGATGGGAGCGGGAAAAGCATCTATCCCTGGGGAGGCACCTGGCCACCACCCAAAGACTCGGGAAACTATGATCGTTCCATGCTGGTGGACGATTTTGAAAAGACCTCGCCAGTGGGTAAATTTTCACCCAACCGTTTTGGCCTCTACGACATCAGCGGCAACGTCTGGCAATGGTGCGAGGACTGGTATGACACCTATTGCCGCTGCCGGGTCTTGCGGGGCGGCGCTTGGAACAGTTGCACCTCGGTTATCCTGCTCTCCTCCTTCCGCTACTACGCGCATCCCCATGAAAAATGCGACAACATCGGATTCCGCTGTGTAACCACCACCCTTAAACCCTCCAAACCCTAAGTGCCTGCCCGATTTTGTCGTTGTCTTTTCACCGGGTTGCGCTAGAGACTTATCACGATGTTTCCCTTTTGGATTAAGCATTCGCGGCACGTTCGCAAGCTTTTGGCAGGAACGCTTGCCTCTCTTCTGACGATTTTCTTCTTTCCCTCATTCGCGTCGGCGGACTTCGATCCCACCGCTACCCGTTCGAGCGAGGCGAAATCCCCGGCGCTCCTCAAGTTTCAATATCGACTCTTCCCCGCCGAAGAGGTGGATAAAGTCGAAGTCACTCAGAACGGCAAGGCGCTGGAATTCCGCCATACACCCTTCGCAAACAATCCGCTCAACACCCGTGTGATTGCTGTCCTTGTGGATACCAGTGTGGGTTCCGCCCGTGCGCCGCGCGACCGGACGCTGGCCGATAACAAGCAATTCATCCAAGCCCTGCTTGCCAAAGCCCAAGAGAACGATCTCATCGGCGTGTATGCTTTCGCCAATGACCTCGTCGAAGTGGCATCGGTCGGCTCTCCCTTTACGGACATCAGCAACAAAATTGCCCCACTCAAGGCCAACGGTCTCGGCACGCGAATCTACCGCCAGGGGATGAACGCCGTCGAAAAAATTGCCACCTTCCACACTGCACGCAAGGCGTTGGTGATTCTTTCCGACGGCAAGGATGAAGACAACGGTTTCACAAAAGATGACCTGATCAAAACGGCTCTCAAACAAGGCGTAATGGTCTTCGCCATGGGATGTCCTGAAACTGGAGCTGATATTCCGGCGCTGGGTAATCTGGAAAAAATCGCCGCTGAAACACGGGGACTTTACGCCCGCGGACTCATCGGCAATACGGATTCAGGCGACCGCCTTCGCGCGGATACCGCTTTCGCCCAAGCCGTGCTCGACTCCGTGGCTTCGGGAAGTGAAGTACTTGTGCCTCTCGATTCCGTGGACCCCTCTGCGGAAATCCTCATTCAAGTCACGACCAAAGCGGGCGAGACCTTCCGCTATGTCCATCAACGTCCCCCTGGGTCTCAACCAACGCCTCAGCCTGTTACAGCTCCCACCCCCGTGCCTCAACCCGTTACAACTCCAAGCCCGACATCGGCAGTGAGTCCCGTTGAGGTTCAGGCGGCAGTCATCTCCCCTGCTCCAACATCTGCCCCGCTTGCGCAAACACCACTCTCCACCCCTTCGCTCCCAGTTCCTGCTACTTCCCCAACCGCTGAAAAACCGTCCGCCGACACGGATGGTACTTCAAAACTGTTCAACGCACCCAATCTCATCTCGCTGGGCGCCATCGTCCTTCTCATAGCAGCAGCCCTAACCCTAAGACGGCTTAAAAAAACCAAAATCGTCGAACCCGCGCCCGCCATGAGGGCTTACTTGCAAATGCAGGACGCGGAATCCAAACGACTCCCTCTTACCAAACCCGCGAACCGCATTGGACGCCGCGCCGATAACGACATCGTTTTCACCAACACCAGCATTTCCGGCTATCATGCGGAGATTCATGCCCAGCGGGACGGCTCTTACCGCATCACCGATCTTGGATCGGGCAATGGAGTCAACATCAACAACCAGCGCGTCACGCAGTCCGACTTAAAGGATGGCGACCTGATTGAACTGGGCGAAGTGCGGTTCCGCTTTTATCACGGCTGATTTTTTACCAACCCAAACCTGATACGATGGAAGAACACGACAAAACCCGTCTCATCCGCCGTTCGTCGGCTCAACCGCCGCCGCTGCCGCCGCACGATTCTGCGTCCGAGGATAACCCGGAAAAAACCCGAATTTTAGCGCGTCCCGAGACGAAAGCCAAAGGCGATACTATCCAGCTCCAACCGACTCAGGCTGACGAGGATAAAACGGTGATTATCCGCCCCTCCTCGCGCGCTCGTGCCGAGGGAGAAACCCCGCTGGACGACGCCATGACGGATCCCCTCGTCGGCTGGTTGGTGGTCATTGCCGGTCCCGGACAGGGACATAGCATCCGACTAGGCCACGGCATGAACAGCATTGGCCGGGCGGAAGGGCAGCGTTGCCGCGTGGACTTCGGCGATACCGAAATTTCCCGTAACAGCCACGCCTCCCTCACCTACGATCCGCGAGGGAGGAAATTTTATTTAATGCACGGTGGCGGGCAAAACCTGACCTATGTCGGCGAGACGCCGGTGCTTCAACCCGCTCTCCTGCAAGGTGGCGAACTCATTTCTCTGGGCAAAACAACGCTCAAGTTTATCCCTCTTTGCGGACCGGATTTTGATTGGGCGCAACAGTCGCCTTCATGAAGATTGGGAGCGATTTTGCGGGCAGGCAACTCCTCGGCAGTCGGCCTGCCCAGGAAGATTCGTATGCTTTTTCCATTATCTCGGATCACGCGGGAGAGGTGGAGAAACTGCTGGTGGTCATCGCAGACGGCCTTGGAGGCCACGCCAGCGGCCAAAAAGCCAGTCAGATCGCCGTGGCCTCCTTTGTGGAAGAATTCTTCCAACACCGCCCGACGGTAAATTCCAACGACGCCTTTGCCCTGCACGAAAGCCTCGTGTTCGCTAACGAGCGAATCGCCAAATCGATTAACGAATCCAACGGCGAACTCGATGGCATGGGCACCACGCTGCTGGCGGCAACCGTCTCGCGCACCAGCATGCAATGGATCAGCGTGGGAGATTCACCGCTATTTCTCTTCCGTAACGATGCCTTGCAGCGGCTCAACGCCGACCACTCCATGCGTCCGTTCATCGCCCAGGAGATTGCTCAAGGGAAACTCCCTCCCGAAGCACTCACGAATCACCCTCAGCGCAACGTCATCCGATCCGCCTTGCTGGGAGAAGATATTCCGCACATTGACGCACCGTCGGTCGTATTCGCTCTGGAATCGCGGGATGTGCTGCTGTTCGCCAGCGACGGCCTGCAGGTGCTCGATGACGACACCCTGGCAGCTCGCCTCGCAGCAAGCCAGGCGATGACCGCGCCGCAGATGATTCGAAGTCTTTTTGCCTCCATTGAGGCGCTCCAAAATCCCAAGCAGGACAACGTGACAATCGCCACGGTCCTGGTGGAGTAGTGGTTTTCTCAAACGAACTCGCACGCAAGCGGAAGGGTTGCCTTAAGCCGCTTGAGGTATTCGCGGCGGGGAATTTCAACCGCTCCGAAAGTAGCCAGATGCGGTGTAACCCATTGCACGTCGAGCAGCGCAAAGCGGCGCTCCCTCAGCCGCTCCACTAGCGCATGTAGTGCCACCTTGGAGGCATCCGTCTCGCGGTGAAACATCGACTCACCAAAGAACGCGCCGCCCAACGCCACGCCATAAAGCCCTCCCACAAGTCGGCCTTCGCGCCAGGTTTCCACGGAATGAGCAAAGCCGAGCCTGTGCAACTCCACGTAGGAGGCGAGGATTTCGGCATCAATCCACGTATCCTCGCGTTCGGCGCAGGCCTGCATCACCGCCTCGAACACCGTATTGCAACGCACCTCGAAGCGGCTCTTTTTAAGCGCTCGCTCCAGCCCGTGCGGGAGATGAAATCCGTCCAGCGGAAGCACACCGCGCGGATCAGGCGAAAACCAGGCAAGATCGCCCTCCGGCATCCCCATTGGGAAAATCCCCTGCTCATAGGCATTCAAGAGTAACTCCGGATCAATCACATGGGAAAATCTGCCCGGTTTGCGGCTTTGTCGCAAGCCCAGCGCGTTTTCTGGTGCGGAAGCCCTCGCTTTTGCGTAGAAAATACGAGATTAGAAGGGCTTTCCCAATGAATGACTCCCAAAAACCGCAGGAAGATTGCCATTGCCACGACGAGGCGACCACACCCCGTCCTCCTGAAGTACCGGAGGGGGTGCTTCGCGCCGCGATGGATACTGAGAGCCATTCGCTGACCATTGACTACGATCCTTCCGTCCTCACTGACGAATCAATCCGCGACGTAGCCATCAAACTCGTTCCTGACGGCGGAGAACATTTTGAAAAATGCCTCTTGCGTCTGCATGGACGTGCCTGCGAAGCCTGTGCCCTCAATTTCGAGCGTAAGGCGGAGGCGATCCCCGGCATCCGGCGCGCCACGGCGACGTTCATCGGTGGGGTGATGACGGTGACCTACAACGATGCCCTTCTGACGCCAGAGCAAGTCTTTGAAAAAGTGGGGGCGACGGGCGCAAAGGTCGCGCCGATGACTGCCGGGGAAGAGGCTAGCTGGATGCACAGCGACCGCATGGAAATTGCATTCACCGTGCTCTGCCTCGTCTTCACCGCCGCAGGATGGTTCGCAGGGAAAGGCACCCTGGCATCCAATATCTTCTATCTTCTTGCCTACATCACAGGTGGCACGTTTGGCGTGATGGCGAGCATTCAATCGCTGCGGGAATGGACCATCGACGTCGATCTGCTGATGGTACTTGCTGCGCTCGGAGCCGCGTATGTCGGCGCGCCGCTGGAGGGAGCGACGCTGCTCTTTCTCTTCTCGTTCTCCCACGTCCTCCAGGAATACGCCATTGACCGGACTCGCCGGGCGATCAACTCGCTCATGAAGCTGCGGCCCGAGAAGGCGCTCACACGGCGCGATGGCGCAACGGTACTGCTGCCGGTGGAGGAACTCGTCGTGGGCGACATTGTGCTCGTACGGCCAGGCGAGGCGATCCCGCTCGACAGCGAGATTGTCGAGGGTTCCAGCGCCATCAATCAGGCGTCCGTCACCGGGGAATCGATGCCGGTCCACAAAACAGCAGGAGACATCGTTTTCGCCGGCACCATCAACCAGAGCGGTGGGCTAGAAATCCGCGTCACCAAGCTGGCGAAGGATTCCACCATCGAAAAACTGATCCGCATGGTGGAGGAAGCGCAGAGCGAAAAAGCCGAAACCCAGCGGTTCCTCGACCGGGCTGAGCAATGGTATGCGTGCGGCGTTATCGGATTCACTCTTCTGCTCATCTTCGGACCTTTCACTTTGCCTCATATTTTTCCGCAATTTCTCGAACACCAGCCATTCAACGAGATTTTCTACCGGGCCATGACCGTCATGGTGGTGGCTTCGCCGTGCGCGCTCATCATCAGCACCCCGGCCTCCATCCTCTCCGCCATCGGGGGCGCAGCACGCCGGGGCGTCCTCTTCAAAGGGGGCGCGCATCTGGAGCGAACGGCTTCCGTGAAGGTGGTGGCCTTTGACAAAACCGGCACGCTCACCGAGGGCAAACCGCGCGTCACCGACACGGTGGTAAACGGAGCGATTGCTCAGCTGGGGCAGGACGCGGACAACGGCTCCCTCGATCTACTCAAGCTCGTCGCCGCCGTGGAATTCAAGAGTGAGCATCCGCTGGCGCGCGCCATCGTAGAGGAAGCCGAACGGCGCGGAATCACGTTACCCAACTGCACCGGCTTCCAATCGGTGTCTGGCCACGGCGCATGCGGAGTCGTCCATGGTCGGCATATCGCCGTCGGCAGCCCTCGCTACTTCGAGACCATTGGCGTGCAGCGTTGCGAGAAAACACTGCGGGAAATCGAGGCGCTCCAGAACCAGGGAAAAACCTGCGTGCTCGTGGGGGAACTCGATGGTTCGAGTGGTATCATTCTCGGTGCCATAGCTATCGCTGACGTACTGCGTGAGAGCGCATCACAGGTCGTTGCGCAGCTCAAGGCCATTGGTATCAAGCGCGTCGTCATGCTCACCGGCGATAACCGGCGCGTCGCCGCTGCCATCGGCAAGCTGGCGGGCGTGGACGAGGTTCATGCAGATCTGCTGCCCGAGGATAAGCTTCGCGTCATCAAGGAACTCAAAGAGATCGGGCCGGTAGCGATGATCGGCGACGGCGTGAACGATGCCCCTGCGCTGGCCGTCGCCAACGTCGGCATCGCCATGGGAGCCGCAGGAACGGATGTGGCGATGGAAACCGCCGACGTGGTTCTGATGAGCGACAACCTGCACAACGTCGCGTTTGCCATCTCCATCGCACGCCAGTCGCGCCGCGTCATCTGGCAGAATCTGGGCTTTGCGATGACGGTCATCGCCGTGCTGATCATCTCCGCACTGGGATTCCACCTGCCGCTGCCGTTTGGTGTAATCGGCCACGAAGGGAGCACGGTCATCGTCTGCCTCAACGGCCTGCGCTTGCTGGCGTTCCGAGGGCGTATGTAGAGGCGACACGCTATCTTGTTCCCAATCTGTGAAATCGGCGTAAGCTGTGGGTAGCTGACATCAAGTATGAGCACCAAACCGCAAGACCTTTCGGGACGCATCCTCGCGTTGATGCGTTCGCCCCGTTACCAACCGCTCGACTCTGTCGATCTTTCTAAAAAACTGGGACTCCCTCCGGATGATCGCTCAACACTACGCGAAGCATTGCGCGCCTTGGAGCAACGCGGGGAGATTGCGCGCGTCCGCAAGGACCGCTACGTGCTGTCCGAGGAGGCGGAACTTGTCACGGGCGTATTGCAGGTTCACACCAGCGGCAACGCCCATTTGATCAGTGAACGCGCCGGGCAAGCAGACCTCTACATCGCTTCCGAAAATACCGGGACGGCGATGAACGGTGACCGCGTGGTGGCCCGGATTATCCATGAAGGTATCGAGGGCGTGGAGCGGTTGCGCCGCCGTCTGCCGACTGCGGGAGAACGCAAGGAAGGACGCGTCATCCGCATCCTCAAGCGCGCCAGCGAAACGCTAGTCGGCACGCTTCAGCGGAGTCAGAAATTTCACTATGTCATCCCGGATGACCCCCGGATTGGCCACAACATCTACGTCCATCCCGGCGCGACACCTTTGCCAAGCCCACCCAACGTGGGAGACAAAGTGGTGGTGCGGCTTGAGGAATGGGTTTCCCGCGACGTTAACCCCGAGGGGGAAATCATTGAGGTGCTTGGCGCGGCTTCCGCTCCCGGCGTCGATATGCTTTCAATCATCCGCAAATACCATCTTCCGCAAGAGTTCCCTGCTGCGGTGGTGGAGGAAGCGCATCGCATCCCCGAGGTGGTTCCGCCCGCCGAACTGGCGCGGCGCGAGGATTTGCGCGGCGAGCTGATCTACACCATTGACCCGGACGACGCGCGCGATTTCGACGACGCCATCCAGGTCGCCAAAACCGAGAACGGTTGGAGCGTGGGCGTTCACATCGCCGATGTGAGCCATTACGTTTTCCCCGGCACGGCGCTGGACAAGGAGGCCTTCGAGCGCGGCAATAGCGTTTACCTGGCCGACCGCGTGATCCCGATGCTCCCCGAGAGGCTCAGCAACGGCATCTGCTCGCTCAAGCCGGGAGTGGACCGGCTGACGCGCTCGGCGTTCATCGAGTTCTCCAAGGGAGGCAAGATCAAGAGCGCCCGGTTTTCGCAGAGCGTCATTCGCAGCAAGGCGCGGCTGACCTACAAGCAGGCTTACGCAATCCTATCCGGTAAACAGCCCGATCCCCTCCCAGCCACCGTACCCGACCGGACGGAGACGATCCCCGATGCCGTGGTCGAGAATATCCGCCTGGCATGGGAACTGGCTTCCATCCTGCGCAAGAACCGGTTTGCCATGGGTTCGCTCGATCTCGATTTCCCGGAGGTCAAAGTCTGGCTCGACGCCAAGGGGACACCGGTGAAGCTGGAGAAAATCGAGAACGACATGTCTCACCAGTTGATCGAAGAATTCATGCTCGCCGCCAACGAGGTGGTCGCGCGTGAGACGAAGGTGAAGAATTTTCCCTCGATTTACCGCATCCATGAAAACCCGGACCCCGAGAAGCTGGCGGAATTCCGCGAATTGGTCCGGCTCTACAACTACCGCGTGGGCGATCTCACTGTGCGTTCGGAAGTGCAAAAGCTGCTGGAGGCGATCAAGGGAAAGCCGGAGGAATACGCGCTCAAGATCGCCTTCTTGAAGAGCCTCAAACGCGCTGCCTATGATACACGGGCGGTGGGTCACTATGGGCTGGCCAAGGTCAACTACACCCATTTCACCAGCCCCATCCGGCGCTATGCAGATCTCGTGGTGCATCGCGTGCTGGGGCACATCGGCGAACAACGCCAGCGGCTTGCAGCGGCGGACCTCCCCGCTGTGACGGAGCGTATTTCGATCACGGAACGCGCGGCGGATGACGCGGAGCGGGAATCGGTGAAGCTCAAGAAGATCGAGTTCTTCGCGCTGGCGGCGGGGCGGCGCGACAAGTTCACTGCTGTCATCCTCGACGTGCGCAACTACGGGCTCGTCGTGGAGTTGCCGGAATTTCTCATCGCCGGGCGCGTCCACGTCGCGGCACTCTCGGACGATTTCGACCTGTGCGACGCCGCCCGGATGCGCTT
>Ga0118677_10006701_pt1 | contig 19369 bp, 10 predicted proteins | sample AliMusrvi5mmetaG_FD_86154 | JGI IMG/M metagenome (GOLD analysis project Ga0118677, IMG submission 86154)
TCAATCATATTAAATGAAAAACTGCAATAATTTATTTGCAAATTGTAATATAAAATGCTACTCTATTATTGAGGTGAAAATAATGAGTAAACCAAATATTTTATGGATACATACTGACCAGCATCGTACAGATTCTATAGGCTGTTATGGCTCTGCTTGGGCAAAAACGCCAAACTTTGATATACTCGCAGAAACAGGAACATTGTTCGAAAATGCGTTTTGTCAATCACCAGTTTGCCTGCCAAGCAGAACCTCACAATTAACTGCACGCTACCCAATAGAAACCGGCGGTTTAAATAATCCCCATTCGTTTTTTGATTTCAGAGAGGATTTAAAGCCTTTTCCTTTAATATTTGAAGAGGCAGGCTACGCCACAGGCAGCTTTGGAAAGCATCATACACAAAAGGGCAAAGTGTGGCAAACCTGGAAGTCCATTTTGGCTACAAACAAGCATATTGACCACTTTGGCTTTATTGACGGGCAGCATAAGGATGAGGACTATGGTATGCTAAAGCATCCTGGCGGCGGTCATATTGTTACAGGGGGCACTTATCCTGATGATATTTCAAATTGTGCGATAGACTGCGTAAATGAAGGCATTAATTTTATAAATAATGCACAAGCAGAGGAAAAACCATTTTTGCTTCGTCTAAGCATAGAATGGCCCCATAATCCTATTATTACACCTAAACCCTTTGATGCTTTATACAATGAAGATACCCTTCCTGTAAGGTTTTTTGATAAAAAAACACTGGAGGGTCGTTCCAAGTTTGATTTAGGCAAAATTAATAGCGATGCCATGTTTAAGCTTTCTAATGCAGAATTAAAAAGCTATTGGCGTTATTATATGGGCTTAGCGGCTTATGTGGACTTTGAGTTTGGACGAATCTTAAGGCTTTTAGAAGATAATGATTTAAGAGATAACACAATTATAGTTTTATCCAGTGACCATGGACATTTACTTGGCGAAAATGGTTTTTCCGATAAGGATTGCTTTGATACACCCGCCTATAAAGTACCCTACATTTGGTCTTGGCCAAAGCATATTCCGCAGGGCAAGAGAGAAGAAGGCATAGCAGATATGCTGGATTTGCCAAAAACCCTGCTTAATTTATGCGGTCTAAAGGCTCAAACCCCTAGTGATTACAAAGGCAGAGACCTGTTTAAAGAAAAAGCGCCCGAAGCTTCCTTTGCGCAAATACGCTGCCGTCCAACGGCTGGTATGCCCGACGCTTTTCGCTATGCTATCCGCACTCTAGAGTGGCGAATGGATATTAATTTTAGCGTTTACGGAACAGAATTAACCATAGAGCAAATGGATGGGAATTTATTTGATATAATAAATGACCCCTTTGAGGAGAAGAATTTATTTAATAAGCCTGAATATTTCAGTATTAGAGATACCTTAATTAACAAAATTCACGAGCATTTCAGCAGCTTAGATATTGACAAAAGAGTGCTCGATTTAAGCTATTTAAACTTTGAAATGTCTTTTGAAGCGCAAACAGGTATGAAGCCTAGATAGCTACAATTTTGTTTGTAATATTTGTAATAAATGAGATATAGACTTTCTATATCTCATTTATTATATTTACTTTTAGGTTTACTTTTAGAAGCTAGTTATCTTGCCTGAAGCATATTGTAATACCTTCAACGCATCAACTGCTGTTACTGCTCCGCTTTTATCTACATCTGCCGCCAAAGAAGTATATGTTGTGGCACTTAAGCGCCCTGACGCTATTTGAAGTGCCATCAGCGCATCTGTAGAGGTTATTGTCCCATTACTATTTACATCGCCTAGTGTGTAGTTTACTATTGTTACTCCCCCTTGCGTTATTGCGGTAGGAAAATTAACCTCGTTTAAATCTATTAATTCAGGCACTTGAAAATTAAATTGCGTAACCTGGTCTGCTAACGGACTCTTTATTTGAAATTGCACCTGAAGTATTGTTCCGCCTGTTGTTAGCCCTTTTGTATTTATATATGTCATAGTAATTTTACCATCTACTGGATTTATGTCTGACATTCCGCTTGTTATTGCTGCCCCTGTATCTGCAGATACAAATTGAAGCTTTGTAGAGTCATAATTGAGCACAATTGTAGATGCTGCCATTTTAGAATTTGCAGTAATATCTACATTAACTGTAACTGTATCCCCCGGTCCTCCTGCTGCATTACTTACAGTAAAGCCAACTTGATTTACCGGTGTTGCCGTTGGCGTTGGTGCCGGTGTAGGCGATGGCGTTGGCGATGCTGTTGGGACTGGCGTCGGAGATGGAGTGGGCGATGCCGTAGGGGCTGGTGTGGGGGTTGGGTCTGGATTTAATAAATTATGTAACGCATCTATTCTATCGGTATTTATTAAATTTACGCCCCCGCTCTGCAGCACATTTCCGCTGGCATCCACCTGTGTGGTTGGGCATAGCCAGCCACCCTCATCGTGCTCATTCCACGCATACATTATTATAGCATTTGCTAATGTGGAGCTCGGATTGTTATTTGCAAAGTTAATTGCATCTTGCAAATGCGCAGCTATTTCACTCGGAGTAGCGGTCTGTACCCAGCTATCTGCTGTTACTGTAGTCCAGGAAACAGGATTATCATACCTTGGTCTTGGATCCCATCCAGTGCTTACAAAGGGAATTTCATTGATACCATAATTCTTTTTACTAGTCCAATCATTTTCAGCGCTCTGAGCAAGAGTAGCAAAATCTTCACCATTTAAACCGGACATTCCATAATGAGATACTGCATCAAAGCCAAGTGATGCACCTTCCATAGAAACGCAATATGGCATTGGGATACCCTGTGCTGTGCAATCCTGCTGAATGGCTAAAATAGTAGAAATAGCATTAGTATTGCTAAAAAAATACAATAGCGGGCGTCGACCCTGCACCTTCATATAAAAACTTTCCTTAAAGTAAGAAACCAATTGCGCCCTCTCTGCGCTGCCAAAGGAGGCTACACCATCGCCTATTATTGCGCACATTTTTACCTTATCTCGAATGCTGCTGCTAACGTGCAAATTACGAGCTGTAGTCATAGAATTACCTATGGGGTACCAACAATAAGCCCAATAATCTATACCTGCATAGGCTGCATAGTTAATTTCAGCATCCATTTGTGCTTGTGTGTATGTTGGGAAATCTACATTATTATCACCATAAGCAAGTGCAAAATATGGCAATCTGAAATGATATTTATTTGGTCCCAGTGAGCGTGCTACTTGAGAACCAACGCTATCAGGCTTTGGAAGCCATGCATCCCAGCGAATAGCCCCTACAGCAGGCGCACCCGCATTTCTCTTTTGAAGAGTTTGGTCCGTGGTAATAAAAGACGGCGGAAGCGTTGGCGCAGGAGTATTAGTTTTTATTAAGCTATAATCATCTACATATAAGCTGGTTTTAATACTGGAATCTACATTTTGAACGTATATAGCAGCCCTGGTAAGTGTACCCTGCCAAGTGATTATTTTATCATCAAGAAAGCTTTTAGTAAAAGCAGAAGAGGTTATAGTCGCTTGATTGCCTGTAACCCAGCTCTTAGCCTGTCCTGTGCATTCAATACTAATTACTATATACATTTTGGTAGAGGTCTGCCCCGCCAAAAGCTTCATATAAGCGCTAAAACTATAGCCACCTTGTCCACAAGACTGTAAAAGCTCTGTAATATCCTGTTGAGGTGATGAATAGTAATATTGACGGTTGGTCACCATCATAGAATAGCTGCCGCTATTAACATTATTGGTATCCCTCGTCAAAGTACAGCTACTAGCTTTCCATGCAGAAATATCAGCATTTTCAAAGCCATTATTAGTTAAAAGCTCTACATTATTTTGATACGCAAACACACCCAAGCTAAACAAAGGTAATATGCTTAGCACCAAAATAATACTTATTATATTGAAAAAAGTTTTTTTCATAATTTCTCCTCATAATAGTAAAATTCCTTTATTCTATTTTATCTCATTTTAAAGATTAATACAATCATTTTAGCAGTATATATAGTTATTCATCAGGGGCGTTATCTTTGGGGTCTGCTTTTTTGCCCTTGCTTTTAATTAAAAAAGCAGCAACCACGGCGGCAATAATTAGTACTGCAACGCCAACGCCAACGCCAATGCCTCCAAAAACCAATGAGCTATTTGAATTATTAGTTGTTCCATGAGTGCTGGTTGGTTGCTCAGTATCCATATTTTTTGTAGCTAGAAATGTTGGCTTGCTAGTAACCTCCGATATAGGTGATGGGAATATCACGCTTAGGTCTATGTCTTTATCAAGCGTCCAATTAGAGCCAGGACGCAGTACCTGCTGAATTGCCTGTAGACGGCGAGTATCCCTGGCATTTGTGCCATCAGCACGCAGCTGAGGCATACCATCACCATCGTCATCAATAATGGTTGGGCAAATCCATCCGCCTTCCAAGTGCTCATTCCATGCATAAATAAGCACGGAATTAATATTTGTTTTGTCTGTATGCGCTTTATTAAAATCCAGCGCTTTTTGCAAATGCGAGGCTATCTCACCAGCAGTAGCAGTTTGCGACCAGCTATCCGCATTAGTTGTGTACCAGCTTAGACCATTGTCAATAATAGGTCTTGTATCCCAGCCAGTGGCAACCAAAGGTACATATTGCACCCCGGTCGCAATATCAGCTGCCCACTGTGCTTCTGCTGCTGTTTCCAAGGCAGAATATGGCACCCCTTTTGATGCGCCTATTGCGTAATCGCTATAAGCATCCAGCCCTTGAGACTTTACAAGCGCAGGGGTTGACCCAAACTGCTGAATACCTATTAGATAAGGATTTTTTAGACCTGCAGCCGTACACGCATTACGAAAATTATTAAGGGTATAAATATCTTGTTTTCCGCCATTATTAATATAAATCATAGGTCGACCATTATCAACAGTTTGCCAATAGCTCTGCTTTAAAATATCAATGTAAGAACCATATTCTGAAGAAGGAATACTGGTTATATCCCACATTGCAGTCATTTTAACATCATTTTTGTATTTGCTTGTGGCGTGTAGCTTTCTAGCTGTAGCCATACCATCTGTATACCAGTCATACATAAAGTAATCTATGCCCGCTTCCTTGGCATATAGCATTTCCTGGTCAAAAATCTCTTGTGTATAATCAGGAAAAGTAACTTTATCTTTGCTTAATACTATACCAAAGAATGGAAGTTTGAAATGATATTGTGACGGTGCAAAGCAACGTGATACCTGTGCGCCGATATATTGATCAGGCGTTGTGCCCACTGCGGGCACATTAGGGTTTATATAAGCATCCCAACGAATAGCACCCACCAATGTCTTATCAGGTCGGCTTTTTACTTCATCCACCGGTTGCGCCGTAGGTTCTGCCATAGGTTCCATTTTACCATTGACTTTTTGTACGCTAAAATCATCACAATTAAAATCATAAGTAGTACCGCTTGAGCTCTGAAGATACATTGTACACGAGGCAAGCTTTTGCGCATAGGCTAATGTAATGGTACCTTCAATCTTGGTATAGCTCTTACTAATATCAGCGGAAGCTGTGAGCCATTTGTGTTGACCGTCACAGGTAGCATAAAATACAAGTAACATTTTATCAGAGGCTACAGCACTTTTATCGTCAATCTTTACATAGGCACTCACAAAATAGTCGCCGGCACCCCATTGATTAAATGTTTTAGTCATATCCTGCAAGGGAGAGGAAAAAGCACTTGTACGCCCAGTGACTGCGCAACTGAACTCTCCGCTGTGAGGGGCACCCATTTCATCAAGCTTAGCACCGCTCTGGGACTGCCAATTGTCAAGAGCACTTTCAAAACCAGGATTTCCAACCAAGTTCACAGACGGTTCTGCTTTTACCAAAGATGGCTGTGCTGTGAGCAGTAAAGAAAATGAAATGCTTAATGCTAATAATAATGTTACTATTTTGTTCATATTAATCTCCTAAAAGATTATGTTAGATGCCATCAACCCAAGTAGCAATATATTCAAATCCATCTGGTACATTAATATTTGTATTCATATTCCAATACCCATTCAATCCGCATTCTTTCGCAGATAGTTCAAAATGACACATAGCTATACCTAAATCATTTTTTTGAATATCAAAAGCGGGCCTTCCATAGCCTTTAGTTCTGCAAAGAAAAAGATGATATTGATTTCCTTCTTTAATAATTCTCCAAGGCTGCTTGTTTGATGCCGAAGGACCAAGCCTTACCATTTCAAGCGGAATGCTATAAGCACCTGCGCTATTTTCGTTTAATGGAACATTAATATCTCTATCAAAAAACAATTGGTTCCATGGCTTTCTTGTGTTTGCGCCAACGGCAGCTCTTACCGCGGTTTCAAAAATTCTTGGCTTTTCCTTTTTAATTCCTACAGGCGAAACTATTGGAATAAATTCATTTTGGTACAGACTTGCTTTCTGCTCAAACTGATTTTTATTAAAGGTTCCCCCAAGCCAGCAAGTTTGCAGTCCTAAGTCTGTCGCAAAAAGTATTAGCTTTTCAAATAAATATCCAAATTCCAAAACATTCTTCTCATTCTTATCAATAATGCCAATAATAAATGTGCTTGCGCCTGAAATCATTCCATAGGTTCCAAGTTTTTCAGCAACTCCATCACTTTTTTTATTAATTTTTGCAAACAAAAACCTTGCCTGTATTTTTGCCTCAGAATTAATCTCATCAATAAAATCAAAAAACTTTCCAAGAGTAATATTATCAATTTCCGCGTTGCTAAACGACCTACAGGATTTTCTTTCCTTTATAATCTCTATAACTGATTTTTGAAATTTCATTTTTACCTCCAGCATAAAAATATTTATAGTTTTCACCTTAATATACTGATTAAATTCGCAAGCTTAAAAATCAGCTCTAAAACTTAATACAATAAGTTTGCAGCTTCCACGCACCAAGTGAAGCTTGGAACGAACTTCCCAAAGAGGGCAGTTTGTTTTGGTATTGCTCCAAAAGGTCAACCTCGGTGACCTCAGCAATATCCATAAAGCACTCTATTTTTGTTGTTGAATCTGAATCCGACATATTATAAAGCCTAATAATGAACTTGTTTTTTTCACCGTCTTCAGGGCGTTTTAAAATACTCATACAGATATTTCCGTTTTCAATTTTTAGAAAGCTTTTTGGCACTGGAAGCTTTGTATTGGTGCTGGTTCTTATAGTTCTGCATTTAAAGCCTGCTGAGAAGCAGTCTTGAAGTCTAATTAAATCAGCAAATGTACTTTGGGTCTGAATTGGCTTGATTATATATCTAAACGAAAGGTCACCTTGCACTTGACCGCCAGGTTCGCCATTGGTCAGACGCGTTTTATTAAACGAGCGGAATAGCGTTATATTTATAGAACCGCTGGCATCATCGTTAGCGGCGCATTCATGCAGACCGTAAGCTGAAATAAAGAATAGGCCTGTGCCATCAATGTTCCTTTTGCCTACAATTCCACCCATTTGTTTTTCTGGGACTGCGCATTCACGCCAACTTTGGGTATCGTAATCAATGCCAGTTTTTCTTTGGACGAAACAAAAAGCTTGATTTGCAAAATAAGTGTCGGCTGCTATTCCTGTGGGTAGATTAAGCCTCACTCTATGATCTTTTGCATTATTGGTAATGATAGTTTCTACATCAACATAGTCAGCATTTTGTGACAGACCAATTTTAGAAACGATTTTCATTTCAACGTATTCATCAGAACGACATATTCCTTTTTCAGAAATGTTCATCTGCTTTGGGACATTCATTTTGCTTGTAATTGAAAATACTACTCTCGCTGGACCGCTTTCTATTTTTTCTATGATGCAATCAAGTCCTGAGCCATAAATAATTCTGTCTTGTGCTGGGTTGGCATGATACCAGCCGTCGCCGATTTCGCCATCATCAATATAGCTTGCAAGGCTGCAATATTTTTTATCTGTTTGTTTGTCTATAACATCAAACGTACCATTATCATTAATATGGAGCTGTATAAAGTCATTACTGGCTTCTCGGTCAGAACATTGCATATGCTTTAAATAGCGGGAGGCTTCTTTATAAGGCACGAGCTTATATTCTGCTTTGCTCATTGCAGGCATATCGACCATAAAGGATACTGTATATAAATCGACAGCATCTGCGAATTGATTATAACGGCGTATAGCTTGATTTTTCTTTATACCCACAAGCCCATAAGGTATTTCTTTGCCTTGCAGGTCGTAAATCCTAAAGCTGTTCTTTACCTCATAGCCAAAAGGTTCCTGGTATCTTTCTGGATAATCCGTATTGAAATCTATATCAAGTGTTACAACTTCTTTTCTATCAAACGGAAGTGGATTCCATAAAATGAGAAGTCTCTCGTGCGAGGACTTGTCTTCCATAGGCAATTCAAAATGGATGCATTCATCTACAAGCAGCGAAGAAATAGATTTCACTTGCTCAAAGCGATATTCCATATCCTTGTAAATCTGGTCTATAGAGCAACCGCATATTGAATCATGAGGATGGTTCTGCAAAAGATGTCTGTATGCAATATCAACATAGCTCTTTGGCGTATCAAATCCTGCAAATGCCGCCATTGCAGTTAAGGGCTCCACCCATTTTTCAAGCAAAGTCTGGCAGTTATCGTTTGTTTGCTTTATGAGGTATCTGCTGGATAACGTGTGTGTAATCAAATGCAGATAACCTGCCTTTACTTTAGCAGGCTCGTTCAGTTCGCCCTCGTTAAGCTGCATGAATGGTTTGAATTTCTTGAGCTCCTCGCCCATATTACAAAGATTTTCTATGTGTAGGTCCGCTTCTGGGTATAGGTTCTTTATTACTTCTATTATCTTGGGTACATCGGGATGAACGGTATTGTGGTCTAGTGCGTCCATAAGCACCACGAAAGGTATATCAGAGCGTGATTTTTCGTAATCTATATGTGCTTTTATCTTTGGCTCCAGCTCTTCTACTGTTTCATATGTAGTTTTTGGATAACCTAAAACCTCAGAACAAAATGCACCGTAGCCGCCATTATCAGGGAGCTTAAAGGTGATGCATTCACTTCCGTCTGGAGACTGCCAAATGAAAAAAGCAGAAGAGCTGTGCTCATTTGTGCCCCTGCCCAATAGTGCATATTCTATATTGAAACCATTGAATATCTGAGGCATTTGTGCAATGTGACCAAATATGTCGCAAACGTATCCAAATTTCCAGGCATCTGCGCCCATTTTTTTTGCAATCTGGTGCCCGACCATTAGGTTTCTAATGAGGCTTTCCCCTGAAAGTAAAAACTCATCTGGCATTACATACCAGGGGCCTATTAGGATTCTGCCATCTTTGATTAGATTTTTTAATCTATCCGTATTTTCAGGCATTATTTCAAGATAATCTTCTATCGCTATCGCCTGTCCGTCAAAATGAAAGACCTTAAAATCCACATCCTTTTCAAGCACATCAATAAGCTCATCAACCATATTTACAAGCCTATATCTGAAGCCCTGAAAGTCTTGATACCATTCTCTGTCCCAGTGCGTTCCGGAAAAATAATATATTCCAAGTTTCGGATTTTCCATAAAATTTGCCTCCCATTTTAAATACCTGCTCATTTTGGGCGGGTTTCGTGGTAAAAGCATCTTTTTTCACCAACCATATTTTTTAATATTATATCCACACAGTCATTTTGTCAAACTAATATGGAAATATATCCGCAAAATATTTTTATTGAATATACTGCAATTTAAATATTAATAACCATATACACTAGGGTCTGCTAATTTTAAGCCGTATTCCAATAAACGAAAATTAAAAATAGTCAATATATTTCGAAAACAGATATTGACTTTTTAATTTCGGAAGTGTATAATTGGTATATACAATTGTTGGTTGCTCAACAATAAAATGAATAGTTAAAAAAATGGAGGAACGAACTATGAAGAAGGTATTGGTCTACTTAGTGGTACTAGCAATGATAGTAACAGTTTTCCCGGCTTTTTCTGTAATGGCGACAGACACAGGGGACTATGGCATAATGCCAAATGGCGGTTTTGAGTCTGGCATGGCTGGCTGGGGGGCACTTGGTTCTGCCCCAACTATTTCCACAACACAAGTACATAGTGGCACCCAGTCCCTTATGCAGGTGGGTAAAGACCCTGGTTACATTTCGCCTATTTACAATATCTATGATATTTTAAAAAGCGACCATAGTGGAGCAGGCGGCTATTATGAAATCAGTATGTGGGTTTATGCTGATGGTATAAATGGCACAGGAATGACATCCTTAGCCCTGCGTAATGCACCAAATGCATATTCATTTAATACGGATACTACTAATAATATTGCGAACATTCAAAGCAAAATTATTGCCGCAGATACATGGACACTGCTTAAGGGCGTCATTCATATACAGGCATCAGACCTTACACAGGCACTTGGTGCAGGCACAATGGACCTTTGCACAGATGCATTAGCTTGCTCAACAGTTTATTATGATGATGTAAAGATTCTATATTTGGGCGCAACCACTACAGTACAGAAAGGCTCAATAGCCTATGAATGCAGCTTCTCAGCCGGAGTAGCAAGTTCTTTCTTTGCTTCGATAGGCACAATAGGCACAGATGTACTGAACCTTGGAAACAATAATGGCACAGCAACTATTACTCTTAAAAACACAGGCGCTACAACCTTTACTGCAAAGTTTGGCTCCAGACAAGCTGACTGGTCAGAAGAAATTCAAAGCAGTGCGGTTACTATTCCTGCGGGAGGCATTGGAACTGTTACATTGACAGGATTAGCAGATAGCCATACCATGCTTTTGCTTTGGCTTGATGGTATGACAGCAGCTACTAAATTCCAGATTTTAAATTTAACAAATATTTCTTTGGCGGAGACGATTAGAACTGGCTTTTCTGGTGCAGCGTCAGTAGATTTAATAACAGGCATTCCTGTAGTACCAGACACAGGCAAGCATGCTGTTTCGAGGGAACGAATAACGGAAGTGCTATATGAAATCAATAAAAAGCTGCTTACCACAAGAGGGCTGGAAAATATAATTGAGCTTACAAATGAATATATCACAATGCTATTTGAACGGTCGGTCATTTTTTATTATGATGACCCTGCGAATGGAAAGTCGGGCGTTTTTAAACAGGCACTAGCTGATTCTGACTCAGCTTTTATGTTGACGCCAGACGAGCAGGCAGTGGCTCATTGGGTATTCTTAAATAAAAAGCGGGCAGGTGCAGGGACAGACACATTGATGGGAGCAGGTGCTTTTTACATGCCGATAATGTCTCAGGTAAATGTATTAGGCGTGCTTGGCATATCCTGCGCAAATGGCGTTTTACTCAAACATGATAACAGAGTTTTTTTGAGAATGATTGCATCGCTTGTTGCCATGGCATTGGAGCGTCAGCATTTATCAGATGAACAAAGGCATATTGTAATCGAGGCAGAAAAGGAAAAAATGAGAAGTAATTTGCTACGGGCTATTTCACATGATTTACGCACTCCCTTAACAGCAATTTTAGGTGCAAGCTCTGCAATATTAGAGAATAAAGATACTTTAGATGCCCAAACAAAGAATAAACTCCTAACAGGCATAAAAGAGGACGCGCAATGGTTAATTCGTATGGTGGAAAATCTTTTGTCTATTACACGCATCAGCGAGTCTACTATGAATGTGGTAAAAATACCAGAGGCAGTTGAGGAAGTGGTTGCAGAGGCGGTTTCCAGGATACGGAACAAATTTAACGACTGCAATATTACCGTTAAGGTTCCGGATGAGCTTTTGCTCGTTCCCATGGATGGTACACTTATTGAACAGGTCATTATTAATCTTTTGGAAAATGCTATTAAGCATTCACCACCAAACTCACCAATAGAATTAAATGTTAAAAAAATGAATAACCTAGCAATATTTGAAGTAAGTGATAATGGAGAAGGAATTCCAGAGCAGGATTTGCCAAATATTTTTGAAGGTTATGTTGCAAATAAAAATAAAAACGCCGATTCATCTCGCGGAATGGGAATTGGTCTATCCATATGCAGTTCTATTATAAAAGCACACAATGGTAAAATTGAGGCTGTGAATAAAACGGATGGCGGAGCAGTATTCAGATTTATGTTGCCAATAGACGGAGGAAATACTAATGAATAATAAAATTGTTATATTGATAGTTGAGGATGAAAACGGTATTAGCAATTTTATTTCTGCTATTTTAACCTCCAATGATTACAATATTATAAAAACTGCAAAAGGCAAAGAGGCAGTGTCCATGGCAGCCGCCTATTGCCCTGACTTAATATTGCTTGACCTTGGATTACCTGATATGGATGGCTTGGATGTTCTGAAAAGTATAAGACAATGGAGCGAAATACCTATTATTATCGTATCTGCACGCGGAAATGAACGCGAGAAGGTGGAGGCACTTGACCTTGGGGCAGATGATTACGTGACAAAGCCCTTTGGGACGTCGGAATTACTTGCCCGCATACGCACAGCAATAAGGCACAAACAAAAGGATAATGCAAAAAATCAGTTTGAGGTAGGCATAGTGTGCATTGGTGGATTAGTTGTTGATAATATTAAAAGAATGGTGACTGTTGAAGGCAAGGAAGTGCATTTAACCCCAATAGAATATAAGATTGTTCTGCTTTTATCTAGATATGCCGGAAAAGTGCTCACTCTTGATTATATAACAAAAGAGATATGGGGTCCATACACCAATGAAAATAATGCGTTAAGAGTGAATATGGCAAATATTCGAAGAAAAATAGAGCTAAATCCTGCTGAACCTAAGTATATTTTGACAGAAGTGGGCGTGGGTTATAGGATGGTTGATGAAATGTAGGCGAAGAACCCACTTTTGAGCGGAATTCAAACAATTTTGCATAATTCCATATGCGCTAAATTGTATCAATATTTAGTTGCATAGACAAAAAAGTACAAATGTTTAAAAGTCGAGCAGATAATTATACTCGACTATTTTTATGCAAGAAAGATATGCAGACTGGACAATATCTAATAGTATTTAAAAAAGTGCTCAATAGTTTAATATAAATTGTCTTTACTATTGCTATATATTAATAAAAGCTCCAACAGCTTCTATATAAAATTGATAAAAGTATTGACTTCACAAATTGTAAGTAGTATAATTACATTATCGTTAATGCTACGATGGTGCAAAACTGCATAATTGGTTTTTATTGATGAAAACTTTAGACGCTATCGCAGAAATTTTAAAAATAGGAGAGGATTTAATTATGACTGAACGCATTCAGACTTTATTGAAAAATTGCTTAAATAAAAAGCACCATGCACTTAGACAGCCTATGGATTCTAATTTGACTGCTGCTTTTCAAAACCCTAAGCTTCCGCCAGTTGTGCGCACTTCTTTGAGGCTAAAGGCACTTCTTCAGGCAGAAAGACCTATTGTAGAGCCGTTTCAGAAAATTGTTTTGCAGCGTACGATTACTGATGTGCCAGGTATATTCTGTGAGCAGGAGCTTGAGGAGATACATAAGGCACATTATATCCATGAGCTGGGCAATGTATCAAATATAAACCCAAATTATGATAAAATAATCAGTATGGGTATGGAAAAGTTAGAAGAGCAGGTCAAAACGCGCCTTTTACAATGCCAAAATGAGCAGGATATGGCAGGTGAACTATTTCTTTCTTCTGTTCTGCAAAGTATAGGTGCCGTATATGATTTGTGCGATCGCTACAGGCAGGAAGCTATGACTGTCGGCAATACAGAGGTAGCGGCGCTATTGTCAAGAATTCCTCGACAACCCGCTAAAAGCTTTCATGAGGCATTGCAGTTCTTTCGCATACTGCATTTTACTTTATGGGCAGAAGGAGAATATCATAATACTGTTGGACGGTTCGACCAGTTTATGTTTCCATATTTGCAGCGGGATTTGGAGCGCAACATTTTGACAGAAGAACAGGCGCTTGAATTACTGGAAGAGTTTTTTATATCTTTTAATTTGGATAGTGACCTCTATCCGGGTGTTCAACAGGGTGATGATGGGCAAAGCCTGATGCTGGGGGGAGTAACACGTGAAGGAAAAGATGCGATTAATTTGCTTTCTTTCCTGTGTCTGAAAGCAAGCCGTGAACTGAAAGTGATTGATCCAAAAATTAATTTAAGAGTCAATAAAAACACCCCCCTGTCTCTCTTTGAGGAAGGAACTTTGTTGACTCGTGAGGGATTGGGCTTTCCACAATATTCAAATGATGATATTGTCATACCAGGCTTGGCAGCTCTGGGCTATTCACTGGAAGATGCACGGAATTATACTGTGGCTGCTTGCTGGGAGTTTATTATTCCCGGTGCGGGTATGGATGTCTGCAATATCGGTGCACTCTCCTTTCCCAAGGTTGTAAATGCCGCCATGGAAAGATATTTAGATCAATGCAAAGACTTTGAAGAGTTTTTGGGTAAGGTTAATCAACAGCTTCAGCAGGAATGCACGCTCATGTGCAGTAGTTTTGACAATCTTTATTTCTTCCCTGCACCCTTTATGTCCATTCTGATGGAGGGTTGCATAGAAAATGCCAGAGACATTTCATTGGGCGGGCAGTATAACAATTACGGCATTCACGGCACAGGCATTGCCACAGCGGCAGACTCTTTGGCTGCTATTCAAAGCTTAGTATTCAAGGAGAAGAGCATATCTGCACAAGAACTGATCGGCGCAGTTAAAGCCGATTTCAAAGGCTATGAGCTTCTGCAGCAAAAGCTTCGCTTAGATATGCCAAAGATGGGCTGCGATAATGATGAAGTAGATGACCTAGCTGCTTATTTGCTGGATGCCTTTGCGCAGGCATTAAGCGGAAAGAGCAATGAGCGGGGTGGCATTTATCGTGCCGGTACTGCATCCGCAATGTTCTATCTCCGCCATGCAGCAGAAACACCGTCGAGCGCAGATGGCAGGAGCGGCGGCGAACCCTTTGGCGCCAATTTTACGCCCAGTCTTTTTGTGAAAACCAAAGGACCTTTATCGGTTATCAATTCATTTACAAAATTTGATTTGAGAAAAACCATCAACGGCGGACCTCTTACTATGGAATTTCACAGTACATTGTTCCGAGATGGGGATAGCATCACAAAGGTTGCACAGCTAGTAAAATATTTTATACAACGTGGCGGACATCAGTTTCAGTTAAATGCAGTAAATAGAGAAGCTATGATGGATGCACAGATACATCCTGAAAATCATGCACAGTTGGTGGTGCGTATTTGGGGTTGGAGTGCCTATTTTACGCAGCTTGATAAGGAATATCAAGATCATGTAATTGCCAGAGAGGAATATGTGGTGTAATATGGCAAGAGGACTACTATTTGATATTAAAGAATTATCCATACATGATGGTCCGGGGCCTAGAATCACAGTATTTTTAAAGGGTTGTCCTCTGCGCTGTCAATGGTGTCATAATCCAGAGGGGCTTGCGTTTGAACAAGAGCTGATGGTAAAAACAGCGCAATGCCTTCACTGCGGTCTCTGCAAAAAGCCTTGTGACCATGCAGAATGTCAACCCTTTCAGCGCTGTCTGCACGCTTGCCCAAAGGGATTGATTAGTCTCTGCGGTGAAGAGGTGGATGCCGAGCAGCTAGCCAAACAATTGCTTGGCTACCGTGACTTTCTTATGGACAATGGAGGCGGAATAACCTTCTCTGGCGGTGAACCTTTGGCGCAGCCTGAATTTCTGCTGGCGCTTTTGCAAAAGACAAAGCCCCTGCATCGAGCCATTCAGACCTCCGGATATGTCGAAAGTCCCATCTTTGAGGCGGCTTTGGAGCACATTGACTATGTAATGCTGGATATCAAGCATACGGACAACGTTATTCATAAGCAATATACAGGAGTAGATAATGCTTTGATTTTAAAGAACCTGGAGCTGCTAAAAAAAAGCGGTAAACCCTTTGTGATTCGTATTCCGCTTATCCCAGGCATCAATGACGCAGTTGAAAATCTAGAAAATACGGCAATACTAATTAAAGATGCAAAAGCGCTTGTGCGGGTGGAGCTGCTGCCTTATAATCCCTTTGCAGGGTCTAAGTATCCTATGGTGGGTAAGAAGTTTGCACTGAAATTTGATGAGCAGGAAAGCAGGCCTATTGATTTGTCTTTATTTAAAAAACATGGCGTAGAAGCCGTTATACTATAATTTTTTTATTGAGGTGTTATTATGGAATATGCAAAACTAGCGGAGAAAGTCGCGGTATCCAACAAGCTTGAGCTTTTATATGGAAATGTAGTACTGACAGACGGACGTATGAAAGAGGCATTTGACAACAATATCTCTTTCTTAAAGCGTTTTGATGTAGACCGGATGCTTTATTGGTTTAGGGTTTTTGCCGGAAAGGATGCACCGAGTGCGCCCTATGGCTTTGACGGCGGGCATTTTGAAAATAATTTATATGGGCAAACTGCAGGGCAGTTCTTGATGGGCGCAGGAAGTCTGCTGCTTTGGCAGGAGGAACCATTGCTCAGGGAGAAACTTAATCAGGTAGTGGAGGGTATTTGCGAATGCCGTGAAGAAAGCGGCTATCTAGTACCTATATCCCACGAAGAGTTTGCTACCAAGGAATATCCAAATTATGTCCGTGCCTGGCTGACATTTGGTCTGCTTGCCGCAGGATATGCCGGAAATGAAAAAGCCTTTGTCATGGCAAGAGGAATGGGTGATTGGTTCAATCACTGCGATTGCCTGCCCTATGTGAAGGATTTGAACTTAGGCTTTCAGGCGATATTGGCAAATACAGCACTATATCTTTCACCTGTAGGTGTAGAGGAGGATTTGGCAGTTGTGCAGAAATATTACCGTGAGGATTGGTGGCTGGAGCAGTTACAGAAAAAAGAGCAGCGTGCTATCTATCAGCATCCAGGCAATCATCCCCATGGAACACTGTTGACCACACTGGAGGGCTATTTGGATATCTATCGTGTAACCGGTGAAGAATTTTTGTTGGAATGCGTCCATTCAGCTTTGCCCATGTATGAAGAAAAATGGCAGCATGTGGGAGGCGGAATCGTCATGTGTGAGTTTGATAACTTTTATCCCGGTTGCAATTTTCTTAGTCAAAGCCATCACTATAACGAATTGTGTTGCTCTACATTCTGGATTCTGCTTAATCAAAGGATGCACCTAATAGAGCCAGATAGAGAGCACTATGTAAATGAAATCGAAAAATCCATCTATAATGTTTTAATAGCTGCTCAGGTGGAGGATAGAGGACTGCACTATTTAGCTTTTCTTGAGGGGAGTAAGGATAAAAGCTATACAGATATTGCTTCCTGCTGCGCTGCCACCGGCTCGCGGCTGCTGGCTATGCTTCCGCAATTTTTATATAGTTATAACGAAAGGGATATTTATATTGATTTGTACGCTTCATCAAAAGCACAGATTGGAGATGTAGAATTATCCTGTGAAACCAATATGCCGTATTCAGGAGAGGTTAAAATCACCGTTAATAAGGCTGCTTCTCCCTGTACCTTGCATTTTCGTATACCTTCCTGGTGTGTCCATGAAGTAGCTATTAACGGCATAACCGCTCAAGCAGGCAGCTATTTAACCATTGAAAATGTTAAAGCAGGCGACGATTTTACTTTCATACTGCCCTTTGGTATGCGCAGCACACGCTACAGCGGCGCAGAAGAGATTCCTGGCAAAGAACGTTTTGCATTTGAATATGGTCCGTTATTGCTGGCGGCTATGGGAAGAGGCGGCGTCACTCTGGAGATGGATACAACCTGTCCTGATGCATGGCTTATTCCCATTACAAAAAATCGTTTCAAACTGAAAGGAAGCAATCGTCAGGAGTTTATGACCTATATGGACATAACAGACCAGCCATTGACGGTTTATCCTATTATTAAAAAATAAAGTCAAGATTATGATAGAGGCGAGACTTACTGCGTCTATTTGCTCATCTTCTTGCAATAGAAACTGTTAGTGAATCTTGGCGGCATAGGTAATTTTGGTAGGGGTATTGTAACCGATTTAAATATTTGATATAATATTAATAGAAGCAAAATGGCTAGATGGAATTAGGATTTTATTGCACATAAATTTGGGAGGAATGTAAAATGAAACGATTTAGCGTTTTTTTAGTGAGTGCATTTTTAATCTTGACTATTTGTACGGTAGCTTTGCCAAAAAATATTCAGGTTCAGGCGGCTGGAAGCGGCTATTGGAAGCTTGCCGCACAAACTATGATGCCAAATGATAATACAGACACAAAAACCTTCACCGTCTCCCCAGGAAGCGCGAGCTTTCGCCAAATTTCCCCTGATTCCGGCGATAGCTTTGCTGCAACGGCCACATGGGATGCGCCCCTTTCCATTTATGCCGCGGATACACTTATTCAGATTAAGCTAAACGTCAAAATTGACGAATATGTCTGGAATGGGAAAAACGATGGGTATATCCATAATGGCTTGAATTTTATGGGTATGGGGATATCGGCAAATTTAGACGGTGACGGAATGACGGGGGGCATCACGGCAAACGCTGTAAGACTGAATGACCCAAATGGGAAAACCGATGCACAATGTGCTACCAACAACGGAACGCAAGTTGTATCGAGTGATTCTATTACTGCTACGGGCAATTTCCCTAGTGGCTATAAGGCTGGCGAAAAATACGCGCTCTATATAAAGACGGATGCAGGTATAGCGCGCTATTCATACGAATGGACGGTGGACGCAGCTGCTACTGCAGCACCAACCATAGCCCCCTCTGTTAAACAAACACAGACAGCCGATCCGCGTCAAGCCCCACCTGTTGGCAGCATTCCATACGATTCCGGAGCACGCTTTTCCGGTTTGGGCGGTCATGTTGAAGTGCTGATCCCAAAGGGATATAACAGTGATGGCTCAGAGATTTGGGATGAAGAGGACTGGACAGGCGCTAAACTGAATATGGCACTTCCCTACGGAACAAAAATAAAAACCTTTGGAAACAGCTGTACCATCATATCCTTTGCCGATGCAAGCACCTTTGTTTGCGATTCTAATACGACCATTGTTTTGCAAGGAATACCGGAAAAGCCAAGCAGTTTAAAGCTGCTTGCCGGAAATATGTGGTGCAATGTAAAGAAGATTCTGAAGGACGGCTCTATGCCTGTGGAGATGTCCCAGGCAGTGGCAGGCATAAAGGGTACGACCTTTGTATGCGAGGTTGCGGCGGATGGGACATCTACCCTGAAAGTCATTGAAGGAAAGGTGGAACTCACCGCAAAAGCAGACGGCAAGATGGTCTTGGTGGAAGGCGGCAATATGGTTAGTGCAGATGCAAAAGGACTTGGTACACTTAAAAAATTTGATATTGCAAAAGAAACTACGAGCTGGGATAAAATAAAAGTGCAGGCAACTCCCATACCATATTTACC
>Ga0118677_10006702_pt1 | contig 19368 bp, 10 predicted proteins | sample AliMusrvi5mmetaG_FD_86154 | JGI IMG/M metagenome (GOLD analysis project Ga0118677, IMG submission 86154)
AAACCCAACCTGAACAGGGGGAGAGAGCTCCTGTTTAAAAAAATGTCTCGAATTATGAAACTATTCCTAGCTATTTTAGTGATTACGATCACACAGGCAACGGCAAGTGTTTATTCACAAACGGCCAGATTGAACCTGAAGATGGAAAATGCGACTATTGCGGAGGTTTTTGATGCTGTTGAAAAGCAATCTGAATTCTTCTTTTTTTATAACAAAGGACAGATTGATGACCAGCGAAAGGTTTCGGTGGATCTTGAGAACAGTAAGATTGATGAGGTTCTGGCTACCGTATTTGGCAAAAATGCTGTGAGTTACGAGATTATTGGAAAAAATATTATCGTTAAGTCATCTGATAATGACGCGTCCACTTCCTCCCAACAGACTGGTCAAAAGATATCCGGTAAAGTTACAGACCAATCAGGAACTGCACTTCCAGGGGTAACTGTGGTAGTTTCGGGGACGACAGTAGGGACTGTTACCGATGGAGAGGGTAATTATACGCTCGCGCTTCCCGTGGGTGCCAGAAGTGTTATATTTTCATTCATTGGATTACAAAGCCAGGAGATTTTGGTGGCAGGGAAAAGCAACCTGAATATCACAATGAATCAGCTCACGATCGGTCTTGAAGAGGTTGTGGCTATCGGATATGGTACCACAAAGAAACAGGACTTATCCGCTGCCGTTGCGGTTGTTCAGAACATCGATAAGCTTAAGGAAACTCCACAGTTAAGTGTTGCCAGTATGATCCAGGGACATGTTCCCGGAGTTACAGTTGTAAACCAGGGAGGTCAGCCAGGGGCTGGTCCGGCAGTTACAATCCGCGGTACAGGTTCTAAAACTGAAAGTGTATTGTATGTCGTGAATGGTGTTCCGGACGCTCCTTTTAATCCGGAAGATGTAGAATCGATAACTATTTTAAAAGATGCTGCCTCCGCAGCTATTTATGGTGCTCATGCAGGGTCCGCAGGTGTAATCCTGATCACAACCCGCCAGGCAAAAGAGGGGAAACCATCAATTGAATATAATGGTTTCTATGGCGTGAGATCTGCCTGGAAATTACCACAATCATTAACTGCCAGTGATGAAGCCAAAGTATCCAATCTGGCATATACAAATGCAGGGCAGACACCCCTTTCGGGATGGGACATTACTAAAAATCCCAATGATCAGGTTACCCGCACCAACTGGATCAGCACAGTTTTCAGAACTGCAGCGGTTCAGCGTCATACTGTTACTGTAAATGGAGGTACCGACAAATTAACCACAATGTTTCAGGCCAAGTACGAAAGGGAAGATGGAACATTGGTGAACACCTACAGCCAGAATATTACCTTAAGATTTAACTCCAGTTATCAGATCAATAAATACCTGAAATTCAAGGAAGATCTTTTCTGGGTTAATAATGACAACCGCGGTACTGATACACAGAGCGGTTATACGGGAACAATTCTTTCGGCTATTTACATGCCGCGCTCTGCCACCCCTTATTACGCCAATGGCAAGTTCGGAGGGGTAGGTCCCGTTGATTCTCAATATCTTGGTATTCACGGTGACGTAGTAAACCCGCTTGCTTCACTGCTTAGAAACCAGAGTTTTGTTCGCAACAGCAATCTCCTTTCAACGTCTGAATTACATCTTACGGATGTTATTAAAGGTCTGGAAATTACCTCCAGGTTCTCCTATAAGGGTTTTAATTCATTCTACAAGAATTTCAATTACCTACGCCCTGAGCCAGGCAAGCCAAATAATCAAAACAGTCTTGATTACAATACTGGCAGAGATTACCATTGGGTTTGGGAGAATACGATTAATTACAGCCGTGTTTTTGACAAACACAACCTTGGGCTGATGGCTTCCACAACTTCGAAAGAGGACGAGAGCAGAAGTTTTGGACTTACTGCCCGCGATTTTAACCGGGAAGATGCCTGGGCCCAGTATTTGGTAAATGCACAGACTTTTTCGAAAGACCGTCCATGGGATGGAGAGTACAAAGACCGTAATGTTTCGTATGTTGGTCGTGTATCCTACAGTTATGCCGACCGTTATTTTGCAACGGCCAGCTACCGTCGTGATATCGCCGGTCGACTTGCAGTTGGCAACCGTGCAAAGGATTATCCCGGATTGACCGGCGCCTGGAAAGTAACATCAGAGCCATGGTTCAACGTGGCACTGATTAACCTTTTAAAAGTGCGTGCAAGCTGGGGTAAAATCGGTAACCTCGGATCCATCGGAATGTATTATGGTTATCCCAGTTTATCGGGTGACAATACCTACCAGGTTGGAAACGGAGCTCCTTATTCACCGGCAGCTTATATTTCGAGCGCCTACAATGCCAAACTGTCCTGGGAGACGACCCAGCAGACTGATTTCGGGGTAGATGTGTTGATGCTCAAAAAGAAATTGAGTATTACGGCCGATTATTTCATGAAGAAAACCTCTGATCTGATCAAGCAGCAGGATACCAAATGGACAGCCACTTACGGTGTAGGCGCTCCATTAATTAATGAAGGTGAAATTTCCAACAAAGGTTTTGAATTTGCCGCTGACTGGACAGATAAAGCAGGAGCGTTTAATTATAGCCTGGGATTAAACTTTGCCACCTTGAAAAATGAGGTGACCTATATCGATGCAAATCCAACATCCTACTGGGCACATGGCGACTCATGGAGAGGTATTCTGGCTCCTTTCCGTTCAACGGTTGGACAACCATACTATTCCTACTGGCTGAATCAAAGTGCAGGAATCTTTAAGAGTGCCGCTGAAGTGGCCGCATACACTAAAGATGGGGTATTGATCCAGCCTAACGCCAAAGCAGGTGACCTTAAATTTGTAGATCAAAATAAGGATGGAAAAATTAGTGATGCAGACCGCGTATATATGGGAAATGCATTCCCTAAATTTACCTATGGATTTACTGCCAATATCAACTGGAAAAACTGGGATTTAAGTCTTTTCTTCCAGGGGGTTAGCGGAGTTAAACTGTTCAATGCATTTAAAGAATCAACCCTTAATGCTTCGGAACAGGGTTACAACCGTTGGGACAAAATTCTTACGGCATGGTCACCTACGAACACAGGATCCTCTATCCCACAAATCAGCGCAAGCGATGCAAACAAAAACTTCGGCACTCCTTCGGACTGGTATCTTGAGAACGGTGATTACCTTCGTTTAAAGAACCTGCTAATCGGATATACTTTCAAAAAGACACCATGGAATGGTTCACTCAGATTGTATTTCAGCGGCCAAAACCTCCTCACATTCACCAAATATTCCGGAATGGATCCTGAGGTTGGTGGTTATGGTCTTGATACCGGTCAATACCCTGTATCAAGAGTATTCTCCTTCGGTGCTAAACTTAATTTCTAATTCTAAAAAATCAGAAAAATGAAAAATATATATTTCATCCTATTAACCCTACTGCTTTCCACCTCGTGTTCGAAAGACTGGGTCGACACTAAGCCCAACGGACTGCCAACAACTGCCTATTTCTGGCAGAGTGAAGAGGATATCAACAAAGCAGTTGCTGCGATGTACGTATCAATGCGCTATGAATCAACCTGGGGCCGCAACCTGTTCTGGGTACAGGCTTCAAGTGATGACCTTATCATTGGTCGGTCAAAAGCAGATGCCGAAAACATCAAGAATTTTATCTGCAGTGGCCGTGAAGGTTACACCGTGGGTGCCTTTAATGACCTTTACTGGACGATGGATAAGGCAAACCAGGTTCTTGCAAACATCGATAATGCCAAAAATGTCAGCGATGCCATAAAAAACCGGGCTAAAGGCGAGGCCTATTTCATGCGTGGTTTCACTCATTTCTGGGCAGCCTATTTATATGGCACTGATAAGCAGGGTGTCCCTTATGATGGTCCTGAGAATCCGGAATACCAAAAACGGATTCCTCCGCAACTTGCTTCAGTAAAAGATAATTATGCACAAATTATTGCTGACTTCACTAAAGCGGCTGAGTTGCTTCCGCTGTTCCAAACCTACGGCGCTGCCGATCAGGGTCGTGCGCACAAGGCTGCTGCATGGGGTTACATGGTAAAAACTTATGCGTACTGGGCAGCCTGGGATAATACCAAATGGGCTTCGATCCCAGATCTTTGTGATAAAATTAAAAATGAAGGAGGACGTGCCCTGGCGTCGGTCGCAGGTGATCCAAAAGCCAGCTTCCGCGCAGCTTTCACCATTGCCCAGAACTGGGGTTCTGAATATATGTGGTCAGTTACATCAGGAACGCAGGGAGGAAGCGAATTCCCCGGGGTTGTCCTTGAAAATAAAGGCTGGGGTAAATACAATGGCTGGGGATATTTCCAACCTACTGAAGAGTTGTACGATGAATACGAAGCAAACGATCCTCGTCGTGAAGTTACAATTCTCAAATTTGGAGACACCTTCACCTATTTTGGAGAAACCAAAAGGTATAATTCAACCAACAGTCTTTCCGGTTTCCAGATTAACAAATATATGGAGCCTTATCAGTATGGCACAGGTGGCAATTCAGGAACTAACGCCTTTATCAATCAAAATGGGGACTATCCGACAACCTGTCTGAACCTCCCATTGATGCGATATGCCGAAGTGCTTCTTTTCAAAGCAGAAGCGTTATTGAATCTCAACAGAGCTTCAGATGCCGCCGCTCCTCTGAATGAGATCAGGGCTCGGGTCGGACTGGCTGCTGTAGCAGTGCCAACACTTGCGGATCTCAAACATGAACGTCGCTGTGAACTGGCTTGTGAGTGGACCGATCGCTTTCATGATCTTAAACGTTGGGGTGATGTAGATAAGATTCAGATGGCTTTGCACGGCCGCAGCCATGCAGACAAAACGAATCCTGATTCTCCTTTCACACTCGTTCAGGTTTGGAAACAAAGAACTTATGATCCAGCCAAAGCAATTGTCTGGCCATACAATCCCGATGAAATTTCACGTTCAAACGGTGCGTACAAACAAAATGCAGGTTGGTAATCACCCGCTTAAGCTGTTGTATTTGATTGGACGGAAGCAATTTTCTTAAAAATCACTGCAATAATGAATTTGCAATAAATTACACAAGGGCCGGTTTTTCCGGCTCTTGTTTTTTCACATTCAGATAATAATAGGTTAAATTGATGCAAAAACTCACAGTGAAAATATAGAAAGCAAAACAAATGATTTTATCTTTATCAAAAAATTGCACCACTGAATAATTCGCCCATTTAGCACTAAATAATAGCATGAAGCGAAGTCAATTTATTACCTTTTCGACACTATATACAACATTATCCATCCTCAATCCAGATGCAATTAAAGCCGGTACACTAAATTTCTCGGCAAATAAACACAGCGATAAATCTCCTTTCTGGATCCTGTTCCAGGATGATTACCGGAAGAATTGCAAACTTTGGAAACATAACACCGGAAAAAATCCGGTAATACCTGCAGGGAACCAGCTATGGAAGAAATTCTGGACAGCCAACCCAACGGTGATTAACCTAAACGAAAAATTATTGGTTTATTATCGTGGAAACGGCATAACCCCCGACAATCCAGAGCGCCATGACCGGATTGCTGTGGCACAAATACAAAATATAACCGCTGATGATCTGGTCATCGAGGACCTCAACAATCAAAATTTCATCATTGATGTTGGTGTTGCAGGAACCTTCGATGATCATGATGTCCTGGATCCCGGTGCTGTTCGCTTTAAAAACAAGGTTTTCCTTTATTATTCCGGAGTTGGGACGGGTCCAAATTCCGTTGGTCTGGCAATAAGTGAGGATGGCATCCATTTTGAAAAACATGGGAGCGTACTTCCCGGCCGTTCACCAAGCGTTGTAGTATCTGACGGTAAGATCTTTATGATCTACCAGAATGATGATGGTAAAGGGTACCGGGGCTTCTTTATGGCTGAATCGCAGGATGGGATCAATTTTAAAAAATGTTCAGAAACCCCTGTTCTGGGTGGCCACGAAAACGGTTGGGACAAGTTTGTAACCACTGCGCGGATTTACAGGGAGAATGATACGTTTTTATTGCTCTATGGCGGAAGTCCCGATTTGAATGACCAACCCGACTACTTTGGTTTAGCAAGGTCAACAGATTTGATGAGTTGGGAAAAACATCCCGGAAATCCTATCTTCGGTTTGGGAGCAAAGGGAGAAGAGGATGGCGGGGCAATCTGGTTTCCCGCATTATTAGATATCGGATCACATTATGTAATTCTCTATGAAGGGAGCAGGGGGCGCTATGCCTGGGATTTGTCTTCGCAGATTTGCATGTCCTCAATTGAAAAGAATATTAATCATGAGTAGTTTCGGATTTCACTCAAAATAATTTGTAAGATTAGAACTACACGTATAAAATACCTTTAGGGATAAAGATGGAGAACATCAAAAAATCCCGTCAAAAGTAGCTAAAGCTTTAATAAACAAATCTTTGCGCCTTTGCGTGAGATAAAACATAGATGCTTAAAATGTGAAACGAATCATTAAATTATTCGGATGGAACGTCGTGATTTTATTCAGAAAACAGTCATAAGCGGAGCCTCATTAATGGGGGCATCACAGTTATCCTCAGTGAACGCAATGAATCCCTTTTCACCGAAGAGGGTCGCTCCTTTGTTGGGAAAACGGTTTGTCACCTTATGTATTATGATCCGCACAACACCCTGGGAGGTATCGCGCGATGTTAAACTGATCGATGAGGACGAATCGCCCTATCACACACTTAAAGTAGTGCGCGACCTTCGGGAGGCTTTTGCAAAAAACAATGCAGATGGTAGGCTGACCTGGGGGTTTACACTCAATGCACTCGAAGATCAACGCCCCAATTATCGCGATATCCGGAATTATGTTGTGGAATGTCAGCAGATTTATGGTGATGAAGTTTCCTATTTCCCGGGGTACTTCCCCGCTTTGTATCTGCCGCGCGCCAGAGTGAACAAGGAGATGAGTGAGGCTATTCAGCTTATTTCGAATCTGGTTGGCGGAGGTTATCGCCCGCAATCAATCATGGGTGGGTTTCTTTCGGCGGATAATATGCGTCATCTCGCCGAGAAAGAGAATATTCATGTGGCACATGGCGTAATCTGGAGCCAGCATGCTGTTGATGGCGGCGGCGCCGATGGCTCACCCTCCTACCCTTTCTACCCTTCCAGGGAACATTTTTGCAAACCGGCACAAAATAAAACTGATTTTATCGATTGTGTAAATCTTGACGGCTGGAGTGTCGACTTTCAGTGCGCCAGGGTAAGTGGCGGAATTCAGGGGACAACGGTCTTCAATAGCGCATCGAGCCGCCGTGGTGTAGGTCCGATCGAAACTTACTGCGACTGGGGAATGGAGATCGGCCATTTATCGGTGATGCATACTCAAGCCATCCATTTTGACCGTGGTTTTGAGTTAAACGGGTTCGGATGGGTTCCAAATATCTGGGAAGCGGCATTGGTGAAACGGCCCGAACGGAAAGATTGGGGAGAGACCTTTATCCTGGAGGCGATGTCCAAATGGGTTGGGGAGACCCGGAAACGGTGGCCGGATGTCCAGTTTGTTACTTTCGGGGAGTATGGCGAAATGTGGCGTAAGCAGTATCCTGACAACGACCAGTGGAAATACCGTTTTGAGGAAAAGGGGCTTGGAATCGGAAATTCGTGGGGCGATGAAGATATAAAATGGTACATGAACAAGAGCTTTCGCCTGGCAACGGTCCGAAACTGGCAACAGGATACCCCAACCCTTGTATATGATTTTACCCGCTATGATCTCACTGCCAATGAACCAGCAGATCCCTCACCTGAAAAACCGACCAGGGATTGGAGCCTTATGAATCGGATCAACCAGAAAGGGTTGCGACCTCAGGACAAACCCATCTTACTTAAAGATCTTAGCAGCGATGATAAAATTCTGATTGCAAAATACTATCCCGAGTTGTTTTAATTTTCTAAATCATATAATAACCTTTACCTAACCCGAAATGATCCGAAATTACAGGGCACACGCTTTCTTTTTGATTTGTTTCACCTTGATTTGCTTACGGCTTAATGCACAGGAGATACCCGTAATTCAGTTTGTGAACCCAATGGTTGGAACCTCAAATACACAAACTCCCTCACTTTGGGGGAGCGAAGGGGGGACCTATCCCGGAGCAGTGGCCCCCTTTGGCTTTGTTCAATTAACCCCTGAGACACGAATCGGAGATTCAAAAGGGTACAACTATTATGACAAGTCGATTTACTTTTTTAGCTGTATCAACCACCCAACAGGATATCCGGATGGCTCGTCAGGAAAAATTCATGTGATGCCTGTCATAGCAGGGAATAACATGCCATCCGGCAAAGACAGTCGTCCTTTTTCCCATAAGAATGAAGAGGCCTCTCCAGGTTATTACCGTGTATTATTAAGTGATAATGGAACAATGGTAGAAGTTACAGCTGCTGAGCGAACAGGGATGTTTAGGTTTACTTTTCCCCCGGAAATAAAACCCCGGATTTTTCTTGGCGATCTGGGAAAAATTGATTCCATATCCAGCCGGGTGGTTAGCAGTGTAAACTGCCACTCAATTATTTCGTTCGATGCAGATATTCTCGGGAAAGAGGAGGTAAAAGGGGGATCAGTTTTAACTTTTGCTAATCGGGATTCAGTAAACAATTCTCTGATACTGAAAATCGGGGTCTCTCCTGTTGATTTTGAGAGCACACTCAACAACCTTCATTTTGAAGCTGATACCTGGGATTTTGATCAGTATAAACGGCAAAATCAGCTAAAATGGAAAAAAGCGTTATCTGTTATCTCGGTTGAAGATTCTTCAAAGACCAATAAAACGATCTTTTATACGGCACTTTACCATTCATTGCTTATGCCCTGGGTTATTTCAGATGTACAGGGGAAATACCAGGGCGATGATAACTTAATTCACACAACCAAAGGGAAGAATCAGTATGGGGGATTCTCCGCTTGGGATACTTTTCGCTCCCTTCATCCGTTGCTTTCTCTTATTTCCCCCGACAGGCAGCAGGATATGATTTTGTCGATGCTTGATCGTTTTGAACAAAGCGGAAGGCTACCCACTGATCCGATGACAGCCAACCATATAATTCCAATTATTGTGGATTCTTACCTGAAAGGAATTCACGGTTTTGACAAAACCTTAGCTTTCAAAGCGATGAAAAATTGCCTGGCTACAGCATCGGGTTTGGTCGATTTTTCGGCCTACCGGCAACTTGGATATGTTCCCTCGTCGTGTTCGGAATCGGTTACCAAGACCGTTGAATTTGCATATGACGACTGGGCACTAGCTCAGTTTGCAGGAAAAGTAATGGGTGATCAGAATGAGTCGGTCAAATTGCAAAACCGGAGCTTTAATTACCGAAATCTCTTCAATCCGGAGATTATGGCGCTGCTTCCACGTCTGGGAAATAATTTTGACTTATCACCTGGAAATTTGGGCTATAAAGAGGGAGATCACTGGAGTTATTCCATGTTTGTACCACAAAATCCTCTTGACCTGATTAACCTGTTCGGGGGAGAAGCCGAATTTGCAGCCCACCTGGATAGTGCCCTTACAAATCAGTTTATACTCTTTGATAATGAACCTGTTGAGCATATTCCATACCTGTTCAATTATGCAAGTCGCCCTGACCTCACACAGCGATGGACACGGAATATCATGAAAACCCATTACAAAAATTCACCATGGGGGTTACCTGGAAATGATGATCATGGCGCGATGTCAAGCTGGTTTGTATTCAGCGCCATGGGGTTTTTCCCGACCTGCCCGGGAAAGCCTGTTTACGATTTAGGCTCTCCGCTCTTTAAAAAGGTGACTATCCAACTACAGAATGGGAAGAAATGGGCCATAAATGCCAATAACAACTCTGCTGATCACCCTGTTGTCAGGACCACTTCGCTAAATGGTCAGGCGTATTACAGGTCATGGATAAATCATACCACCATTTTGGAGGGTGGCGAAATCACCCTTGAGATGGATAAGGCCCCCGACACGGGTAAATATCCGGCAGATTGTTTTAAAGATCCTTCCGAAACTACAAAATCATCCGATTTTCAGCTCATCAGTTATGTCACCCGTCAAAAGCAAGTTGTTCCCAATCAATTATTTTTCATCCATTATACACTACAAAATAAAGGAAGTAAAGGGACAAAAGTTGTTAAATTATTTGTTGACGGCAAGGAGTACGGCAGGAAGAATATTTTGGTAGGTGATAACTCAGCAATAACAGATTCTATCGGTTGCCGACTTTTTAAGATCGGAAAACGGATGGTTCGGATTGATAAGAATACCGATAACCCGATCGAAGTTATATCACCAAAAAAGATGGTCTTGAATCCAATACAGGTTCTCGGGTTGAATTGTCCTAAAATCTTCAAAATAAATGTTCCCCTTGCTTATCAAACTATTTTACAAAATATAAGTGGGACTATGGCGCAAGGCACTATCCCGGTATTTGTAGACGATTCATTGAATCACGAAGAGGTTGTGATCCTGGAGCCCGGTGAGATTAAAAAAATTGAAGCAAAACTAACTTTTCGAACCAGAGGGCTTCATAAACTGCAGGTTGGTCCCAAATCCAGCCGGATCAAAATATATGGAGAGAATTATGAGGCAACAGTTATTGATATAAATGTAAATGCCGGATTAAAAAGCGATACGATAGCGGATCAGTCAGGATTGAAGAATCATTATCTGGTTCATCAAAGGACAGACGATAACAACAATTCACATCAGTTTTCCCTCACGGACCCTTTAAATTATGCAGAATTTACCCCGGATGGAAGTCTTGATAATCTGGATGAAAAAATAACGGTCATGGCCTGGGTGAAGCCAACATCAGCAAACAATAAACTGTCTGATATTATTACAAAAGGGGATTTTATTGCCCTTCAGACTTCAGAAAATAAATCGCTCTCGTGGTTTGCAGGGGGTTGGGGCCGGGGTAGTTGCAGTGCCGACCTTCCTGAGAACTGGATTGATAACTGGCATCATATTGCAGGAGTGGCAGACGGAAAATTTCTGAAATTATATATTGACGGAACAGAATCGGGCAGTATTACGATGGATCAGAGCGCGAAGCTCTCGTGCCACGCCAGATGGATGATTGGCCGGAATGAAGAATTTCCGGATCAGCGCTTTTTTAATGGGTTTGTCAATCATTTTAGGATCTTTGTTGAACCATTAACCGGGACCGAAATTAAATCAGAGATGTTAAGAGATCGTCAGTTGCCGGAATAATACTTAATACTAAAAAAAATCTTTTAAAAAATGAAAAAAACATTCATCTCCCTTGTATTTATACTAGGCATCGTTGGTTTCTCCAAGGCTCAGTACACAACCCTTAATGCCCACTCGCACAACGATTATGCACAAAAAATTCCGTTTTATACGGCCTACAACGCCCATTTTGGTTCAATTGAAGCAGATATATGGGCTGTAAAAGGTGTTTTATACGTGGCACACGACAGCTCCGACATTACCCCTTCCAGAACTTTAGAATCACTTTATCTTAAACCCATCGTAACCCTTTTTAAAAATAATGGTGGCAAAGCCTGGATTGATAACCCAGCCTCATTTCAACTTTTAATTGATGTAAAAACAACTACTGAGCCCGCACTATCCTTGCTGGTTGAATTATTAAAAAAATACCCCGAAGTTTTTAATTCAAATAAGAATGGTATCCCGGTTGTGATCACAGGAAACAGACCTGAACCAGCAGATTTTGCAAAATATCCGGCGAACATCACTTTTGATGGTCATCTTAACCTCAAATATGATAAATTGCAACTAAAAAGAGTTGCCCTCTTTAGCGAAGACCTTGAAGTTTTTACCCATTGGAAAGGTAAGGCTGCCATACCCGAAAAGGATGAGAAAAAACTTTTTCAGGTTATCGATTCTGTTCATGGGCTGAACAAAAAAATAAGGTTCTGGGATGCCCCTGACACCGCGTTTGCCTGGAGAACCCTGATGCGATTAAAAATAGACCTCCTTAATACCGACCATATTCAGGATCTTGCAACATATTTAGAAAACTTTAAAAATTGATATCCGATGACTTCAAGACGTGATTTTTTCCTTAAGGGTGCCCTGATTGCCGGGGCAACCGCCTTTCCCGGTGTGAAAGTGCTTGCCGAAGATGATGATCCGGTTCAGACTATCGCCACAACGACAGGCAAATTACCCTATAAAAATACCTACATCAAAAATGTATTTGTCACAGAAAATGAATTCCGTAATGCCAAACCCAATATCATTGCCTCACCGGGATTCCAGAAGGCCAAAGAGATCTTACCCGTCCCCTACTGGAAAGGAAATGAAACAGCCATTGATATGTACTGGAAAACCTGGGAGATTGCATTCCGGAATATTAAGGATCCGGCACCTGCATCAGGATTTATTACCTCCTACATCGATACCGCCTACAACGGAAATATCTTTATGTGGGACTCCAATTTTATTACCTTGTTTGCCCGTTACGGTTCACGCGCTTATCCATTCCAGAAAACCCTTGATAATTTCTATGCCAAGCAGCATCCCGACGGTTTTATATGCCGGGAGATTTGGGGAAATACGGGTGAAGATTGTTTTAGCCGCTACGACCCCACGAGTACAGGGCCAAATCTTATTCCCTGGAGCGAAATGGTCTTCTTTGAGCACTTCGGTGAATGGGACCGGATCAATAAGATATTTCCGGTACTTGTGGCCTATTACCAATGGCTTAAACTGAACCGTACCTGGCAGGATGGTTCCTACTGGTCAAGTGGCTGGGGAACCGGAATGGATAACCTTCCAAGGGTTCCAAAAAACTACAATCCTATTTTTTCACATGGCCATATGACGTGGCTCGACACCTGTTTGCAACAACTCTTCGTTGCCAAATTACTAGTTGAATTCGGATTTTATGTGGAGCGGTGGCAGGAGATCGAAGAGATAGAAGATGAAACAAAATCACTTAAGAAATTAATTAAGGAAAAACTGTGGAATCCCAAGACCTCCTTTTTCTATGATAAATATGCCGATGGAAGCCAGGGATCCTTAATGAGTATCGCAGCTTACTGGGCACTATGGACCGATATCCTGAACAAGGATGAATTAAAGGCTTTTGTGGCACACCTGTTCGATCCGGCAACGTTCTATCGCAAACACCCGGTTCCATCCATGCCTGCGAATCACGAAAAATACCAGGCCGACGGCAGATATTGGGAAGGGGGAGTCTGGGCCCCAACAAACTACATGATTATCAAGGGGCTGCAACGGAACGGACTTCACAAGGAGGCCTTTGACCTGGCTCAAAAACACCACCATCAGGTTGCAGAGGTTTTTAAAAAAACCAATACTTTCTTCGAATATTATGCCCCTGAATCCTCGGAACCCGGACTTCTTGCCCGTCCTGACTTTATTGGCTGGACAGGTCTTGTACCTGTTTCAATACTCTTTGAATCGATCTTTGGAATCAACCCAAACTTCCTGAAAAAAACCATTGACTGGCATGTCAATCTTACTGATGAGCATGGTATCGACAGGTATCCGATTGGACCTGAAGGGATGCTTTCGCTGAAATGCGCCGCCAGAAGTTCCGTAAAACAAAGGCCTTCAATTGAGATCACTTCTAATCTTGAACTAAAACTTTCACTTAGCTGGGATGGGGGGTCTGAGTCCGTTCAGATTAAGCAGGGGATTAATAAAATTTAAAGGGTAAAATGCAAAATGATAATTTTAAAATTAGACTTGAAGATGGGGGACCTCAGCGAGGTCCCATGTTTATAGAAAAGATAGTAAGATAATAAATATACGACTCCGGAGTCGTATGTCTTCCCTATTGAATTGTCGCTATAAACATTTGAAACCTCCGGTTTCACAAACTATATATTATTTTTTGCAAAAAGCCGACTCCTGATTGCCAACAGTATTTAAGACTCATTTTACAATATTATACTTTTTAAATCATGAAACGCAGAACATTTATCAATAATTCAGTCCTTACGGCAGGCACCCTGGCGACGGCTCCTCAACTCCTCTCGGCATCGGCACCAGAAAAAAAATCAATGAGACCTGAGGTTTCAAAACGGTTATTTAAAAGTGAGGCCGTCGAGCAGGAGATCATCAAAATAAAAAAGGATATTGCAGATCCGGAAGTGGCCTGGTTATTCGAAAATTGTTATCCCAATACACTTGATACCACGGTTCATTTTTCCGAACTGCAGGGAGAACCCGATTCGTTTATCATTACAGGAGATATCAATGCCATGTGGCTTCGCGACTCCACTGCTCAGGTGTGGCCGTACCTTCATCTTGTAAACCAGGATCCCCAACTGAAAAAGCTCTTTCAGGGGGTGATTAACCGGCAGACGAAATGCATTCTAATTGATCCTTATGCAAATGCATTCAACTTCGGGCCAACAGGAAGCGAATGGAAAACCGATTTAACCGATATGAAACCCGAGTTGCACGAGCGCAAATGGGAGATCGACTCACTCTGCTATCCGGTTAGGCTAAGCTATCACTACTGGAAGAAAACGGGAGATATTACTCCATTCAATCCTAACTGGCTTATAGCTGCGAAAACAATCGTAAAAACCTTCGAAGAGCAGCAACGCAAGATGGGAAAGGGTTCTTACCATTTTATGCGCTTAACGGAGAAGCAGACTGACACTGTTTGCGGCGCCGGATATGGTAACCCGGTTAAACCGAATGGATTGATATGCTCGACCTTCCGTCCTTCGGATGATGCCACCACCTTTTTATACCTGATTCCTTCCAATTATTTTGCATTGGTCTCCCTGCGCCAGATGGCAGAACTTGTAACAGCCGTTTATAAGGATAATGCATTTGCAACCCAATGCACCGCCCTTGCCGACACTGTTGAAAGAGCACTGAATAAATATGCAGTTGCAAATCACCTCAATTACGGAAAAGTCCTTGCCTTCGAGGTCGATGGTTTTGGGAACACTCTTTTCATGGACGATGCCAATGTTCCAAGCCTTTTGGGGATGCCCTATCTTGGAAGTATAAAACCGGAGAGTGAACTCTATTTAAACACGCGGAAATTCGTTTTGAGTAAAGATAATCCATGGTTCTTTGAGGGGAAGATAGCCTCGGGTATCGGGGGTCCACATGTTGGGGCTGAAATGATCTGGCCGATGAGCATCATCATGAGGGCGATGACCTCAACAAGCGATCAGGAGATCATACAATGTCTCAAATGGCTTATAAACACGCATGCAGGGACCGGATTTATGCATGAAACCTTCCATCAGGATGATGCCCAGAACTTTACACGCAAATGGTTTGCCTGGGCGAACACGCTGTTTGGTGAACTAATTTCCAAGATCCATACGGAACGTAAACACCTGCTCAATCAAATTTTCTAGACAATTAAAATTATAAAACTTGAAGACTGAATATAAGTACAGATTACTAGTTCTAATCACCATGGCAATAGGCTTAAATGCTTTTCAACCTATAGAAGCTCAAACCGCACAGAAATTTAAATTCAGGAAAGATCATACCTTCCGGATCGCCCAGTTCACTGACATACATTGGAATAATAACTCACCCAAATGTGCTGAGACATCGGCTTTAATCAGGGAAATCTTAGCTGTAGAGAAGCCTGATCTGGCAATTCTTACCGGAGATATTGTAACCGATATCCCGGAAAAGGAAGGTTGGATTGCAGTCGCAAAAATATTCATTGATGCCAAAATCCCTTTTGCGGTAACCTTGGGAAATCATGACAGTGAACGGGAAATCAAACGGGACTATATTTTTGAATTGCTCAGAACTCTCCCCGGTTTTGTAGGGGAAAAAGGGCCCGGGTTGTTCGGATGCGGAAATTATGCAATCCCTGTTAAAGGTTCTGACAGCGAGTCTGTGGCGGCAGTTCTCTATTGTCTCGATTCGAATGATTATCCCAAAGATAAAAGAATTGGATCTTACGACTGGATTAAGTTTGACCAGATTGAATGGTATCGTAAAACCAGTGACAGGTTTACTGCATTAAATAAAAAGATGGTAGTTCCATCGCTGATGTTCTTTCATATTCCACTGATCGAGTTCAATAATGTCATTGGCAAGCCGACCACCGTTGGAATAAAAAACGAGGCAGTTGCCTCCTCTGAAATTAACTCGGGGATGTTCGCCTCACTGGTTGAAAAAAGGGATGTTATGGGTTTGTTTGTAGGGCATGACCACGACAATAATTACATTGGTGTGGAGCATGATATTGCACTGGCTTACGGCCAGGCTACAGGTTACGATGCCTATGGAAAATTCGAACGGGGTTCGCGGATCATCGAGCTCCATGAGGGTGAATTTACATTTAATACCTGGATTCGGACCAAATCTGGCAAGAGCGACAAATTTGAATTTCCAACCGGCTCAAAGTCTGCCGATAAAAATCCGTTTTATATGCCTGCCACTAAAGTCGCCGGATTAAAACCCGGAGTTACGTTCAATTATTATCAGGGAAGCTTTACCTCGACAGCAGAATTGGCAAATGCGACGATTCTAAAAACCGGGACACTTAAAAACATCTCCATTGAGCCGGCAGCTGTTCAGGATTCCTTTGCCTTCGAATTTAAAGCATGGCTTAAGATTCCCAAAAAAGGGGTTTACGGTTTCTATACTTACTCTGATGATGGCTCAAAATTAGTTATCGATGGGAAAGAGGTTGTAAACAATGACGGGCCTCACGACGGCAAACGGGCAGACGGAGAAATTGCACTGGATGAAGGTTTCCACGAGTTCCGGTTACTCTATTTCGAAGGAGACTCCAGCAATGAACTGGAGGTTGGATTTTCAAGTGTTTCGATTCGGGAATGTAAAATCCCGGAGTGGTTTCTGTTTACCAAATAGGCTCAAATTTAAAATTCAACCGATAAAATTCTCCACCTTCCTGGAAATAAGTAGCAGATTTCGGCAAATCGTCCTATTTTAGCAGCTCAAAGCATGAATCAATCGAAATGATTTCAAAATTAATGTCCCGGATATGAAAAAATTTACACTATTGATGCTCATCCTGATAAGCTTTTCAGCTATTTTAGGAGAGCAGCTTAATGCACAGCCAAAACCGAAACATAAGGTTGCAACAAAAGGGACGCATAAAGGGGGTAAAAAGTCCTCCAAAAAAAGTTCCATGAAAGTTAATCTGAAGACCTTTAATTATGAAGGGAAATATTGTTCAGGGAGTGGTGACATTAATTTCCTTCGTCTTATCGATGAATCCTTTGCCTTTTTCTATCCCAATCCCGTTGTCCCTAATCTTTCGATGATTTACAATAGCGAATGGGATACTTTCACCGAGGGGGCAGGCTGGGGTGCCTGGTGGATTCAGAACAGCTATGGATTTTCGTATGCTGCAGCACCATTTCTTCAGGAGCCATGGTCCGGTGTTCTGCAACGATCGTGGGATATGTTCTGGGATAACCAGGGCGATGGTCTGCGTAAAGGTGGCTGGGGTGATGGAAAACCGGATCAGCTTTCGGAACTGGTAGCCCCGGACGGAAGTCTTGGCGATGCTGCATCGCCGAAACAAATCATCTTCAAACAGGGAGACGGTGATGTGAAAATGCATGACTGGTTTTACGAAGCCACTGCTGCGGGAATAGTGATGCAATCGGAGATACTGTTGGTAGGCCATGACAAAAAGGTGTGCAGCCAATACCTGCCTAAGATGGAAAGGGCTTGCGCATTCATCGAAAAAGCGCGCGATCCGAAGAATAACCTCTTTCTCGTAGGTCCGGCCTGCAATCTGCTTGCTCCAAGCTATGGGGGAGTGAAACAATCCGATGGAACTTTCGGAAAGGGTTACCTGGCCGGTCTCTCAATCACCTATCTGGCCGCTTTGGACCGGATGGTTGAACTCTATAAGTTTACCGGTGATGCGGAGAAACTGGCAATCTGCGAAAAAAGGGAGACGATTACACGGGCATCGTTAACCCAACTATTAGCTCCTGCAGGATATTTCGTGAAATCGGTTGAACCTGGCGGCACTAAACATGGTGTGCTGGGCCAGCAACAATATAGTTACCTCGAAGGGGTCGCCAATGCCGATGCAGTCGCTTTACGCGTTGTTGATGAAAAGACTTCCGAAACTATTTATAATCAGATCAAAGCCTTTCCTGCAATCCGTCCCTTTGATTTTCTGCTGACCAATGCGCCGGGTCTGGATGATACCTATGTAAGTTGGGGAGATCCGGCAGGGAAAGGGATTCAGGGTTTCTACACCTTTGGGGACTGGGTCAACGGCGGTGTCTGGGGAACCGTTGAAGGTCGTGCCATTCTGATGTATTACAGGCTTGGCAAATTTGAGGATATCCGTCGTTCTGCCACACGGGCAATGCGGTGGGCTAAAGATTTCAGGATGGATGCGCCATGGGCACAACGTGGAGAGAACACTCACAATCCCTGGTCAGATACGGGTAAATTTAAGGTAGGGGGCGTGGCGGTGATGGTAGATAATTTTGCGATTCCGGCTGCTACGATACGCGGTCTTTTCGATTGTGATTACCGCTCCGATCGTCTGATCCTCCGTCCGCGTATCCCAGGATCAATAAAGAGTTATACCCAGAAAGAGGCGATCCGCTTCGGCGAAAAACAACTCTATGTTTCGTGTCAGAATGGAGGTCGTAAGGTTAAATCGGTTTTAGTCAATGGTAAAAGTATCGCAGTTGATTCGCCTGACGAAGTAACACTACCGTACCAGGAGCTACCGGCAAATTCAAAAATCGAGATTACCACCGAAGGGGGATGGCCCGAAGAGGCATCTACAGCAATCTATCCGGTTAAACCGGCACTGGTTCCCCGAAAAGTGACAATTAAACAAACTGTTACCGAATTACCCGATTCCATAAAGAAGGCGGTGATACTGCTTTCGGCAATGAACCGGTCGCTGGCCACAGTGCCTGATTCCGAAAATGAACGGGCCTATCTCGACCTGGCGATTAAAGCGTGTGAACAATGCCAGGTACGTTCCTCCCTTGATCCGGGACCGGGTTATTACCGCCCCCTCACACCGGAACGCAAAGCGGGGATCAATCAGTTCTACGCACAGACAGCTCTTTCGATGTATCATGGGTTTGCGAAAAAAATGAAGGAATACTCCAAAAGCAACGATAAACAGAAGCAACGGATCGGCGAGCTGTTTACTGCAATTCAGAATTAAGATCGGAATAATCGTTTTATAAACCAACGACCCTGTGACTCTTCAATTACTGCAAAGTTTCCGGATTATTTTTGCAAAATAATCCGGAAACTTTGTAACTACTCAGGTCTGTTCGTTTAATTTTGGTAATCCTTCGCGGATAGCTAGAGGTAAAAAGTATAGCCGGATTGTTTACTATCTATAAATTCTACCCATAGTGGGTAATGAAAATGTTA
>Ga0118677_10006039_pt1 | contig 19365 bp, 10 predicted proteins | sample AliMusrvi5mmetaG_FD_86154 | JGI IMG/M metagenome (GOLD analysis project Ga0118677, IMG submission 86154)
GGTACAAAGCGCTCACCGCTTTGAAGTCATTGCAACGAGAGTTTGGCCTTACGGTGCAAAAGATGATCAAGCGGTATTCACCTACGATATTACAACAGCAGGCATTTCTCGTGATCTATCCCTTGTTTATGATTGGAGCTATACCGCTTTAAGTAAAGATAAGCGCAACCGAATCCGTAGCGGGCTACTTGAAAAATCAATTACCCGAGTGCGTGGCTCTTATGAATACTTCTGGTGGAATACGGCTTCACGCTGTAACTGGTCTGGAATATGCCACTCAGGTCTAGGTCTAGCAGCACTTACTTTAATGCATGAAGATCCAGGTTTAAGTGACGTACTCGCTCATTCCTGTGATGGTGTTAAAAATCTCTTAGATCACGTTGATCCACAAGGCGGTTGGCAAGAGGGCCGTGGATATTGGGCTTATGGGTTTGGTGAGAGTTCCATATTCATTGAAGCTATGAAGAGAGCCAGTGGTGGAAAAATTAATCTCTTCACACATCCTGCCTTAAAAGATCATCCCACTGACTTTGCTCTCTACGGCATGACTGCAGGTTTCGGAGATGGTACAGGCCAAATCGTAGGAAGCTCCTCCTTCATTAATAAACTCGCAACTGAGAGTAACAATCAAACAGCAGCCTACTATGCAAAGACTTACGTTCATCAGTCAGAAAGTGTCTATGACTTGATATGGCCAAAAACAAATGTCGCAGCAGTAACCCCAACAGAAGGTTCTAAATTTTTTAGCGGAATTAATTGGGCAATCTTACGTAAAGATTTTAATGCAAACAGTGTTACTGTTGCCTGCAAAGCTGGCTACAATGACGATCCCCATCACGGCCATTTAGACTGTGGTACATTTAATATTACGTACAAAGGCCTAACTATCGTCGGTGAAGTTGCTCGCACTCCTTACGATGAGCAGTACTTCGGAGCTCTTAGATGGGAACATCTCGAAGCAAAAACCGAAGGCCATAACGTTGTGCTAGTAAACGGAGAGCAACAATTCTGCGCCAAATTAAAAGACGAACCCTGGAAACAAGATATCGGTGGACCGATTAGTCAATTCCATGCAGATCCTACCTGGGCTTATCTAGAAATGAACCCAACCAAAGCCTATCCAGGTAAAGAGTTAAAGAGCTGGCACAGGTGGATAGCCTTAGACAAAGCTCACAATATTGTAATAGTTTTAGATGAAGTAAAATCAGCACCCGGTGCTTTAATCGAAGTACGTTTTCATCCTGGCGTTGCCTTCGACATAGGTAAAACAAACGTATTCTTCCACGGCGGAGCTAATAGGATGACTGAAGCTCCAGCGCCTCGTAGACAAGGCCGTAAAGGCCAACCAAGTGATTCTAAAGAGCCTAAACAAACGCATGCCTTCTACACTCCAGAATCCTTAAATGATGTACCTGTAGGGCGCAGTAATTCTGATTTCGAAATGCTTAGTCTAAGTTCATCTGCTGCTACTTTAAAGCAAGGCAGAGAAGCCGATGTCCCTATGACCTTAAATGACATTTCAACGTGGGTCCCCTATTACAGCACAAATGTTGTAGCGAGTGAACCTACCACCATCATCGCATCAATCTTTGCACCACTGGGAGCTTTTGCACCAACAAACACACATCTTACTGTTGATAAAGAAAATTACCGCGTGAGTTTTACAACACGCGGTAAAGTAGAGTCTGTTTCTTTCTCAGAGCGTGCTATCACTCCAAGTCAGCCTAATGAGTAAAGCTTAGGCCTTACTTTGTTGGTGAAAAGTCCGTTGGCACTAAGAATAAAGGAACTGTCTTAAGTGTGAGCGGACCGTGACCAACTTCAGAATCAGCTTTCATTTTGATCCACTGAGGATCTTCCCTGAACTTTGTCCAGGAAGCTTTAGCTGCTTCACGACTTGCATGAGCAAGCATGTAAATTAAAATATGGCTTGAGCCCTTATTTAGATCGGTAGGATGCGAGAAAAAGATTTTGGTCATTCCCTCTTTTACAAACAGATCTGTTTCACCACCACGAAAGCGTGCATCTAAGTTAGTTAAAAGACCTTCAGGAGTTGTGTAGGTTCTTAATTCAAAGATACGTGCTGGTGAATTTTGCCCGATTGGAAAATCTTTAGAATAATCAGTCTGTGCAATAAAGGTGCTCTCGACATGACTTACAATCTTGCCCTGTGCTTCGCTGGCTTCACGCACTGTCTTCCATTCTGGATCAGCTTGAAATGCTTTCCATGATGCAGTCGCAGCGTCACGGCTTTTGTGTTTAATTAAATAAACTAGCGTATTGTCAGCACCCTTATCTGCATCTTGAGGAACCCAGTAACCAACATTAACGATACCGTGTTTTTCAAATATCGCCATCGTGTGATCACGAAAGCGAGCAAGTAGCTTAGGCAAATTGCCAGGTGTTGTTGTATAGACCCTAAGTTCATACACCGTAGTACTAGGTGCTTCTGTATCAGCAAAACTGACAGCACTGGTTAAACCTATCAAAGCAAGGAGGGATAATAGTTTGAGCATGAGATAAAATTTAAGATTTTAAAAAGCAGCTAATAATGAACTCAACTTTATGCTCAATAGCGAGCCAGACTTCAGTGAGTCATTTCTTCTCTAACTGCTGATATAAAGGTTGGCCAATTGAAGGCAGGACCTGGATCTATTTTATTAGTCTGCACATGGTAATGTCCCATAATGCCGTGGTAATTCTTAAGTTCGGAGTCGGCTAACTTATGATCAATCAAATTACCCTGGGAATCATGCGGGTAATCACAGGTAAGATTTGGAAATATTTTACACAAAGTTGCAGTTAAACGAATGAGTGCCTGGTACTGCTGAGGTGTATAATCATACTGTTTAAGTAAATGCCCCTGAATCATTCCAACAACAGGTTCAGATCTTACAGGATAACCAGTAAATTCTGGTGTATGAATCCACTTAGTTTCAATTGACTGAGGGACTTTAATATAAGTCTTACCTGATGCATCTTTTGCGTACCAGTCCGTAAGTGCAGACTTACCCTCAGGGGCGTAAGCACCCATGTTAGCTATTTCAATTCCGATAGATCTATCATTAGAAGTCGTTGCATGCCTTGCTCTTTCTTTTAAATCCAGGGTTTGGTAAATCGTTCCATCTATATCGAGCATGAAGTGAACACTTAAGCCTCGGTGGTCATGCAGTACATCAAAGCAAACCTTACTAATACCACATTCATCATAGTGAATTACAAACTGATCCACCACGCGCTGAAGTGTAGCTAAGTCCCAACTTCCTCCCCTAAATTGCTCGACCTGCTTGGGTGTCAAAACTGCACTACGAATACTGTAGCGATTAGGGGTAGTGATTTCTTTTGTTTTTTGCTGTGTTTTCTCCCAGCTACTTTCAGCTAAAGGCGAAAAACGACGCTCTACACGGTATGCATCAAACCCATCTGGATCCATCCAAGTAATCACTGGAGTGCCCGTGTGAAACATTTGTCCTGCTACCACAATTTCATCACCACTGCGTTTTAAGGCAGTACCCGGACTAAACGATGACACACTTGCACATCCTGCCAAACCCATGAGTAAGCTCGCAAGTACACCAATGAGGAGCTGACGTATGTTAAAATTCATTTGGGTAAACTATGGCAACAATCTGGTACAAAAGTGTCAAATCTATCGGCCTTGAGCTTGAAGCATCTGAAGAGCCTCAACTGCGGGTTGAAAATGTGGATTATACTTAAGAGCTAATTTAAACTGTTCTGCAGCTTCATTAAGACGGCCCTGATTACCCAGTGTGGCTGCTAAATTATAATGCGCTTCAACGTAATCAGGCTGAGCAAAAATGGCCGCCCTGTAGTGCTTTATGGCTTCATCTACACGGTCTGGTATTTTATTGAGTACATTTGCCAAATTATTATGTGCTTCAGCGTAGTCGGGTTTAAGTCTTAAAGCGGTTTCAAAGTGCCCTATTGCCTTAGCTTGGCCCTCAGGCATCGAAGCTAACAGGTTTGCTACATTATTGTGCGCCATTGCCTGGCTTGGGTCTAATTTAAGTGCTACTTCATACTCAGCGACTGCTGATTGCAGCTTATCAGGGAATCCAGAAAGCAAGAACGCCAGATTTACATGCGCTTCAACAAACGATGGATCACAATTAATTGCTTCAAGATATTGGCCAATTGCCTCAGCTTTTCTGGAGTCATTACTAGACAATAAAAGACCTAAATCATTATGCGCTTTAGCATCCTTAGGCTTAAGTGAGATTGCCTTTAAAAAATGAGCTTCTGCTTCTACTACACGTGAGGGAATTTGCGTAAGAGATATACCTAAATTATCCTGTGCCGTATAATTCTCTGCATTCAGTGCAACTGATTTTTCTAAGTGTGTGAGTGCTAATTTTTCTGCACCAGCAATATTACCAAGTTCGACAGCAAGGGCAGCTTCTGCCTCTGCATGCTTAGGATTATAGGCTGTAGCGCGGTCATACTTTTCAATCGCATCGCGTGTCTTGCCAAGCAGATGAAGTGTATTGCCCCAATTAAAATAAGCATCTGCGTAATTGGGCGCATACTTAATACAGGCAGCATATTCACGGGAGGCTTCAGTTAACTCAGCTTGTGTTATATTCTCCGCTTTGGTTTTTCCCTTAAGTACAATTTGATTCGCTAAATTATAATGGGCGAAAGCGTTTTCGGGACGCTTTACTGCTGTATCTCGATATAAAATCAGTGCATTTTGGTACACCGCATTTCTGCTCAAAGTCATTGAAGCCAACCCAGCTGTAATACAAACGCAGATTATAAGACCTAGTTTGAGTAAATTATTTTTCTTCAACTGAACGTAGCCTACTAAGACTAATCCTATTATTACAGCAGCGAGTGGTAAGTACATACGGTGCTCTGCCATCGTTTGTCTTACCCCAGGAACAATTGAAGTCGGTGCTAAAACGCCAAAAAAGAGAGCTCCTAAAAGAGCATATGCTTTCTTCTGAATGATTGCCCAAATAGTAAAACTTAAAAGGGCCACTACAATAAGTGCATGAAACCAGTACTCCGATAAGCCGTGCGTCCAGACAACGCCGTAGTCAAAGATAAGATCTTTTGGCCATACACTTAAAAAAAGATAATGAGTAATGGCTTGAAACTGTGTTTGCCAGTACTGAAGCACACTGACTTGAAGTCCAAATCCAGCCGTATCATTACGTGTGCCTGTATTTATAGCGATTAGCCCCAGTATAAATAAACTTACCAGTAAAAAACTGTAGTACACTTTGCGCGTTTTAAGCGCCTGAGTGAAGGTGCCTGCAATTAATGTCCTATCATAGAGTAAAATTATAAATGGGGCAGAGACCATCACCTCTTTGGAACCCATTCCCAAAAAAACAGCGAGTACTGAAAGAACAATCCAGATCAGACCAGTAGACTTGCTTTGCCCATCTATTGAGCGAACAAACGCATAAAGACTAAACAAATAGAAAAACCCCATCAAAGACTCCGCTCGCTGAACCACATAGGTTACTGACTCTGTCTGCAGCGGATGCACTGCCCAGAGTAACGTAATCAAAAGACTTAAGACATTTAGGTCTCTATCACTAAGCGCCTCTTTCATTACCCGTCCTAGACTTCGTCTTAATAAACCAAATAAACTGAGTGCGGCAGCTCCATGAATAATAAAATTAAGTACGTGGAAGCCAAACACCTCATAGCCTCCTAAAGCATAATTAAGTGCTAAACTTGCATTTACAATTGGCCTGCCTGAAACAGTAAAGCCAGTTCCATGATGCAAGGAAAAGATCTGACTAAAATGCCTAAGGGACTCATTATCGATAATTGATGAGTTATCATCAAAAATAAAGGGTCCATGAAAACTCGTGCAGTAAGTTGCAAGTAAAGCTGCTATAATAATAAAGCCGCTTAAAAGCGTCTGACTAGGGGGAGAAGTAAGGCGGGAGGAAGGGGATTCCACAGGATCTTAAGCTTACCACTCAACCTTAGTTCGGCAATCTGTATGTATAAAATTGACCTCTATTTGACGTCCTTGACTGATTTCAAATTGCTACCTAATAATATACTAACTTTAACCCCCCTGTGAAGTTACCTCGGCCCGTCTAAAGCCGTCTTTTAGATTTAACCTTGTTCTACACGCATACCCCTTTTGTTAGCATATCCATTCAGTGTTAGATAGATTTAGAATTAACCCTTAAATCAATGAATAATCGCCAAGATAAAATCCTGTTCCGGGGCTGTTTCATAGCCATCATCACAACCGCTTACGCCTTTGTAAGCCGCATCATCCTCTGTGGGGGACAATTCGTTACAGACTTCGGTCTAGATAAAGTAACAGCCGGTGAATTAATCGGTGCAGGTATCTGGCCCTTTGGCGTCAGTATCATTATCTTCAGTCTGTTTATCGACCGTATCGGTTATAAAACAGCGATGATCTTCTCTTTCGTATGTTACTTAACGTACACGATCATGGCTTTCTCGGCCTATGGAACAATCCACGGTCTTACAGGAGCTGAACTGCTCATTGCTCAAAAGAAGGGTTATCAACTGCTTTACTGGGGAAGTATTATTTTAGGTCTTGGTAATGGTACGGTTGAATCGTACGCCAATCCGATTGTAGCAACACTCTTTAGCAAAGAAAAAATCAAATGGCTTAACCGTCTCCATGCAGGTTGGCCAGCAGGCTTAGTGGCTGGTGGTTTATGCACCATTGCACTGGCAAACAATAGCGACTGGAGAATTAATCTAGGACTAATTCTTATCCCAGCTATTACCTTCTTCGCAATCTTAGTGGGTTTAGTTTTTCCAAAGAGCGAACGCGAACAAGCAGGTGTCAGTTATGCAGCTATGCTTAAAGAATTAGGCGCATTCGGTGCATTCGTTGGTTTCGGTTTAGTGTTTGCACAAGTCGGTCAAGTCTTCGGCTGGTCTCAAACGCTGGTCTGGATCTTAACAGGCATTGTTGTGCTAGCATTTGCTGTAATCACAAAATCATTTGGCCGTGGCTTCTTAATGATGCTAATCGTCATTATGGTTCCACTAGCAATCACTGAACTAGGCACCGATGGCTGGATTAGTTCACTGATGGAAACACCTATGAAAGCAGCAGGACATAATGCAGCTTGGGTACTTGTTTACACGTCAGCTGTCATGGTTGTCTTAAGATTTTTAGCGGGTCCTATTGTTCATAAACTCTCACCGCTTGGTGTTTTAGTCGGTGGCTCTACCCTTGCTGTTGTTGGTTTAACTGCACTCTCTAAGACTAGCTCTTCTGGTATGATTGTCATCTTCGCAGCAGCTACTCTATATGCCTGTGGAAAGAGTTTCTTCTGGCCAACCATGTTAGGTCTTACCTCAGAGCAGTGCCCTAAAGGCGGAGCACTTACACTCAATGCAATGGGTGGTATTGGTATGCTTGCCGTGGGTATTATTGGAGCACCCTTTATTGGATTTCTCCAAGAATCAACGTCAACAGACACACTCAAAGCACAGAACCCAGCTGTCTATCAATCTGTCACGGTTGAAAAGCAGTACCTGCTAGGTTCTTATCAAGCTATTGATCCAGTGAAGGCTGCAACAGTTACAGACGCAGCAGGCACGTCATCGTTAGGTGCAGCAAACCTTGCAGGCCAATTTGGAGCACTTGCTCGTATTGCAATGTTCCCAGGCTTCGCACTGATATGCTTCATTGGTCTATTCTTATACTTCAAGTCTAAGGGTGGATACAAAGCGGTGCATCTAGATCACCATCAGTAAAGATACTAAGCTTTAGATCAAAGCAGCTAGGTCATTATGACTTAGCTGCTTTTTTTTGCGCCCTACTGGATCTATCTCGGACAACTAAACGAGTACTGACCAGATTTAACTAGGAGAACACGTTTACCTTGCTCTACGCCTGCATCTTCAATCTCAGTACTTAGGCTTAAGGGGTGATTAGATTCAGAGATTAGACCAACTTCAGTGCAGGGAATATAAACATGAGCACATGTATTAGCAGGAATATTAACTGATAAATTCCACCTCTCAGCTGTCTGGGAAACACGTGCTGAGATTGATCCTTTGATTGTTGGAAGCACCATTTCAAGATGGCTTAAAGACCCAAGACGTGGATCAAGTGTAAATTCACTGAAGGCTGATTTAAGAGGTCTAATTCCTAGGACGTAGCGAGGTACTAAATTTGCAGGAGCTGCGCCCCAAGCATGATTCCAATCTTCATTTGGCTTAAAGGAATCATCCCATGCTTCCATGGAGATTGTGCTGCCCACTCGAATCATATTATACCAACTGCGTTTTGATGTACTTGTTAATAAAGCTAGTGCTTCAGTGTCTTTATGATTTTCAAATAGTGATTCGATTAAATACTGCGAAGCATAAACACTGCAGGCCATGCCTTTTGAAGCAACGAAAGTACTCAGTCTTTGACGCCTGTCTTCTGGAACAAGACCAAAGGCTAAAGCAAACATAGTTGCATGCATAGAGGAGTGACCTACTCCCTCCCCGTCACGGTATAATCCGGTTTTAGGATTATAGAAAACCTGCTCATAGATCTTACTTACGTGCACAGCTTTATTTCTCCACAAAGCACTGTCTTCTGTTTTACCTAAGACATCCGCAATCTGAGCCATTAGTACTAAACTACGGTAATAGAACGCATTCGCCACAGAATCGATTTCAGTGACTTGATGCCCATCTCTTTCAGGATAGGGCCAATCAAGCACGATTCTTAAAGGAGCATAAAAGGAAATGGATTTTTTAAATTCTGGGGTTTGATACTTTGGACTGGCAGATATTAATCCATCACTGCGTGCAAGCCCTTGAAGCGTTTTTGCACTTAAGGCCTCATAGTTTTCTTTAAGCGGTGCTATGTCACCTGTGTAGAGATAATCAGCCCATGCCATAAAGACCATGTGCTGCTGCCATTCTACAGGCCATGTGGGGTGTTTAAGTAGAAACTGATAGGAATGCCTGTCTAAGGTATATTCTCTATCTACACTATAATGGCCTAGTTGATTAATATAAGCATCTGCCTCGTAAGCGGTACGTTCACGGTCTCCATCAATATAGCAGCCCAAGTAGCTCGTTGCTTTCATGCTATAGTGGCATAACTCCCACACTGCATTTAAGACCTGATCACTTGACTGAAACGAAGCAGCCTGATCATTGAAATGATAATGCACCACACTTTGAGTGATGTCATCCGCAGTTAAAATTCCAGGATAGTTATCTATTTCACAGTACCTAAATGGGAACACTTGGTGTACCCCAGGCTGAACATGCACTGCTGCGTCGCGTGTATTATAAGGATCATTAGGCAACTTTAGCAGATACTCTTTATCACCTGATGAAACCTCTAATTTCAAAGCAGCAAAACGCCTAGCTTTACCCGGCTTTTGATTAATTTGTATTTTATTAGGTAAAAGAACTTCACCTATCCTAATTGCGATTTGATCAGTATGATCAACTTTAACTTTAAGTAAAATGGTGCCAAATGCAGCACGCCCAAAATCTATAAAGTACGAGCCATTACTTTTAGTTATAATAGAAACTGGTTTAATTCGGTCGATCTGAAGCGGGTAGCGATTTGAAAAATCTTTATTTAAAGGTGATACATCAGGCTCTTCAGCATTAGCTAATAATTTACCTGTCTTAAATGATTGAGCAGTAGAATAATCACTCACCTCGCCTGCATTATTCCATGTACGTACACGCCACTGATACTGTGCATCAGAAACTAAATGTAGCCCGCTAAGTGCATTCGAACTTGAAGAGGATGAAACAACTTTACCTGAATCAAAGACAACGTCTTGAACAGTTCCATGATCAAGCTTTTGTACCTGCACTTGATAGGCTGTCTGTGCTGCACCACGACTTAAGTCATTTACAATCCAGCTTAAATGAGGTGACTCAGAAGCAATCACTGTAAGTTCAGGCTGAGCCAGTAGTTCTGTCATAAGCCCCGTTGGAGCTCCCAGTGTAGTTGCATGCACTAAATGCAGGGAAACGACAGACGAGAAGACTGCTAGCGATGCGATTATACGCGCAGATTTAAAAGTATAAATCATAACTCAAATTTAGGAGGTAAAGGAGAACGGGGTATTTAAAAAATCTAACACTCAAAACATGAAAGGACAAATTTAATTAAGCTTATCGAAAGTAATGCGCTTTAAAGAATCTCCTACACGCTTAAGTACACAATCCTCGCTAGTGTTAGTGTCCCAGATTAGCCCGCCTTCCAACGTAACACGTCTTAAGCCACTAGCTGCAAGTTTTTCAATTTGCCCCTGATTATTTACCTTTATAGCAAGAAGCCCAGTACAGGTTACAAAGTAGGTTTTGCCACTTATTGTGCAGTGAAGCATGACCTCTTGATTACCCAGCACTGCTTTCTCGTTCACAATTAATACAGAGCCGTCAACAAGTCTACAGCCCCCTTCAATGTCATTTTTGAAAACACCTAATTGTTCAAGTGAGGCAGTTTCTAATGTCATGGGAGCGGCTTGCTTTCTTATCTGATTAAAGCGCTCTGTAATATCTGCTCCGTTAAAATCACGCGTAGCCTCTCCTTCAATAATTACATTAGCTTTGGCATTTGCTAAGGCTTCTAAAAATAAAAGATTCTTTTGCTTTGCATACTGAGGATACAAATAAACGACCTGACTAAAGTGATGTCCTCCATAAACGATATCCTTAGGCCCATTAATTGTAACAGCTCCTTCATCCACTTTATCGCTCGGGATTAGTGCACATAAATAGCCTTTGTTCCAAAGCTGCACTGCTTTTTCCTCAATATGTAAGTCTCCATTCAAATCATAGGCATTGCGTGCACTCGCTTTAGGATACCACGTTGTGAGTGCAGGAAAGCCAAAGATAACGAGCACATGCATATCAGGCTCTGGTCCATCAAACTGATTTAAAAGCCGCACCTTATTTTCGACTAGCGAAATCTGACTTAAGATCTTTGGGTTTCTTAAATCAGCTCCCCAACGGTTATTGTCATCGTTATACGCGTGATAGTGAACACGACTATTAAATGATGCATCTAGAAGCGCTTCATGCTGCAGGGCATGAACACTGGAATCATAAAACATATTATACGGAATTTTATTAGGATGCCCAAGTGCTATTCCAAAGCGTGTGGGTAGAGGCGTATCTTCATCGGTTTGACCGTACTCTCTTGGAATTGCCCACCAGTTTAAACCGTTAGCCCAGTATTCATCATTAGTTAAGCGGTTGTGAAAAGTGTCATGGACTCCAGCAAAACACTGCGCTCCAAAAACTGCTTTAGATTGCGTATAAAAAGATCTCTCAACTTTCAAAACACCCTGTCTCCATAAATCAAAATAGGAGGTAATAGCCTTAATCCTAGATGAGTCATTACCTAGGGGACTGTAGCTCATCTGAAATAATGCATCTTTAAGCGCTATGTGCGTATTTGCTTCATAGTATTTTGCAAAGGCTAAGGAATACCACCTGCCATGCCAGGATGGTAGATAGCGAATTAATAAAGGATTAATGCGAATCGTTCCGAATTCATCTAAAGCTGTCCCATCAAAGGGAATATCTTTATACGCAGAAAAAATTTGACTAAAACCACGTTCAAAAAAAGGTGAAAAAACATCACCAAACGGCAAATAATGCACGGTTGAAACATACAAAGAGTAACCTGCGTACTGCTCTCCTAAAGAGACCTTAACTTTAATGTGATAGGGATTTTTTGCCTGGATAGAATATTCACTAGGCTTAAGTAATCTAAGTGTTTTGGGGTCATATACGCCGTCAGCTAGAGTCTTAAATAGGTAGGCAGATAATACTTCTGAAGTGTACACGCTTTGTCCTCTACCGCCTCTTAAGTGAAGTGGCTCTGCCTCTATAGATCCCACCCCTACTCGGTCCAAGGTAGCTAGGCGCTGCTCAACAAGCCCTTGGGTTTCATCTGGAAAATGAGTACGTGTTTCAGTGAATAGCTGTAATCCAATTTTAAGCCCAAGTTTATGCGCATGGGCTACTAGCTCTTTAAAAACTGGGTGCATTTTTGCAGTATCATTAAACTGAGCACCTTCCCTGGCGGTTAAAAAGATAAGCGTGAAAGGACTCTCCTTCGCTATTTGATCTAGATCTGAAAGGTAACGCTTACTTGCAATAGTCTGGGGAGTAAAAAACCAGTATAAAATTTGAGGGTGCTCAGCTGACTTACCTTCAGATGTAGCCTCGAGTGAAGCCACTGCATTATCCAAAGAAAGAAGGCAAAAGAGACTAAAAACCAAAAGATAACGCATAGAAGAGCAGATTATTAATGCTAGAAAAGAATATATTTAGCAGTAACAATGCATGAACACCAGCCGTCTTAATATTAAGTCTAAGTCATTTTCACCCCATGAAATTAATAAATACCCTACTCATTGCCTTACTGTGCGCATTGCCTGCAATCCAGGCAGCACCACCGGCAACCTCAACACTACCCGATGACTCAAGGTACATCAAAACACCTAAGCTTATAGCGGGTTGCACTCAGCGTGTAGCAGACATTAAAGGTAAACCCTGCGATCTGATCTTTATCGGTGATTCCATTACCGAGGGCTGGGCAGGCCGTGGTCGCAAAGTCTGGGACACGCACTACGCCCCATTGGGAGCACTTAACTTTGGTATTAGTGGTGACAGAACCCAGAATGTCATCTGGCGCTTAGATAATATGGATATCTCAAACCTTCACCCTAAGGTTGCTGTTATCTTAATAGGCACAAATAACGGCTCGGATACACCTGCTGATATCGCTAAGGGAGTTAGAACGGTGATCAGTAGGACTCAGGAGAAATTTGAAGGTATCAAAATTATCTTAGTGAGCATTATGCCTAATAAGCGGGCTAATCAAAAGATGATGGATACTAACTCAATTATTAGAGAATACGAAAAAACAGAAGATGAATCTGTGACTTACTTAGATCTCGTACCGCTTATGACTCCTGTGGGAGATAATTGGTTAGGCCTAAGTAAAGATCACTTACATCCAGATGAGAGCGGCTATGAACTCTGGGCCAAAGCACTAGATCCACTCATTAAAAAATCCCTTGCAGCTTTTCACACACTCACTGCAGAAGAACGTGCTGAACATAATCAGCGCATGGCTTGGTTTAGAGAAGCTAAGTTTGGTATGTTTATTCACTGGGGCTTATATTCCGTGCCAGCTGGTGAATGGAATGGTAAAAAAGGCTACGCAGAATGGTTTCAGCTAGAAACTAAGATGCCTAACGCTCAGTACGAAAAATTCGCGCAGGTTTTCAATCCTGTTAAGTTTGATGGCGCAAAGTGGGCTGACGTTGCTGCTAAAGCAGGTATGAAGTACATGGTAATTACTTCTCGTCACCACGACGGCTTTAGCATGTTCGATTCTAAAGCAACAGACTATACGATTGTTAAACAAACGCCGTATGCGAAAGATCCAATGAAGGAACTTTCTACAGCAGCACGCGCAGCAGGCCTTACCTTCTGTTTTTACTATTCCATTGCTGATTGGCATCACCCTGAAATTCCAGCTCCCTATGACCAAGGTGGATTCCACGGAAATCCAAATCCAAATGCAGATGTCAAAAAGTATGATCAATTCATGAGAGATCAAGTCTCAGAACTATTAACTAACTACGGCCCAATCGGGATCATTTGGTTTGATGGTGGTGGATCATTCCGCATTAAAGATAGAGCGAAAATACTCGAAGCAGATAAGATGGCTGCATTAATCCATGCAAAACAGCCTGCGACTTTAATTAATGACCGTCTTGGTGCTAGTGCCGATTACGGTACTCCAGAGCAGCGGATCCCAGGGGGTAAACTCCATGCAGACTTTGAAGTCTGCATGACTTTAAATAAACACTGGGGTTACAACAAAGCTGATAACAACTGGAAAGAAACTAAAGAGGTCGTGCAAAAATTGGCCGATATCTGCAGTAAAGGCGGAAACTTCTTACTCAATGTTGGACCAACTTCAGAAGGTGAACTTCCACCTGACGCAATTCGCATCCTAGGCCAAGTAGGCCAATGGATGGATAAAAATGGAGACTCAATCTACGGTACAACAGCTAGTCCTTTAGATTACATTCCATCATGGGGCGTAGTCACCGCAAAAGCAGAGCACCTGTATTTGCATGTACTTAAGTGGCCAACGGATGGCAAAATAACCGTAAAGACAAATCAGGTACTTACCCAGGCTTATGCCCTAAGTAATCACACTGCTCTCACAGTAAGCCAAGTGGGCGATGAGATTACTATAAGTGTTCCTTCAGCTCAGATCGATCCAAACGATACAGTGATCGTTCTTAAGTAAGAATATAACCTAAACGCTTACATCTTTAAGGTGTAAGCGTTACCAGGTTCAGTACTAAATTCAATTAAGTCCTTACTTAAACGAGTTACCGAAACTTCTTTCCCGTTAGCGTATACTTTTAAAGCAAGTGCAGAGCGTAACCGGAAATTTCCACCAAGATCTGAATACACGGTGGCAGTTGCCAGCACTTGTTTAGACCACGTCATATCAACTGTAAAAGCTCCTCGAGCACGTAGACCTTTCACAGAGCCCTCTGCCCATGCAGCAGGTAAAGCGGGAAGTAACTTCACCTCCCCTTTCTGACTTTGTATAAGCATTTCAGCTATGCCCTCAGTGGCTCCAAAGTTTCCATCAATTTGAAACGGCGTTTCTTTCCTAGAATCATACCGGTTAAACAAATTTGGGAAGATATCAGTCGAGGTTAACAGAGCAATTTGGCTATAAGCATGCTCAGATTCCTCTAGGCGGGCCCAAAGACTTGCACGCCACGCCAAGCTCCATTCGGTAGCTCCTTTATCACCACGAGCTAAAAGAGACTTACGCGCTGCTTCTGCAAGAGCTGGTGTACCGCTGAGTGTAATTTCATCACCAGGATGCAGCGCAAACAAGTGAGAGGTATGACGATGATGCACGTCATTTTCTGCATAATCTTCAATCCACTCCTGTAGACGTCCGTCTTTAGGACTAATCTGAAGTGGAGGTAATAAAGAAAGTGTTTTCTCACACTCAGCTCTAAAAGTTTCGTCTTTTCCTAAGACTTTAGAAGCTTCAATACAGTGGCTAAGTAAATCATAAATGATTTGTAGATCCATCGTAGCGCCGTAGGTCAACTGCGACTTTGTGTGATTAGGTAGATAAAAACTATTCTCAGGAGAGTGTGAGGGATTAGTCACTAAACGTCCTGGCATTGCAGTGCCTTCAGGAGCAACAACAAGAAAATCCATAATAAAACGGGCCGCCCCTTTCATCAGTGGATAAGCACGCTCAGCTAGGAAAGTTTTGTCGGCTGTAAATTCATAGTGCTGCCAAGGATGCTGACACAGCCACGCAGCTCCCATAGGCCAAACACCCTGAGGACCATCTGCTGGTGAGGTAAATGAGAAGGGGTCAGATAAGTGATGCACCACCCAACCGCGTGCGCCGTATTCGATTTTTGCAGTACGCGTTCCCGACTGCACTAAATTATCCATGAAATCAAATAAAGGAATGTGACACTCCGAAAGATTACAGACCTCTGTAGGCCAATAATTCATCTGAATATTAATGTTAGTGTGATAATCACTATTCCATGCTGCAGTCATGTCAGCATTCCATAGGCCTTGCAGATTTGCTGGCATACCACCCGGACGTGAACTCGTCATAAGTAAATAGCGTCCAAACATAAAGTATTCAGCAACCATACCAGGATCAGGTAAATTTGAGCGCATACGCTGAATGCGTTCATCGGTTGGCATAGCTTCAACCTCTTTACCAGCACTACCTAAATCTAAATCCATTCGACTAGCAAACTTTGCAAAATCTTTTACGTGTGGCTCTACAATTTGATCCCATGTCTTTTGACTCACCTTATCGAGTACAGCTTTGCACTGCACTTCTGGATCAAATCCTCGGTAATCGGTGGCTGAAGCAATTACGATTAGCGCATTATCTGCACCACTTACTTCTAAACCGTTTTGATCTGAAGCAACTTTCCCACCTATAGCTGTAATTTGCATTTCACCTTCAAAGCGCATAGCAGGTACAGGCTTTGGATCATTACCATATTGAGCCATGATCTGACCACGTAAGATATAACGATTAGGATTTTTTGGATCTACGAAAAATTTAGCATCTTTTGAGCGCGAAAGACGTGCATTAAAATGAATCTGTCCTGAGTGATTTGCCTCTAAATTTACAGCAATAATTTGATCGGGCGCTGAAACTAGCACCGAACGTTTAAAATCAGTTCCATTAGCAGTATAAGTAACAGTAGCGATTCCTGTTTTAAGGTCTAAGGTTCTGCGGTAGTTTTCTACCTGTGTTATTCCACTAAAGTCTAAATATAGATTTCCTAAAGGCTGATAGGAGAGAATATTTTGAGGAACCCCCATCATGTTATCTCTGATAAGCTGAGTAGCTTCAGCATCTTTATTAGCGAAAAGTAATTCACGCACCTTAGGCAGCACTTTTGCCGAATTTGGATTATCTACATTATCACGCTTATAGCCTGACCAAATCGTGTCTTCATTTAGCTGAATATCTTCATTTGCAATTCCACCGTATACCATTGCGCCTAAACGGCCATTACCTAGTGCGAGTGCTTCATTCCAAACGGTTGCTGGTTTTCTGTACCACATAACCCATTTTCCAGCAGGCGCATCAGCTTGGCCAATAAGGACAGCTTTTTCATCATGCTGAATATAGGATTCTTTGGCACCCTTTGCTATTTTTGCGAAAGCAGAAACAGCAATACAAGCACTAGCACTATAAAGAAATATGAGTCGTAGACGATTGCGCATAAATTAAGGAGTTGTTTCGTTTGGTACCCAGGCAAATGCATCGCCCGAATTTTTTGTGTTATCGTTTTTCTGAGGTACGCCAGGTGTACTTCTACCATCACGTTTATATTTTTCTAAAAGTGACTTTAGGCGGCTAACAATCTCGGGGTGTATTGCGTAATAGTTTTTACGCTCAGAAATATCCTCAGTTATATTAAATAATTGACCTGGATAATTATCATCTACGTAGCCACGCTGTTTATTAAACCAATCAGATTGTGCACGCGCTCCATTTGCATTACCACTTTTTGCATCAATAAAGACCCAGTCGCCTTGACGAATTGCTAAATCTCCACTGCCGCTATGGTGCACCATAGCCTCCCTAATTGGCTGAGTAAGTTTTTCTCCCTTTAGAGCAGGTAAAATATTAACGCTATCTACACCAGCCGAGTCTGGAAGCTTAACATTCAGGATACTTGCAACAGTAGCCATTAAATCAACATGGCTCACTAATTCATTACTGGTTGAATTAGCTGCAATCACGTTAGGCCAGCGTGCAATAAAAGCTACGCGGTGCCCGCCTTCCCAGGTATCGCGCTTAACGCCACGTAGAGGCCCCATACTGTAATGCCCGAAAACCCGGGTTCTTTCGTAAGCACCAATCCCTATTTCAGCAGCTACTTCAGGTCCATTATCACTAGTAAAAATAACCAGCGTATTGTCTTCAAGCCCACTGGCCTTAAGTGCTTCAAGCACTTTCCCAACCATTGCATCTGTTTGTTCTACATAATCACCATAGGCTCCAGCCTTACTCTTACCCATAAATTCTGGCGTAGGTACAATTGGAAAATGGGGTGATGTGAGAGTAAAATATAAAAAGAATGGTTTCTTAGATTTTCCTGCATCTTCAATATACTTAATGGCATGATCTGTAATGGTAGGTAATATTTTTACTAACTCCCACCCTGGTATCATTGGGCCAGGGCGATTAAATCCTCCTTTTTTGCCAGTATCCCCTACAGAAGGAATACCTACAGTATGCTGATCTTCAATAAAGCAGTAGGGCGGAAAATTAGGAAGATCTACTCCAAAGTAATAATCAAAACCCCGAGTAACAGGTCCACCAATTGGCTTTGTAAAATCTACATTGCTGAGCCGATTAGAACCAATCTTTGGCTTAGATCCATCGACTGTTTGCCAATCAAAACCAAGATGCCATTTCCCAATGGCTGCTGTTGCATAGCCCTGCTGTTGAAAAAGTTGCCCTAGAGTAAACTGATTAGCATCGATTAAAGGTTTATCAAATATACCTAGTACTCCGTGCGTTAAGCGTGATCTCCATGCGTAGCGGCCAGTCAAAATTCCATAGCGCGTAGGAGTGCATAGTGAGCTAGGAGCATGAGAATCCGTAAAGCGCATGCCCTCTGTAGCCATATGATCCAAGTGTGGAGTCTGGATCTTGGAGGCAGAATTATAGCAGCTTAAATCTCCATAACCCAAGTCATCCGCAAGAATTAGAATTACGTTGGGGCGATTTTGAGCTTGGCTGTGCCCTAAAGTATAAAAACCAAGTAACAGGGTAAGGACAACTGACGTCTTTAAAGATGAAGACAGAGAAATAATCATATCAATGAGGCTTTAAGGGGTAAAACAAGACCAGTCCGAATTAAGAAATAAAGTAGCACATGCATTAGACGACTGCGAGCCTTGATAGTATCCCCCAATTCCTAAAAATCTCTTTTTTTTATCCCATGTTACCCCGCACAATTTACACCGGTATTCTGACTCTCATTTTAGGTTCATATGGCTACAGCCAACAGGCCGTTGATTATATAAATCCGATTGTTGGAGCTACTACAGATATGGCTCAAGGAGAAGGTAAGACTTTTCCTGGTGCGGCTACACCCTTTGGTCTTGTGCAGTTAAGCCCAGATACGATTACAGGCGGAGACAACGGCGCCGGTTATTCCTACCATCACACCTCAATTCAGGGCTTTAGCTTCACCCATATGAGTGGCGTAGGTTGGTACGGAGATTTAGGTAATTTTGAAGTGATGCCAACAGTAGGCCCCCTAAAGACATTTTCTGGATCACCCAACAAACCACATGAAGGCTACAGGTCAGCCTATAGTCATAGCACTGAAATCACGAAAGCCGGCTATTATGCTGTGACTTTATCAGACTCTAACATTCGAGCTGAAGCAACAGCAGCTGCGCATGCAGGTATACTGCGCTTTACATTTCCAGAAAATAAGCTCTCAAGAATTCAAATTGATTTAGCAAGACGTATTGCAGGTACCTCAACTTATCAATCCGTCACAGTCATTGATGATCACACAATTGAAGGCTACATGGTGTGCCCTCCTTCAGGTGGTGGCTGGGGGAATGGTTCTGGTCATGCTGATTATACCGTTTATTTTCATACAGAATTTAGTGAACCACTAAGAGAGTATGGCGTTTGGTCTGCAGCTATTCCTAATCACTGGAAGCGCACCAATAATCAAGTACCGCAAGATTGGTATCAAGAGAATGTCGCACATGCTGTTATCGTAAAACATGTGAACCACTACGAAGGTAAGCATCTAGGGTTTT
>Ga0118677_10006705_pt1 | contig 19365 bp, 15 predicted proteins | sample AliMusrvi5mmetaG_FD_86154 | JGI IMG/M metagenome (GOLD analysis project Ga0118677, IMG submission 86154)
TGGATAAACCAGTCTAATTGTCCAGTCTCCGCCGATCCAAATTGACCACCCCTGTGCCGATGTAAAAATCGGTTCTCGCCGGGGCAAATTGACCACGCCCTGCCGATTCAAATTGACCACCCCTTAAGAATGAGTTTTCCCTTGCTTTAAGGCAGGCATTTATGATTATGTTGACTTGTTATTAACAAATCATAAATGTCAAATAAGCTAATCGTTATGAGCAAGGTGAGAAACATTATCAGGCTATACACCGAAGGTGTAAGCAAACAGTCTATCGGGGAACGGACAGGGCTTCCCCGCAACAGCGTGAAAAAGTATATCAGGCTGTTTTTGGCCTCGGACAAGACTCCGCAGGAGCTCGAACAAATGAGCGATACGGAACTGGAGCAGTTCTTCATGGACATGGTCCCGCGCCATTATGTTGAAGATGATCCCCGGTATATATCGGCAGTGGAGTTTTTTCCAGGGATGGAGAAAGCCCTCAAGCACAGGGAAAACACCAAGGAGAAGCTGTGGCAGCAATACATTGCGCTAAATCCAGATGGTTACCGTGTGTCGCAGTTTAAGGGTTATTACCTCAAATGGCTGAAGGTACGCAACCCGGTAATGCATATGGAGCATAAGGCCGGAGAGAAGATGTATGTGGATTATGCTGGGCAGAAGCTGCAGATCATAGACCCTGAAAGTGGAGAGATGATCCCTGTCGAGGTTTTTGTTGCCATCCTTGGCGCCAGCCAGTTAACCTATGTTGAGGCCAGCTATAGCCAAAAGAAGGAAGACTTTATCGGCTCCTGTGAGAATGCCCTGCATTACTTTGGAGGCGTTCCCAATGCCATTGTCACTGATAATCTGAAGTCGGCCGTGATCAGGGGAAACCGTTACGAACCGACACTCAACGAGGCATTCCGTGACTTTGTAAGCCATTATACGATGGCTGCGCTGCCTGCGGCGCCATACAAGCCCAAGTATAAGGCGCTGGTAGAAGGGGCCGTAAAGATCATCTATCGCACCATTTACGGCACTGTGAAGGAAAGAGTCTATTCCAGTCTGGAGCTGATCAACCAGTCCATCGGTGCAGCCTTGGAGGAGCACAACAACCGCTTGCTGAAGAACAGGCCGTTCAGCCGCAGGCAGCTATTTGAAGAAACCGAGCGCCAAACGTTACACACATTGGCCGCTCACAGGTATGAACTCAAACACAGGGTTATCGTTACGGTCATGAAGAACAATTACGTCAATCTCACTGAAGACAAGCATTATTACAGCGTTCCGTATCACTACATAGGCAAGAAGGTGACGCTTTTGTACAGCCAGAGCATTGTTGAAGTATATCATCGCTATGAACGCATTGCAATACACAACAGGAGCCGGCAGCCTTATGGATATACGACGGTCATTGAACACCTGGCATCAAAGCACCGGTACATGAGCGACTGGAATCCAAACAAGTTTATCGAGCGTGCTGAAGAGATCGGACCAGAAACAAAGCAGTACATCATAGAGTTACTGAATACCCACCAGCACCCGGAGCAGACCTACCGTTCGTGTCAGGGAGTACTGAGCTTTGCTGCACGTGTAGGGAAGGACCGGCTTAACAATGCCTGCCGACGTGCCCTGCAATATGGCGATTACGGGTACCAGACCATCAGGGCAATCCTTGAAAGGGGACTTGACGGGAACACAGATGACGAGGAACCCGGAAGTGATCAACCATTACCCCCGCATGATAATATCCGTGGCAAAAACTATTACCGATAAATCTTCCCGGGACTGGGGCCCGATACCGGGCTCCGGCCCCGGTTATTGTTTAACTTAAAACCTGTAAAAATGAATGAACAAACGCTACAAAAAATGAGACAGATGAAGTTCTTTGGCATGGTCAGGGCATTCCGCGCAAGCATGGAAAATGGCAACCTGGACAAAGCAACCAACGATGAGATGGTATCAATACTTATCGACTCAGAGTGGGATGATCGCAACAATCGTCGCATTGAAAGGCAAATGCGCAATGCCCGGTTCCGGTACAAGGCTAATGTCGAGCAGTTGCACTTTGATATCGATCGTAATCTTGACAAAAACCAGCTAATGCGTCTTGCTGAATGTGCCTTCATTCAACGTAAAGAGAACCTGCTGATCACCGGAAGCACCGGTATCGGTAAGAGCTACATTGCATCTGCCATCGGGAACCAGGCCTGCACACTGGGATACAAGGTGCTTTATGCGAACACAACCAAACTATTTTCCAGGTTGAAGATGGCCAAGGCTGATGGCTCCTATATCCGTGAGATCGGCAAAATAGAACGTCAGGATCTTCTTATTCTTGATGACTTCGGCCTGCAGCCAATGGATGGATACGGCAGATCAGTACTAATGGAAATCATTGAGGACCGGCACGGGAACAGGTCAACCATAATTACGTCACAGTTGCCTGTGGCACAATGGTACGAGGTGATCGGGGAACAAACAGTGGCGGATGCCATCCTTGACCGGATTGTTCATGATGCTCACAGGATCGAACTCCTGGGGGAATCTATCCGCAAATCACTGAAAAATAAAATCACTGAAGATGTTGAAACAAAATAAAACCGTCTAATTTTGTATAACGCCTAAAAACAAGGGAAATGATCTTTCTTAAGAATGCAGAAGTGGGGTGGTCAAACTATATCGGCAGAAGGTCGGTAATTTGAATCGGCAGGGGGTGGTCAATTTGGTCGGCATATCCACCCTGCCCCTTATTACAATAAAAATGCCACCCCTAAATGGTGGCATTTTTATTTCCATACACTTGCTAGATTTACATCACTTCGTTCACCCACCAACTGTTGTATATGCTGTCTTCTGATATCTGTCCGAATAAATTGCCAAGTCCTAACTGGAAAAAAGAGACAGGCTGACCAGGCTGTGCCAAAACACCTTGACCCGCCTCCCTCATTGGCTGTTAAAATGATGTAATGGTCAACAAAAAACGGCAAAGGGTGGTCAAGAACTCGGTTTCCCGCAATGCAATCCTTAACTTCTAACAATAATATACTATGACAATCCGTCTTGTTCTGATCCTCCTTAGATTTGCCTCCCTTTTTCAAATTACAATCATATGGAAACTCTGATAAACCCAATAGAACTACTCATTCAAATCAATGCAAAACTGGACAGGATTGAAGAAAAACTCAGAAAATTCGATGCTACAGAATATTTTGAGAAGTCAAAAATCTTGACAATTGATGAAACATGTGATCTGCTGCATGTTTCGAAGAGAACCTTACAACGTTACAGGGATGAAAGGCTGATTCAGTATTCGCAGACAGGCAGTAAAATAATTTTTAGGATGGAGGATGTGCTTCAATTCTTGGAGGATCGTGGGATACAGACTTATAAAGAAAGTAGAAATCGGTAATCATCTTCTTTAAACCACCCTTTTCCATCCTCTAAAGAAAATCCAAGATCTGATAAATTTTTTCTCTACCTCAGTCATAGTATGGCGAATTTATCAACGATGATTGTATGAAATGTATTTATATATTTTTGAAGTTCCTCACGTTGTATTCGTATCTTATTCTCTCCCAATGTAAAGGTTTTAATTCTACCCGTTTTAATCAGGTTATAAACTGTAACCTTTGAAGTCTTAAGATATTCAGCCACATCTTCAACTGTCATTATCTCAGGCATCGTGAATTTCTTAGCGTTAAGTTCAGCCAGCCTTTTCTGATGTTCCAGAACCAATTGATTGAGTTGTGAATTTAGATTGATTATCCTGGTTTCGAGTGCATCAATACTCTCTTGTTTCATCTTTATAGATTTTGACTCCAAAGATAAAAAATCCGGGAAAGTTAATACAAGCAAGGAAAATACAGGACAAATACAGGACAAACTATAAAGAAAAAACTCTGTAGCCAATGAATAGCAAAGACTACAGAGTTTTTTTTAGTCGGGATGAGAAGACTCGAACTTCCGACCCCCACGTCCCGAACGTGGTGCGCTAGCCAACTGCGCTACATCCCGATTCATTATTCTCAATACTAAAACCGTACTGAGGGCTGCAAATTTACAAAAATAAAATTTAGATTTTCAAACCCTGGCTAATTAAACCTTGATTTTATAGCAGCTACTATGAGTTCTTTAGGTTTTCCACGGTGTTAAAACAATTCAGACGGACAATATACGTTTCTGTATGAAAATTTACTTGTACACGCGTATAATGGTCAATCGTTAATCCTGTAATTCAATCGTAACTCGTAAATCGTCCAATCGTAAATTGCCATTGTATTTGTTTATGTAGTACTTTTGCACCACGATTTTTCTTCCCTGACCAGGGAACTTCTTTTAGCAAAAAATATGAAAAACAAACTTGTTTTCCTGCTTTGTATGACCATTATTCTGCTGAATCTGGCATCATGCAAGAAGGATCCGAAGGGAGCAGATGCAGCCGGGAAAAAGGCCAACATGCCCTTTGTGGCCGAAGGATACGTTGTAAAACCGACGATCCTGGATCAATCGATTGAGGTATCCGGAACCTTAAAACCATTTGAAGAGACCGTTCTCATGCCTGACGTTTCAGGCCGGGTGATCTCAATTAACCTGCCCGAAGGGAAAATGGTAAAAAAAGGAACTCTTCTGGTGAAGTTGTTCGACAATGACCTCCAGGCCAGTCTCAAAAAGTTGCAAACACAATTAGCACTCGCTGAAGAGACTCAGAAAAGGCAGAATGAGTTGCTGAAAGTGAGTGGAATCAGCCAGCTGGAATATGACCAGACAGAGCTCCAGGTGAACTCTATCAAAAATGATATCGAATACATGAAGGCCCAGATCAGCAAAACCGAAGTCGTAGCCCCGTTTGATGGTGTCATCGGGTTGCGCAATGTGAGCGTTGGTGCGCAGGTTACACCTTCGATCTCACTGGCCACCATTCGCATGACAAACCAGCTGAAACTCGATTTCAGCGTTCCGGAGAAATACAGCCGGGAAGTCAGTGAAGGAAAACATATCTTCTTTACAGTGCAGGGCGATGACAAGAAATACGAAGGAAAGGTAATGGCTACCGAAGAAAGCATCGAACTGAGCACACGCAATCTTAAAGTCAGGGCCGTAGTTGACGGAAATTCTCCATCCCTGAAACCGGGAGCCTATGCCAACGTGGAATTGGATCTTGAAGAGCAGAAAGACGCCCTGATGGTCCCTACACAGGCGATCATCCCGCAGGAGCGCAACAAGAAAGTGATTATTGTTAAATCAGGGAAGGCAACTTTTGTGACCGTCGTTACCGGCGTCCGCGATGCTTCTAAAATTGAAGTCGTGACAGGACTAAAACCCGGCGACACCATTGCAACCACAGGCATACTCTTCATTAAACCGAAAGGAATCGTGAAGTTTTCCAAAATATTCACGAAATAATCATGGCCTCATTATCCGATATTGCGATCAAACGTCCCGTTACTTCCATCGTGATGAGTCTGATCATCGTGGTGTTTGGGGCTGTTGGCTTTTCATTCCTCGGTGTCCGTCTTTACCCGGCCATTGACCCGCCAACCATCAACGTTCAGACCAATTATACCGGCGCAAATGCCGATATCATTGAATCCCAGATCACGGAACCACTCGAAAAAGCCATCAATGGCATTGAAGGTGTCAAATCAATCTCCTCTTCTTCTTCCATCGGAAGCAGCAACATCACCGTTGAATTCAACGTAGGAGCTGATCTTGAGAAATCCGCCAACGATGTGCGGGATAAAACTTCGCAGACCGCACGCAGCCTGCCGCAGGATATCGATGCTCCCCCGGTTGTTACCAAAGCGGATGCTAATTCCGACCCGATCATCACACTTTCGATTCAAAGCACTACGATGAATCCGCTCGAATTGAGCGACTACTCAGAAAATGTCCTGCAGGAGAAATTACAGACCATCCCGGGTGTCAGCTCGGTTGGCTTATACGGCCAAAAACGACCGGCCATGCGCCTCTGGCTGAACCCGGAGAAAATGGCCGCCTACAACGTCACACCCGAAGATATCAACATCGCCCTTACCAAGGAAAATGTGGATCTTCCGGGAGGTAAGGTCAGGGGAAAATCAACGGAGATGATCGTTAAGACAAACGGTCGACTGGTAACAGAAGAAGATTTTAACAACATCATCATCCTCCAGACCAACGACCAGATGGTCCGTTTCAGCGATATCGGTGAAGCCGTCCTGGGCCCTGAAAATGAAGAAACCGGTGTGGAACTGAATGGTGCCGACGGGATCACCCTGGCACTGATCCCTCTGCCCGGGGCCAATGCAATCCAGATTGCCGATGAATTCTATAAACGGTTCGATGAAATAAAAAAGTCAACTCCACCGGGATTGATCCTTGATGTTGGTTTTGACAAGTCCAAATTCGTCAGGCAATCCGTCAACGATGTCACAGAAACGCTGGCCATCGCAATTTCCCTGGTTGTGCTGATCGTATTCCTTTTCTTCCGCAACGTGGTCATTGCCCTGCGGCCACTGATCGACATTCCGGTATCACTGATCGGTTCATTTTTCATCATGTATATTTTCGGCTTCTCGGTGAATGTACTGACATTGCTTGGAATCGTGCTCGCGACCGGGCTTGTGGTTGACGACGGGATCGTCGTCACGGAAAATATCTTTAAGAAAATAGAATTGGGGATGGACCGCTGGAAAGCTGCATTTGCCGGAACGCGCGAAATATTTTTTGCAGTAATCTCCACATCCCTTACACTGGCTATCGTTTTTATCCCGGTGATCTTTCTTCAGGGATTTACCGGAAGGTTGTTCCGTGAATTCGGGATCGTGGTTGCCGGTTCTGTGCTGATATCAGCATTTGTTTCCCTGACGCTTACTCCTGTCCTGAATGTAAAACTCGGTGGAATGATCTCACGGCATTCAAGATTCTATACCGCGACAGAGCCTTTCTACGTTGGACTTGACGCGGGCTACCGGCGTGTTCTCAAGTACTTTATGGATCGCAGATGGGCTTCTTTCCTGATCCTCGGGATTTGCCTTGTTCTCATTTTTGTTGTCGGGAGAACAATGAAGTCAGAGCTGGCTCCACTGGAAGACCACAGCATCATCCGCGCCAATGTTACCACACCAGAAGGAACAGATTTTGACCGCACCTCCGCTCTTATCCACCGGATCTGCCAGGCCGAAATGGACAGCATCCCTGAAGCACGGTTAGTTTTCGGAAGAGTCTCCCCCGGTTTTGGCGCAAGTGCGACAAACATCGGTTCGATTACCACATTCCTTACGGAACCCAATCAGCGGAAAGCCACCCAGCAGGAGATCTACGACAAGCTGACCAGGATGTACAAACGTTTTCCGGAGGCAAGGATCATTCCAAACCAGGAACAGACCATCTCCACCTCACTCTCCGCCGGATCGCAGTTGCCTGTTCAATTTGTTCTGCAAAACCTTGATTTTGACAAGTTGCAGCATTTTCTTCCCCTGTTCCTTGATGAAGCAAGGAAGGATTCTGTTTTCGGAAATGTGGATGTGAACTTGAAATTCAACAAACCCGAACTGAACCTTACCGTCGATCGCCTGAAAGCCACCAATCTCGGGGTGAACGTTCTCGATATTTCAAATACGCTGCAGTTCGCATTAAGTGGTCGCAGGTATGATTATTTCCTGAGGAATGGAAAGCAATACTATGTGATCGGGCAGGTAGACCGCCAGTCCCGCAGTGCCCCGGGGAATATCTCGGCACTTTATGTAAGAAGCCGGACCGGGCAAATGATCCAGCTTGACAACCTTATAAAGATTGAGGAAAACAGCAGTCCTCCTACATTGTATCATTTTAACCGGTATAAGTCAGCCACCATCTCAGCTTCACTTGCTCCCGGCCGGACACTGGGTGAAGGAATTACCGAAATGCAGAAGATTTCGAAGAAAGTACTGGACAATACATTCCAGACCGCTTTGTTTGGTCCTTCAAGGGACTTTGCCGAAAGCAGCTCCAATACCTCTTTTGCCCTCATCCTTGCACTCCTCCTGATTTACCTGATCCTTGCCGCACAATTTGAAAGCTTCCGGGATCCGTTCATCATCATGCTGACAGTACCTCTTGCCATTGCCGGAGCCATCCTTTCGTTGTGGGTCATGGGACAGACACTTAATATCTTCTCGGAGATCGGCATGATCCTGCTGATTGGCATTGTAACAAAAAACGGGATACTGATCGTCGAATTTGCGAATCAGAAGCGGAAAACCGGGCTGAATAAGGCAGAAGCTGCATTTGAAGCCGCAGCAGCAAGACTGAGACCGATTTTGATGACTTCCCTTGCAACTGTATTTGGTGCATTGCCCATTGCGCTCGCTTTGGGAGCAGGTGCATCCAGCCGGGTTCCACTGGGAATCGTCGTAGTCGGCGGACTCCTCTTCTCCCTGGTACTGACGCTGTTTGTCATTCCATCCATGTATGTGCTCATGTCAAGCAAGAAGGAACGGGAAGAGATCATTGATACTTCGATTGAACAACACAAATGAAAAACCAGCCATTGATGAAAAAAGTGTTGATTTCTTTCGTTTTCCTTGTCATTGCTTCTTTCGTGATGCAAGCCCAGACAATTTCGGTGGACGATGCCGTTGCCATTGCCCTCAAAAACAATTACAGCATTCTCATTTCACGGGCATCTGCAGATATTGACAAGGCGAACAACACAGCCGGTAATGCAGGCATGTTGCCTTCTATCGGCGTAAATGGGTCAGATTACTATGCGATCAACAATGTAGCCCAGGATCAGTCAAACGGTGTTCATATCAATTCGGCAAATGCCACATCCAACACCTTCAATGTCGGCGTTGCATTGGGCTGGACTTTATTTGACGGCGGGAAGATGTTTGTCACACGGAAAAAGCTGAATGAAATTGAAGCCCTGGGAAACCTCCAGTTCAAGGACCAGGTAATGCAAACCCTGTTTAATGTAATCGTCGCATATTACAATATCGTAAAACAGAAGCAGCAACTGGCCTCCTATAATGAGGTGATCAACTACAACGAAGAACGGGTTAAGATCCTGCAGGCCAGCTTTAATGCAGGTCTTTCGGCCAAGACCGATCTTTTGCAGGCACGGATTGACCTTAATGTAAACCTTGAACTTGCGGTTGACCAGCAAACACTGATCATTTCGGTAAAGAGAATCCTGAACCAGATGATGGGAAGAGAAGCTGACACGCCATTTGAAGTCGCCGATTCAATTCAATTGAATTATAAACCAGACCCGGCTGAACTAAACAAAAAACTCTTCATCAACAACCCTACCATTCTGTCAACCACCAAAGAAGTTGAAATTGCCAGCCTGGGTGTAAAAGAGATAAAGGCATTACGCCTTCCGGAGGTCAACCTCTCCGCAGGTTACAATTTCCTGAACAGCAACAGTTCTATCAGCAGCGTGACCTCCAACCGCAGTTATGGACCCCAGATCGGCGGAACCATCACCATCCCGATCTTCGAGGGAGGGAATATCAACCGGCAGGTCAGGGTAGCTAAACTCGAACTGCAATCCACGGGATACAACCTCGAAAGCACAAAGCTTGACATCAACACACAATTGCAGAACGCACTGACCGAGTTCGAAAACCAGCAAAAGATGCTGGTCATCGAAAAGGAAAATTCGGCACTGGTCAAGGAAAACCTTGACATCTGCATGCATCGGCTCCGACTGGGACAAACCACTTCGCTCGAGGTCCACCAGGCACAGGAAAGCTATGAAGAGTCACACACCCGGCTGATCAATTTCGAATACCTGACAAAAGTCGCCGAAACCAAATTAAGGCAGCTGATGGGGGCATTATAAAATTAATTGTTTCCTGAAAGATCCTCTTTATGGAAACCAGCGGAATGGCCTGAAAAATAATTCAGGAATAGAGAAACCTTTTGATCTTTTGAGTGGCCGTTTTTGTGAACGGATCAGGCTGGGATAAAATGACATGTACGCGTGAGATCTTATTCACCCTGCTGTTTACGTAGGCTTCGAGTTCCCTGAGAAGTTCTTCGATTTTCCGCTCAACATAATTCGTTACCTCATCTTTAAGGTAACCGAACCGGAGTTCAATTTCTTCACGATTAAAATGTACCATGGCAACCAGTTTCCCTTTTTGCTGGACCACCAGCGATTCAACAACATATTTAAAATTGTTGATGACCGATTCTATCTCTTCCGGGTAGATGTTCTCACCGTTTGCCCCGAGGATCATATTCTTCAGCCGGCCTTTGATATAGAGGAAGTTATCCTTGTCGAATGATCCCAGGTCGCCGGTCATGAACCAACCGTCTTTTGAGTACATCTGCTCGGTCATGACCGGTTCTTTGTAATAGCCCATCATAACATTCGGTCCCTTGGCCCAGATCTCACCTTCACCTGTTACCGGGTCAGGATTATGGATCTGTAATTCGACACCCTCCATGGCCGGTCCTGTAGATTCAAGACGTGTATTCCCGGGATTTGCCCCGGCAAGCAGAGGGGCCGTTTCCGTCAATCCATACCCGATTGCATAAGGAAAGCGGGCTTCGATCAGGAACTTCTCAACAACAGGATCCAGTTTAGCCCCGCCAATACCGAAGAATTTAACCTCATCGCCAAAAGTTTGCATGAGCTTTCTCCCGGCCATCCTGTTTAGTTTTTTCCTGAAGAAAGTGATTTTGTATAGCATGCGTACCATCCAGTTCTTCTGGAATGCAGGAAGGATCTTGCTTCTGTACATCTTTTCGATGATCAGGGGAACAGACAGCATGATCGTTGGTCTCACTTCCAATAATGCAGGCAGTAAACTTGAAGGTGTTGGTAGTTTTCCGAGGAAATAGACGCAGGCGCCACTCAGCATCGGTAATACCAGCCCAATCGTATTTTCATAGGTGTGAGACAACGGAAGTATCGAGAGAAAACGATCGTTCTCGTTGATAGGCTGTATAACTCCGCTTTTGAGTGCCGTGAAGCAGATGTTCCTGTGCGACAGCATAACACCTTTGGGAGTTCCCATGGTTCCCGATGTGTAGATGATCGCCGCCATCGTATCTTCTTCCACAATGTACTTACCTTGCGGGTTAGCATTGCAATTGTATGGAGTTGCAGGGCTTTCACATTCAATACAGGAGAAATCCTCAATTCTTATTCTGATCTTCAGCGCATCCGTTTCCACATCTTTCAGTTTCGGGAGGAGATTGTCTGAAATGAAGATGGCTTTAGCTCCTGAATGTTCAAGTGTATTGTGTACCTCAGCTGGAAGAAACTCCGGAAGCAGCGGAATAGCAACTGCGCCCATAAATGTTACCGCATAATATACAATCGCCCAGTTGGGGATATTTGCCGAAAGAACAGCAACCTTGTCACCGGGCTTGATACCCAGGTTTTCAAGATAGGAAATTACAGACTTTATCTCCTGGTGAATTTCGTGATAGGTCCTGGGTTGTTCACCTACAAGGGCCATGGCATTGTGTGTGCCGAAGTTTCCCAGAGTTTCCGCGAAGAAAGCGGGCAATGTTAATTTCTTGTTTTCTCTTATTTTCAAAGCAATTTCAAAGGTGCAAAGGTACACAATTATTGAACCCGATTACGTTTATTTATTCCTTCGTAACACTTACCGAGTCAAGTATTTATATGAAAGTCCTCAAAAGCGGAAAAAACAGTCCGGAATATTCACAAAAAGCGTTCATAAGTTTCTAAAAATGAAAGGTCGGATCGCTTGTTTTCATAGTACTTTTACAGGTCAATTTTTGCCATTGTTTCACAAAAAATTGTGCACTATGAAAGTAAAATTGTCCCAAATCAAAGTCAATCCATCACACGATCAGGTCTACACAACACGCGAGATTGACGACCTGGTCGAATCAATGGAAATGAATGAGTTGTTGCAACCGATTGTAGTGTCATCCGACAAGTTCATCGTCAGTGGATTCAGGAGGTATTTCGTAGCGAAGTTTTTAGGATGGGAAGAGATTGAAGTCATCATCAGAGACAATGGAGAAACAAACCCGGAGTTTACCGATCTTCCGCAGCCCAACAAAAGCAGGGAAGTTCTGAGCGAGATTCAGCAACTTTATCAGAACTACACCAAAAACCAGGGAATCAATAACGACCCGACAGGAGCCCAATCCAACCAGGACAATTCCGACAACTCCCGGCAAATAGAATCCTGGTATTGGTAAAGGCTTTGCCACTATTACCATTTTACAATTTTGCCATTTCAGATTTGTTTATACCGGGATAACCAGTTTCACTTTAGTTCCGGTGGACTTTCCCTGCTCATCATGCAGATCGATAATCTCTACATAAGCTCTTGTTGAATTCATTTTATTCATCCTCTCGATACGCTCGGTGGTAACTTTCAGCCCATGGGGTTTATGGGTCACTGATTTGCTTTCTATTTCAGATGCTTTTTTACGGCCTATCCCGTCATCCGTGATTATGATCTCAAGGAATTCCTCGTTTTCCCGCTTAATTTCAATGGTTATTATCCCCTCCGTTTCTTTTTGCATCAATCCGTGCCAGATGGCATTTTCCACAAAAGGCTGAAGCAGCATGGGCGGGATCATGATAAGGCCAACATCTACATTTTCTGAAATATGAATGATACATGAGAATTTATTATCAAAACGGGCGCTTTCGAGCACCAGGTATAACTTTAATGTCTCCAGTTCCTTTTCAATGCTGATCTTCTCACACCGCGAATTATCAAGGATCAGCCGGATCAGTTTGGAGAATTTAATGAGGTAGTCTGATGCAATTTCATGCTTCTGTTCAATCACAAGACTATTAATAGAGTTCAGGCAATTGAAAATAAAGTGCGGATTCATCTGTGCACGCAATGCCTTGATCTCTGCTTCTGCAAGCTGTCTTTGAAATTCGGCTGTGAGCAGCTCATTGTCCAGTTTCCTTTTATACGTGTACCGGCTGATAGTCCCAAGAACCACCAGTATCAAGATGAGTCCGCCAAACAAATAGTACTTGCGCTGGGTGGCTTTTTGAATCTGAAGCAGTTCGATCTGATTCTGCTGCATGTGCTCCACCTGCTCAATTTCATAAGTTGCAATCCGGGCTTGCATGTTCCATTTATTCAACGTATCCTGGATGGTATAATATTGCTGCAGATAACGGAGAGACTGAAGCGAATCTCCTCTCCCCAGGTGGTAGGAATGCAATTCATCGGTATATTTCAGAATCAGTGGCATGAATTTAACATCCCGGGCTTCCTGCAAAGCCAACTCAAGGCTCGTCAATGCTTGCGTCTGATCTCCCTTTGAAACATAATAGAGGTAGTAATAATAATCAAGCTCAAGATTTCCATAGGGAGCGATCAAGGTCAGCTTTTCCTGCTGCCTGATCATCTCTGCAGCCTGGAGGTAAAAGAAAGCTCCTTGCAGGGCTTCCTGAAGCAAGTGAACGGCGGCAATATGAACGTAGTTGATGGCTTTATATTCAGGCGACATGTTCTGAATCTGTTTTCTCAGGTTAAAGCAACACTCTATTGAGCGGTTGTAATTATGCTTCTTCAGATACAATTCTGCCAGGTAATTGTTGCAATAGATAACGTTTCCACGGAACCCCAGGTGGGCTGACTCATTCAGTCCTTGCTTCAGGTATTCTTCCGCCTTAGTCAGATTTCCCCACTGCAGGTATGCATTTCCGATTAATCCGGTTTCGTTTTCAACACCGATAGAATCAAACTTCCTGTAAACCTCCCGTGCACGGAGATAGTATTCGATGGCTTTATCATAATCAGCCAGGTACAGGTAATAATCTGCAATCCCATGAAAACAATTGGCTGTGTTTTCCATGGGACCATGCTTTTGATAGAAACGCAATTTCTCGGTGTAGTATTGAAACTTCTCAAACTGCTTCCCGGCAATGTCGTACAACTCCTGTATAGAATTCAGCGGATAACTGGTAGGTTCTACAATTCCCAGTGAGTCCAATCCATCAATGCAGTTCCTGAATTTACCGATGGCAGCATCAATCTTTCCACTATCGGCCAAATGCAAACCTTCAAGACAACGATGATAAATCAATCCTGCACGGTAGTTGTTTTTCAGCGATAATTTCTGTGCTTCATTAAACCATAGATAACGGTCTGATACTGTAGGGTGAAGCATCACATACCGGATGATTATCTTGATCTTATTGGTGTCATATGTCTCTTTTGAAAGCTGGGCGCGAAGAATCTCACCTCCTGGTGTTATGGCATAGGTTTTCAGGGAAAACAAACTGATGATAAGGAAAACCAGGCTTAACGAAAATGTGGTTTTTTTCATGTTCCAAGAAGAAAGATGCTCTGAATATTATAGCAATCCGGGCTAAAGTACTGGCAATATGTGTAACCAATGCAATAATGGGGTGGATCTGCCATCAGAACCGTGTAAATATGTTTAGGAAATCCGTCTTGCGCGTACGTGCAACAGGAAGGCTTTGGCCATTACTCATTATAACTTCACCGCCTTCACCGCGGATATATTTTTTAACCTGTTTCAGGTTTATGAGTGAAGAATGATGGATCCTGAAAAAATCATAGTCTGACAGCAGTTCATCCACATCCCCCAGCGTTTTCGAAAGCAGGATTTCGCATTTATCGATCATGAACATGCGTGTGTACCCGCCATCAGCAATGCAATAAACAATATCATTTACCGAAGCAAACGTCAGTCCATCGGCAATAGGGAGTGCGATGATCTCGGGCAAAATTCTGTCATTTACTGCCGTTGCCAGTTGTACCTGGGCTTTGCTGATGGAACTTCGCTTATTCCTGATCTTATCAAGAGCAGTTGCAAGGTCTTCTTTGCTTACCGGCTTTAACAGGTAATCCAGGGCACTGTACTTTATGGCCTTGATGGCATAAGTATCATAAGCCGTTGTGAATATCACATCAAAATCAATCGTTTCAAAAGTTGTGAGAAGATCAAAACCATTAAGCAGCGGCATTTCTACATCCAGGAAAATAAAACCGGGTTTGTGTTTCTGAATAAGATCGTATGCTTTTGTTGACTCATGGCAAGTTGCAAGAACATGAACCTCCGGAAAATTGGTCTCCAAAAGGTTGGTCAGTGTTTTCAGGCAATGCGTTTCGTCATCGATAATGATACAATTCATTTTCCTGGTTTTAGACCTTACTATTTCTTTAACAAATTTACCATATAAATATTGCAATACAAATAAAGAGAAAGTCTAGTCATGCACTAATGAGATTAATGAAGAAACCTGATCATCAAACCTTCCAGTGATAATGCTTCATAAATTTCCGGCTATGAGCTGATTAATTTCCGGCCATTGGGCGATTAATCTCAACGATAACCAGGAAGCTACATTGTTTAACCGAAAATCGCTGTGCCTGAGGGGAATCTTCTTGCGCTTGTCAAAGCTACCGAAACGAACCAGTTTCCAGGCAACGCTACTTATTGTTGAAGAAATTCATGGTCTTATCCACCCCGATGAGGCCAAAGCTTTTGATCATCTCCACGGCCATTTCAACCCTGGGAAGCAATACCTTCTCCTCTTCACTGCTCCATCGGCTCAATACATAATCCACCTGGTAACCTTTGGCAAAATCGGCCCCGATCCCAACTCTCAGGCGGGCGAAATCAGTGGTTCCCATGTTTTCGATGACACTGATCAGTCCGTTGTGTCCGCCGTCAGAGCCTTTCTTCCGCAACCGTAATGCACCCAGTGGGAGGGCAAGATCATCGGTGATAATGAGGACATTTTCCGGCAGGATATTTTCTTTGTTCATCCAGTAGCGAACTGCCTTCCCGCTAAGGTTCATAAAGGTGGTAGGCTTGATGACAATGAATATCCTGCCTTTAAAAGAAACCTTTGCAACGGAGGCCAGGCGACCACTGGAGAAAATCGATTTCATGCATTGGACGAAGGCATCGGCTACAATAAAACCGATGTTGTGGCGGGTATTTGCATACTCGTCACCGATATTTCCCAGACCAACGATAAGGTATTTCATGTAGCGGAGCTCAATGAAGATGGTGCAATTTACAAAATTACCTTTGGGTTTTTAACGGGGTACCCACTTGGCGAAGATTCCGTTAAAAGCCAGGCGGAGAAGTGAGGTCGCCCTGGCGACCGAACGGCTTGACTGGCTTAGGAATCGAGCCATTAGTGGGTCGTTAAAAACCCGAGGTTGTCTTTTTCTTTTGGTATCTTTTCTTTTGGACAAGCAAAAGAAAAGTACATACTAAAAAAAGAAAAAAACAACCTCTGATTATGTACTTTTAATTGATGAAAAAGATAGAAATACTATTTCTTCTCCTTTTCGCCCTCTTTCTCCTTACCGGCTTCTGCTTCTGCAGCACCTGCTTCTGCAGCACCCGGTGCACCAGGAACTTCCTCAACAACTGCACGTGCAGTTCTAACGCCAACGAGTACCGTGCTTGGAGGATCCAAGAAAGTGATATTATCATTCTTGAGATCCATGACTTTGATGGAATCTCCGATATCAAGGTCGTCCGTTTTTACTACAATATAATCGGGAAGGTCTTTTGCTAAAGCCTTAACTTTTACTTTCCTGATCTTTATGATGAATTTACCACCCTTAAGCACACCGGTAGGAACGCCTTCCGGTTTCACCGGAACTGCAATTATAACTGGTTTTTCTGGTAATATTTCCAGGAAATCCGCATGCAGGATCCTGTCTGTTACCGGGTGATATTGTACATCCTGAACGACGGTCTGGTATTCCTTACCATCGATCTTAAGATTGATAAGGTAAACGGCTGCAACATTGAAAAGTTTTTTGAATTCCTTTTCATTGGTTACAAAATGTACCTGTTCTTTACCGCCATAAATTACACCAGGAAAATCCCCGTCTTTGCGGTGTTTTCTAGCATCCTTTTTCCCTACGTTCTCCCTGAGAGAACCGCTCAATGATACTGTTTTCATGATTTTTAATTGTTAATTGATGATTTAATGATTGATTTATTGTGATTTTCGCTCTTCGATTTTCGAAAGTCGAACATCGAACATCGAAATATTATTCACCAAACTTAAATAATGAACTGATCGACTCATGACTTTCAACCCGCTTGATAACCTCAGCAAACAGGTTGGCGGTGCTGACCACCTTTATTTTTTTACACTCCCTTTGCAGGGGGATGGTATCAGTTACAACGAGTTCAGATAAAACTGACTCCTCGATCGTCTTGACTGCGTTATGCGAGAGCAGCGGATGCGTGCAGATTGCCCTGACACTGTTGGCGCCATTGGCCATGATAATTTCTGCGGATTTGGTGAGTGTTCCTGCTGTATCCACAATATCGTCAACCAGGATCACATCACGTCCTTCTACTTCTCCAACCAATGCCATCTTTGCAACTTCGTTCGGCTTGGTTCTCTGTTTGTAGCAGATCACGAAGTCGGTATTCAGGAACTTTGCATAGGCGGCGACTCTCCTTGTCCCTCCTGTATCCGGGGAAGCCATGGTTAGCTTCGGTAAATTCAGATCGCGGAGGTATGGCAGGAAAATCGATGAGGCATAGAGATGGTCAACTGGGACATCAAAGAATCCCTGGATCTGGTCTGCGTGAAGGTCGATGGTAATGATCCGCTGAACACCGGCTGTGGATAAAAGATTTGCCACCAGCTTTGCTGCAATTGAAACACGCGGTTTGTCCTTTCGGTCCTGGCGTGCATACCCGAAATACGGAATTACGGCAATAATATTTCTTGCCGAAGCCCTTCTTGCTGCATCGATGAGCATAAGCAGTTCCAGGAGGTTACTGGCCGGGGCAAAGGTTGACTGCACGATAAAGATGTCATTTCCCCTGATGTTCTCCTCGAAGGATGGTTGGAATTCACCGTCGCAAAAATCAGTTATAACCACGGTGCCAAGCTTGGTTCCGTAGCTTTCAGCGATCTTTTGTGCCAGGAAGTTCATGGCACGTCCGGAAAATATTTTAACCTGGTTTGGCATACGAATGGGGATTTCTTTCCGGGCGCGAAGGTAAGGTTTTCTTTGAATTCCTGCAAATCATGGTATTCACAATGAGACAGGTTGATGAGTAAAAAGAAATTCCAGGGATGGCATGGGATTGGAGATGCTTCAGTTATGGCCAGTGGGTTTCCTGTATGTTTTATTAATGGCGTGATGAAGCTGAAGAAAAAAAAATTGTTAACAAGGCAACTTTTTCAAGATTTTGTTGTTAATTGGTCAGGAAAGCTATACGTTAACTCCCACAAACTCTTGGACTCGAATGAAACTTGTACAGCAAAAGAATATTTGGATTAAAAGAAGCCTGATTTTTCTTGCATTTATCATTGTTCCATCGCTTGCGATAAATATATACCTGATTGCAAAGGACTATAAACTTTCTGCCCAGAAAGAAAAGTTACCAGAACCGGACAATACCTGTTCCCTGTCTATAGTCAGGGAAACCAATAGTAAGGAAGGCCTTATTAAACCCCTTCTTTTAGCCGAGGTCAATACAGAATCTCCCCGTTTTGCTTTGTTAAAAGCGGAAATAAATAAGTTTATTGATCAACGAAAAAAGAAGGGAGATGTTCAATCGATATCTGTTTACCTGAGGGATCTGAATTCTACTTCCTGGACTGATATTGGAGACAATACCGGTTATTATCCCGGAAGCCTTATGAAGGTCCCGATTATGATCTATTTTCTCAAGCAGGAACAAAATTTTCCTGGCACACTGAAAAAAGAATATTTTTATGCGAAGCCGACGGGGCAATTCCCTGTACAAACCTTTCTCGGCGATTCGATCCTTCCGGGGAGGAGTTATTCGATTGCGAAGCTCCTTTGGTATATGATTACACAATCAGATAATAATGCAACCGTGTTATTATCATCGCATATCGATTTTGGAATTTACCAGCAAATTTTCAAGGACCTGGACATCCCTTGCGACGATCTGGCGAGCAGTCAGTATATGATTACTCCCAGGCAATATTCAAAATTCTTCAGGATCCTATACAGTTCCACTTATCTTTCAAAGGATTTATCAAGTTATGCTTTGAAATTGCTCACCGAGTGCAATTTCCGGTCGGGGCTTGTCAAGGATCTTCCTGCCGGTTTGATTGTGGCTCATAAATTTGGCGAACGTGGAGTTATTGGACATGCAATGGATTTCTCTGAATCCGGCATTATTTACAGTAACTCGCAGCCCTATCTTATCGTCATCATGACCCGGGGGAATGATGTCCGGCAATTATCTACTGTTGTCCGTGAACTTTCCATAGAAATATTCAACCAGTACAAGGACATTTAACAGGGATTGGCTTTTTTCCGGTCCGGAAATTAAGAGTCTGTTTAAAAATTAAAGGATAATTTATTATTATACTGATTAACAATCGAATGTGAATAAAAAGTAAAAAGGCCTTCGTAAACCGATTGAAAGTTTTCATCAGTTTGTAATGTACCA
>Ga0118677_10006706_pt1 | contig 19365 bp, 17 predicted proteins | sample AliMusrvi5mmetaG_FD_86154 | JGI IMG/M metagenome (GOLD analysis project Ga0118677, IMG submission 86154)
GCGGGCTCACGAAAGGAACACCCGAAAAAATTAAAGACATCTCTTACAATCTTGGTGGAGGACCGGATTGGTGGAACGATCAAGTCGATGAGAAATGGATTTATTACCTGCGGGAGGACTATAGGCACGGCTCAACAGGTCCATCAAAGAGGGGCTTTTATGGCGAAACCGAATTTTTTACGTATGACCCGAAAACTCAAACAGCTTATTACCATTTCTCCGGCATTGATTGATTCTACTTTTTTCGTGCCTTCGTGCCTTCGTGCCTTCGTGTGATATACTTGGGCCTCTTGATTAAGATCAGACCATGACACCAGACAACGCCCTCGTCCCGCTCTCCCCCTTCCACAGCATCGAGGTGGCCGAGGGGCTGCGTTATCTGCTCAAGGAGCCGCGCGAGAAGGATTTCTCCCTACGCTCCATCGCCCGTAAGGAAGGCCCCGATGGGCGGGAACTCGTCCAGATGCAACTCGTTTTCGCCGGACGCCAAACCCGCAATGCCCATCCGCTGGCAAAGCGTTATCCGATCCATTTCGTTAAATCCTACCACCCGTGGAGCTTCCATGGCGACCCAAAGGTGGAATTCGAAAACCATCAGGCCGCCGCCGCAATCCTCGGCGCACCCGAGCCCATCGGGTATGACACCAACACCATCCGCTCCTCCTTTCTGCCTGGCAAGCCGTTGAGTCGCCTTTCCCCCTTCACCAACGTGGAGCCGCAGGAAAGCTGCCTGGGTATCGCGCAACAGACCGATCCCGCCGCGCTTATCGGCCTCTGGAAACTGGCCGAGGAAGCCTTCACCCAAATCCAAAAACTTCACGAAAAGCACTTCTTCCATCGCGATCTGGAACTGCACAACCTGATCGTCTGCACGGCTCCGATCCAAGTCTTCCTGATCGACTTTGAAAGCGCCGTACGCGATTTCCAAGGACCACAGGAAGAACGGGAGGAACTCCGCCTGAAAGACCTTGCGGAGCTGCTCCGCCTGGCCATCTACCTCCAGAGTGGATTGGGCCGCCAGGAAGGTCCGCTGGCCGACGCCGCGCTTGCTGCAATGCCCAAGCTCTTCCGCGCCGAATCCTTATCCACCTTTGCCTCACGGCTCGAGGCCGCCAATCGGCGCGCGGTCAGCAGCTAAGGCATTGCTTGTAAACAGGATGATTCGCGACGATTTGCTTGTGGCGATCCTGCTGGTGAAGGAACGCGTAAGGTCTGCCATCCTGCTGCAAAATCAAATGTTCCGGTGACTCCCGGATTTGATCTGCAGGCACGCAACCCAATGTGCCGATTGGCCCCTCGTCATTGTCGATGAACTTGATATTGGGGCTCAGTTTCTTGTGGACGATATAATTATGCAGCCCTTGGTCAACAGTGGCCACCAGCCGCATTTCCAAAACCGACATGGTGAGGCGCACGGTAGTTTGGAGATAAGCGAGCATACTCTCGTAATCGCCCAAAATAGTTCCGGCACAAGTAGGTTCGCAATGGCCGAGTTCCTCGACGGCTTTCTGTCCGGCACATTGTTTCATCATCCAGGCATTTCCCCGGCAGGAGGCGATGGCGCGCCCCTTCCCCTCGCCAAAAACATACAAGCCTGGGGTTTTCATGCGTGCAAAAAGATCATCCTGAAAGATTGCATCCCGGCTGTCGGTCAAGAAAATCCACTGCGGCTTTTCCACAAGACTCTCGAGATATTCGAGGTAGAGCAGAAAGCGGAGGCAGGGTAGATCGAAAACCCGACGTGCAAGCGCTCGGCGCGAAGCCTCGCTTAACCGAGGAAATAACGGTTTGCAGATGGGCCACAACAGACATTCGAAATGCCTCCTCCGGAAGCTGAAAAAGCTAAAATCAACCAGTTCTTTCGCCACTCCAGAAAGGTATTTACGGGTGACATCATCCAAACAGTTCGTGAAAAGAACAAGATCAGCATTTTCCTGATACTTTTGAAATGAGACCACAAAGGGGCGCATTTGGCTGGCAGTTAAACGGCTGACTACTGTTAAAACGAGGTTGCTCATTTGAAGAATGCTCGGCTTTTCGACGATAATTATCTTGAGATGAGGATTGAGGCAGGTGCAACCACAAAGGCTGTATGATTAATTCGATGGGGCCTCCTACAAATTTCGCATGAGCAGTCCCATCGAATGGCTCAAGAAGGTCTCCCAACCTGCCAGCGTCAAACCGTAGGTCTCACGCAATTTCGTCGTGTCGAGGCGGGAACTGACGGGACGCCGCGCCGGGGTGGGGAATTCCGTCGCTGCAATGGGCGTAATCTGCTCCACTTTTAATTCCATCCCGCGCTTGCGCGCTTCTTCGATGACAAAGCGGGCATACTCAAACCACGTTGTCTCGCCGGATGGGGTCAGGTGATAGAGACCGCTCTGAAAAAGCTCCGGGTGGACTATAGCGCTGCGGACAGCGTGTGCGGTAACGTCCGCCAACAAGGAAGCCGGCGTGGGAACACCCCACTGGTCCGCCACCACTCGCAGTTCGCTCCGATCCCGAGCCAGCCGCAGCATGGTTTTGGCGAAATTATTGCCGTGGATTCCATAGACCCATGTCGTTCGAAAAATCACATGGCGGCAGCCTGAAGCAATAATGGCCTGGTCCCCGGCAAGTTTACTGGCTCCATAAACCGAGAGTGGACCGGTGGTATCCTCCTCCGTGTAAGCGCCTTCCTTTTGGCCATCATAAACGTAGTCGGTGGAATAATGCACCAACAACGCTCCCATTTCGCGGGCTCTTTGAGCCAAAAATCCCGGGGCCTTGGCATTCGCGGTGTAGGCCGTCTCGGAATCAGCTTCCGCCTTGTCTACGGCAGTGTAGGCAGCAGGATTAACGATCACCTCGGGACTCACCCGCTCCAACACCGCGGCCATGCGGGCTTCATCGCACAAATCGAATTCAGGGAAATCAACCGCAACCACCTGCCCCAACGGAGCCAAGGCGCGTTGCAGTTCAAAGCCGACTTGTCCGCCGCACCCGGTCACTAAAATCACAGGGGATTTGTTCATTTTTCCACGCTGCCTCCATATTGTTTTGCCACCCATTCACGGTAGGCACCAGACGTGACGCCTTCCACCCATGCCTGGTTTTCCAGATACCAGACAACCGTCTTGCGAATTCCGCTCTCGAAGGTTTCCGCAGGTCGCCATCCCAGTTCCCGATCAATCTTCGTGGCATCGATGGCATAGCGCCGGTCGTGACCGGGACGATCTTTGACAAAGGTGATCTGCTCCCGATAGGAACGGCTATCCGCCCTGGGGCTCAGTTCGTCGAGAATCGCACAAAGCGTCCCCACCACCTCCAGATTGGTCTTCTCGTTTACGCCGCCGATGTTGTAAGTCTCTCCCACGCGGCCCGCCTCCAAAACGCGCTCGATAGCGGAACAATGGTCCCGCACATAAAGCCAGTCCCGCACATTGGAACCATCGCCGTAAATCGGCAGCGGCTTGCCTCTGAGTGCATTGAGCAAAACCAGCGGAATCAGCTTCTCGGGGAAATGGAACGGCCCGTAATTATTGGAGCAATTCGTGGTCAAAACGGGCAGCCCGTAGGTGTGGTGATACGCGCGAACCAAGTGGTCGCTGGAAGCCTTGGATGCCGAATAGGGGCTGTTGGGCGCAAAGGGGTGCTTTTCCGAAAATGCAGGATCGCACGGCCCAAGCGAGCCATACACTTCGTCCGTGGAAACGTGAAGAAAGCGAAACACCTGCTGCTTTTCCGGTTCCAAAGCAGACCAATAAGCGCGCACGGATTCCAGCAACCGGAACGTCCCAACGACGTTGGTTTCGATAAAAGCCGCCGGGCCGTGAATAGAGCGATCCACATGACTTTCCGCTGCAAAATTGAGCACCGCCCGCGGTGAATGCTCACTGAGGAGACGATCCACAAGTTCCGTGTCGCCGATGTCACCTTGGACCAGCTTAAACCGGGGATCGTTCCAAACGGACTGGAGGTTCGCCGGATTGCCAGCGTAGGTCAACTTATCAAGCACGACCACTGGCTCCTGCGAATGCGCAAGCCACTGGAGAACAAAGTTGGAACCGATGAATCCGGCTGCGCCGGTGATGAGGATAGACATGGGATGAGAGGTGGATGAAGGATGATATTAAGAAGCCGGTTTGTAAATAGAAGGCGCAATGACCAGGGAATGATAACCTTGAGAGAGCGCAATATACAGAATGCACCGCTCAATGGCATGCGCCAAAGTGCCATCGTTGGGGATGGGCTCAGGAGGAAAATCCTCGAATCGCAAATCCGATGCCAACAACGGTTTCAGCGCAGCGGGCCGGAACCAAAACATGGTGCCACCCGGGAACATGAGAGGCTGGGTGTTGAGGGTGGTTTTGGGTAATTGCAGACGCTCCATCAACGTTTCGGCATGCTGCCGGTTGGTAGTCCATTTCATTCCCCGCCGGATTCCCTTCCATGGTTTTGGAGCCAGAATGCCGCAGTTCGGGTTATCTCCAAACAGGGCGAGGATGCCTTTGACGTATTCCTCGTTGCGCGCAAGGAAACCCAGGTTGTGCATGAGCCATTGGTGTCCGAGATTGGTATCGGCTCGCCCAGTCACCGATTTTTTGGTGTGCAAGTGCATGGCGCAATCGTAGTCCAAGAGCTTCCTGCCGAAGAGGCAAATCAGGGGCGCCACGTCCCGACCCCGGTTTTCCGAACAGCGGACGTCCAGCGAGCAATTGAGCCCATGTTGAGCGACGATTTCCTGGATTTCGCGCGCATGAGATTCCGTGTCAGTGGATACCAGCAGATCGAAGTGAACCGGAATGAATTTCAGGTGCTCGATGATCAAGTCGAGCTTGTCCAGATAGAAAGCGTGAAGCTGCACGGCAAGCTTCCCAACAGGATGCACCGACTGCGATTCGCTGTCGGAGGGAATGTAGGTGGTGGGCCAATTCACATATTGCCGGATGGTGTCTGGAGTATTTCCGTCTTCAAGTTCCTCTAAATATTCGCTTAAGGGATCATGGAGTTTCTCCATGTATGGACTGGAAGCATAATACCGCTGGAGGGAAAACTTTGGTCCGGGGTCGCGTCCGTTTTTCCATCCCACTTCAACATAATGCATCAGGGGGTTGGGACTTAGATCCAGAACTTCCGGGTTGTTGGCGATATACCAGTCGGTTTGGAAATAGGGATTGGGATCGTAACCTTCCTTCCATCCTTTATCGAGAAAGTGTGTGAATGGTTCCTCTTTAGACGCTGCCACATCGGGATAAGTTGCCAGATACCACTTTACATCAAATAATGGGTGAGGATTGAACCCTTTCTTCCAGCCATATCGCTGATAATTTCCCCAGTATGAAAGCTTGGTGGAGTGCTTGCCATGCGCTTGGGATTTGTAATAGCGCTCATCAAAGAGGAACGGAGGCGGATTTTCAGGCTCCACATACGGCACAGGGGGCTTGGGTAGATAAGGCGCTGATGGATTTAACAGGTGGTAGAGCTTCTCCCTGCGTTTCTGAATAGAGCGTTGCTGGCGGTGAAAAAAACGGGCCACGCCTTTGTTAAACGGGGAGGAATTTAATGCGCGAAAAATGCCGCTAAACCAGGATCGAAGTTGGAGTCCGACAGATCGGATTCCTCCCGCAACAAGAGCATCATGGGCTTGCCTAAAATGTCTGACGCGCAAGGCAGCTCCGACTTGGGATAGCTGCTCATCCCGCGCATCAGCGCTCCCTGTCAGCTTTTCATCCCTTTCAGGAAGATGATGCCTATCCATAAAAATGTTAGTTTCGGCGGTGCGTGTTTGCTTTGTCAAGCCGATAGGGCAAGCCCCGTCAGGCTATCGATTCTTGTTGAAAAGCGTTTTGCATCTTTTTCGCAGTGACTCATTGAACTTCTGGACAAAACTTTTTTTGTTTTTTTCCCAACCCGGAGGCCGCCAACGATGAAATGCTCTCGTGACCCAGCAGCGCTGCTGCCAACGAAGCGCGGAGTCCACCGTTTTCTGGAGCGCCGCGATGCTTTTTATTGATTTTCTGGACTCTGCAGCATTAGTCCTCGACTCGGCTTCGGACTGGGCTTGGAGTCTCACCAATTCGCGGTATTGAGCAAGCAAGACCAGTGGCAGAAGCTCCTCCGTGGCTAAGATTTCAAAAGTATACAGGCTAATGTAATTAAGAGCCATCTTGAGGCTAATCTCGGGGCGCGAAAAACAACGAAAAAGCTCCGATTGTAGATCAATGGAGCAATCCCGAGCCTGTTGGATCATCCGCCGTGTGTTTTTATTAAACCAATCCTGTGCTTCGCTGTTATTGCCAGGATGGCTCTCCTGATCGGAATGTTGACGAACGACTATCGATGGCGTGTCATAGAAAAAGACATCTCCTTGCCGGGAAAGCTCGACGGCAAGCGTCCTGTCTGTGTCAAATTCATGGTCTTTAAATGCAGGGAAACATGCCTTGATCACTGCGTTCCGAAAGATCAGCGAGGACATGTGGAATCCTGACTGTACGATATTTGTCGTGAGCATTTGCTTGAAGTTAAGCGTTCTTGTCACGCCATCTATGGATTTCTCGTTGCCAAACCATGCGATATAGTTGCTGTATATCCCCCGGAAACAATCATTCTCTGACTGAGTATAAAAATAGCTCGAATATACCGCTGAAATCGAAGGCGTTTTATCCAGAGGCTCCAAGCTTCTTTCCAGGTGAAAATCAAGCCACCAATCATCGTCATGGAGCAGGGCTACAAATGGCAAACCCGCCTCGCCAAGAACTGAAACAGTGCGCTCGGATGGCGGGACAGGCGGGTTGCGGTAGATGTATTTGATCGGGAGGCTTGGAAATTGTCGGCACACTTCCTCGGAACTTCTATCCTCCCCGTTTTCAATGACGATAATTTCTCCAACACGGCTCAAAGCAGTTTGCCGAGCTACCGATTTTAACGCAGTGCGAAGAAAATGTGGCCGCTTTGCAGTGGGGATGAGAATGCTGATGTCTTTCATTTCAAAACGATTCGCTTAAAAAGGAAAAGATAGAGGAGTGTTCCCGCTGTTTTCTTTGTCAAGCCGTGACGAGTAAGTTTTTTGCTTTTGATAATATCGACGTACCAGATACATGGGCCGCTGTTTGGTTTCCATGTAGATGCGACCGATATATTCTCCCAGCACGCCAATGCTGATGAGTTGCAGGCTTCCCAAAAACAGGATGGCGACCAGGAGCGAGGCGTATCCGGGAACATCAATGCCGCGGATCAACGTGCGCATGACGATATAAACCGCGTAGAGGAAGGTAACCAGTGATCCACTCACGCCGATGTAAATCCAGACCTTCAACGGCAGGGTGCTAAAGCTGGTGAGCCCTTCTATTGCAAAGTTCCAGAGTTTCCACCCGGAGAACTTCGTCTTACCCACCGTGCGCTGGCGGCGAGTGTAATCGACCGTGACGGTCCGGAACCCGATCCATGCAAAAAGCCCTTTCATGAACCGCTGCCGCTCAGGCAAGGTTTTGAGCGCCTCCACGACGGCGCGATCCATCAGCCGAAAGTCTCCCACATTTTCCGGGAGGGCAACGCCGGATAGGCAGTTGTGTAAACGATAGAACCATTGCGCCGATTGGCGTTTGAGCAAAGAATCCGCCCGTCGATCCACTCTACGCGCAAGCACAACCTCCGCCCCCTGCTTCCATTGCTGGATTAACAGGGGGATCAGTTCGGGAGGGTCTTGTAAATCCGCATCAAACGGGATAACCGCGCACCCCTCAGCAGCGTCAATCCCGGCAGTGAGCGCTGCCTCCTTGCCGAAGTTGCGTGAAAACTCGATGATCCGGAACCTCTCGTCCTTTTCCGTTAGGGCGATCAACTTGGAAAGCGTTCCGTCCCGGCTACCGTCATCAATGCAGAGGACTTCAAACCAAACGCCGGGTACGCCATCAAGAATGGGCACCAAGGCTTGATAGAATAAATCGACCCCCTCCTCCTCTTGGAAGAAAGGAACCACGAGAGAGACTAAATCGCGTGGAGGCGATTCCATCTCGGACTCGGGGAAGTCATCGGTTTTATTCATCATGGGGGAAAACGAGGGTGGCGTGCTTCCCAGCTTGGAATGCCTGCGCAAACGCTTCGCCAAAAGCGAGGGCCTCGCCGATAACCTTTTCCATGTCCATGTAGCGGTAGGTGGCAAGCCTTCCCAAAAAGGAAATGCCCCGCTCTTTCAGCGCAAGACAACGGTATTCCCGGAGCAACCCGAAATCCGCCTCCAGCCGCTTAGGATAATAGGGAACCTCTCCAGGCTCGGTCTCCTTGCTGAATTCCTTGAAATAGACCGTCCGGTCGTGTTGCTCCCAAGGCGCGAAATGTTTGTGCTCGTGAATCCTGGTAAACGGCACCGCAGGATCGCTGTAGTTGAGCACCGCGTTGCCTTGAAAATCCCCCTCTGCCTCGTTCCGCTCAAACGTCACCGTGCGGTAACTCAACCGCCCCAGACGATGATTGAAGAAGGCATCCAGCGGGCCAGTGTAAAAGAGATGGTCAACGCCCTCCTGCCCGACCTGCGGATCGAAGCGGTCACCCAGTCGCACTTCGATGGAGGGGTGATCGAGGATTTTTCCCACAACGGACGTATAGCCGTCCTCGGGAATACCCTGCCAAGTGCTGTTGTAGTAGTTGTCGTCGTAGTTGAAGCGAACGGGCAGCCGTTTCAGAATCGAGGCAGAAAGCTCCCTCGGTTCGCAACCCCACTGTTTGCGGGTATAGCCGTAGAAGAACGTCTCGTAGAGGTCACGTCCGATAAATTTGAGCGCCTGTTCTTCAAAATTGCGCGGCTCGCCAATCGTTTTGTCACCGACGGATTCGATGAAGGCCCGGGCTTCGGCAGGCGAAAAGGTTTTTCCAAAGAACTGGTTGATCGTGTGCAGGTTGATGGGAAGCGAAAACACACCGCGCGGGGTCACCGCCTTGACCCGATTGACGAAGGGGTGGAAAACACCGAACCGGTTCACGTATTCCCACACTCTTGGCTGGCTGGTGTTAAAAATATGGGGGCCGTATTGGTGCACCATCACGCCCGTAGCCTCATCGCGCTGCGTGTGGCAGTTGCCCGCGATGTGGGAGCGTTCCTCGAGAATGGTCACCCGGCAATCGAGCTTTTCCACCAGCGAACGGGCCAGCACCGCCCCGGAAAACCCGGCGCCGACAACGAGAAAATGCGAAGAGGATTTCATGCGGTTTGTAATTTTTTATTCTGCCTCAGCCATCTGAAGGCGTTTTCCAACAATCTGTCGAATCATTGCCAGGGCTCCCACTAATGCGACGATTCCCAACCCGGTGAGCACTTTCGCCGCAGGGGAACCATGCACATCGCCAATCTGCCTCCCAGCCGAACCGAGGCAGACAAACACCACTTCCCCCGGCAACATCCCCACAATGGTCGCGGCAAGATAATGCCGAAAAGGAACGTTCGTAAGCCCATAGGCGTAATTGGAAAGACCAAAAGGGAACGGGCACATCCGCAACAGCCCCACGATCTTCCATCCGTCCCTATGGATTGCCTGGTCTATCAGCGCAAATTTCGGATTCTTATTCAAAAGCTTGGCCACCCATTGGCGCGCCAGATACCGGCTGAAAAGAAAACCGACTGCCGCCCCCAGCGTTGAACCGGCAATAACCCCGGCCAAACCTCCCGTGATGCCAAAGAGAATCCCGCCTGCTACAGCAAACGGAATCAGCGGCAGCCCCAGCAGGCTCAACCCAGCGAAAGAGAGCACAAACACGGCGGCACCGATCCAGCCCAGATTACCCAGACTGTGAAGGTAAGTTTCAAGCCAATGCATCATAAAGGAGAGAGACCATGGGTAACTGAGAAACCCTCTTTGCACCAGCCCCTTTTCAGGACAAAAACCATCTCAACAGCTTTTTCTTCTTTGCGTTCCCGACATTCTTTGCATTCTGGTGACAACAGGCTCCCAAGCCTTCCTTAAATGAACTCCCCATGTGATGTTCTTGTAGCCGGAGGCGGCGTTGCCGGATTGCCCGCCGCAGTGGCGGCTTCGCGCGCGGGAGCCCGCACCGTCTTGATTGAGCGGGAAAGCTTTCTCGGCGGCTCGGGCGTCACCGCATTGCACCGTTACCTCTGCGGCCTATATCTCAATGGAACGGATGAACCCAAGGAAACGCTCAATACCGGTCTCACTCGCGAGATCGTCACTCGGCTCCGGGCGCTTTCTCCCTCCAGTCATCCATTGTTGTTAATGGGCCGTGCTTGGGGGCTTCCTTTTGAACCAAACCATCTCCGAGCCGTCTACGAGCGCCTCGCCGAGTGGGAATCAAACCTGACCCTGATCACTTCCTCCACCGTGGAAACCGTCCAATGCAGCGGAAACCGCATCACCGATGTCACCGTGAGAACCGCTGAGAGCGAAGAGCACATCACCCCGCGCGCAGTCATCGACGCCACCGGCTCCGGGGCGGTCATCAGGCTTGCGGGAGCTCCGTTTCAGACCACCCCGGAATCCGAATGCCAACCAGGCGCATGCACACTGCATCTGGAAGGCATCGAAGGCGATCGGCAGCTTCTCGCCATCAAAATCGCCTGGCAACTCGGGCGTCTGCCCTTGCTGGAACGCAGCGGCCTGCCCCCCTTCGCCGGGTTCGCCGCCGGGTGCAGCGAGCACGAAGGGTTCTGCAAATTCAGCATCCCACCGGAACTTGCCCGGATGGGGGAAGAGGCGATCCAGCAACGACTGGCGCGCGTCCATGCCCTGCTCGCAGAACGTCTGCCCGAACTGCGAGAGAGCCGCATCACCGGGCGTACCCGCGTGATGGAGCGCGAGAACATCCGCATGGAGGGAGAATGGGAACTCGACGAAGACGCCATCCTCCATGGACGCAAATTCCCCAGTGGCGTGGTACGCAATGCGTGGCCCATCGAATTTTGGGAACCCGGCCACCCCTCTCCGCTCTATACCTATCCTCCGGATGGCGACTATTATGAAATTCCCCGGCGCTGCCTGCGCTCACGCACGATAACAAACCTCTTCGCGGCGGGCCGCTGCATTTCCGCTTCCAGCAAAGCCCTCGCCTCCACGCGCCCCATGGGAACCTGCATCGCCTTGGGAGAGGCTGCGGGGAAGTTGGCTGCCATTTACCGCTGAAGGCGGGATGTTCTAATATCCGAAGCGGTAAAGGATCCCCTCTTCCTTTTCGCTTAATTGAACAAAGGTCAGCGGTTCCTTGCCAAGATATTGGGGATACCCTTCCAGCAGGAAAACCTGCGTGCTGTCAGTTTTGAAAATCGTGTTGTCAGTAACTCGCACGGAAAACCCTGCACAAGGCCCGACAGCTTTCGCGCGCACGCTCAAATGGTACCGGTGTTCGCCTTGGGGGGTTAGAGTTACTGCATCAGCAGACATCGCGGGTTGCGTAAGAATTTTGGCGACCGGGTTGCCGTCCACAAGTTCCTGATAAACGCCCAGCCGCAGGATGCCGGGCGGGTTGGCGTCGATGTTGGAAGTCCAGCGCCCGATGGATTCCACGGAACGCAGGTCCAGGAAGAACTCCACAGCGTCGCAAGACTGTCCATCCCGCGAATTCAGATTGAGCGGAGCGGTCACAATGTTCCCTGCGTAATCCTTGCATTCAGGCTGCGCAAAAACCGGCGTGGTGTCGTTCCAAGTAAAATCAATGGTAAAGCTTTCCCCAGAACGCTGCACATGAATATCGCTCACCGGGCAGATGCGGGGTGCTTTCTCTGGATGCAATGTGGAAAAGCTGGAGGATGTCAAAGAGTAGGGCGTTTTCCCGGCAGCCTGAATGCGCGAGTAGTAGAATAAGCCTCCGTCTGCGACAAAGCGCTCCTTGCCTGCGAAAGCCATGTAAACAGACGTAGTGTCGTAGCGGTTCACAAGCGCCGATGAAGGCAACGCAAAGGAAGCCTTTGTCGTGCAGCCCGCCTTGAGATGGAGCCGCTTCTCGAATTTCTGTCCTGCCAGAACCACAAGCAACTTGCCTTCCTCTTCCTTCCCACCCTGATTCTGCACGGCAACGCTGAACGGAATCGTGCCATCCGGCGCAATCACGTTCACCGCGTCGGTCAGCGAGAGCGTCATATCTTTGGCGCGCTGAATTTGCAGCGCGCCACGCGACCCTTCTGCCGGGCTGAGCGGCAGCCCCGCGCCGAAAGCGCTCAGAATTTCGCAAGCCATGGCGGCATGGCCCGCCGGAGCGGGATGGATGATGTCAGGGGTGAATTCGTAGGCCGGATCTTTGGCCCAAGCTTTCTCCAAAGCACGGTGATAAGCGCCACGCACATCGATCATCGGAATCCCCTGCTCCGCTGCGAAGACCGACTGAGCCTCTTCTAACTTGTCCAACACGCCGGTCACTTTCACCTCGAATGCATCCGGTGCGGGGTTGGCTCCGTGCCCAAAATGCGTCTCGCGCAGAAAAATGAGCGGATACTGTTTGGATTGCGCAACGGCCACAGCTTTCTTCAACTCGCTCACAAACTTGGCGACTTTCTCGTCGAGATTGATGGGTCGCCAACCGGTGTCGTTGACGCCGAACATAAAGAGCGCCAGCGTCGCGGGTTCCTTGGTCAACACCAAGCTATTGACGCCGAAGTCCGCACCTTTGCCACCCGATCCGAGATTGACGAAGGTGACATTGGCCTCGGGATAGAGGATGCGCAACGTCTCCTGCACGTAGTTTTCATACGTGCCGGGAGCGGTAATGGAGTCCCCAGCGCAAAGCACGCGGTCATTGGGACGAAGGTAGGCGTTCCCGGCTATCACGCTGTTGCAGACAGCGGAAAGAAGTATGGCTTGCGCCAGGATTTTGAAAGCGAGACGAAGTTGCATATAGGTTAGGGCTTGGCGTTGTGAAGGGATTCGACCGGGATTTTCCAAATTGCGGAAGCAGCCAGCGCAGCCGGTTTGGGCTGGCCATGAAAGTCGATGAGGGAAGTGTTGGCGGTGCAAGGGAAACCATCGTGGCCCATCCAGAAAATGATCCCACCGATGCCGGGGAAGCGCGCTTTGCTGGTGCGGAGCGCCATGCCAATCAAGAGAGCCTGCCGGGCTTGGCTCCATTCGACATATTCTTCCAGGCCGGATGGCTCGCGCCCCTTTTCTTTTACAAAGTCGCTCCACTCCAGCCACCAAGCGAACCGCCGCCAGAGCGGGTTTTCCATCGTCCCCGGCGTTACAGGGATTCCTCCCGAGTAGCGCCGGATGATCTCCGCCGAACTCGCACCGGGTGCGCCTGTTTCAGACCGGAACAAGGCGTCGTCATTATCCCAATAGGCCGCCCACTCTTCGGGCGTCGCACCGGGAGCTTTCCAAGGCCCATGGACATCCCAATGGACTCCCTTGCCAAACTCCGAAGAGAAGGCCATGAAGCGCGGACCAGAAGAGGAAGTGGGAACAAAGCGGCGGCCCGGGTCTTCGCGTTCCACCAGCTTGGACCAGCGCTGCATTAGCGGGTGATCGAGGCCGACCGGTTTGCCAGTGCCGATCTTGCTTCCGTCCATGGCTCCCTGCAACTCGTTGCCGCCGCACCACATAAGCAGCGAGGCGTGATGCTGGCGGCGCACGATATAGGATTCGGCCATCCGCACCAACGCCTCCATGCTCGGCTCATCCTCGTGGGGCCAGTTTTCATGCCCGCTCGAACAGAGCGAAAATTCCTGCCAGACGAGGATACCGTGTTCATCACAAAGATCGTAAAACCAGGTTTTTTCGAGATACGCGCCGCCCCAGACGCGGAAGATGTTGCAGCCGAGCTTCGCATACAATTCAACGAGCCGCCGGTAGTGTTCCTGGGTAAGATCAGCGAAAGTCGGCAGAATCGGGGTCCAGTCAATCCCCTGAAGGAAGGTGGGCGTGCCATTGACCACGCAAACCCACGGGTCCGCCCCCTCCGGGGCATTCGCGCAAGACTGCCAGGCCACATGTTTGAAGCCGACGCGGCGTTCCTGCCGGTCGAGGAGGTTTCCTGTTGCATCAAGCAATTCACACATGACGGTGTAAAGACAATGCTCGCCCGATCCATTGGGCTGCCACGGTTCGACGGCCAGCCCCGTCCATTCCACGCCCGATGCGAACTCCGTCGGGTTCATGTCTGCCGACTTCAAAACGGCGCCGCCCTCCCGCAAAGCCACGCGCACGCGGAGACCTTTTGCGGTTGCTGACTCCAATGTGCCTTTGAGCCAGAGCTTGCCGGTGCGATTGACGGTATCCCAATCCGAGCGGCAGCGCAGCGCAGCGATCTCCGCTTCCGCGCTCACAGCCAGCGTGACCGGCTCCCACGGGCCGATCTGGACCAGGCGCGGAATCCAGTCCCACCCGTAATTAAATCGCATCTTCCAGTCCTTCATCCGCGAGGTGTAGCCGACCTGCCCCAGCCAGCGCGGCGGCACGAAGAAAATGAGGTGAAGCTCATTACCCGTAGGCTGGGCATGCTCCGTAAGATCAAACGCATACGGAAGATAGGCGTTGTCGAACGCGCCGATTTGCCGCTTGTTGAAAACCACCACGCCGGGGCCGTCGAGCCCGCCGCAATGCAAAACAAAACGGCGGCCGACGACAAACCACGCATCGGGTAGCTTCGCTGTGAACATCCAATCGCGGTTTTCCACCCACTCGCAAGCGCGTGCGTTGAGGCCCTCAAACCAATCCGGCAGCAACCCCGCCGAGCGCAAAGCTCCTTGCACAGACCCGGGAACCCGCGCAGGCACAGGCGCGATCTCCGGCTCCAACGCAAATCCAAGTTCCATTGACCGGCCTGTCCACGAAGTGGGGACATATCCGGCCACGGTCCAGTCAAGGGATGCGAGGTCGAAAATCTGTTTGGCTGGCACTTGGGAGCACCTCTTCGCCGTTGCTTCGTTTGTGCTCAAATTCATAAATAATAGGTTCTATATAATTCTAAAAATCTTCCCAAGCCTCACGCCTTAGCTCTCAATCAGGTCCGTGACTTCCGCCTGCCACTTCTCCCCGGTCTTCGAGAGTTTCCAGGTGACGATTTTCCCGGCAGGCAATTCCCCTAACTCGATGGACTGCCTCAGCCAGGTGAGCCGGGGCGAAACCGCCGCATCGGATTGCACGCGCAGGACGACACTCCGGCTATCGGCGGCGGGCTTCAACGCCAGCAACCGCACGGACTCGGGCTCAAGGCACATGAGCGATCCCTGGCGCGGGAGCGTCCCGGTGCTGGCGGGAACCTGCGCCACGATGGGCGGTTGCTCCAACTCTGCCGCCAGACGCGGCAAATGTTCATCGCCGGGCTGGAGGAGGAACTTAAACTGGTAAGCGCCGGAATCGCTGACCGGCAGCCAGGGCGAGTCCCATCCGGGGCTCTTATTTCCCGCCGAATAACCCGCCGCTCGAACCACCGTGGCGCGAAACGTGCCGTCTTTGATGTCGAAGTTTGTGAAAGCGTCCGAGGCGAACCCGAGCGTCTGCTCTCCTTCCAAAATGCGGGCCCACCGACCTCCGGGCATTTCTCCGCAGGGGCGGCGCTCCACCGTCCCGCCGGGTGTTTCACATACAGCGCACTCGCCAAAGGGAAATATCAATTTCAATCGCGCATGGCGTTCATTCCAAAAAAGGCGTGCGCTCACATCCACGGCCTCGCGGCCATGGCTTAGCGAAAAAGTCAGCTCCAGGTGGGAATGCGCGCCCGCCAACTGAACCCATAGGGCAACCCTCTCCGGTCCTTGCTCAGCAAGCCTCGTCTGCACAATTTTCCACGCTTCCGTAAGGGTGTCCATGCAAAGCGAGGCAGGATCATCAAACAAACTACCCCAGGCACCCCAATCGTCCGCAAAAAGCCCTGCCGTGAGCGACTTATCGTGGAAAAGGCTTTTCCCATGGTGCTCAATGAAAATCCCCTCGCCACCAGGCCGCGCTTTCACGCGGTAAAATCCGTTCTCGATCACCCCGGCAGCCCCATCCCCCTTCAGGGGCGACTCAACAACGGGCGGATGCGAACCTTCTACCCATGCATATTCAAGCACCGTCCACCCCATTGCAGGCAACTCCAGCGGGACAACGAAACGCTTGCGCCAAGGATAGGAGCGGAAGAAAAAAGTATGCTCCGGGTCGATTTCCTGCTGCGGCAGCGGCACGCCCTGCGCGTCCAAGATGCGCACAGGCAATTCTTCCAGCCGGTTAGCATATTCAGGCACCCCCCGGTAATCCACGCAGGCTTCCACCTCAACATGGCCGAGGAAGGGGTATGGATGAGCATTCCATACCAACATTGGAACGCCACTAGGATGATCCCCCTCCACTGGAAGCACAGTCGTGTCGATTTGTTGTGCGAGCGACAGCAAGTGGTCGGATTCTGCGCGCTGAGCCGCCAGATCGACGCTCCCCAACCAAGACATCTGCTCGTTCATCGCCCGCTCAATCGAAGTGCCCGGCAGAATATCGTGAAACTGGTTGAAAAGTAGTTCGCTCCAAGCGACATCCAGCGAAAAGCCTTTCCGCCCCAGTGCTGCCTCGGACACAGCCGCTGTCCGCTCTGCCCTCAGTAAACGCGCTTCTGCTTTGCGGTAGGCATGCTTGAACCGCGCCATCGAAGCGAACCCGCCGCGTGGGGTGATGCCCAATTCGCCACGTACCACGGGCAGCGTCCCTCCATTCTCCGCTAATTCCGCACGCAAGGCGTCGAAAAACGGATGCAGTCCCGAATGCACTACCTTGACCTCGGGATGCGCCTGCGCCCATTCCGCAATCTGCACCTGTGACGACCGCGTCGGGTTCCCACCGTGATTGCCGACGCCGTAAAAAAAGGCCACCGTCCGCAACGGCAGGTTGGCTGAACGCTCCAGTGTCACGTCGAGATTCTCGCCGAGCCCTGTCCTATCTGAGTAATACATACCGGTGAGAGGCCGGTATGTCAGCACCCGATAACCGCTGGCTCCCTCCCACCAAAACGCATGGCTCTCCAGCGGCATGCAAGTGGCGTTGGGGCGTGTGAAAGCAAAGGAATCAATCCCCGCCGCCGCGAAGATTTCCGGCAAGCCTGCGCCGTGGCCGAAAGAATCCGCAGCCCATGCCGCGCGCACCGGCTTGCCGAACGATTTTTGGAAATACCGCTGACCGACGACAAACTGCCGGATTAACGCTTCCGTCGCGGGTATCAAGTGGTCGGGCTGCATGGCCATGCCGCCCACGACATCCCAGCGTCCCGCCTCCACCTGCTTTTGGATGCGCGCAAAGGTGGCCGGATCGTATTTTTCGATGTGCTCGTAGATCACCGATTCCCCGCGCACGAACGTCAGCGCGGGATTCTCATCCATCAGGTCGAGCACGGTGCGGCAGGTCTGGATTCCCTCGTTCAATCCCTCGCGCCAATCCCATAACCACACCGGATCAAGGTGGGCGTTGGCAATCAGATGAATAGTGAGAGGTTGGCTGGGCATGGTGGAAGGAGGATATTGCTTTCGTGTTGAATACTGAAAGAGCGTTTCGCTAGCAATCGCTCAAAAACCGTCTTCAAAGCAAGAATTTTCTCGAAACCGAAGGATGGCGAACCCGGAGGAGTGATCCAGAGCGGCTTATCTATTGCCTTTTAAATCGGTGGAAATATGCGACATCTTCGTGAAACTCTTTTCCTTTTCTCCAATGGCCCTGCTCGACCACTTATTCAAATTCCGTGAAAAAACGGACGAAGCGAAGCCGTTCCTCCATCATTTGGAGGAGTTGCGCGCCATGATCCTGAAAATGGTGCTGGCCATCATTATTTGCATGGCAGGCTCCCTCTTTTTTCAGAAGGATTTGGTCCGCCTGCTAGAGCGCCCGCTTGACCAGATCGATCCCACGGCCGTTTCCAAACTTCAAAACCTCGGGGTTGCCGATCCGTTAACGATCACCTTCTCCCTCGCTTTTTACGCCGGAATCGTGCTCGCCTTTCCGCTGCTGCTCTTGTTTCTCGCGGAATTTGTGATTCCCGCCCTCACCCGCAAGGAAAAGAAAATCGTCTTTCCGGCGATTGTTGTCGGTTGTGGATTGTTCCTCACCGGCGTCTTCCTCTGCTACTTCTTCATTTTGCCACAGACGCTGGCTTTCTTTGTCAATTACTCGAAATCGCTGAATCTTGCTCCCGCCTGGACGGTGCGGGAATATTTCTCGTTCGTTACCCAGATGATGATCGCTTTCGGCGCAGCGTTTGAACTCCCCGTGGTTGTGGTGGTCTTGACCTATCTCGAATTTGTCTCATTCGCTCTGCTCAACAGCACCCGCCCCTATGCCTACGTGCTGGTATTGGCGCTTGCAGCCGTCATCGCCCCGACCCCGGACGTGGTTTCGTTCCTTTCACTGGGCTTGCCAATGTGCCTGCTTTACGAGGGATGCATCTGGATCGCCTGGCTGATCGAAAAACGCCGCAAGCACGGGCAGGAAATATTACCGCTGGAATAATAGCCAACGCGCCGAAACGAGCCAAAACTCCCCTTTGCATTTGGACGGGAGAGGTGTATAGGGTTGCCTATGTTACTCCTCGGGTTCTTCACCAACCTTTTCCAAGGGGCGGATGGCGTCATCCTTCTCATCATCGTGCTATTGCTCTTCGGGGCCAAACGCCTTCCGGAATTGGCTCGTGGCTTGGGCTCGGCAATCCGCGAGTTCAACAAGGCCAAGGACGACGTGCAACGCCAGATCAGCCAGTCAACGGAAACCCCCGTGCAGCCGACTCCCCCGCCAGTAATTCCCACAGCCAGCGCACCACAAGAAACTCACGTCTCTCCGGCACAAGAACTGCCCCCGAAAGTTTAAAGCGTTCCCATCCGAACGCAAAAGAGGCTCACAAACGATTGTCTGTGAGCCTTTTAAATTGGTTGTGGGGGCGGGATTTGAACCCGCGGTCCCGCCTTCAGGCGGGATTATGAGCAGAGCTATCGCTGAGTCCGGTTAATAGAAACAGGCCGTTGCCTCCTTTTTGTTTTTTCAGCCGATTTTCAAGCTTCCGAGCTTCTCCCAAAGGCATTGCTTCGCTCGTCCATACGATTTTCCACGGCCCCTTGCCCTTTGTCCATTTGGATTGGCCGCAGTTATGTTGAATCAACCGGAGTTCAACATTTTCGGAGATTCCGATGTAGAGGCGACCCTCTTCATTTTGGATCACATATGCTTGATACATTCGTGAGCGAAAAAAAACCCGCCTATGGCGGGTTGAAAGTGGTTGCGGGGGCGGGATTTGAACCCGCGGCCTTCAGGTTATGAGCCTGACGAGCTACCAGGCTGCTCCACCCCGCGATCTGGTTTGGCAAACATAGCGGAGTTCGCGGTTGTTGCAAGGGGAATCTGCCTATCTGCCTCCAAAAGAACCGGTTTCCTGAGTAATTGAGGCTGAGGAAACGAGGGCTCCCGCTGTCCGAAGCGTTTGCACGGCAGCGCGAACATT
>Ga0118677_10006707_pt1 | contig 19361 bp, 16 predicted proteins | sample AliMusrvi5mmetaG_FD_86154 | JGI IMG/M metagenome (GOLD analysis project Ga0118677, IMG submission 86154)
CATCGCCGAACGCTGCGGCTTCAAGCTCGATACCTCGCCCAAATACCCCAACTACGAACCGCCCACCGGGAAGACGCAAAATCAATACCTGCGCGAGATCACCGAAGAAGGCATCCGCAGGCGCTACGGCGCGAAGGCCGACAGCGAGGAAGTCCAGCGGCGTTACGAACTGGAAATCGACGTGCTCGAAAAGCAGGGATTCGTGAATTATTTTCTCATCGTCTGGGACTTCATTCACTGGGCAAAAAACCGGGGCATTCCCGTGGGGCCGGGACGCGGCTCGGCAGCCGGTTCCTTGATCGCCTTCGCCATGGGGATCACGGACATTGACCCGATCCAGTTCAAGCTGCTCTTCGAGCGCTTCCTCAACCCCGAGCGCGTCAGCCCGCCGGATATTGACGTGGACTTCTGCCAGAACCGCAGACCCGAGGTGATTGAATACGTCCGCCAGAAATACGGCGAGCGCGCGGTCTCGCAAATCATCACCTTCGGCACGCTGGGCGCGAAATCGGTGATTCGCGACGTGGCCCGCGTAAAGGGCTGGCCCTACGGCGACGCCGACCGCGTCGCCAAGATGATCCCCACGGAAATCAACATCACCCTCACCGGTTACGAGGAAAAGGATAAGGACACCGGCGAGATGAAGCATGTGGACGGGGCCATTGACAAAAACCCAGAACTCAAAGCCGCCGTCGAAAACGAACCGGCCACGCGCGAACTCTGGGAAGCCGCCACAAAACTCGAAGGCCTCACACGCGGCGTGGGCGTTCACGCAGCGGGCGTCGTCATCGGCGCGTGCGACTTGAGCGAATACATCCCCCTCACCCGCGCCAACGACGGCTCCATCGTAAGCCAATACGCGATGGGACCGCTCACGGAAGTCGGTATGCTCAAGTGCGACTTCCTCGGGCTCAAAACGCTCACGGTCATCACCGACGCGCAGGTGCTCATCCGCAAGCACACTCCGGAGTTTGACATCAGCGCGATCCCTCTCGACAACAAGCCGACCTACGACCTTCTCAACCGGGGCGACACCTGCGCCGTGTTCCAGTTGGAATCCGGCGGCATGGTCAACGTCTGTCGCCAGTTCGAGTTGACGGACATCGAAGACATCAACGCCATCCTGGCGCTCTATCGGCCGGGCCCGATGGAGCTCATCCCGGACTACATCAAGCGCAAGAAGGGCTTGCAGAAGGTCAAATACGCCCACCCGCTGCTGGAAAAGGTCTGCGCGGAGACCTACGGCATTATGGTTTACCAAGAGCAGGTCATGCAGGCCGTGCAGGTGCTCGCAGGCTACACGCTGGGCGGCGCCGACCTCTTGCGCCGGGCGATGGGTAAGAAGGACAAGGAGAAGATGGCCAAAGAGCGCGTCGCCTTCGTCGAAGGGTGTCAAAAGTTCAACAACATTCCTGCGCCCAAGGCGAACGAGATTTTCGATTTGCTGGAGAAATTCGCGGGCTACGGCTTCAACCGTTCCCACTCCGCCGCCTACGCCTGGGTGAGCTATCAGACGGCCTACCTCAAGGCCAACTACCCCGTCGAATTCATGGCGGCGGTGATGAGTAACGAAATTTCCAATACGGACAAGATCAGCGTCTTCGTGGCCGAGTGCGAGCGGATGGGGATCAAAATCCTCGAACCGGACGTGAACAAAAGCTCGCTCAAGTTCGCGCCGGAAGCCCTCGATGCCGCTCTGCCTCCCAAGGCGGACGGCTCAGCCTATCACGGCGCGATCCGCTACGGCCTGGCAGCCATCAAGAACGTCGGCGAGGCAGCGATGGAAGCGGCCCTCGCAGAGCGCGAAGCCAACGGGCCGTTCGCCTCAATGGAAGATTTCTGTGGCCGGGTCGATTTCAAAAAGATGAACAAGAAGGGGCTTGAATGCCTCGTCAAATGCGGCGCGTTCGACTTCACCGGCGAGGAGCGCGCCCAGCTTTTCAGCGAGATCGACGGCGCGATGGCCTCCGCCGCCAGCGCCCACCGGGACCGCGCGCAAGGGCAGGTTTCCCTCTTCGACGCCTTCGAGACGGCTCCCCCGGCACGCAAAACCGGTTCCACCGTTCAGCCGTGGGGCCAGGGGGAGAAGCTCGCGTTTGAAAAAGAGCTGCTCGGATTTTACGTCACCGGCCACCCGCTCGACGAATACCGCACGGTGTTGGAAAGCGGCAAATACCTGCCCATCGGCAGCCTGCCGGAGCAGGAGGACAAGAGCACCGTCATCCTCGCCGGGGCGTTGGCTTCGGTGGAGAAAAAATTCACCAAAAAAGAAAGCAAGCCATTCGCCATTGTCGTACTGGAAGACCTCACCGGCTCGCTCGAAGTGATGATCTGGAATGAGACATTCAACCGTGCGCAATCGCTGCTCCTGCAAGGGGCCGTCGTCTCGATCACGGGCCGGTTGGACCTGCGCGAGGAAGGTCCGCGCCTCACCGCCAACGACATCAAGCCAGTCCAGCGACCCGACCCGGTGGAAAAGCCGCTCGTGCTCACGCTGGAACGGGACATCGCGAAGCCCACGGACCTCGATGCCATCCGCGACATCCTTTGGCAGAACCCGGGTCGCCGTCGCGTCGTCCTGCGCATCACCGGCGGCGAAGGCAAGCCCGTGCGCCTCGTGCTCCCCGAAGAATTCCGCATCAACAAGGAAGCCGAAGCAAAGCTTGGGGAGTGGATGGTGGGGAGATAGGAGTATGATACCGCTAAACTTTTTTACCACTCACAGGATAGCTACCACTGTTTTTTGCGCTGTCTGCCTTTGGATTAGCTTGTGCTTGATTATTCGGATGTGGGTCGTTCACCGCAAGGCAAGCCTCGTTAAGAAACTTCTCTGGAGTTTGACATTGCTGATTCCACTTTTTGGTTGGCTCGCTTACGGTGCTTTGTTTCAGATTCCAGACGTCACAGACACGCCATGCCCCACTGAGCATTCAAGAGATGCGCCATATATCGGCGGTGGCGATTTCTGACAGCGCAACTCAGCTTTTCCCTTTCCCTCGTTTCCCTCGTTCCCAATCTCCTGATTGGGTACGCACTTGTCTTGGAAACTCTGTTTCCCGGGTGCGCCATGTCTGCTCGGTGAGCTTTACGAAACAGAGTTTCGCAGATATGGGCATTCCCAATCAGGAGATTGGGAACGAGAGAGCAAAAGCATCCCATGATCTCCTCCCCTTTGCGTCCCTTGCGGCTTTGCGCGAGACTCAAAAATCTGCGTTAATCTGCGAAATCTGCGGACACCTCTTCTTCCTGATTTTCTTTCTCCCGCGCCTGTCATAGACTCCCGCCCATCATGCAATTGACCGACGATCAAAAACGGCAAGTCACCACCTGGATTACCAACGGAGCCAAGCTTTCAGAAGTGCAGCAGCGTCTGGACGCGGAATTCGGCATCCGCCTGACTTATATGGAGGCCCGTTTCCTGGTCGATGACTTGAAACTCGTTCCGCAGGAAAAGGCGCAGCCCGAACCGTCGAAACCCGCCGCGCCCGAAACCGCCCAAACCGGGTTGGCAGACGACGACGCAGCGGCAGCGCTTGGAGGTGGTGTCCGCGTGGAGACGGATGAAATCATGCGGCCCGGCGCGCTCGTGAGCGGCAAGGTGACGTTCAGCGATGGAGTGAAGGCCACGTGGTCACTCGACCAGACGGGCCGCTTCAGCCTGGTCCCCTCGCAAGAGGGCTACCGCCCGTCGCCAACCGACTTCGCCGAGTTCCGCAAAGTGTTGGAAAGAGAACTCACCCGGCAAGGGCTCTAGTTTTCACGCAGAGACGCAGAGGCGCGGAGAGGGATGAAAAGAATCCGTCAAATGCTGTTGCGAACTGTGCAAGAAAGTGTGCCTTGCTTCGCGCCTTCCCATCTCTTGTCTTTTCTGCATCTCCGCGTCTCTGCGTGAGATCTTCTCCAATCCAAAGAAAAACGCCGGGGCTCCGAAGAACCCCGGCGTTTGAATTTTAGCCTTTCCGTGTCGGATTAGAACACGAAGCGGACACCGCCACGAATGGTGATCACGTCGTTCTTACTCCCGGTCAGGAAGTTGTAACGTCCGTCGGTGAATACGCCAAAGTGAGGTGTGAGGCGAACTTCAACACCAGCGCCAGCGTCTGCAAACCCGGTTTGAGCACCGTCAAGGATGACGCCGCCGCCGCCGAGGATGTAAGGAGCCAGACCGAAGGTTTTGTATTCGATCGGGTAACGCAGGATGGCGTCACCACTCACCTGGCTTGCCATCTGCCGTTTGTAGTTCTGAAACACTTGGCCGTTGTCCTGAACTCTGTCTCCGCCTGCTTTAACCAAGCGGTCATGCGTGATCTCGTTCATCCCGTCACGAGCACCATTCCACCAGTTGCCTTCAACTCCCACGCCGAAGTAACGCGCGAAGAAGTAGTTGGCTCCCACGCCGCCGCCACTGCCATCATTCAAATACTGAGGCTTAATGATGCAGGGGTCATTCTTGGTTAAGTTGGCATATCCAGGATCCTGATGCCGTGTCAGATTGTAGGAATAGAAGGCATCCAGGGTAATTTCGTTATCTTGAAAGAACTGCGGGGCAGTCTGTTTGTAATCCTTGGAGGGGCCTGCGAAGGTCGAGCCCACTACCGCAAACACCGCCAAGGCGCTGAGAATTGCTGTTTTCATAGAGGTTTTTGGTTTGGTTTTAGATGCGACTTTTGTCGCCTACGGATAGTAAAGGAACTTCCTGCCTGACAATCAAGTTTAATTTGCCATCTGCTGCGTGAGGTTTGGCAGCAAAAACGCATGCAAACAAGCATCCATGCAGACTGGAGCGCTTCTTTAACGATCCGCTGGATAGAGGTGGACGTTGATGACGGCATCACCGGAAAGCTTGTTTTTCAGGTCAATCACCATCAGATTATTGGCGTAAAGGTTCACGCCATAATCGTTGCGCTGGTTACAGGTAATGCTGAGGACGGTGCCTTTGGGATTGGCAGGGTTGGTGTCCACATCGCCCACGCCAACGAGCAGGCCAACGAAATCGCGCTTATCGAGAGCGAGGGGATTGTGCAGCCCGAAGTTCTCGTTGATGCAAAGCTGCGTGGTGTATCCGGTGGCAGTTTTGGCTCCGGCGACGTAGGCGGCGTATCCCATATCCGCCCCGGACCAGGCGCGCAGTCCGACGCCAAAGATCGGTTTTTCGTAGACGTTGAGGATGGTCTGATGGACTTCGCGGTCCACGCCGATGTCGGCGAATTGCGCGGTGGGACGGAAGTCGAACATAAGGTTGAAACCCTCGCGCCCGAAGGGCCACGCGCCGATGGGGCTGAGGATTTCGGAATCGAAAACTTCCCCGGAGAAAAGCAGCCCCTTGTCAACGCGCCGCACTTCCCAGTTGGCGACACGCTTGCCTTCGGGACGGTCTCTCTCGCTCTCCACTGTGCCTTTGATGGTGCCGTCGTGGTCGAAGTGGAGCACCTGCGTGCGGCAGAGGTCGATGATGTAGAGCCTCTGCGCGTCGCCGTCGCCGAGATCGACCAGTAGATCAGCATTCTGCCCGTTGCGCACGGGCAGATGATCCGCCGGGATGGCGGGAGTCCACGGAGTATCCCCGGCACCGAGCTTCACGGTTTCCTGCTTATGGAGATCGCCCAGGCTCCATGTGACGGTGACGTTGGCGGGCTTGGACGCGCGGAGCGTCAGGTACAGCGCGCCATTCGACCCGGTGGCTGCCGGATCGAGAAAACGGGAGGTGAGGGCGAGCGTGGCGTCCGGCATAGGCGCGGGGGGACGGATGGCGCGTGGACCGTTGCCGAGCGGATCGGCAAAGTGGGCGCGCTCCCAGAGGGAACGGGCCATCTGGTATTGCCCCAGCGCGGAGATGTGCACGCCATCCGAGCGCAGGATGACACCCGGGGGGAGACTCTGCTGGAACGCCTCCAACTCTTCCTGCACGGGGACGTAGATCGCACCCTCTTTTTCCGCGACGTCGCGCATGATCGCGGCGCACTCGCGCAGGAAGGGAACAGTGCCTTCGAGGTTGAAAAAGGTCCACTTGCAGGTGGGATCGGTGAACGTGGGGGACATCAGGAGAACCGTCACGCCCTGCTCCTTGAGCGTGTGGGCGATGTAGGTGAGGCTCCGGCGGTATTTCTCCTGCACCGGTTCCTTGGGCGCTCCGGCATGCCATTGGTTGATCGACTCGTTCATCCCATACATGACGCTGACGATGGTGGGCTGGTGTTTGAGTACGCGGTCGGCCAGTTTTTTGGGATCGTCGCTCGCGGTGTCCCCCGCCATGCCGCTATTGATGACCGTCAATGTCGCGTCCGGGTGGTAATGGGCGAAGACGCGGCCCAGAATGCGCGGGTAGATGTTTTCAGCGGTGATGCTGTCGCCCAGGCAAACCCAGCGGTCGTTGTTATGCACAAGGCTGGTGGCAGAGAACACCAAACGGGGCGTGAGGGTGGAAAGTAAAAGAAGGGCAAGAAGCAGATAGGAATGCGGGAGATTTTTCATTGAGGGAACAGCTATGGTTTTTCTATCAACAAGAAAAATGATGCATCATGCTGCGAGAGTCGAATCCTATCGTCAAGCGTCAGAAAAAGGTGTTTCTGGCAGAAAATTCCGGGGGTGAAGAATTGATGTGATTTTTCTTTTGCCACCCCGGCCCCTTTGGCGCGAACCTCAGAGAAACCGATGTCCGCCAAAGTCCAATACCAATGCCAACGATGCACAGCCTGTTGCCGCTGGCCCGGTTTTGTACGGATCACGGAAACGGAGATTCCCCGCATCGCCGCGCATCTCGGCCTGAGCGAGGAGGACTTCATCCAACGCTTCACGCGGCTCACCCCGGAACGCACGGGGCTTGCGCTGCTCGACAAGCCCAACGGCGAGTGCCTTTACCTCGAAGACGATGGCTGCCTCCTGCAAGCCGTCAAGCCCGCCCAGTGCATCGGCTTTCCCAACACCTGGAACTACCCCGGCTGGCAGGAGACCTGCCAAGCCATTCCCATTGAAACCTAAAAATTTACCACAGAGAGCACGAAGGACACGAAGGGAGGAAAAAGAAGGTGAACGGGAAGGAATTGAACTGCAATGTCTAAAAGCTTGTGGAAAAAGGCCGTTGCATTCCCCCTTCCGCCCCAATCATCTCCTTCCATAAAATTCTTGTTCTTCTCTTCGTGCTCTTCGTGTCCTTCGTGGTGTAATCTTTACCGCAATGATCCTGCAAATCCCTGACGGCGACTTCGATGGCTACATCTTTGACTGCGACGGCACCCTGGCCGACACCATGCCCCTCCACTACGACGCTTGGTGCGCGGCGTTGAGCGGGTTCGCCTGCGACTTCCCCGAGGCCATGTTTTACGAACTCGGCGGCGTCCCGACGGAGCGGATCGTGGAAATTCTCAATGAACGCCATGGCCGCAATCTGCCCGTCGCCGAGACTGCCCATTACAAAGAGCAGCTTTACATCGAGATGATCCCGAAGTGCCTCCCCATCGAGCCGGTGGTCGATTTCGTCCACCAGTTCTATGGCAAAAAACCGCTCGCCGTCGCCTCCGGCGGGCACGGGGCCATCGTGAGGAAAACCCTCACCGCGCTCGGGATCGCTGAGAAATTCGACGCCATTGTGGGTGCGGAGGATTACGCGCACGGCAAGCCCGCGCCGGACCCGTTTCTGGAAGCCGCGCGCCGCATCGGAGTCGCGCCCGAACGCTGCCTGGCGTTTGAGGACACGCAGCTCGGGATCACCAGCGCCACGGCAGCGGGGATGAAAACGGTACTGGTTTCCGCTCCTCGCTTGCCCTGAGCGCAGGAAAACGCTACTCGATAAGGCGCGATGGTTCAGCTCAACGACAATTACCTCAAATTAAAGGCCGGCTACCTCTTTCCGGAGATTGCCCGGCGTGTGAAAGTTTTTTGCGATAGCAACCCGGAGGCCGCCCCGCGCGTCATCCGTTGCGGGATCGGCGATGTGACTGAACCGCTGCCGCCCGCGGTGATCGCGGCGATGCACAAGGCCGTGGACGACATGGCCTCGCGCGAAACCTTCCGGGGTTACGGCCCGGAGCAGGGCCACGAGTTCCTGCGCCACGCCATTGCGCAGAACGACTACCGGGATCGCGGCATGGACGTGGCCGACGACGAAATTTTCGTTTCCGACGGCTCCAAGTGCGACTGCGGGGGTATCCTCGACATCCTGGGCCACGGCAATCGGCTCGGAATCACCGATCCGGTTTACCCGGTCTACGTCGATACCAACGTCATGTCGGGCCACACCGGCGAGGCCGATGAAGCGGGCGCCTACGCGGGCATCCACTACCTGCCGTGCGACGCCTCCAACGGCTTCGTGCCAGCGATCCCCACGGAAAAGCTCGACGTCGTCTATCTCTGTTTCCCGAACAACCCGACCGGCGCGACCGCCACGCGCGAGCAGCTTGCCGCGTGGGTGAAATACGCCCTCGCCAACCGCTCGCTGATCCTCTTCGACGCCGCCTACGAGGCTTATATCTCCGATCCTGCGGTGCCGCATTCCATTTACGAAATCCCCGGCGCGCGCGAGTGTGCCATTGAGTTCCGTAGCTTCTCCAAGAACGGCGGCTTCACCGGCACGCGCTGCGCGTTCACCGTTGTGCCCAAGACCCTGCTCGCCGCCACAGCGACGGGGGAAAGGAAACCGCTCCGCCCACTCTGGAACCGCCGCATGAGCACGAAGTTCAACGGCGTGAGCTACATCGTCCAGCGCGGCGCGGAAGCCCTTTACACGCCGGAGGGCGTAGCACAGGTGCGCAGCCTCATCGATCACTACATGGGCAACGCCGCCATCCTGCGCACCGCCGCAAAGGAGGCCGGGCTACCGGTGTTTGGCGGCGTCAACGCACCGTATATCTGGGTCGGCACGCCGGACGGGCTCACAAGCTGGGAGATGTTCGACCGGATGCTCACGCAGGCCAACGTCGTCATCACCCCCGGCAGCGGCTTCGGATCCAAGGGCGAAGGCTACTTCCGCATCTCGGCCTTCAACAGCCGGGCGAATGCGGAGGAGGTTGCGCGGCGGATTCGGGCGATGTAAGAGCATCACCCTCTCCCCCCATGCACTGGATCATCAAAATTGGAATTGTCGCGCTGGTGGTTGCCACGCCAGTCAAGTGGGTCTCCAATGTGTTTGGAGATAAAACCTATTATGATTCGCCCTGCTTTTCTTCTTTGGAAGCGCGGTTGTGGCGGATTTACGTCTGTCGAGCCCGCATCGCTCCGAGCAAACTCAATTATCGCGATCAAGAAATCGAAATCAAGGAGGCATGGATTGAGCGAAGGAGCAAGACCTGCTACTTGTTGATTTGGTTCCCCTACAAAAAGGACATGGGTGGTTATCAACTCTGCTTTACACTGGAAAAAGGGGGCGAGATATTCCGATCCTGGCCTGTTCCCTTCTGGGTGAGTGACGATGCAGACCACACCTTTGGGATATGTTCCTCAAGCTCTCGCAAAAACAACATGGTGATCTATGAACACCTCGAAACACTTCCGTGCTCCGAGAAAGTGAGCTTGATTGAGGGATTAAAACAGCCGCGCCCCAAAGACATCGAAGTCACCATCGATAAGAAGTAGGTCGCGTAGCCTTGTTCTAAAGATTAAATTTCATTCACTTCATGACCAGACACTTAAAAGAGTATGACTCCCTGCGCGGACTGGCAGCGGTGATCATTATCATTACCCATTTCCTGGGCAGTATCTCGCGGATTTATGATCTCCCGGCAGGAGTGCCGGAAACATGGTGGATTTGGCTGCTGCGGCATACGCCATTGGGAATTATTACTGCGGGCAACGAAGGCGTGCCCTTCTTTTTCATCCTCAGCGGATTCGTCCTCTCGCTTTCATTTCTCGATCCCTCGCGCCCTAATCCCTATCTGCCTTATCTCGTCAAACGGCTCTTCCGGCTTTATCCCGTTTTTCTTGCCACCATCTCCGCCATGGCGCTGATCAAGCTCTGCTTTGCGCCCCGGTCGGAGATACTTGGGTTTACCCCGTTTTTTAACCACCTGTGGACCGCAACTTTCAACGGGAAAATCTTTGAACAGCACCTACCTCTCATCACCAACTTCAAGCATGCCCGGCTCAACCCGCCCATCTGGACGCTCATTATCGAGATGCGCATGTCCATGCTTTTCCCTTTGCTCGTCTGGCTGTTCCTGAAGTTCCGCAATCGCGCGCTGCTGATTTCTTTGGCGATTTCGCTCTGGTGTGGATTTGAAGCAGCGCAACTGCACGAAATAAAAAGCCACAATGTTTGGGCCATCGCCATCACGGAAACGCTCCAGTGGGCCGGTTGTTTCATGGCTGGCATCTGGCTGGCTCATTCGAGGGGCGGATGGCTGCCTGCCGTTTCCGCAATGAACCGGACCACAAAGCATGCATTGCTCTGCGTGGGCATCGTGCTTTACACATCGGACCTCTGGTTCATGCAAAATCGGCTTGCTGGTGCTTCGGCTTCCTGGCTCTACCATTCCTGGTTCTTTAACTACACCATCAGTGCCGGAGCCTGTATCTTCATGGTGCTGGCGCTTGCCTCCGGTTCGGCATCTCGTCTGCTAACCCATCCCGTGGTGCATTTTTTGGGAAAGATATCCTACAGCCTATACCTTTGGCACATGGTGCTGATTTGCGCACTCGCCGCAGCACTCCACGCTTGGCTTCCCGCATGGGCCATTGCGTGTCTGTCCTTCGGAGCCACCGTGGCGGTATCGGCATTGAGCTATCATCTCCTGGAGATCCCATTTATTCGCTGGGGACGCACTGTCGCTGATGCCCTTTCAAAGCTGCTCGGGATTCCCCCAAGGTTGCCCAAAACCCAGATGCCCGCGAACACTCTGCCCTAACATCGGCACGTTCCGGCTTTAACATTCTCGCTATATGCAAGAAGCCATCGAGCGGTTTATCCTCTATCTGGCCACTGAGCGGGGGCTTTCGGACAACTACCAGCTCTCCACCCGGCAATCGCTGGATGCCTTTGCCCAATGGCTCACCCAGGCAAAGCAGATAGACACGCCAGGAAAAATCACGCACGAGCAGATTACGGAGTATCTGGGCGTTTGCAAAAAACGCGGGCTTGCTGCGGCGTCGATCAAGCTCGTCGTCGTCGCCATCAAAATTTTCTTCCGGTTCCTACACGTGCGTAAATTCGTAACGAAGGATGTAGCGGAGTTGTTGCCGTTACCGCGCGTGGAACGTTACTTGCCGGAAACCCTTAACGAAGCAGAGGTGGAGCGCCTACTAGAGAACATCCCCACGGACCACCCGCTGGGGTTGCGCGACCGGGCAATAATCGAACTCCTCTATGCCAGCGGGCTGCGAATTTCGGAACTCGTCAATGCCCGGCTGGAGCATCTTCACCTGGAGGAAAAAGTGATCCGTGTCACCGGCAAGGGAAACAAGACGCGGCTCGTCCCCCTCGGCGGCAAGGCACGGGATGCCATCGCCGCCTATCTGGACCGCGAACGCCCGCAATACGTCAAGCGCCGCACCGGCAGCGAACTTTTCCTCTCCGTGCGCGGCAGCAAGTTGACCCCGGCCCGCTGCTGGCAAATCCTCAAAGAGCGGGCCAAGTTCGCCGGGTTGGAGGAGAACGTCTATCCGCATTTGCTGCGCCACTCCTTCGCCACGCATCTACTCAACAATGGGGCGGACCTTCGCGTCATTCAGGAAATGCTGGGTCATGCGGACATCTCGACCACGCAAATTTACACACATGTTGATCAGGACCGGCTCAAGGCCGTGCATCATAAATTTCATCCGAGAGGATGAAAACGCAGGGACCTGACAAAAAAAGAGCCCGGCCCGATCACCCAAACCACTAAGTGACCGAGCCAGGCTGGATATAAATCCGCCGTGTTTAAACGGCTTTATCGCCCACTTCTTCCGTGCGGATACGGATAGCTTCCTCCACCGTGGAGATGAAGATCTTGCCGTCGCCGATCTTGCCGGTTTTAGCGGCTTTGACGATGGCGTTGGTGGCGTTGTCCACGAGTCCGTCGGTCAGCACGATCTCGAGCTTGATCTTGGGCAGGAAATCAACCGTGTATTCACTGCCGCGGTAGATTTCCGTGTGTCCCTTTTGGCGACCAAAGCCTTTGACCTCGGTGACGGTCATGCCTTCGATCCCCAGCTCAGCGAGGGCTTCTTTGACCTCTTCGAGCTTGAAGGGTTTGATGATGGCTTCAATTTTTTTCATTTTACAGGTTCCCTAAGGTTGAGGTGGATTAAAGGATGTAGCCTTCTTCGCCGTGTTCGGAGATGTCCAGACCAGCGGTCTCGACTTCCGGTGTTGGGCGCAGCGAGGTGACTAACTTGATGGCATACGCGATAACCGCGGTGCCGACAACGGCTAATACAATCGTCAGGCCCATGGCCTTGAGTTGTTCGATCCAGAGCGTGTGCCCAACAATGCTGCTGAGGTTGGTAGCGAGGTTGGCATTGACAGCATCAGGATTCACCTTGCCGTCGGCCAAAACCGCCGGAACTGCGAGGATGCCGGTCATAAATGCCCCCAAAGTTCCACCGATAGCGTGAACGCCGAAGGTATCGAGTGCATCGTCATATCCGAACCAAGCCTTGAGCTTGAATACCGCAAAGAACGGAATCAGGCCCGCGAGGACGCCGATGATAACTGCACCGCTGGCGTTGACAAACCCTGTTGCAGGAGTGATGACGACGAGACCAGCGACAGCACCCGAGCAGAAACCGAGCACGCTGGCTTTGCCGCGCACCAGGAATTCCGCAAAGGCCCATGTGGCACAGGCGATCGCCGTGGCAAGGGTGGTGGTCATGAAGGCGTTGGAAGCCACACCGTCAGCAGCGACCGCGCTACCAGCGTTAAATCCATACCAGCCAACCCAGAGCATGCCAGTGCCGACCATGCAGAGCACCAAGTTATGCGGGGCGAAGTTCTCTTTGCCGAACCCTTTGCGCTTGCCTAGAATCAAGCAGAGAACGAGGGCGCTCCAACCCGAGGACATATGCACCACGGTGCCGCCCGCGAAGTCGATGGCTTTGATGCCAGCCTTGGCGTTCCATACGCCGTTCATGAAGCCGTCAACACCCCATACCATGTGGGCCAGCGGGAAATAGACAACAAACATCCACGCTGTGATGAAGGCGATCACCGCTGCGAAGCGCATGCGCTCGGCGATAGCGCCAATGATGAGCGCTGGCGTGATGATGGCGAACATCAATTGATACATTGAGAAAACGTTGTGCGACACCCAGTAGGCGTAGTCCGTATTGGGTGCAGAATTCACGCCTTTGAGGAAAGCGAAATCCAGCCCACCCAAGAAAGGCGTGCCTTTGTCGAACGCCAGCGAGTAGCCGACCGCCCACCAGAGGATTGTCACCAGACCCGTGATACCCAAGCATTGGGCGAGCACGGAGAGGACGTTCTTGCGGCGGACGAGTCCACCGTAGAAGAGCGCCAGACCGGGCAGGGTCATAAACAACACCAGTGCGCTGGATGTCATCATCCATGCGTTATGGCCAGGACCAGATGTGCCGACGGACGGCGTTGTCAGGCCGTCCGGTATGGCCGGATTGCCGTCTTTGTCCTTGGCTGTTTTCAACGGCACCGTGGGGTCGGAGTTGGTCAGGTAGGCTTCGAGCCCGGCCACGCGTTGTTCCAACGTGGGAACAGGAGCGGGAGCGGGCGTGGTTTCAGCAAATGCGGTGGCGGCAGAACCTGCCACCAACGCGGCGATGGCCCCGGCACACGCCAGGCGCGCTAGGATGTTTTTTATTTTATACATTTTAGGGTTTGATGGTTCGGTTGTTCAAAGACGGCCTCCACTGGGTGGCATCGCCTCACCGCACGCCTTTAGCAGTGCCCGTGCCAACCTCCATTTTTGCATCCAAAAAGCATCAGTTTACTCTGGAAATTAAATTCTTCTCCTATGCAATGCCCCCACCTATTGGCTCTTTTCCAAATGCACAAAAAGCACCACCAGAGCGTCCAGTGGTGCTTTTTAGCCAGCATAGGATGAAAGCAATGCCTACAAAATGTAGCCTTCTTCGCCGTGCTCGGTGAGATCGAGACCAGAATCTTCTTCTTCTGGCGTAATCCGAACCGGCATCATCACCCGGACGATGTAGGCGACCAGCGTTGTTCCGACCGTCGCCACCAGGAAGGTTAACCCCATGGCCTTGAGCTGTTCAACCCAGAGACCGTGCGCAACCACCAGCTTGGCAAGACCGTTGGCTTGCGCAATCGAGCCGGTCAGGTTCGCGTTGACTGCCGGATCAGCCAGAATCCCGGTAAAGAGCATCCCCAAGGTGCCTGCGACGCCGTGGACGCCGAACACATCAAGCGAATCGTCGTATTTAAACCAAACCTTCAATTTATAGACCGCAAGAAAAGGAACCAGTCCCCCCAAGATGCCGATCAAGATCGCCCCGGAGGCGTTGACAAAGCCGCAGGCAGGGGTGATTGCCACCAACCCGGCGACGATTCCCGAGCAAAAGCCGAGCACACTCGCCTTGCCACGCACAAAATATTCCGCCAAGGCCCAGGTACCGCTGCCCACCGCTCCGGCGAGCGTCGTAGTCAGGAACGCGTTGGAAGCGATGCCGTCAGCAGCCAATGCGCTGCCTGCGTTAAACCCATACCAGCCGACCCACAGCATTCCTGCGCCGACCATACAAAAGACCATGCTGTGCGGAGCAAACAGCTCTTTGCCGTAGTTGAGGCGCTTGCCAACAATGAGGCAGAGGACGAGCGAACTCCATCCCGAGGCCATCTCGACAACCGTGCCGCCAGCGAAGTCAATGGCGCGAATGGTGGCGTGCGGATTCCACACGCCGTTCATAAATCCATCAGCCCCCCACGCCATATGCGTGATCGGCAGGTAAACCACAAACATCCACAGCCCAACGAATACGAGGATCGCCTGGAAGCGCATTCGCTCGGCCACCGCACCGACAATCAGTGCCGGGGTGATAATGGCGAACATCAACTGGAACATGGAAAAGACATTGTGCGAAACCCACGGAGAGTAGTCCGCGTTGGGCGCGGAAGTCACCCCTCGCAGAAACGCGAAATCGAACCCGCCCACAAACGGGTTGCCGTGCGCGAAGGCCAACGAGTAGCCAACCGCCCACCAGATCACCGTCACCATCGAGGTCACGCCCAGACACTGAGCCAGGACGGAGAGGACGTTCTTGCGACGCACCAAGCCGCCGTCGAAAATCGCCAAACCCGGAAGCGTCATGAAGAAAACGAACGCGGCGGAAAGCATCATCCAGGTGTTGTGACCGGGACCGGGCACGCCGACGGGCGGCGCAACGGTCGTTTTTCCCGCATCCGTCAATGCCACGGCAGGATCCGTGTTTTGGAAATACGCCTCCATGGCCGAGAGCCGCTGCTCTACGGAAGGGGTGGGTTTCGGTTCGACGGCGGCGGCGGAAAAGGCCGAGCCTGCCGACAATACGGCAAATGCGCCTACGCAAGCGAGGCGCGAAAGAAGATTACTCATTCGCTACAGAGGGTGGTTTGTGGGTTGTGGTTTGACGTCGTGCCCAAAGAGGTTTCAAAGGCACGGAGCGGGAGTGAATTTAGCAACCCTTATGCCAACCTCCGCTTTTCCCCGATCCAATTTTGCCTTACTCTGGAAAATTGTATAATATTGCTCACGCCTGCGCATCTTGCGCCATTTGATGTGTGTAAATATAACCATTTAAAGAAAACATGGCGCATTTTGCACAGCGCTTTACAAGAGTGTGGCTATTTTTGGACATTTCGCAGAGATTCCGATAGGAGCTGCCCTACTTGTCATCTCGAGCGAAGAGAGGGATCCCGCTAGCTATTCCACGCTTGGTAAAAATGGAGGCATCGGAGTTATTTGAGAGATCCCTCGCTCCGCTCGGGATAACAAGCAAGTTGGCCTGTCTTTTGTTGGTTCTTCCGCCGTCTCTCCCCTAATCCCGCTCGATCTGATCGGGGAGTTCGTTCGTCCCATTCGGGTCTGGCGGAAAATGTTCCGCCAGGAGCGCTCCGCATTTTTCGACGGCGTGAATGACCGCCTCGGTAAATTGCTGATTCTTCAAGCTCGCGCTCATCACGCCGATGAGTTGAGTCCAAAAATCGTCGCCGCACCGCTCATGGACGGCGGTGTCCCCCACGACAGCGAACTTGTGGCTGCGCGGGGCGAAATAGATCAGCACGGCGTTGCGGTCGCGGGTCTTCTCCATGCCGAGCGCGAGGAACCGGGCCTTGGCGCGCTCGTAGGCATCCTCGATCTCCTTGCTGGAAACGAATACGCGGATTTGACCGGAAGTTTGGCGTTCGCTTTCGGCAATCGCCGCCACGATCCGTTGCTCATCGAGTTCTTTTAAAAACGCTTGAACTTTCATTACCAATCTCCTCCTGCTCCACCGCCTCCGAAGCTGCCTCCGCCGCCGCTAAACCCACCACCGGAATCTCCGCCACCTCCACTGCTGCCTCCGTCACTGAAACCGCCTCCACCTCCAGTAAAGATAAACGGTCCCCCACCCCCGAAGCCGCCACCTCCAGAAAAACGCCCAAGAAGTCGCGTAACTACAAAAAAGATCACGAATAAAAATAAAACCATCCCGAAACCGGGGCCGCCGTTCGGCTTCGCGGCGCGATGCTGCCCCTGCGCGATCGTCTTGCCTGTCCCTTTGTATTCGCCCTTGGTGGCGGCGATCATCGCATGCACGGCAGCAGTCAGCCCGCCATTGAAGTCCCCATCCCGGAAGCGGGGTTTGATTTCGTTATTGATGATCTGGTTGCAAAGAAAATCGGTGAGCGACCCCTCCAGTCCGTAGCCAACCTGGATGAACATCTTGTGTTCCTTGACGAAGACGAAGAGGACCGCCCCGTTGTTGTGCCCTTTTTGGCCAACATGCCAGGACTGGGCGACGCGCACGGTGTAATCCTCGATCGAGGAATCCGACTCCATCTTGGGATAGACGGCGACGACAATCTGGTTGGAGGTATCGCGCTCGAACTGCTCCAACTCGTGGTTGAGTTGGCGGGCGACATCGGGGCGGGTGACCCCGGCGGCGTCATTAAAGTAGGCTTTAGGTGCTGGAGGGATGACCTCAGCGGCAAACGCGCCGCTGACCAGAAACACCATGGCGAGGAGGAGTAGGAGAAACCCGTTTTTCCTCAACGCTCCCCAACCATTCCGCCGCCGTGGCCTCGGATCGTGCATCTTTTATGCCCTTATTTCGCGGGGCTGGGGGACGCAAAGTCAAACTGCACCTTGGGCGGAGTCTCCGCTCCTACGCTGGCCGAGAAATACGGCCTCGGATTAAAGTTCATAATGGGCGCGATAAAGACCATCGGGAACCGACGCACTGCGGTGTTGTAACCCTGAACCGATTCATTAAAGCGACCGCGCTCCACGGCAATGCGATTCTCCGTCCCTTCCAACTGCGACTGAAGCGCTTGGAAATTGGAGTTGGCTTTTAAGTCGGGATACTTTTCAACGACCACCAGCAAGCGCGAGAGGGCGCTGGTCAAGCCTCCTTGGGCCGCTTCAAACTGGCGCAGCTTTTCCGGGTCGGTGGGCGCGGAGTTGGGGTTAATTTGGACCTTTCCCACCGAGGCGCGCGCGTTGGTGATTTCCGTCAGCGTCGATTTCTCAAAGTTCGCCGCGCCCGCGACGGTATTGACGAGGTTTGGCACCAGGTCCGCGCGGCGCTGATACACGTTCTGCACCTGCGCCCATTGCGCATCGACCCCCTGGGAAAGACCCACAAGCTTATTGTATCCGCCGGCAACCGACATGCCCCCGACGACGAGGACGAGCAACACCGCAACAACAATGGCCAAGAGACATCCTACGACTGGTTTCATAAGGTTGATATTTCGTCGAAAAATGGCGCACAAGCGAGAAGAAATTTCCCCGATCCGTCGTCACCAAAAATGGTATTAGACTTGTTAGTCTCAGCTCTGTGTCCTGATCTGCTGTGCGAACACCTGCTGCAACGCCTTAAATCGAGTGCGAACATCGCCGTAAATCTCCGGCGTCAGGTCGAATCTGTCGTAGTGCTGAACGATGTATGTGCAGATGGAAGCAAGCTCTTCGGCTACGGGCTGCAACTCCTTCGCCTCAAACTCTAGCCGGAACTCAAGAAGGCTAGCAAAGCAGCTAATGATACCTGAGTCGCCCGTCGCTGCATCGCTTCGGATATAGCTGATGGCCGCATACACATAGAAGCGAAATGCGATCGGCCCCATCCACATCAAGTCTTCTTGGTATGAGAGAGAGTTCTCTCTAAACAGAGCTTCCGCCTCCTCTTGGCTCTTGCCAAGGAAATGCAGCTCCGCACGCTGACCCGTCGATATCTTTAAACGGATTGATTTCTCTGGCTGTAGTGAGATTCATCTTATTTATTCCGCTTCGCTCCGATGACAGCCTCAATTTTTCCGAGCGGCAGGCAGTTGACTACGTCGGCCCGCGTCAGCCAGCCTTTGCGGGCTTCGGCGACGCCGAACCAGAGGTGACGGAAGCCGCTCGTGTGGTGAGCGTCGGGGTTGATGACGCAGCGCACGCCTTTTTCCTTGGCCAGCGGCCACCAGCGCCAATCCATGTCAAGCCGCTGTGGGTTGGCGTTGAGCTCAATAAGGGTCCCGGTTTTCGCCGCCGCGTCGATGACGGCGGGAATGTCCAGCTCGTAGGGCTTGCGCGTGAGCAGAAGCCGCCCGGTGAGATGCCCCAGGAAGGTGACGTGCGGGTTGGAGATCGCCCGGATGATCCGGTGGGTCATCTCCGCTTGCGGGAGGTTGAAGACCGAGTGGACGCTGGCCACCACGTAGTCGAGCTGGGAGAGGATCGCGTCCGGGTAATCGAGCGAGCCGTCCTTGAGAATGTCGCACTCGACCCCGGCAAAGAGCCGGAATCCTTTGAACGTGGCGTTGAGCCGGGCGATCTCGTCGATCTGCGCCAGAAGCTGCCTCTCGTCGAGGCCGTGGGCCTGGACCGCGCTCTTGGAGTCCTGGGTCGAGCTCATGAACTTGGAGACCACTTCCATTATGGCCCCGAGGCGCGCCTCGTCGACGCCCTGGTTCATCGACGGGAAAAGGTCGCCGCTGGCCGCCGCGGCTTTCAGGTTGGCGACAGACTGCTGGGAGCAGCTGTCGAAGCCGTCGAGCGACACGGTGGTGATGGCCGGTATCGCGCCTTTATAGTTAGAGGCGACCATCTGGTAGGCAGGGCTCATGATGTCCGCCGCCATGTCGAGCTGGGCCTTGGTCGCGGGCTGGCCATGTTGGCGGAAGAACACGAAGGTGTCGGCGATGAAGGCGAACTGCGCCGCTCCCCCGGGAGGCTGGGTGCAGACATAGTCTTTGCCCGGCACCTTGCTGGAGACGGCGAATTCCCCCTTGGCCCAAT